>Ga0209698_10001176_pt1 | contig 30246 bp, 23 predicted proteins | sample LitLauG_LLR_2012_FD_187203 | JGI IMG/M metagenome (GOLD analysis project Ga0209698, IMG submission 187203) | Freshwater sediment microbial communities from Pennsylvania, USA - Little Laurel Run_MetaG_LLR_2012 (SPAdes) (version 2) | ecosystem: Environmental > Aquatic > Freshwater > Creek >... | reverse complement strand
GTGCTGGCCCGCGTCCTGCGGGGCGTGAATCGATCGGGCGCTTTGGCAGGGGGGGCTGCCTGTTTTCTGCTTTTTGCAGGTGCGGGCCCAGCGGCGTTTGCCACACTCGGGGCGCTGTTCTTAATGACGTGGGTGGCGACTCGGTTGGGATACCGCGACAAGTTGGCACTGGGCCTGGCTGAGCGCCGCGACGGCCGGAGCGTGGGGCAAGTCCTGGCTAATCTGGCAGTACCTGCGCTCGCCTCGGTTGTTTTCAGCGCGACTGGAAATCGGGTTTGGCTGGTGGCGACTGTGGCTGCTCTCGCCGAAGCTGCTACGGACACCGTGGCTAGCGAGGTCGGGCAATGGCGTGGCCCCGATGCTTGGCTGATCACGACGGGGGAACGCGTCCGTGCAGGCACCGACGGCGGCATCACGATTCCAGGCAGCATCGCGGGTTTGGTGGCGGGTCTGGCGATTGCGTCGGTGGCTACGGTGGGCGGGATGATTGTTCCCGGCCAGCTCTGGATTCCGGTGGCCGCCGGATTCGCCGGCATGCTCATCGACAGTGTGCTGGGCGCGACGGTGCAGCGCCGGGGCTGGATTGGCAACCAGGCGGTAAATTTCCTCTCTACGCTGGCGGCGGGTGCGATGGCATATGCCATCTTAGTGTTCACGTAGGGACGACCGCCCTCGGCTGTCCGGCGGGGCGAAGCCCCCTACACGCCTAAGTCCGCGGATGAACAAACGGGGCCGCGGCGAGTTCCAGTCGTCTGGACAGCCGGGCCGGCTGTCCCTACGTTTTAGGTGCGCTGCTTTAGGCGGTCGAGCAGCATGAAAACCAGCACTCCCAGGGCGGCGTTGGCCACGCCTGATAGTAATTCGTGCGGCCAGCTCCATTCCATATGCAAACCCACCATGCCGCGGGCGATCATGAAGTAAACAACCTCGTGGACCACGTAGAAAACAATGGTCAACAGGAAACGGGCGCCGGCATTTTCCACATCCAGCTTGATTCCGAGCGAAGAGGCACCAAATCCCACCACGGTCTTGGAAATTCCGTAGAGCCCGATGGGCTGATGGGTCAGCGCGTCCTGCAGAATGCCGATCAGGCCGCCAGTGAACAAGCCGGCAAGCGGACTGCGCCGCGCCGTCGCGAAACCAATGGTGACCAGCAGCGGAAGATCGAAGATGGAAAAGAATGAAAACCGCAGCGGCACCCACGCCTGCAGGAAAACAGCGACCAGCGGAATCAGAATCGTCGCCGGGATGCTGAAGCGGTAAACCTCAACCTGCTCTCCCGATGTGTAGGTGATGGCCACGTTAGTGCGGACGATCCTCGAGGGCGGATTGCGGTTTGGGAGCGGGAGCAACCGCTGCCTTCACGGGCTTCGGGGAAACTTTGACAGCATGGACGCCGGTTGCGGCGGCCGCGGTTCCAGGAGGCGATGCTGCAGCGGCGCCGGTCGAGGCTTGCGAAGGCGCGGCTTTCGGCTTTGCGTCTGGGCCCGCAGTCGCCGGTGCAACAGGCTGAGGCGGGGCCGTCCCCGGTGCGGCGGTCGACGGCGCGGGCGCTCCTCCCGGAGCGGCGGCTTTCTCGCCGTTCTCGGGCTTGGAAGGAACGCCCGGCAGGCGCGCTGCCAGGATATCGACGGCGCGAGCGGCTCCTGTCTGGTCGGGCTCGGCCTGTCTTTCATCAATCTTCGTTACCACCAGCACTTCTTCCAGCTTGCTGAGATCGGCCGCGGGGCGCACGTGAATGTTGAGAAAGAGCTCACTGCCCGGAATCACTTTCGTTACCTTTCCGACCAACAGGCCCTTGGGAAAAATGCCGTCTCCGCCGCTGGTGAGCACCTGTTCTCCGGAGGGCACGGTTTCGTCGCTCATCACTTTTTCGAGCACAACTTCGCCCGAAGGCGTGCCGCGGAGTATGCCTTGCAGCCGCGTCTTGTCGAGAATCGCGCCCACGCCGCTGGTCTGATCGTCGATCAACAGCACCAGCGAGGTCGTGCGGTACACGCGCAGCACCTTGCCCACAATGCCGTCCGCGGTGATGACCGCCATGTCGGCCTTGATGCCGTCCTTGTACCCCTTGTCGATGTAGACCGAGCGCGACAACTCGCTGCCGCTTCCTCCGATGACCTGCGCCGCCATGGTCTGCGAAATGAACTGTTCCCTGAAGGCCAGCAAGGCCTGCAGACGGCGCGCCTGGTCGGCGTCCTGGCTCATGCGCACCTGCTCTAGCCTCATTTGCTCAATTTGGGCTTTCAGACTGCGGTTTTCGGCGCGCACGCCACGCAGGTAGAAGTAGTTGTGCCAGAGGTTGCCGCTGGAAGTTTGCGCCCACACCAGCGCCTTTTCGAAAGGCGAGACCGCCCCCACCGCCCAGACGCGGATCAGACGCGTCGGTTCGCTGTCGGTCGTCCGCTTGACCTGCACGGCCAAGCCGAGGAGCTGGGCGAATAACACTCCCACCAGCACGATCAGATTGCGGTAGCGTCCGAGGACGTCCATAACGGCAGCTCTCAGCTCTCAGTTGTCAGTTCTCAGTAAACCCGGCCTGGCTGAGATGTCATCCCGCCTGAAATTTCATCCTGAGCGAAGCGAAGGACCTGCTTTTCGCCCGCAGTTCGTCGCTCGCAGCTCTATTCGATCGAAATCTTGCGCAGCAGCTTGAAGTCCGAGAGCATCTTGCCGGTGCCAAGCACCACGCTGCAGAGGGGATCGTCGGCGATCGAGACGGGCAATCCCGTTTCCTCGCGGATGCGCTTGTCGAGGTTCTTGATCAGCGCCCCTCCGCCGGTGAGCACGATGCCGCGGTCGCTGATATCGGCCGAGAGCTCGGGGGGCGTGCGTTCGAGAGCGACGCGGATGGCGTTCATGATGGTGGAGACGCATTCACTCAGCGATTCGCGAATTTCACTGTCGTCCACGGTAATGGTCTTGGGCACCCCTTCGATCAGGTTGCGGCCTTTGATTTCCATGGTCAACGGCTTGTCGAGCGGATAGGCGGAGCCGATTTCCATCTTGATCTGCTCGGCGGTGCGCTCGCCCACCAGCAGGTTATATTTCCGCTTGAGGTAATTCATGATGGCCTCATCCATCTGATTGCCGGCCATGCGCACGGAACGCGAGTAGACGATGCCGCTCAAAGATATGACTGCGATATCAGTGGTGCCGCCGCCGATGTCGACGACCATGTTGCCGCTGGGTTCGGTGATCGGCAGGCCGGCGCCGATGGCCGCCACCATGGCCTGCTCCACGAGGTGAACTTCGCTGGCCTTGGCGCGATAGGCGGAATCCATGACGGCACGCTTTTCCACCTGCGTGATTTCCGAAGGAACGCCGATCACGATCCGCGGGTGCACCAGCATCTTGCGGTTGTGCGCCTTCTGGATGAAGTAGTTCAGCATCTTCTCGGTGACCTTGAAGTCGGCGATGACGCCATCTTTCATGGGCTTGATGGCCACGATGTTGCCGGGCGTGCGTCCCAGCATCTCCTTGGCCTCTTTGCCGACGGCTTCAACCTCACCGGTGTTCTTGTTGATGGCCACGATCGAAGGCTCGTTGACCACGATGCCTTTGCCGCGCGCGTACACCAGCGTGTTGGCGGTGCCTAGGTCGATGGCCAGGTCACTGGAAAACATGCTGAACAGCGAACGTAGATTGTGCGAGCGCGATGAGCCGTTATTAAAGCCGTTGTTGGACATGACAGCACTTCTCTCTTCCGGGAATTCGTCTCCCCCTGGAACCTGGGCCTGGGCCGGTTACCCTGTGAGCCGCTCTCCCCTAGCCTCTTCTATTATTGTACGTTTCTTCTATTCTACTTCTATGTTCGGAAGAACTGGTTGCCAGTTGGGTACCGGTTGTTCCAAACGCTGCTTTTGAACCGCCGTTGATGCCGTGGTTCGCTGTTTGCTATTCGCTCTTCTTCTTCCTACCGGTTTGGCGCTTGCTGGGCCTGCGACTAGCGGTCAGCGAACAGCTGACTCGTTACTGAATCAGCACTTTTTCCTGATGGGTGTTGACTCCACCTTTCGAGTTTTGGGCGGTGACGGTGATCAGGTTCTCCCCATTGGCCAGTGGCGGCGTGAAATAGTGGAAGGTACCATCGTCGCTAATAATGGGGACTTCCCTGCCGTTCACCATGACGCGCGCTCCGATCTCGGTTTTGCCCGCCACTTCGATCACGTGGCCGTGCTGGACCAGAGGATCGATCTCCAGCGACAGTTCCACCTTTTCCTTGGACTTGGCGATGATGGTAAAACGGTTCTTTTCGCTTTCCACCGATCCCTTGCCAGCCGCGTCATAAGACTGGATGGACCAATAATAAGCACCGACGGGCAAACCGGTCACCACCACACTCGGCGTCTCCACTTTCCGATCCAGCAACAGAGACGAGAAATAGGGATTGTGCGAAATACGCAGCCGGTATTCGGCGGCATTGGCCATGGGCGTCCAGGCAAACTCGACTTCTTTCGCCTTCTCGCCGGCGTTGGCGAAAACCGGCATCATGTTTCCCGGCGTAATGGGCGTGGGCGGACCTATTTCCGTGGCCCGTTCCATCTTTTTCGAATCGCTTTGGAAACTCACCTTTTCCCAGTTCGACAGGTGGACTACCTCTCCATTGCGTTCGATTTCGCTGCTGCCTTTCTTGACCAAGATCTCGTGCTGGTCGTCCTTGGGATTATTGTGCACCATGGCCGACGAATCGGGCGCCAGCGTAGCTTTTGCGCCGGCGACAATCACTTGCGACTTTGAACCCTGAACATAGGTCGCCGTGGTCAGGTCCACGGTGCCGGTGGTGACCGCGACCGCAACATTGGTTTGCTGCTGATTGTTGGCCGAGTTCTCTTCGATGACGATGAGCGAATCCTGCTTCACGGTGTAGTTGGTGCCATCGTTGAAGACGATCTTGGCCATGCCTTCGGCGCCAGTCTGCACCACGTCGCCTTTTTCCAGCGGCACGCTGTAGTCGGCGGTGATCCAGCTATTGCCATTGCCTTTTCGTACCCGGATGGTGCCATCGAGCGCTGTGAAATGCGCCTGCTGCGACACCGCGACCGAGGGCGCCTTGAGCGGAGGCGCCAGGCCCGCGACCTTCTCCATCAGGCCCCGGGAAAGATGTTCGGCCTCCCTAACCGAGGCATCGGTGAATTTAGGGAACGCCACTTCCATGATCGCGCAAAAGATCAGCACCCCTCCCAGCATCAGCAGGAGCACACTGCGGTACGTCACCGTTTTCCAGGCGACGTAGAGTTCGGGCTTGAGTTTAACGGACACGAGCGCGTGCCAGCCTCATTGCGAGATTCTGAGAATACCGGATATCTCTCAAACTGTTTCTCGAACTGTTTCTCGAACTATGACCATCATATCGCTGCTCCGAGGGGGATTAAACTTGCGTCAGGGGGTGGGAGGGTTACGAAAGTGACTGAGGGCGAGCAGGCGTAGTCCGCCAACCTCTCGGTTCTGATAGGTCTCCGTTAGGCTCGCGGAACTCCTCAGCGCCACCATGCACGCTTACGCCAGTGACAAACGTAACGAGTGAGCTCTGCCTCTTGATTCTAGAATTCTGCTAGCCATCCGGAGGCCCCTCATGCCGAAATGTTCCATAGGTGTCTTTGTCTTCATCTTGGTTTTATTCCTGCTTATCGGTCCTCTCGATACCGTATGCCAGACTTCCCCGAAGGCGATGCATGCGAGTGAGTTGCTCGCCCTGGTGGCAGGTGGCGCGCTGCCAGAGAATATCGTCCGTGAGATCGGCCGGCGCGGCGTGAACTTTCATCCTGATCACGATTACCAAGCTCAACTGAAAGAGGCCGGCGCGGATAACACTGTGTTGGCTGCATTGCTGACTGCCAAAGTGATTGCGGCGGGCGTGGACGGGCAGCCGGACAAAGAATTGCTACGGCACATCACCAACGCAGCCGTACTCATGCGAAACAAAAAGGCCAATGAGGCCGTCGCGGAACTCAGCGCAGGGATCGAGTCCAGTTTCGCGCATCCAGAGGCGGGCTTTGTGATGGGCGAGTTGCTGCGCCGGCAGGAACGATGGCCACGGGCCGCGGCGGTCTATGCCGAGGTCCTGCGCCTGGATCCCGAGTTTCCCGAGGCTCATACGAAACTCAGTTATATCCTGTACAAATTGCGAGACCATGATGGCGCACTCCACGAGGCCAGGACCGCGCTAAACCAGAATCCGGAAGACGCCGAGGCCCACAAATTCGCCGGGCTGGCCTTGGAGAGCTCACAGAAGTTCGATGCCGCTCTAGCGGAATATAGGGAAGCGCTGCGCATCAAGCCAAACTATGTGGACGTGCGCTTCGATATGGGCCTGCTGTACTACCACCGGCACGACTACGACAATGCCATCCGGGAGTACAAAAATGCCATCGGGCTCGACCCAACTAACCCGGACAGCCACAAGTATCTGGGAGTCGCATATCAAGAACATGGGGATATCGATTCCGCGATTCGTGAAGACCGTGAGGCCAAGCGTCTCCGCCCGAACGACCCTTATGTTCGGCAAAACCTTGCATCAGCTCTAATGCTCCGCGATGCGCCAGCCGCTGTTGTCGAGCTCCGCGAACTCGAAAACCTGTTTCCCGACTTCGAAACGGCTCACGAGATGTTGGGCCGATGCCTCGTAGGGTCTGGAGACCTGGAGGGCGCGGAGAAAGAGTTTCGTAGAGCGGTAGAACTTGAGCCCTCAGATGCTGGACCTCACGCCGATCTGGGCAAGATCCAGGAAAACAAAAAGAACTACGACGCTGCGCTGGAGGAGTACCGGCAGGCCGAGAAATTATATGCGGATTCAGCTTGGGTCCACGCGGATGTGGGAAGAGTACTGGCCGCCAAGAAGGATTTTGCGGGCGCCATCGCCGAGTTGAAACGGGCAGAGGTTCTATCGCCCAGCGATTCGCATATACATCAGCTTTACGCCGAAACCCTGCAAGCGTCAGGCGACAACGAACTGGCCCTAGCCGAGCTTCGAGAGGCGGCTTCGCTCGACCCAAAGAATTTCCAGGCGGGCACACAACTGGGGACTGCTCTCGAAAAGGAAGGCGACTGGGTTGGCGCGATCCAGCAATACAAGCGCGCGGCCCTGGCTGAAGCAGACTCCAACCGCGGCCATCTGCCGGGTGAATCCTTCTACCAAAGGACGGGCGCCCAGAAGGAATACAAATCGGCTCAAGCGCGCTTCGAGGAGCATCTCACCGCTCTGACGGCCGGCGGAAAATCGGCCGAGGCCGCGGAATTGGAGCGGCGTGTTGAAGCCATGGAAGCCTCTCCGGCACTTGAAGAAAAGGTGCAATTGGCGATGCGAACCGCCGACCAGGCATATAAAGAAAGCCGCTTCGAGGACGCTGAAAAATCCTACAAGGAAGTGGTCGCTCTCGCCGAGCAATTGCCCCCGGGGAATGAAAATATGATCGTCGCCCTAGGTCGTCTTGGAAAGACCTATGCCATGCGACAGAACTATAAGGATTCGGAGGCAACCCTGCAGCGCCAACTTGCCGTGGTCGAAAAGACGTTTGGCGCTGAATCGCCGCGAGCCACCGAGCCGCTTGCTTCCCTGGGAGGCCTTGCTGGATGGCTGAACGATTATGTTTCCGCCGAGAATTATTTCTCGCGGGCGCTTGAAATCAACGAGAAAAGCTTCGGAGAGAACAGTTTCAGGACTTCTGAAAGCTTGAGGTTGCTGGCGGGTCTGTACAGAAAGCAAAAGAACTACGAAAAGGAAGAGTCGTACTTGGTCAGGGCGGTGAAGGCGAATGAAGTGATGGGAGGGCCGGAGGGCAATGAATTGCTAATCCCTTTATGGGAGCTCTGCGGGCTCTATGACCGCTGGAATAAACCGGAGAAATCTCAGCCCTGCTGGCACCGCTCAACTGGAATACTCGAGAAACTATATGGCTTGCAGAGCCCCAATCTGCTACCAGCTCTGACTAACGAAGCGCAGGCATTTCGTCTGCTCGGACGAACCAATGATGCCGCCCAGTTGGAGAAACGGTCCGAGTCGATCCGCGAGATGGCGCCGAAAACAAACTGATCGTCGGCAAGCCGCGCTATTCCAGGCGAGCAAGGATCCGCTCGCCGCCATCGGTCCCTCCCTTGCCCGTCTTCCCCACGGTTGTTAGCATGGGTGTTCTGCAGTATTAACTCAGGAGGCGTTATGGCGACCGACACTCTGACCAAGCCAGCGATCGATGGCGGTACGACCAGGACCAGGGTTTTCAAGAATTTCATCGATGGCGAATGGGTCGAGTCGGTCAGCGGACAGACGTTCGAGGACCGCAATCCCGCGGATACACGCGAGGTCGTCGCCATCTTCCAGCGGTCGAACAAGGCCGATGTGGACGCAGCCGTGGATGCGGCGAAGCGCGCATTTGCGAAGTGGCGTCTGGTGCCGGCGCCTCGACGCGCCGAGATGGTCTTCCGCGCCGCCGAGATCCTCATTGAGCGCAAAGAAGACTATGCCCGCGACATGACCCGTGAAATGGGCAAGGTGCTGAAAGAGACTCGCGGCGATGTGCAGGAGGCTATTGACGCCGCCTATTACAACGCCGGTGAAGGCCGCCGTTTGTTCGGTCCGACTGTGCCCTCGGAGCTGCCGAATAAATTCGCCATGGCCATCCGCCAACCGATTGGCGTCTGCGGCATGATTACGCCCTGGAATTTCCCCATGGCCATCTCTTCGTGGAAGCTGCTGCCTGCCGTCGTCTGCGGCAACGCTTGTGTGATCAAACCGGCGCAAGACACTCCGCTCTCTACTTTTAATCTGGTGCAGGCGCTGACTGACGCTGGAGTCCCGCGAGGCGTCATTAATATTGTGACCGGCTTTGGTTCGGAAGTGGGGACACCGCTGACTGAGCATCCGACGGTGCGTGCAATTTCTCTTACTGGCTCTTCGGCGGTCGGCAGAATCGTGGGGGCGACGGCGGCCAAGAGCTTTAAGCATTGCTCGCTCGAGCTTGGCGGCAAGAATCCGATGATCGTGCTCGACGATGCCAACCTTGAACTGGCTGTTGAAGGCGGGCTCTGGGGCGCGTTCGGAACCACCGGACAACGCTGCACCGCGACCAGCCGCATTATCGTGCAGAAAGGCGTGTACCACGAGTTCATTGAGCACTTCGTCGCGCGGGCGAAGAAGATCAAAGTTGGCAACGGGCTGGATGAGACGGTGGAGATGGGTCCGGCGGTCAACGAGAATCAGTTGAAGACCGACCTCAGCTACATCGAGATTGGGAAGTCGGAGGGCGCGAAGCTGGTGACCGGAGGGAACCGGTTGGACAAAGGCGAATATCAGTACGGATGGTTCCTGGAACCGACCGTCTTCACCGATGTCGATCCCAAGATGCGCATTGCGCAGGAAGAAATCTTCGGGCCGGTAGTTTCGATCATCCCTTGCGATGATCTCGAGAACGCCATCGAAATCGCTAACAATATTGAGTACGGCCTGTCGTCGTCGCTCTACACCAAGGACGTCAACAAGGCATTTGCGGCGGTGCGCGATCTCGAGGCTGGCATTACTTACATCAACGCTCCGACCATCGGTGCGGAAGTTCACTTGCCCTTTGGCGGCACCAAGGCGACCGGCAACGGACATCGCGAGGGCGGCATCGGCGCCATTGACTTTTACACCGAGTGGAAAGCGGTCTACGTGGATTACTCCGACAAGTTGCAGAAGGCGCAGATCGACCGAGTGGATTAGAAACACCTTTCAAACGCAGAGGACGCTGAGAACGGGGAGAGTTCCGCAGAGGTTCTTTCCCGGCGGTCTCCGCTTCGCGATCTCACTTTTGGGAGCGTCAGACGGGAGCCGAGAGAAAGCGAATAGACGGCGCAGGCTTGTGCTAACGCCTGATAGCGACAGTTGAGTATTTGGCTTACCCCGACGAACTGACCCAGACGACTACTTCACAACCTTCAGGTAAACGGGTTCCGAGTCGACAGGTTCCAGCAGCACTGGGAACTTTAGGGCGGCAGGCAATTGCTCTCGTAGGTCATCCGTCAGGCGAGGGGGAGACCGACGCCCAACCACCTTGTAAGTTCCGGGAGATAGCGGCGCGGTGTGTAGCCGCATCGTTCCGCCATAAAATTCCCCGGGCATCAGCAGAATCCACGACTCCTGAATCTCCTTGAGAACGTCTGGGTGGTAGTCAGGCCCATAATCTGCCGCCTCCCCTCTCCCCACGACTTTCGCATCGAATGGGCCAGTGACCATGTCCTCGAATCCGCCGTGCCACTCAACGTTTTTAATGGTATGGGGAATGTAGAACGGGGATGAACCACAGTTGATGATTCGGAATGTAGCCGACCCCCACTCACAAGCGTGGATTTTCGTCTTGTCACAAACGTGGATTGTCGTCTTGTTCAGAGAAATCTCAACTAAAGGCTTTAGGGGAGCCTCCCTCCATAGAGCAGTCCTGCACTGCTTTGTTTGGGCAGCGCAAGTCGCGGAGATGCCACCCAACAGGAGCAGCGATAGCGAAAACCGAAGGGGCGTGAATAATTGCACCGATCTAGATTATAGAGCAACAATCCGCGACGGTTCTCAACTCAACTGGCGAAGCATCTCCACTCACCATTGACCCGCCGGCCGGGGTTCTGAGTGTAAACGCATTTTCTCTGCGCCCACCGCGCCCAGCGGTTAGAATTCCTTCATGCCCATTACGCAACTCCGCGAAATCACCCCCGCCGCCCGCCTGGAAAACGTCCGCTACGCCATTCGCGATCTAGCCTGCGTCGCAGACGAGGTCGCCCGCCAGGGACACAAAATTCTCCCCCTCAACATTGGCGACCCGCTCAACTTCGACTTCCAGACGCCCGCCCATTTGATTGAAGCCGTCTATCAAGCAATGCGTGACGGCAAGAATGGATATTCTCCCTCCTCAGGTATCAAAGAAGCGCTCGACGCGATTCGCGGCGAGGCGACCCGCAAGGGCATCACCAGCATTCAGGATGTCTTCGTCACCTCGGGCGTCAGCGAGACGGTGGACATCTGCCTGACCGCGCTGCTCAATCCGGGCGACAACCTGCTCACTCCGTGCCCTGACTATCCGCTCTACTCGGCGGTGCTGGCGAAGATCGAAATTGGTCTGAACACTTATTTCCTGAACGAAGAAGACGGCTGGCAACCCGATCTGGACGACATCAAGAAAAAGATCACGCCGCGGACGCGCGGGATCGTGCTGATCAATCCCAACAACCCGACGGGATCAGTTTGTACGCGCAAGATGCTGGAGCAGATTGCCGAACTGGCGCGGCGCCATAACCTGATCATTTTTTCCGATGAGATTTACGACAGGCTGATTATCGATAACGACCCCCACGTCGCAATGGCCGCGGTCGCGCCCGATGTACCGGTGATTACTTTCGGCGGGCTGTCCAAGAATTACCTCGCCCCCGGATGGCGCATTGGATGGGGCATTGCCAGCGGTGAGGCCTCGGTCATCAAGCCGTATCTGGAAGGTGTGAACAAGCTGTTGCGTTCGCGGCTCTGCGCTAATCATCCCGAGCAGTACGCGATCAAGCCAGCGCTCGAAGGCCCGCAGGACCACTTGGTCGAAGTGAAGCGCAAACTGCGCAGCCGCCGAGATCTGACCATGCGGTGGTGCGCAGAAACATCGCGCGTGAGTTGTGTGGCGCCGCGCGGAGCGTTTTACGCCTACCCCACCATCGATATTCCGGAAGGCGACGACGTCTTCGTCACCGAGCTGATTCGACAAAAGCACGTGACCGTGGTGCACGGCTCCGGCTTCGGGCAGCGCCCGGGGACGAGACATTTCCGCATTGTTTTCCTGCCTGACGAAAAAACGCTAACCGCCGCTTACGCGGCGATTGGCGATTTCATGCGCGAGCGCTACGCTTAGAAATGAACCCCATCAAGGTCCGGTGACCATGACGGTGAAGCCTCCACCATTGTCGCCGACCCAACAGTCGTTGATGCCCAGGAAAAGCGTGCCTGGCTCACTCACGGGGAAGGTTTTGTCTGTACCGATAAGGAAAAGGCCATCGGGCATAATGCCAACCCGCGTCAGGCCCTTGGTGCCATCGATCGCACTGAAACCCTTACGCTGCACCCTGGATTGGGGAACGAAGACACCGATCAGACCATCCAGGTGCGACATTCTCCATAGCCACACGCCAAGCTTCTCTTGGAGGGGTATCTGGAAGCGGGGATCGGTCCAGGGCACTCCGTCGGGGCCGGTGTTTACGACGCCCGCATCGGTTACTGTGCCGCTCACATAGGTGACGTTAATCTTTCCCGGTCCGCTAACGCTAAGTGCGGAAACGAGCGGTACGCACTCGTCGACGGGGTTTCCAAAACAACCGTTCGTATTTCCGGGCACAAAGACTTGCACCTGTGCAGCGGCGGTCGGCGCCGCAAGAATTAGGAACACTATGAGCAACAATGCCGCGGTGGGGCAAAATGCCGCCGTGCGCCGACAGAAAGTGACTTTCGCAGCTTTCATGTTTCCTCCTCGCCACGAGACGTGGCTCGTGTGGTTCTTCTGTTTTGGTTCCTCCAGGGCCGCAGAACTTTAGGAGGTGCGCGGGATTCGGCCGGGGGAACCGGCACGCTTCGAGTTGCCTTGCTTTGGGCCTTGCAAATCCGGCTTGTGCGTAGAGAAGGGCTGTGAACCTCAAGCTAAAACCTACTCGCTTTGGCTACGACCGTCAGCGACAATCATCACAATTGGGTGTGACGGGGAAAGACTCTCAGTAGATTCCTGGAATCAGGGCCGGCACTTTGCGCGCGTACTCTTCGAACTCGGAGCCAAAGGCTTGCCGCAGCAGGCGCTCTTCACTTTGAATGCGAATCCCCGTTCCGGCCACAAAGAGCATGATCGCTAGCAGCAGAGGAATGCGCCCGGTCACGGCCAGTCCGGTAGCCACGAGCAGGCCTAACATGCCGGTGTAGATGGGGTTCCTTACGAAGCGATAAGGGCCGTCCTGGATGAGGGTGTGCCCTTCTACCAGGCGCGCGGCCAGAGCCCATTGCTTGCCCAAATGTCGGGCGGCGGCGTTTACCAGCCAGGCCGAGGCGGCGGCGATGGCCACGGTCAGCACTGCGATTCCCCATTCCACCAGCGGCACCGACAGCACCGGCGAGAACTGTCTCTGTTGTAAGGGATAGAACCAGACACAGAAATAGGCCAACCCCTGCAGCAACAATCCGATGAGTGAAGTCCAGTCCCGTTTCGCCTCGCGGGCGCGGGGCGGACGCCTCCTCAGCCAGAAGGTCAGGCCAAACACCCACCAGCAGACGATGATGGCGTAGAATGCGGCCTTTTGGGCCAGGTGCGGCGTTTCCGAAATTGCCACGTTACCCTCGACTTCTACCTGCCATTGGTGTCATCCGGCGGAACCTTCGTAACTCTACACGGAGCTTGCGTTTTCCTATACTTGCTTCAGTACTTGCTTCAGAAGCCGTTTCAGAAAATCCGCAATGCGTCGAACTGTTTTGTGCTCAATTCTCGCGCTCTTGAGTGCGATGGCCTTCGCCCAAAGCACCTCTCCAGACGCTCTTTACGAGCGCGGTATGGATGCTATTACCGGGGTGGGGTCGTCGCGCAATGACACGCTGGGGATTGACTATTTTCGGCGCTCCGCTGCACTCGGCTACGGGCCGGCGCAGATTGCACTGGGCTACTATTACGAAACCGGCTCCTTTCTCACGCGCGATCCGGGCGAGGCCCTCGACTTGTATCGCAAGGCGGCGCAACAAGGCGACCCGCTTGCGGGTTGGCTGGCCGGGCGGCTCAACTTCCTCGGCATCGGCGGCGTGGCGGACCGCGACGCGGCCCAGAAATGGTTCAAGATCGCGGCCAATCAGAACAACGCTTTCGGCGCTTATTACATGGGCCGTCTGATGGCGGACCGGGACTACACCAAGGCCCCGAAGCTTTATAAGATTGCCGCCGATCAGGGCCTGCCCCAGGCGCAATACTTCTATGCCAAAGCGCTGCGCGATGGCCGCGGGATTCCGCAAGACCGCTTCGCGGCGTATGTCTGGTACACAGTTGCGGTGGACGCCGGCTATATGGCTGCGAACGCGGACCTCATTGAACTGGACCGCGGCGGCTATCTCACGCTCGATCAAATCTCGCAAGCGAAAGCGCAAGCGCGCGATCTGGAGCAGGTTGTGATCCGGGCCGTCACGGCGAAGGGATGCTCGGGATGGGACGGGGAGTTTGCCGAGTTCCCTACCCCGCCACCGCCGCAACTGCAGCGCTTCTGCCACTAACGAAACCCCGGCGAGTTGTGCTCGCTTGGACGGCCGAGGGCGGCTGTCGCTACACCATCTCCGTGCCCCACAGATCGTGCAGGTGCACGATCCCTTGCAGGCGGGGGCCTCCATCCACGTTGCTATCCACGACGACCAGCGACGTAATCTTCATCTCTTCCATGCGCGCCAGCGCGGTGGCGGCAAACTCCTGCGCACCGATGGTCTTGGGAGCGCGCGTCATGCAATCTTGCGCGGTGAGGTCGAGGGCGTCTTTGCCGCGCTGCTCGATCAGCCGCCGCAGATCGCCGTCGCTGATCACGCCCAACAGGCGATCGCCATCGACTACCGTGGTCATTCCCAGCTTCTTGCGCGACATCTCGTAAATAACTTCCGGCATTTTTGTGTGGGCGGTGACTCGCGGAACCGCGTCTCCGGAGTGCATCAACGATTCGACCCGGGCCAGCCGTTTGCCCAGCTTGCCGCCGGGATGCAGGTTGGCAAAGTCTTCTTCCTTGAAACCGCGTTTTTCCGAAAGCGCCACGGCCAGCGCATCGCCCAGGGCGAGCATGGTAGTGGTGGACGCTGTGGGAGCGAGTCCGAGCGAGCAGGCTTCCTTGGAGATCGAACAATCCAGAGCGACGTCGGCCGCTGCTGCCAACGTCGACGCCCGTGTAGAGCGAGCACCCTCGCCCGGTGCCTTTTCCACAAGTTCGTCACACGTCATGGCAATGAGCGGAACCTGCAGCCGTTTGATGGTTGCCAGCAACTGCAGAATCTCTTCCGTCTCTCCGCTGGCCGACAGCGCCAGCACGACGTCGCCACGCACGACCATCCCGAGATCGCCGTGGAGCGCGTCCACGGGATGCATGTAGAGTGCGGGCGAACCGGTTGAACTCAACGTAGCCGCGATCTTGCGCGCGATGAGCCCGCTCTTTCCCATCCCGGTGACAACCACCCGGCCCTGGCATTCGAACATGAAATCGAGCGCGCGATTGAAGTCTGCGGCCATGGGGCCGGAAAGGCGGTCCGCTAGCGCCCGCAGCGCCTCGGCCTCGATGCGGACTACGTTTTCGCCAATAGGCTTCATGAAGGAGGAATGTTAGCAGAAGCGGGGAGAGCGTCGGGGCATGGTGGCCATAGGGTCATCGGGTCGAAAGCACGTCACTCTGACGGCGGCCGGTGCGAAAGGCAAAGTAGCGATTTCTCCCACTCCCCGCGCCCCGTGGCCCATTTGCTCGATTTTGGCCCAATAAAAAATCATTTCCACAGTGCCGCGAACGGTAAAAGCCGGTGTACAATTGCTGCCGTTTTCAGACGCCAAACAGAAATCCAACCCTACTCGGCCAGGCGACGGTCAAGAGGAATCAATCCATAAGAAAACCAAATCTCAAAGGGGGATGAAATGCGACGAAACATCGGCTTTTGCTTTTGTGCTGCGCTGGCATTGCTTCTCTGCCTGGTGACGCCCGCGGTGGCGGGCGATCAAGAGCGGAAACTGGCACAGGTTGGTGGCAACCTTCTACCCGACGGTTTCTACATCACGCCTACGGCCGCGCCCGGCTCAATTTTCCAGGATCTGCCCACCGGACTGCGCCCCGATGGGTCGGCTAACGCCAACGGTGCGGTAACCACCGCGCTCAGTCCGGACGGTACTGCCTTACTGATCGTCACCACGGGTTACAACACCGACTTCTCCGCCCAAGGACCGTACGTTAATCCGATCGTATGGCCCGCGCTCGACCCACTCACCGGAATCCCATCGTCAACTCTGACCTTTAACGCAGAGTGGGTGTTCGTTTACGACGTTCGCGGCGCGAAACCCAAGCAGAAACAAAAGATCAACATTCCCAATACTTATCAAGGATTGATCTGGGATCCCTCAGGCACACGCTTCTACGTTGCCGGAGGCATCGACGACCGAGTCGAGGTTTTCAAGAACGCCAACACGGGTGCCAGCGCCGACGGTAATTACGTGCCAGACGCTCCGTTCGTTCTGTTGAATCACAACCAACCGGCCGACGTGCCCATACAGGAATTTCCGACTGGCGGACTATTCAGCGGCTCGCCGGCGGTCAACAACAGCCCCATTGCGCAAACGATGTTCATCCCGTTCAGCGCGGTGGCCGCAGGTTTGGCCATCAGTCCGGATGGCTCGACATTGTATGTTGCCAACTACCAGAACGATTCGCTGTCGATCATCAATACAGCAACCCGACTGGTCACCAATGAGGTCGTCTTCTTCAAACTCGCGCAAACTACCGCCGTAGGCGAAATGCCGTACTGGCCGGTGGTGCTGTCTGATTCCAAGGGTGCGCCTGTTAAGACCTATGTCAGCAGCCAGCGCGATGGCCAGGTCTTGGTAGTCAACTCTACCGGACTGCAAAAAGTGATCAAGGTCGGCGGCGAACCGAATCGGATGATACTTTCCGCAGATCGGCTTCGACTCTATGTCGCCAACGGAGACCTTGACGAGATCGAGGTGATCGATACCACCAAGGATGTCGTCTCGAGTCGAATCTCAGTCGCTCGTCCCGGCTACAAATATAAAGGCTCCAGCCCGAACTCCCTGGCGCTCAGCCCCGACGGTACCCGGCTCTATGCCACGCTCGGCGGCGAAAACGCGGTGGCCGTCATAGATGCAGCCTCCCAGCAATTGCTCGGCCGCATACCCACTGGATGGTATCCAAGTTCGGTGTCGGTGAGCGCCGACGGCAGCCGGCTATTCGTGGTCAACATGAAATCCAATGCTGGTCGCAACCTGGAATACAGGGTCGACTGCCCCGGTACGGGCATCCCGGAACAGTATTCGAAGCTTCTCTGCCCGACCAATGTTATAGATTTTGAGGGCCTGATTGCATCGGCTGCCACCGCCCGCAACGAATACATTCTGGCGCTCCTGAAGGCGGGACTCTCGGCGATTCCCGTCCCGGACGCAGACACTCTCGCCTATCTGTCGCAACTGGTGGATGCCAACAACGGCTTCAACAACCCGCAGACTGATCCGATGATGACGTTCCTGCATGGCCAGATCAAACACGTCATCTACATCCAGAAGGAAAACCGTACCTACGATCAAGTCCTCGGCGATCTGAAGCAGGGTAACGGAGATCCCAAGCGGGTGCAGTTTCCACAACCCATCACTCCCAACGAGCACCTGCTTGCGACCCAGTTCGCGCTGCTCGACAACTACTACGATGCGGGCGATGTGAGCGGCGACGGCTGGAACTGGGACGTTCAGGGTCATGCCAACGATGCCACCACCAAGAACGTGCTGGTCGGTTATGGCAACGCCAACTTCAACATCCCCTTCGACTGGAATGGCAATCCGCGCAACATCGGCATTGCCCTGCCTGACACCACCACCGGAACCCCGAGCCCGAGCACGGTGCGCATTACCACCTTGTTCGATCCCACAGGCGGTTCTTCCATTGAGCCCGGGAACAAGGACGTTACCGCTTCCGAAGGCGCAGATGACCTCGATCCCGATGCCCTCGGCGGCTATATCTGGGACAGCGTATTGCGCGCTGGCCTAACGGTTCGCCACTACGGCCTCTACGCCGACGAGAATTACTATGTCGACCCAGCCGCAGGGCCGCCGTTCTACATTCCTATCGACCGCCACGCCTTCGCTGACAAGGTGGTGCAGGCGGTACCCGTGCGCAAATCTCTTCTTGGAAAAACCGATCTCTACTATCGTGGCTGGGACCTTAACACTCCCGATCAGTACCGCTTCGACGAGTGGAATCGAGAGTTCAACGAGTATGTAAAGAAAGGCGGCCTGCCCAACTTCGAAATGGTCGATTTCATGGAAGACCACTTCGGCAACTTCGGCTCGAACGTCGGGCACCTGGAAAACCCGCTGGCGGAAATGGCCAGCAACGATTACGCCGTTGGCCGACTGGTCGAAGCGGTCAGCAACTCTCCGTATTGGCAGAGTACGGCGATATTCGTGGTCGAGGACGACGCCCAGAACGGCCCCGATCACGTGGATGCTCACCGCTCCACGATTTTCATCGCGTCTCCGTACGTCAAAAGCGGCGCGGTGGTGCACACCATGTACAACTCCACCAACGTGCTTCGGACCATCGAAGACATCCTTGGCGTGGGTCACCTCGGGCTGAACGACGCGAACGCGCTTCCGATGTCGGACGTGTTCGTCCAACAGCCGAATCTGCAGCCGTACATCGCGCCCATTCCGGGCATCCTGTGCGAGCCGCCGGTTGACCCAACCCTGGTGCCGGAATGTAACAACCCGCAAGGCCGTCCGATCACAGCAGCCGTCAAGTCGCTCCACGATGGTGCGTGGTGGGCGCAAGCGACCAAAGGCTTCAACTTCAAACATCCGGACATGATCAATTCCGATCTGTTCAACCGCGTTCTGTGGCAAGGCATCATGGGAGATGACAAACCCTATCCCGGAGCCAGCGTTCAGCAGGTAAAGACAGCGCCGACAAAAGCAGCGTTGGCCGAACCTGATCGCGATTAGCCAGCAATATGACCGGCAAAAGCCCCACTTCTCGCGTGTCGGGAAGTGGGGCTTTTCGCATCGGGTCGATTGGATCTTGGCCTGCCCCGGAATTGAATCACTTGCCAGATTTTGCGCGAGCGATGAATTTCAGCGAGGCTGAATTCATGCAATAGCGCAGATGCGTGGGTTCCGGACCGTCATCGAAGACGTGTCCCAAATGCGCGTCGCACTCGGTACAGGAGACAGCGGTGCGATCCATGCCAAAGCTGCTGTCTTTAATTTCACGGACGTTCTCGCGCGCGATGGGCGCCCAGAAACTGGGCCAGCCGGTTCCCGAATCGAATTTTGTTTCTGAGCTGAATAACGCATTGCCGCAGCAGACACAGCGGTACAGCCCGGCCTCGTGCAGGTCCCAGTATTCTCCCGAGAAGGCAATTTCGGTGTCGGCGTGGCGGGTGATCGAGAAGGCGCTGCGCGGCAACTGTTTGCGCCATTCGTCTTCCGTCTTCACGACTTTGGGGATGGTCACCGTTTTCAGCCGCTCGCCGGCATCGGAGAATTCAACTATGGTCACATCCTGGGGCGGCTGCTTCGCAGCTTGCGCGGATCCCGGCCTGCGCAGCGACCACAGAACCGTGCCCGCCAGCGCCGAGGCTGAAGCCGCCAGGAATGCCCGCCTACCGCGCGGCGCCGCTGCTTTGTCTTTTTCGAAATCAGAGTTGAACATAAGCGCATTCTCCTGGATCATTTGGCTGATTTCGGCAGCCTACCTTGTTTAGAGTCAGCGGAAAGAAAAAAGTTACTTCCCTTCCCTTCAATGAGTCCAGTTCCATGAAGTCCAGCGAACAACGCAACTTTCGTGTCCTCCGCGCATCAATCACATCATGACATCGGTGACGCTTATGAGACTTGCGCTTCTTTCGGCAATTGCCATGCTTCTGGCAGCAAACCGAGTGGGGTCGGCTGAATCCCCCTCTGTCCGTGGCGCGGATGCGACCCCCGTGCTGGTGGAACTGTTTACGTCCGAGGGGTGCTCTAGTTGTCCTCCGGCGGACAGGTTGCTGCAAAAGCTCGATGGGCAGCCCATCCCTGGCGCGCAACTGATTGTGCTCAGCGAGCACGTCGATTACTGGAATCATATCGGCTGGAAGGACCCATACTCGGACCACTCCTACAGCGAGCGGCAAAGTGCGTATGCCGACCGCTTTCGCCTGGGCAGTGTTTACACTCCGCAAATGGTGGTGGATGGAAGCGAGGAATTCAATGGCAGCGATTCCGGTTTGGCCGACAAAGCCATCGCCAAGGCGCTGGGCGCTCCCACGATCCCGGTCCGTTTGTCGTCAGTTTCAACCGGCGCTTCGAATACCCTTCATGCGCATATCGAGGTCGGGACTCTTGCATCTACGTTTGGATCGGCGCAAGCCGAGGTGTATGTGGCGGTCGCTCTGAACCGCGCCGAGTCGCAAGTTTCGGCGGGCGAGAATGCCGGACACAAACTGGCGCACGTAGCGGTGGTCAGAAGGTTTACGAGGATTGGCGTTCTGAAACAGGGACAGGGGCTGGCACAAGACTTTCAGCTCAAGCTCGACTCCGGATTCGAGCCGCGCAATCTGCGGCTGATCGCGTTTGTTCAGGAACCCCGGCAGGGACGGGTGCTCGGGGCAGCTGAGATGCTGGTTAGCTCTGCAAACCCTACATGATCGGATAACGGCAAAATGCTTCGTCTTACTTGAAACGTCCCGATCAAAAGTGAAGGGCCTTGAAAACACAAGGTCCCTCCACTCCGCTTCGCTCCGGTCGGGATGACAGACTTATTTAGCGAATCTGTGGAACAGCACACTCAGCGATTCAGGGGGGAATCGTCTACCCGACACCTCCTGCCAGTTGCCTTCTTTGCGATCGGTGTCGAACCACGGCAGCCTCGCGCAAGAAAAAAGCCGCCCAGACATCGGGCGGCTTAGCTCTCGCCAGTATTCCAGCTCGCGCGGGACAAGCCATTCAATCAGCCTGTAGGCAGCCGATCCATGGCCCACCTGACGCGAGACGTTCAGCGCCTACTTCACGGTAATGTAATAGGTCTCTTCCACCGTAAAGGCGGGAGTGCCGAAGCTCCCCACGAAGTGGATTACGTGCTGGCCGCTGGCCAGCGGCTCCAACAGCAAATAGTATCCGTCAGCAACCAGTTCGCCTGAACCGGCGCCGACACCGAGAACGTTCGGTGAAGGTGCAACCGCGAAAACAAGGTTAGGAGAAGTCGCCCGATACTTGGTTAGGAATTGGAGCGATACCCCATCGATTTGGACAGACAAGCCATAGGCGGTGTCTCCCATCGCTCGCGCGCAGGCTCGTCTTTCCTGGGGAGTGCCCCCGTAGAAGGGAGCCTGCTCCAAGCTCGAGCAATCCACGTTCACGATAGGAAAGAACAGCGCCTTGCCGGCGGGCACAGTGCACTTGCGCGTTCCACCCGAGGCGCCGGTAAAATTGCCCCCCAGGAACCACACCGGGCCGAACTGTCCCCGGCTGCAACCCGCTGTATCCGCGAGCGGATGGTTGTCCATGATCATCGCGGTTGACCACTGCCACCAGCGTGCACTCCACTCCGCGTAGGTTAACCCGTAGGCGGGTTGGTTGGGCGGCATCACGCCCTTGTTCCAATTGTTGCCGAAGGAAGTCGCCGGCAACAGCATAGCTAGAAGCAGAGCAAGTCCAAGAGTAATGAGAATTCGTTTCATTGCATTTCTCCTTTTCGTCTGGTTTGGGCCGCGAGGCCGACGGACGAGCTCGTGGCTCGTTGGTCAAACGCTGTGCCGCAGAGTCATCTTCCTACTCTGCGATTTCTGTTGTGGGGAAGCGAGACAATCTCTGTGCTAACAAAGCAAAGTGCAGAGTAACGCCAGTTGAGGCTCGCGCATCGTCGATCGCTTGGCGTCGACGTTGAAGACACGGAGTGGAGCAAACCAGGATTGAGCAGCCGTCTTAAGCTGCGAAGAATTCAGTTTTGCCAGCGCCGTCTGGGAAGCTGACGGCAGCGCCGCGATTGAAAACCGGGGGGTCACTTCGTAAGGTACGGACTCTGATTCGTCGTAAACGGCATCGAGGACGTCCTCCGCCGGGAAACCCAAAGACACGCCCACGGTGAGGAGCATCAGGAAGACAAGGGCAAAGCGCGATTTCGTGGCCACGCCCATGCCTGTTCATTAACACGAAAGTCAAAACGCTGTCAGTGAAGTTGGTCACATCTTGATGTGCGGCGATGGCCGGGAGTGGATCGCCTCTCCGCTCAGAAGTGATCGTCCGCCGGCCGCCCCGGATGTTCAAGTGCGCGCGCCTGGATAGCGCGGTCCCACGGGCCGCTCTGCCAGTTATCTTTTTTGTGATCGGTATCGAACCACGGCGGCATGGTCATCAAAAGGCGCCGGCTGAGCGCGTACAAATAGGGCTCATAGAGGACCCGAAGTTCCGCGAGGCGGTCGAGGGCGTCCGTGCCACCGGAGAAAATCACGCCGTGCTGGAGGAGTTCAGCGCGCAGCCGGGTTCGATCTTCCGGCGTGAGCCGGCTGGCGTCGTGCGGACTGTATTGCGCGTTCACCACCTGGGCCAAATCGACGACGGCGTGCCGGGCCATGGCAAACGTGAGCTTCGCCTGGTCGGGGTGGATGCCTTTCACGCCGGTCATGACCAGCGACGTCACATCGAGCATCACTGTCACCGCGCTGAGCCAGGATTGATTGCTGTGCTGCGAGCGGAAGAAAAGCAGCACGGGATAGGAAATGTGGCTGGATAGCAGGTCGGCGCACCAGCGCTCCCAGTCGCGAAAAATCTCGTCGAGCACCCTTTGGTCGGGACAGCAGCCCAACCGGCCCAGAAACTCGGCGGCGCTTGGCGGCGACCCGGCGCGCGCGTCGAGCAGGGAAATTTCGACCTCGCGTGTGGCAAACGAATTGTAGATTACCGGTAGATATCCGATCACCACGCCAAGAAACGCGAACCCCATGCCCGCCTCCATTACCGAGAGAGCGCGGGCGGCGCCGTTGCTGGGCGTGATGTCTCCATAGCCCAGCGTGAACAGAGTTTCGCCGCTGAGATAGACCACTTTCCAGAACGTGATTTTCTCGTTGCCGAGCGTCACATGCTCGCCGAGACCGTACTGCACGCACGCGAAACCCAGAATCAGGCCGAGCGCCCAAAAGCCCAGCAGCGGGAACAGCGACAGCGGTCCAAAATACGCCAGGAAACCTTCGCGCCGGTTCGGGGTCTTGATATGGCGCGCCACCCGGATCCAGAAACCCCAGGTATTCTTGTAGAAGCGGGATGAGATACGAAAGAAGTTCCGCTTGATGCGCCGCGGCAGGACGACCGTTTCAAACGCATCCATCAGGACGACCAGGATGAGAACCACGCCGCCACTCGTTGCCCACCAATGCATAATTTGAAATTGAGATGACGCGGGAATGGTAGCAGATTCAGAAGTGAGCAGGGACAGCCCAAGCGCTCATGCCGGTACAAATGCACGCCGCAGAGTTGCGCGTTTCCCCTGCTTCCGTGGATACTGAATACACTCCAACATGAAAACGAACCTCTCTTCCTCTACTCCGTCTCAACTGGAAACCGATTGCCTGGTCGTAGTGGTGCTTGACAAAGGCGAAGATAAGCCCGCGCCATCGATCGAGTCTGCCGATGCCGCCGTGCTCGAAGCCGCCAAGGACGTGATTTCCAGCGGTGAAGTCACGGGCAAGTTGTTCGAAACCACGCTGCTGCACCGTCCTGCGGGTCTGAAAGCTAAGCGCCTGCTTCTGGTTGGAGGTGGCAAGGCCAAGAATTTTTCGGGTGCGGAACTGCGCAGACTCGCAGGGGCCGCGGTGCGCACGCTGAAAAGCAAAAGCATCCGCAGCTTTGCGTTCGTCCTGCCAGAGAGCGTCGTTGCTGCTCCCGAGGGCGTGCGCGCGATTGCGGAAGGCGCTTTCGTTGGCAACTTCGATCCCGACTACTACAAGAGCGACCGCAAGGACGAAAAGATCGACGCCGTCACGATCGTTGTGCGGAAAGACGTAGCCGGCGATACGAAGGCCTTGGAAAGCACGCTGCAGGCGGGACGCATCGTCGCCGAGTCGCAGAACTTCACGCGCGACCTGGTCAACGAGCCTTCCAACCGCATGACGCCGACCATACTGGCCGAGCGCGCGAAGAAGATGGCCGCGGAAGTCGGCCTGAGTTGCGAGGTGTATGGCGCTGACAAAATCAAAGAACTCAAGATGGGAGCGTTCTGGGGAGTCGCCCAGGGTTCCGACGAACCTCCGGCGCTGATCGTTTTGCGCTATGACCCCGCGGGCGCGGCGGACAAGGTTCACCTTGGTCTGGTGGGCAAAGGCGTGACCTTCGACACTGGCGGCATTTCAATCAAACCTGCGGATGGCATGGAGAAAATGAAATACGACATGGCCGGCGCCGCCACCATGATCGGAGCCATGCGCGCCATCGCCCTGCTAAAGCCGAAGGTGAAGGTCACGGCGATTGTGTGCGCCACCGAAAATATGCCCTCCGGCAAGGCGCAAAAGCCCGGAGATGTGCAGATCGCCATGTCCGGCAAGTCGATCGAAATTATCAACACCGACGCCGAGGGACGGCTGATCCTCGCCGACGGCCTTTGTTACGCGCGTCAACTCGGCTGCACGCATCTCGTCGATGCCGCCACCCTGACTGGCGCGGTAGTCGTCGCGCTCGGCTATGTAAACGCGGGGATCTTCGCCAGCGACGACCAGATGTACGAGCGTTTCGCGAAGGCCAACAAAGAAGCGGGCGAGAAAATGTGGCGCCTGCCGCTCGACGACGAATACAAAGAGATCATTAAATCGAACATCGCCGACATCGTGAACTCCGGCGGCCGCTGGGGCGGAGCGATTTCCGCCGCCATGTTCCTGAAGGAATTCGCCGAAGACACACCGTGGATCCACCTCGACATCGCCGGCACTGCCTGGATGGAAGACAGCAAGCCGTGGATCGCCAAAGGGCCGTCGGGGATTGCACTGCGCAGTCTGGTGGAGTTTGTAAAGGGATGGGGCGCGTAGAAAGGTTCCCGACCGCGCGGTTGAGCGGTATCCACCGCGTTAGTGGGTTTCGACCTTGATCGAAGCGCAGGTAATTTCGTACGAACGAGTCTGGTTCTGATGTTTCTTGAAGTCCGTCCAATCAACGATCAGATGCGCGGTGTTCTCTGTATGTTCAAGGGTCAAAATCTCGCCGTCTTCGTACACCGGAACGAAATCGTCAACGATTTTCCCGTCACAAATGATAGTCAGGACGCCCATCAGTCGAACGCTGGCATTCCGCATCCCATCCTCAGCAGTGACATTTTCCAGATCTAGAACGATTGTCCCGTCCTCGCGTCGAACGCTGACAATCCCGGAGTCATGGAAGCTGATTCTTTGAGGTTGTACATTCTCTCTCATGACTCTTTCATTACTGCTCCTGCCCGTCGGGGCCGGAGCTTTGGCTCGGGCTGTGGCCGCAAGTGCGACGCATCAGAGCCACATGGAGCCAGCTTTTCACGTTACAAAATAATCAGCCTCGCGGCGGGCACACGATTGGAATCACGTCCCGCCGGTTTCGGCGATACACACGAAAGTCGCTTTCATCGACCGTTAGCACGGGCAGATTTTCATACAGTTCGCTCATGCGAATCAGGCATAAATCGGCAAGATCCGGATTGCGATCTCGATAACGTTCAGCGAGATCGAGAACCTCACTGAGATTTCCCCGAAGATCAAAGGCGAGCTTTAGGAATCCGAACTGCACCAGTCCGAGGACTTCGGCTACCGATCTAACCTGGAAAATGGTTTCCGCCAAAACCGCATCACATGTGAGCAAGGGCTCTGAAGTGCGCATACCGATCTCGTCAGCCCACTCGTGATGCCGATCGCGGCGATTGAGAAATGCCACCACAAAACCGGTGTCCGCAATGCCGTTCATTTCCTGGAGAATCCTTTACGGGAGGAGAGATCGGGAGGGCCATCGATCGACCCCGAAAAGCGCATGAAGGGCTTGTCCCCGTGTTCCCGCTTCGCGTGCTCTAACTCTTCACGGACCAATCGGCCAACAGGCAGCCCCGTTTTTCGGGCCGTACTCTTAAGCCACTCGGCGAGCTCTTCCGGTAGACGAATGGTGATTGTCTTACCCATGTTCACAATTGTAACACACATCTGTGCACGTGTTTTACACTACACTAGACGCAACGGTCATGGATCTCCCCGAGAAAATCCGCACCCTGCCCACCTCGCCCGGCGTCTACCTGTACAAGAACGCCGAGGGCGAGGTCATCTACGTGGGCAAGGCCAAGAACCTGCGCTCGCGCGTTTCTTCCTATTTCCACGAGGGCCGCTGGGAAGATGCGAAAACCGGCACGCTGGTCCGCGAGGCGGTCGACGTCGATTACATTGTCGTCGCCAACAATAAGGAGGCGCTCGCCCTCGAGAACCACCTCATCAAGCAGAAGAAGCCGCGCTTCAACATTCTTCTGCGCGACGACAAAACATATCCCTACGTGAAGCTGACGTTGGCCGAGCGCTATCCGCGCGTGTACGTGACCCGCCGTCTGCGCAAAGACGGCAGCGCCTATTACGGGCCGTACTTCCCCGCCAATCTCGCCTATCGCATTGTCGACCTGATCCATCGCCACTTCATGGTGCCGTCGTGCAAAGTGGATTTGACGCGCAACCACCCGCGGCCCTGCCTCCAGTTCTATATCAAGCGCTGCCTGGGCCCGTGTGTGAAGGACCTGACAACGCCCGAGGTCTACGCGGAGGCGGTGCGCGACGTGAAGCTCTTTCTTGAGGGACGGCAAACTGATCTGGTCAAGTCGCTGCGCGAGCGCATGTCGCAAGCCGCCGAGGCGCAGGAGTTCGAGCGCGCCGCTCGCTGTCGCGACCTGATTTCAACCGTCGAACAATTGCAGGAGAAGCAGCGCATCGCGGCCGTCGAAGGCGACGACGCCGACGTCTTTGGCTATCACTACGAGAACCAGATGCTGGCCGTGAATCTGTTTCACATGCGCGGCGGAAAGATTCTGGACCGCCGCGAATTTTTCTGGGAGGATCTGCCCGAGTTGGCGGCGCCCCGTGTCTCCGAAGAGAACGCGGGGCAGGGCTCCACCAGGACACAGGCGTTTCATCCCGCCGAATTCTTTTCTGCATTGGTCAAGCAGCTTTATCTGGGCCAGCCTTACGTGCCGCGCAATATCTACGTCCCCATCGACTTTGAGGACCGCGAAGAACTGGGGGAGGCGCTCAGCGAACAGCTTGCCGGCGAGGGCGGGCGAGCTACGCGCGTCCACATCACCGTTCCGCAGCGGGGAGAAAAGCGCGAGCTAATTGACCTCGCGGGCACTAACGCGAAGCAGTCTTATGATCAGCGCTTCCGCGTCCTGAAGCCGAATTCAAGCGCTGTTCAGGAGGCCCTGCAGGACGCGCTCGCCCTTCCCGAGCTGCCCAAGCGCATCGAGTGCTTCGATATCTCGCACATTCAGGGGGCGGAAACGGTGGCTTCGATGGTGGTGTGGGAAGACGGCAAAATGAAGAAATCGGATTACCGCAAGTTCATCATCAAGACGGTCGAAGGGGTGGACGATTTCGCTTCCATGCGCGAGGTGGTCACGCGCCGCTACCAGCGCCTTTGCGAAGAGAAAAAACCCATGCCCAGCCTGGTGCTGATTGACGGCGGCCTGGGACAGCTCCACGCCGCGGCTCAAGCGCTCGATGCGCTCGAAATCATCAACCAGCCGCTTGCCGCCATCGCGAAGAGAGAAGAGATCATCTACGTCTATGGGCAGGAGGACGACCCGGTCGTGCTCGACCATCATTCTCCCGTCTTGCATCTGGTGCAGCAGATCCGAGACGAAGCGCATCGTTTCGCCGTAACCTTCCACCGCAAGCGCCGCCAGATCCGCGACCGGGCTACCGAGCTACGAGAGATTCCCGGCGTCGGCGAATCCACCACCCGGCGCCTGCTCGAACATTTCGGCAGCCTGCAGGCGGTGAAGCAGGCGGACGTCGCGGCGCTGTCGGCGGTAGTGACTAGATCTCAGGCGGAAGCAATTCTGGAACATTTTCGGAAGGCGAGTACCGCGACCGCGTGATGGATTCGTCGGACTCTTAGCAGGTCCCGAAAAGGTTTGGGCTGCGTTTGATTTCGGGTGGCGCGACGGTTCACGGCTGCGGTAACGAGCCAGTTCGAACGCGACTTTACAGGTTGCGGAAAAAAGTGTTTTCCGATGGCGGCATTCCGGCAGCGGCTGGAAGCCGCTGTGATTAGGCGGCAGTTACGGCACGAGTGGAACTCGTGCCCTTCCCTTCCGCGCAGGAATCGGCAGTCTTTCCGCAGCCTCTTTAGCCGCCGCGGTTTGTAAACCGATGTCTGGGGTGATAAGCTTCGCCCTTCGCTGCGAGCGATGCCGCGAACATTATAAAAATAACAGGAGACTCGATGAAAAAAGCTCTATGGGCCACGTTGTTTGTCGCAACCTTGCTATGCGCGCTGCCGGTGTGTGCGCAGAACCCGAACTACGATTACGGCCCGGTGTGGCGCGTTACCTACTTCCACATCAAACCTGGTCAGGGAGAGGCGTACTGGAAGGATTTTCGCGAGCACGTGAAGCCCGTCTACGAAGCATTAAAAAAGGAAGGCTTGATCGCCGATTATAAGGTTTGGACCAACGTAACCACCGATGGACCACAAGACTGGGATGTTGCAATGGGCACAATGGTCACGAACTGGGCAGGCATCGATCAACTCGATGCCCGGGCGACAACCTTGGTCGCCAAGCACTACGGATCGCGCGAGGCCATGCTCGAAGCGGGAAAGAAGCGCAACGAACTCCGCGAAGTGGTTTCCAGCAAGCTGGCGCGGGAAGTGATGCCGAAGTAGTAGAGATAAATCGCCGATGCCGTGAACTGTGTGCCCCACCCTTCGTTGCTTGAAGGGTGGGAGTGCACAGCAGTCGTTCGCTTTCTTTTTCTTCACAATTCGCTGTGGGACAATCTGCATCTGTCGGCGTACAATTTCGATCGTAGCTCGTTTTCGAAATCGAGCGGGAGGCCCCCATGCCCGTGTACGACTACGTCTGCAACGATTGCCACAAAACCTTCGAATTAATTCTCACCCTGAAAGAACACGAAGTAGACGCGAAATGTCCCGGGTGCGGCAGCAAGAACGTGGAGCAGGAAGCAACCGCGTTCTATGCCGTCACCGGGAAAAAGAGCTAGGCGAAACTGCGCGAACCAACTAATGGCCCGTGGCGAAGTTGGGAGGTAGTGTGCCCGCCGGATGCGCGAAGTGCCCACCCTTGGCAAAGAACGCGCAAGAATGGGGCACCCATTTCTTGCTGAAACTTTATGGAACACAACACTAGCGACTGTCTAAGAGTTTCGTTGCCCGGAAACTCTTCACCACAATCTGATTCGGCTGCATGCCAACGGGAATGATCGTGAGGAGGGAATATTCCGAGGGCTCAAATTTCTTCTTCGGCGTGCGTTTCTGAATTACGGCCAGGTCTCCGGAGCCGGAGTCGAGCACCAGCAGATAGTTCTGGTTCTGCGAGAGGGCGAGGGCGTCAGGGTGAGTTCCCACCGGGAGATAATCGACGATCTTGCCTAAGTCGATGTCGTACACCGCGATGTTGTTCGATCCGAAGTTGGAGATGTACAAGCGCGAGTTATCGAGTGCCACGACGCCGCGCGTGGGCTGCGCTCCCACCAGATAACTGCCTGAAACCTCGTCAGGAGTAGTCTCAATAATCGAGATGCTGCCCGCATCGAAGTTGAATGCGACCAACTCTCCGCCATCAGGTTTCAACGCCAGGCTTACCGGAGACTTTCCCACGTCGAGAAGGGCGAGCAGTTTGTCGCTCTGAGCTTCATTCTTAAGCGCGATGCTGGCCACCTGGCCCGATCCGGAGCAGGAGATGAAGGCCTTGCTGGAGTCGGGCAGGATGACGATGTCCTCGGGATGAATGCAGATATTGATGGCAGAGCGCACGGTGAGTCGCGCGGCATCAATGATCGAAACGGAATTGTCGGCGCGATTGCTGACGACCACTGTCGATCCGTCGGGCGAAACGCGGGCCAGGCCGGGACTTCCGCCAACGTGAAGCGTGGCCGCAACCGCGCGGCGGTCCAGATCGAGCACAGAAAGATTGTTCGAGCCGGAATTGGCGACGTAGGCGCGCTGGCCGTCGGGGGAAACATCGATGAAGAAGGGACGTCCGTAGACCCCGATGGTGGCGACGACTTTATTCTGCTCCGCGTCAATCACGCTGACATTCGAAGAGCCGGCGTTGACGACGTAGACTTCGTTGCGCTTGGGGTTGGCCGCGATTCCGGTGGGCTCGTTGCCCACTTGCAGAGTGCGCACCGGGCGGAAGCTGCGCAGGTCGACGACCGTAACCGTGTTGCTCTTGCCATTCGAGATGTAGGCATACTCGCGGTAGAGGGGGCCGTAGACGGGGAGGGTGCGCTCCTGAAAGTAGTACCATCCGGCGGCGAGGACGAGCGGGACGACGACGGCAAGTAGCAGA
>Ga0209698_10001175_pt1 | contig 30252 bp, 29 predicted proteins | sample LitLauG_LLR_2012_FD_187203 | JGI IMG/M metagenome (GOLD analysis project Ga0209698, IMG submission 187203) | Freshwater sediment microbial communities from Pennsylvania, USA - Little Laurel Run_MetaG_LLR_2012 (SPAdes) (version 2) | ecosystem: Environmental > Aquatic > Freshwater > Creek >... | reverse complement strand
CCTGGTCTGCGCCCGCACTACCACGCGAACTACTATGCAGCTTTTGTCATTGGTCCGGACGGGCACAACATCGAAGTGGTTTGCCACCAACCCGAGGCCTAACCCTTCCATCGAGCGGACCTCGCGAGTCTAGGCCGCGTAGGGGCGCCCGCCCGTGTCCGCTTCCCGCGTCCTTTAACGTCGGCTTGGGGTCGACATCTGCCGTACATCCGGCGATTTACGGGACCCGAAAGCCGACGTACGATTTCTGGTGCCGGACTGCGGAAGTCGGTGGCTGCCGCAATCGGTTGTGACCGGAGCACGCTGAAACCGCATTTTGCCGCTTGATTTTTCGCCATGTCGCACTTGGTGCTGCTCGGTGATTCAGTGCTGGACAACGGTGCGTACACTGCAGGTGGCCCGGACGTCATCGCGCAGGTAAGAGGGCAACTTCCGGCGGGCTGGCAGGCATCCCTCAGGGCGGTGGATGGGTCGACCACCGAGGAAATACCAGCCCAGCTTCCGAACGTACCGTCGGACGCAACACACTTGTTTCTGAGCGTCGGGGGCAACGACGCGATTCTCCGCGCCGAAATTCTTGACACGCCAGTTCGTTCGGGCAGCGAGGCCCTGCTGCTGCTCGCGGATGCGGCGGGCGATTTCGAAGCGAATTACCGAAAGGCCGTGGAGGCCTGTCTCGGACTTGATCTGCCGCTCGTCGTTTTCACGATATATCACGGTAACTTTCCCGACGTACGCTACCAGCGAGCTGTCGCCGCGGGAATCACCGCATTCAACGACGCCATCATCCGCGTCGCGACCGAGGTGCGCTTGAAAGTCATCGACATACGGTTCATCTTCAACTCGCCGGCCGACTACGCAAATCCGATAGAGCCGTCGTCAAAAGGGGGGACTAAGTTGGCACAAGCCGTGGTGCGCGCTGCCACGGAACCCACTCATTCAAGTCGCGGCGCACACATCGTCGCGCAATAGTGCATTCATGTTCGTTGACCAAACAAAGGAGCTGCCGCGATGAAGAAAAAAGGCATGCTGGCTGGCGTGGGTATTACGGTGGCGCTGGCCCTCCTGGCTAGCGGGGTTGCGATTTCCGCCCAGGATAGGTACACGCTCAAAGTGCCGAATGGCCTCGCGTTCTCCGAGTTCAGGGGATACGAAGGCTGGCAGACCATTGCCATCAGTCATAACGGGGCGCTGATTGCGGTGATCCTCGGGAACCCGGCGATGATCGACGCATATAAGGCCGGTGCTCCCGGTAACGCCAAGCCCTTCCCGGACGGCGCCAAAATGGCGAAGATCCACTGGAACCCGAAAAAGAACGAGACGGCACCCGGTCAGCCGCTGGTGCCCGGCACCCTGCATGACATTGATTTCATGGTGAAGGATGGCAAGAGGTTCGCGGACAGCGGCGGATGGGGATATGCCGAGTTTGAGTATGAAGCCGCGTCCGATACGTTCAGGCCCGGCACACTCTCGGATCAGCCGCCACAGGCGAACGACGCCAAGTGCGGGTTCGCGTGCCACACGTTGGTGAAGAGTCGGGACTACGTTTTCACGGACTATCCCAAGAGGTGACGCGGTGCGTCGCCCCTCGAACCATCCGTCATCACACTTGGCGCTCAGGCGCCCGACGCCGCGCTCACACTCAAGTGCGTGGCGCTCGGCATGTTCTTCGCGATCAGCGGCTACCACAAGCTATTCAACCCTTCCCGCCACGCGACACTGACACAACATTGAGATGCGCACGGCCCTCGACCGGCACTGGGCAGCATCCGCTGCGGGAGATCTCGAAGCGGAGCATGACATTTACCACGATGATGCCATTTGCGACTATCCCCAGTCCGGCGAACGCATCCGGGGCCGACGCAACATCCAAGCCCTCCGCGGGCATCACCCCGGCAAACCATCGGGGTTCGGGGTGCGGCGAATAGTGGGTGCAGGTGTCCTGTGGGTTACCGAGTACTTCATCACGTATCAGGAAAAGACTGCTTACACGGTGAGCATCATGGAGTTCAGTGGGGACAAGGTGTGCCACGAAACGCAGTACTTTGCCGATCCGTTCACGGCGCCGGCGTGGCGGGCGCAGTGGGTCGAGGCAATGGCGTAGCGAAATATCGGGTGATGAACTCGGGTCCACGGGGACGTTGTCCAATGCATGAACCGTTCCGATGGGATGAAGCCGGGTGGCGGTCATGAGCACAAGCGCGGACGATGCGCGGGAGCGTGCCAAGAGGACCTACAACGCCGCGGCCGATGCCTTCGACGCACCCGCGAACTCCTTTTGGGAACGCTTCGGTCGCAGGACGATCGAGCGTTTACAACTGCGCGAGGGCGCTGCAGTGCTTGACGTCTGTTGCGGCAGCGGCGGCTCTGCCCTTCCCGCGGCGGAGCGGGTGGGACCGTCCGGATTCGTGCTCGGCGTCGATCTGGCGGAGCGCCTTCTCGACAATGCGCGGTCAAAGGCCGCAGCACGCGCGCTGACGAACGTTCAATTTCGTGCTGGCGACCTGCTCGAATTGCAGGGCTTTGGCCAGCGATTTGATGCGGTTGTCTGCGTTTTCGGGATCTTCTTCGTTCCCGACATGCCTGTCGCGCTGCGTTTGCTTTGGGAGTGCGTCCGCTCGGGCGGACAACTCGCGATCACCACGTGGGGGCCGCGCTTTTTCGAGCCGGCGACATCCGCATTTTGGGCCTCCATCCGGAAGGAGCGGCCCGATCTATACAAGGGCTTCAATCCTTGGGATCGCATCTGCGAACCGACTGCGTTGAGTGCCTTGTTCGCCGAGGCGGGAGTTGCCGACCCGGTCGTGGTCGCCGAATCGGGCCACCACCCGATTCCGTCACCGGAGGCTTGGTGGGCCGCGGTCCTGGGGTCCGGCTATCGCGGCACCGTCGATCAGCTGGATGCCGCGGCTCTCGATCGGGTTTGCTCGGCCAACCTCGAATTCATTCGCCATGCCGGCGTTACGTCCGTCGAGGCGAACGTGGTTTATGCCATCGCGAACAAGCCCTAGTCATGATTGTCTCCATCGGTGGGACACTTTGCCTTGAGCGGATTGGCACATGTCGAGTGGTCGATCGGTGGGAGCTTCCATGCCAGCTCAGGGTCGGGCGGACTTTCGAGATGCGCGAAAATGGAGTTACAAGGGTGAAGGCAACTTTCTGGTCCCTGTTTCTTGCCGCTCTGTTCGGAGCAAGTATCGTCGGCTGCTCCCAGACACCTCTCCAATGGCAACCCGATAGCGGACCGGACACCAAGGTTCTGACGATGTTTCAGGACGGGTCCCGACTCATTTGGGCAATTCCGCGCGAGCGCATGGAAGCAACGGTGCATTGGTCCCCCGAAGACGGACCTCCGCAGCTTTCAATTGCAGACGCCGTCAAGTTGGGTACTGCATCCTTGCGCACCAGGTACCCGTACGTCAAAGGTTTCGCAGTGCGCAAGATCGGACTGGATTCCTTCTTTGACCCGCGGTACTCGAATGCGGTCTGGTACTACGTCGTCGATTGCGTTCCCATCCTTTCCGCCGGAGTGGAGCGCGACAGGAGACTCTTTTACGCCGTTGTGATGCTCGACGGTTTCGTGATAGAGCCCACGAAGTCGAAGTGATGACTGCATCAGATGAAGTGGAGCGCGCTGAGCAGCAATGTGGCCTCGCGCCAAGTTCGGCTGGGTCAAATGCTCCTGTGGGTGTCGTGGGACCACGTTTCGGGTCGACACCGGCACTAAGCGACTGCATTTCGGCGTCATTGCAGACGGACAGCTTCGCGTGTCTCGGCGTGTCTCGTGTCTCGGGAGCAAGCCTGAAAAACAAAGGGCCTGCGCAATCGCAGGCCCTTGATTTTGCTGGTTGCGGGGACAGGATTTGAACCTGTGACCTTCGGGTTATGAGCCCGACGAGCTGCCAGACTGCTCCACCCCGCGGCATCCGGACGTCGGCGTCTGCGCGCCGAAGAACTTGCGATTTTACACGAACTGCAGTTCAGAGGCGCACCCGCACGAGGCGCGCGGGCTTATGCGCGGCGCACCCGTAAGCTGATACAGATCATCCCGCCGGTCGGGCCGCTCTGCATGCTTGCAGTATCGTCGTGCCCGGCCGGGCACGGCCGGATGACTGACGTTCACGACATATGTCCATCAAGCGAATCGGCCGCACCCATGTAAACGGTAGCCGGCATCTGCACTGGCCGGCGCTGGCTGCGCTGTTGCTGCTTTCGGCGTGCCGCCTGCCATGGGGCCCGGACCCGGACCGCGACTCGGTGCTGCTGTCCGGCACGATCGATGCGCACGAAGTGGACCTGTCCTTCCAGGCGCCCGGGCGCATCCTGCGCCTGCTGACCGATGAAGGCCGCCACGTCGCGGCGGGCGACGTGGCCGCCGAGCTGGATCCGCAGGACTTCGAGCTGGCGCTGGCGCGTGCGCGCGCGCAGGAGCAGGCGGCGCGCAAGGCGCTCGCGGTACTGGTGGCCGGCTCGCGCGTGCAGGAGATCGGCGCCGGCGAGGCGGCCGTCGCACAGGCGCAGGCGGACGCCGATTTCGCCGACCACGAGGTCGAACGCACCCGGGACCTGATCGCCAAGGGATTCGAGTCGCCCCAGGCCCTGGACCGCGCGACCAGCGTGGCCGAGGCGGCACGCGCCAAGCTGGCGCAGGCGCGCCAGAACCTGTCGATGCTGAAGGAGGGCCCGCGGCGCGAGGACATCGACCGCGCCCGGGCCGAGCTGGCAGCGGCCCAGGCCGAGGTCGGCACCGCGCAGCGGCAGCTCGGGTACGTGAAGCTGATGAGCCCGGCCGCCGGCCTGATCAGCGTGCGGCTGGCCGAGGCCGGCCAGGTCGTGACGATGGGCCAGCCCGTGTTCCGCCTGGCGCAGCTGGACCGGCCCTGGGTGCGCGCCTACCTGCCCGAAAAGGACCTGCCGCGGGTGAAGCTCGGCCAGGCCGCGCAGGTCCAGGTCGACGGCCTTCCGGACAAGGTGTTTGAGGGCCGCCTTGCGTTCATCTCGCCGGTGGCCGAGTTCACGCCCAAGACGGTGGAAACGCGGGAGCTGCGCGTTGACCTGGTGTACCGGGTCACCGTCGATGTGGACAACTCCCAGGGGTTGTTGAAGATCGGCATGCCGGCGGATGTGCGGTTTGCGGCGGCGCCAAAGTAAGCGGCGGTAGAGAATCGACGAGCGGAGCGCCCTCACCCCCGGCCCCTCCCCCGCTCCGCGGGACAGGGGAGATTCGGTTCTGGTCGAGGCGCTGTCGTTCGCCTATGGCGGGCGGCGCGTGCTCGAGGGGCTTTCGCTGCGGGTGCAGCCGGGCGAGATCTTCGGGGTGGTGGGCGCCGACGGCGCCGGCAAGAGCACGCTGCTGCAGCTGCTGATCGGACAGCTCGCGCCTTCGGCGGGCAGCGTGCGCGTGCTGGGCATGCCGGCCAGCGACCCCCGGCTGCGCGCGATGATCGCCTACATGCCGCAGGGGTTCGGACAGTACCTGGACCTTTCGGTGATGGAGAACCTGCGCTTCTTCGCGCAGCTGCACGGCGTGACGCCGGCGAAGGCGCAGGCGCTGATCCAGGACCTGCTGGCCCGCACCGGGCTGCGCGGCTTCGAGGAGCGGCGCGCCGGCCAGCTGTCGGGCGGCATGATGCAGAAGCTCGCGCTGGCGTGCGCACTGGTGACGCATCCGCAGGCGATGTTCCTGGACGAGCCGACCACCGGGGTCGACCCGGTATCGCGGCGCGCCTTCTGGCAGCTGCTCGAGGGCGTGCGCGCCGACGGCGTGGCGATCGTCTACACGACCGCCAACATGAACGAGGCCGAGCGCTGCGATCGGGTCGGCCTGCTCGACGGCGGGCGGCTGCGGCGCGAGGGCCGGCCGCCGGAGCTGGTCGCCGAGGTCAAGGCGCAGCTGCTGACGGTCAGCGGCCAGCAGGCGCGGTCGCGATGCAGGGCGCTGGAGACGGTGACCGGCGTGGAGTTCGCGTTTCCGGTCGGCCGCCAGCTGAAGGTCTGGCTGGCCGCGGGCACCGACCTGGAATCGGTGCGCCCCTCGCTGCAAGCGCTCTGCCCGGGGTTGACGCTGGCGCCCGTGCAGCCGACCCTGCACGACGTGGCGCTGCGCGACCTCGCGCTGGCGGCACGGGCCGGGTCCGATGGCTGACCGGGCACTCGCCATCGAGGCGCGCGGCCTTGCGCGCAACTTCGGCAGCTTCGCCGCCGTGGGCGGCATCGACCTGAGCGTGGCGCGCGGCGAGGTGTTCGGACTGCTGGGCGCCAACGGCGCCGGCAAGACCACCGCGATCCGGATGCTGTGCGGAACGCTGGCGCCCACCCGAGGCCAGGTGCGAATCGCCGGCATCGACATGGTGCGGCAGGCGCGCCGCCTGCGCGGCCGCATCGGCTACGTGACGCAGCGCTTCACGCTGTACGGCGACCTGACCGTGCTGGAGAACCTGCACCTGCAGGCCGGCCTGTACGGCGTTCGCGGCCCGCGCCTGGCGACCCGCATCGACTGGGCGCTGGATCGCCTGAACCTGCGCGACAGCCTGCACCGGCTGGCCGCACAGATACCGCTGGGCACGCAGCGGCGCCTGGCCGTGGCCTGCGCGCTGCTGCACGAACCCGACGTGCTGTTCCTGGACGAACCTACTTCCGGCATCGATCCGCTGGCGCGGCAGCGCCTGTGGGAGCTGATCTACGAGCTGGCCGAGACCGGAATCGGCGTGCTCGTGACCACGCACTACATGGACGAAGCGCTGTTCTGCGACCGGCTGGCGCTGATGGATGCGGGCCGCATCATCGCCGACGGCACCCCGCAGGAACTGCTGGCCCGCCCGCACGCCGCGCACCGGGAGCAGGCGCAGCCCGGATCCGGACCGCTCCCGGCGACGACGCAAGCCACCGAACTGGAGGACGTGTTCGTCGCCCTGCTCGCCCAAACGGATAAACCATGAAGCTGCGCAACGCGCTGGCGATCGCCGGCAAGGAGTGGCGCCATCTGCGGCGCGATCCGCGCAGCCTGGCGCTGCTGTTCCTGCTGCCCACGATGATGCTGTTCCTGAACGGCTACGCGATCCGGCTGGACATCACCGAGGCGCCGATCGGGCTGCTGCAGGAGTCGCTCGACGGCGCCTCCAACGAGCTGGCGGGCCACCTCGGAGCGAGCCGGGCGTTCCAGGTCGTGCGGCATTTCGAGGATCGCGACGCTATGCAGCGGGCCATTTCGCGGCACGAGGTATGGGCCGCGTTCGTGATCCCGCACGACTATGCGCAGGCGCTGGCGCACAACAACGCGCGCGTGCAGCTGGTGCTGGACGGGATGGATGCCAACACCGCGCGGCTGGTGCGCAACTACGCGCTGCAGCTGGTCAACGACTTCGCGCAGCAGCGCGCCGGCACCGCGCCCGCAGTCGACCTGCGCTATCGAACCTGGTTCAACGAGACCAACGAGAGCCGCTACGCGATCGTTCCGGGCGCGATCGTGCAGATGCTGGCGGTGGTCGGCGCGCTGATGACCGCCCTGACGATCGCGCGCGAGATGGAGTCGGGCAACCTGGTGATGCTGCGAACGACCCCCCTGACGGCCGCCGAGTTCCTGCTCGGCAAGCTCGCGCCGTACCTGGTCATCGGCATGGTCGTCACGCTGGCAGCGGTCGCGGCCGCCGTGTTCGTGTTCGGCGTTCCGCTGCGCGGCTCGCTGGTGGATCTGACGCTGGTGTCGGTCCTGTTCCTGCTCGTCGTCACCGTGCAGGGGGCCCTGCTGTCGCTGCTGGCCGGCAACCAGCTCCTGGCCAGCCAGCTGGTGCAGGTCACCACCTTCCTGCCCTCGTACCTGCTGTCCGGCGTCATTTACGCGATCGCCAACATGCCGCTGGCCCTTCAGCTGATCACGCTGCTGGTGCCGGCGCGCTTCTACGTCACGCTCACCAAGGCGCTGTTCCTGAAGGGGGTGCCGCTGTCGCTGCTGTGGCCGCAGGCCGGCGCACTGGCGATCGCGCTGGTGGTGCTGGGGCTGCTGCTGGCACGCAAGGCCGCGCGCCTGGGGCTGGCGCGATGATGCGCCGGCTGGCCTTCGCCGGGTGGCGCCTGCGCGCGCTGCTCGCGAAGGAATTCCTGCAGCTGCTGCGCGACCCGCGCATGCGGTTCGTGCTGGTGGTGCCGCCGCTGATCCAGCTGCTGCTGTTCGGCTATGCGGCCACCTTCGACGTGCGCCGAGCCGACGTGGCGGTGGTCCGCTACGACGACGGCCCCGAAAGCCGCGACCTGCTGGCCGCGATCGAGGCCACCGGGCATTACACGCTGAAGATGACGCCGGACATCCGCAGCGCCAGCGCGGCCATCGACCAGGGCGACGTGCGCGTGATCCTGGAGATCCCGGCCCATTACTCGGCGCGCCCGACGCTGCAGATCATCGCGGACGGCTCGGATCCGAACAGCGCCCAGCTGATCGCCTCGGAGCTGGCCCGCATCGTGCAGCAGGCCGGCGCCACCCGCACCGGCGCGCCGACGATCGCGGTGGAGGAGCGCGCCTGGTTCAATCCGAACCTGGAGGACCGCTGGTTCTTCGTGCCCGGCATCATGGGCAACGTGATCTTCATCTCGACGATGATGCTGACCGCGATGATGATCGTGCGGGAACGCGAGTTCGGGACGCTGGAGCGCCTGCTGGTGACGCCGGTGGGCCGGGTCGAATTCCTGGTCGGCAAGCTGATTCCGGTCACGTGCGTGGGCCTGTTCGACGCGTTGCTCGTGGCTGCGGTGTCGGTGTTCTGGTTCCGGGTGCCGTTCCTGGGAAGCCTGACCGCGCTGATGGCGGCCACGCTGGTGCTGCTGGTGAGCACGCAGGGGCTGGGGCTGCTGCTGTCGACCTTTTCGACCACCCAGCAGCAGGCGATGCTGTCGGCAACCTTCGTGATCATGCCGATGTTCATCCTGTCCGGATTCGCTCTGCCGATCCACAACATGCCGCTCGTCCTGCAGTGGCTGAGCACGGTGAATCCGCTGCGCTACTACCTGGTGATCAACCGCGACCTGTTCCTGCAGGGCGGGGGCCTGACGTCGCACCCGTTCGAGATGGCGATGATGGCGACGCTGGGGCTGGCCGCGCTGGCGCTGGCCGCGCTGCGACTGCGCTGAGGCGCCTCAGGCCGGCGCGCAGCGCGCCAGCAGCGGATCGGCCGCGCCCGCTTCGGCGAACCCCTTGGCGCGCAGCAGGCAGGCATCGCAGCGCCGGCACGGCCGGCCCGCCGCGTCCGGGTCGTAGCAGCTGCTGGTGAGCGCGTAGTCCACGCCCAGCTGCAGGCCCTCGCGGATGATCTGGGCCTTGGTCATCCGGATCAGCGGCGCGTGGATCGTCAGCGCCGCCGCGCCTTCCACGCCGGCGCGCGTGGCCAGGCGCGCCATCCGCTCGAACGCCTCGATGTACTGCGGCCGGCAGTCCGGATAGCCGCTGTAGTCGAGCGCGTTCACGCCGATGAAGATGTCCGCGCACTGCAGCGTCTCGGCCCACGCCAGCGCGAAGCTCAGGAAGATCGTGTTGCGGGCCGGAACGTACGTGACCGGGATGCCGTGGCCGATCTGCCCGGCGCTGCGGTCCTTCGGCACCGGAACGTCGCCCGTCAGCGCGGAGCCGCCGAAGGTGCGCAGGTCGAAGTCGACCACCACGTGCCGTCGCGCGCCCTGCCGCTGCGCCACGCGCGCCGCCGCATCCAGCTCGTGCACGTGGCGCTGCCCGTAACGGAAGCTGATCGCGTTGGTCTCGAAGCCCCGGGCCGCGGCCATCGCCAGCACCGTGGCCGAGTCCAGGCCTCCGCTGAGCAGCACCACGGCGGGTTTCGCGGGCATCGCTTTTCTCCTGGGCAACCATCAGCTTAAACGAGCGCCCTCACCCCCGGCCCCTCTCCCGCGAGCGGGAGAGGGGTGACTGTGTCGCCCGGCCCACTCGCGAGCGGGAGAGGAGTGACCAGGCGGTTGGTAAACTCGGTGCGTGTTCCAGCACGTGGATTCCCGCTTCTGCTCCCAGTGCGGCCACGCCATCACGCGGCGCGTGCCCCAGGGCGATTCGCGCGTGCGCGACTGTTGCGACCAGTGCGGTGCGATCCACTACGTGAATCCGCGCCCGGTGGTCGGGACGATTCCGGTGTGGGGCGACCAGGTGCTGCTGTGCCTGCGCGCGATCGAGCCGCGGCTGGGCTACTGGACGCTGCCGGCCGGCTTCATGGAAGTGGGCGAATCCACCGCCGAAGGGGCGCGCCGCGAAACCGCCGAGGAGGCGTGCGCGCGCGTCGAGCTGGGTCCCCTGTTCTCCCTGATCGACGTGCCGGCCGTCGAACAGGTGCATATCTTCTACTGCGCGCGTCTGCTCGACCTGGATTTCGCGGCCGGCGCCGAGACGCGCGAGGTGCGCCTGTTCGCGGAAGCCGACATTCCGTGGGACCGGATCGCCTTTCGCACGGTGGCCACCACGCTGCGCCTGTTCTTCGAAGACCGCGCCCGGGGCCAGTTCGGCACGCACACATCGGAGATCACCGGCGCCTCGGCGCGGCCGCCCGAATGATCCCCTGGCTGGCGGCCGATGCGCCGTTTCCGCCCGTGACCACGGCGCTGAAGCGGCCCAACGGGCTGCTGGCGGCGTCCGCCCCGTCCGACCTGAGCGCCGCGCGCCTGCTGCGAGCCTACCGGGCTGGAATTTTCCCCTGGTACAGCGAGGGCGAGCCGGCGCTGTGGTGGAGCCCCGACCCGCGCATGGTGCTGTTCGTGGACGAGCTTCACGCCGCGCGCTCGATGCGCAAGCTGCTGCGTTCCACGGCCGCCAGCACGGAGCTGGATGTGTGCGCCGACCGCGCCTTCGAGGCCGTGATGCGCGCCTGCGCGGCCCCGCGCCGGGGCCAGGACGGCACCTGGATCAGCGAGCCGATCGTGGCCGGATACTGTGCGCTCGCCCGCGATGGTCTGGCCCACAGCATCGAGCTGCGGCAAGCGGGCGACCTGGTCGGCGGCCTGTACGGGGTCTGCCTGGGGCGGATGTTCTTCGGCGAATCGATGTTTTCGCGGCGCCCCAACGCCTCCAAGGTCGCACTGGCCGCGCTCGTCACATTGTTGCGGCGGGAGGGCGTGCCGATGATAGACTGCCAACAGAACACTTCTCATTTGGCGTCGCTCGGGGCGCGCGAGATCAGCCGTGCGCAGTTCCTTAAGCGGCTTGCCGAAGCGGAGCAAATGGCCCCGATCGACTGGTCCAACTATCGCGGCGTCCGGCTCAATTCGCTGCTGTCGGAATACTGAACGTGGCCAACCTTAAGGAACTGCCGTTCTCCGCGTTGCAGTTCTACGCGACGGCGCCCTATCCGTGCAGCTACCTGGATGAGCGCCAGGCGCGTTCGCAGGTGGCCACGCCGGCGCACCTGATCAACGCCGACATCTACAGCGAGCTGGTGCGCGCAGGCTTCCGCCGCAGCGGCATCTTCACCTACCGGCCGCACTGCGACGGCTGCCACAGCTGCATTCCGGTGCGCGTGCCGGCGGCCGAGTATCGACCCAACCGCAGCCAGCGGCGGGCCTGGCAGATGCACCATCACCTGGTATCGCGCGTGGTGGGACTGGCCTTCGACGCGGAGCACTACGACCTGTACCTGCACTACCAGGCCACGCGCCACGCGGGCGGCGGCATGGACAACGACAGCCGCGAGCAGTATTCGCAGTTCCTGCTGCAAACCAAGGTGAACACGCGGCTGGTCGAATTCCGCGATCCGGCGCCTCCCCATGCGCCCTCGGGCACGATGGGCCGGCTGCGGATGGTGTCGATCATCGACGTGCTGGGCGACGGCCTGTCGTCGGTGTACACGTTCTACGATGCCGAGGAAACGCACGCCAGCTACGGCACCTACAACGTGATGTGGCAGATCGCGCAATGCCGCGCGCTGCGGCTGCCGTACCTGTACCTCGGCTACTGGATCGAGCAGAGCACCAAGATGTCGTACAAGGCAAACTTCCGGCCGGTCGAGATGCTGCGCCGGGGACACTGGGTGCGCAGGAAGGTGGACGGCACGGCCGGCAAGGACTGATCGCCTTGCGCGGAGCGCCGCTCGCACCGCCGATGTACGGGCTGGCCCGTTCGCTGCTCTTCTCGCTCGACCCGGAAACCGCCCACGACGTCACGCTGCGCGCGCTGGCCGCGGCGCACTCGGTGGGCGCGCTGCGCGCGATCGATCCGCACCTGCCGGACGATCCGGTCCAGGCGATGGGGCTGACGTTTCCCAATCCGCTCGGGCTGGCCGCCGGCCTCGACAAGAACGGCGCCTTCATCGAACCGCTGGCCGCGCTCGGATTCGGCTTCGTCGAGGTCGGCACCGTCACGCCCCGTGCGCAGCCCGGCAATGCGCGCCCGCGCGTGTTCCGTCTGCCGCAGGCCGGCGCGCTGATCAACCGGCTCGGCTTCAACAACGACGGCGTGGCGGCGCTGGTGGCGCGCGTGCGCTCGGCGCGGTGCGCGGCGGTGCTGGGGATCAACCTGGGCAAAAACGCCGACACGCCGATCGAGCGCGCCGGCGACGACTACGCGCAGGCGCTGGCGGCCGTCTACCCGTACGCCCGTTACGTCACGGTCAACATCTCCTCGCCCAACACCCGCGACCTGCGCGCGCTGCAGGGTGCGGCCGAGCTCGATGCGCTGCTGGCGCGACTGGCGCAGTCGCGCGCGCGGCTGGCCGACGGCCACGGGCGGCGCGTTCCGATCGCGGTGAAGATCGCGCCGGACCTGGCAGACCAGGACCTGAAGCGGATCGCCGATGCGCTGGTGGCGCACGGCCTGGACGGGCTGATCGCCACCAACACGACGGTGGCGCGCGAAGAGGTGGCGGGGCTGCCCGAGGCGCAGCAGGCCGGGGGCCTGTCGGGCCGTCCGCTGTTCGCGCGCTCGACCCAGGTCGTGCGCACGCTGGCGCAGCACCTGCAAGGCGCGCTGCCGATCATCGGCGTGGGCGGAATCTTCGACGGTGCCGGCGCGGTCGAGAAGCTGCGCGCGGGCGCGACGCTGGTGCAGTTGTACACGGGGCTCGTGTATCGAGGCCCGGGGTTGATCGCCGAGTGCCGGCGGGCGCTGCTCGAATATCGGAAGGCGGGCCCTCTCCCCTGCCCCTCTCCCGCAAGCGGGAGAGGGAAATGATGGACCGATGCGCTCTCCCGCAAGCGGGAGAGGGATAGCGGGCTGATGCGCTGCTTCGTCGCCTGCTGGCCCGACGATGCGACACGCGAGCGGCTGGACCGGGTGGCGCGCGACCAGCTGCCCCGGTACCCCGGAGCGCGCCGCATGCGCCCCGAGAACCTGCACCTGACGCTGGCCTTCATCGGCCAGATGGCCGAGACCGCTGCGCGCGAACTGGCCGCGGCGCTGGCGCGCGAAGTGTGCCAACCATTCGACTGGCGCATCGACCACGTGGGCCGCTTCGAGCGGGCCCGCGTGCTGTGGGCCGGCGGACCGGAGGAGCTGCGCCTGGTTCAGTGGGCCGAGCGCGTCCGGCAGCTGCTGCAGACTATGCAGGTTGCCTTCGACCGCAAACCGTTCGCGGCGCACGTCACGCTGCTGCGCGACGCGCCCGCGCGGCGCGGCGCCGAGCCGGCCGAGGCGAGCGAGCCGATCGAGCCGATCCGATGGCCGGTGCAGGCGGCGCGTCTGATCGTGTCCGAGCGCGATGCGCGCGGCGCCACGCGCTATCGCCCGCTCGAGCCGCAGTAAGCCGCGGCAGCATCGGCTCGTTGCGCCGCATCATTGGCACGAGGCTGCCAACCTCGGCGACGGGTCGCTGCACACCCAACCAGGATGCGGCTTGGCGCTTATTTTCGCATCGTGGTATAAAGTATCGTCTTCTGGATACTGCGTTGCACCATGCCTCGTTCCCTTCTTCCGGAACACGAAAATGCACCGGCCCCGACGCGGGATCGCACGGCGATCCAGGTCATCGAAAGACTGATGAGCCTGCTGGACGCGCTGGCCCAGCAATCCGGATCGGTCAGCCTGAAAGCGCTGGCCCAGAGCACGCGCCTGCATCCATCGACCGCGCACCGCATCCTGAACGACATGGTGGTGGGGCGCTTCGTGGACCGGGGCGACCAGCCGGGCACCTACCGCCTCGGAATGCGGCTGCTCGAACTGGGCAACCTGGTCAAGGCCAGGCTGTCGGTGCGCGAGGCCGCGGTCGAGCCGATGCGCGACCTGCATCGCAAGACCGGACAGACGGTGAACCTGTCGGTGCGCCAGGGCGACGAGATCGTGTACGTGGAGCGCTCCTACAGCGAGCGCTCGGGCATGCAGGTGGTGCGTGCGATCGGCGGGCGCGCGCCGCTGCACCTGACCTCGAGCGGCAAGCTGTTTCTCGCGTTCGACGAGGCCCGCACGGTGCGTTCGTATGCGACCCGCACCGGCCTGGCGGGCCACACGCGCAACAGCATCACCGACCTGCCGCGCCTCGAGCGCGAGCTGTCGCTGATTCGCGCGCGCGGCTTCGCCAAGGACAACGAGGAACTCGAGCTGGGCGTGCGCTGCATCGCGGCGGCGATCCGCGACGACTCCGGTCACGTGGTGGCCGGGCTGTCGGTGTCGGCGCCGGCCGATCGGCTGCAGGAAGCGTGGATCGACGAACTGGTCGGCACCGCCGCGAAGATTTCCGCGGGGCTGGGGCATCAGGCGCCGGCCAGCGCCTGAGGGCTGCGCTTCAGTACGAGGCGGGGTTGGCTGCGTTGGCGCCGGGCTCGGCGCGCATCTTGCTCGACTTGATCCAGTCGCGCAGGCGCTGGGCGTCGGCAAAGCGCGAGCCGCGCCCCACCGAGTCGAGCAGCACCATCACCACGCGCCGGCCCGCGATCCCCGCCTGCATCACGAGGCAGCGGCCGGCGGCCGCGATGTAGCCGGTCTTCTGCAGCCCGATATCCCAATCCGGACGCGAGGTCAGGTGATTGGTGTTCTGGTAGCGCACCACGTGGCGGCCGACCGGCACGGTCAGATCGGTGCTCACCGAGTCGTAGCGGATGTCGGGATAGTCGTAGGCGGCCTTGACCATCCGGACCAGGTCCTGCGCACTGGCGCGGTTCTGCGGCGACAGACCGGTCGGATCGGCGAAGTTCGAATCGGTCATCCCGATCAGGTGCGCCTTGGCGTTCATCGCCTCCACGATCGCGTCCACGCCGCCCGGATAGGTGCGGCCCAGCAGCTGGGCCGCGTGATTCTCGGACGACATCAACGCCAGGTGCAGCGCCTCCCCCCGGGTCAGGCGGGTGCCGGGCCGCAGCCGCGACTGGGCCCAGCCGTTGGCACGGTCCTCACTGGTGACCACCAACTCCTCGTCCTGCGGCAACTGGGCATCGAGCGTCACCATCGCCGTCATCAGCTTGGTGATCGACGCGATCGAGGACACGTGGTCCGCGTTCTTCTGGTACAGCACCTCGTCGGTGTCCTGATCGACCACGATCGCGATGGCCGATCGCAGGCGCGGCTCGCGCGCCGGCGCCGGCTCAGCCGACCGGGCCGCCCACGGCGCCAGCGCCAGGGCCAGGGTCCAGCAGCCGATCCACTTCAGGTTTCGAAACGTTGGCATGCGCGACAGATTCCGGATCCAGTCCGCTCCTTGATACCTCGACCGGCGGCTGGCGGTCGGCCGCATAAGCCGGGCCGACTGCACGCATTTCGCGTGACCAACCGGTCCGACCGTCGTTTTTCTGCGGCAAGGCCGTGAATTGTAACGATATTTTGGGTCGCCGCGAAGCGCAAACGGCTGCCCCCAAAAGGCGCCTCAGACCGCCGCGGCGATGGCCCGGCCCAGGTCGGCGGTCGAGGCGGCGCCGCCCAGATCCGGCGTGATCGGCGCGTGCGCCGGCCCGGCCGCCAGCACCCGCTCGATCGCCGACAGCACGGCCGCGCCGGCATCGGCATGCCCGAGCCAGTCCAGCATCAGCGCGGCGCTCCAGATCTGGCCGATCGGGTTGGCGATGCCGCGTCCCGCGATGTCCGGAGCCGACCCGTGCACCGGCTCGAACAGCGAGGGCGCGGTGCGGTCCGGATTCAGATTGGCCGACGGCGCGATTCCGATCGTGCCGGTGCAGGCCGGCCCCAGGTCCGACAGGATGTCGCCGAACAGGTTCGACCCGACCACGACGTCGAACTGCTGGGGGCGGCGCACGAAGTGCGCGACCAGGATGTCGATGTGGAACTGGTCCACACGCACCTGCGGAAAGCGCGGCGCCATCGCCGCAACCCGCTCGTCCCAATACGGCATCGTGATCGCGATCCCGTTGGACTTGGTGGCCGAGGTCAGGTGCCGCTTGGGGCGGCGCGCCGCCAGCTCGAAGGCGAACTTCAGCACGCGGTCCACCCCGTGCCGCGTCATCACCGTTTCCTGCACCACGAACTCGCGCTCGGTGCCCTCGAACATGCGCCCGCCGATGGAGGAGTACTCGCCCTCGGTGTTCTCGCGCACGATCACGAAGTCGATATCGCCCGGCGCAAGCCCCGCCAGCGGGGAGGCCACGCCCGGCATCAACCGGCATGGCCTGAGGTTCACGTACTGGTCGAACTCGCGCCGGAACTTGATCAGCGAGCCCCACAGCGACACGTGGTCCGGCACGCGCCCCGGCCAGCCGACCGCCCCGAAGAAGATGGCGTCGTACCCGCCCAGCAGATCGCGCCAGTTCGGCGGCATCATCGTGCCGTGCCGCTCGTAGTAGTCGCAACAGGCGAACTCGAAGTGATCCAGCTGCAGCGCGATGCCGAAGCGCCTCGCCGCGGCGTCAAGCGCGCGCAGTCCCTCGGGCACCACTTCGCGCCCGATCCCGTCGCCCGGAATCACCGCAATCCGGTGCGGGGCCTTCATCTTGCGAAATTCACTCGGTGATCCTTTCCGGGGCGGCGCGCCGCTGTGGGGCGGGCGTGCCCCGATCCGGCGCCAATTGGACCACAGGCACCGCGCGGCCGTCCCCGCGATGCGGCGGGCGCACCGGGGTCGTGGTGCCCCATATTTGCGCGATGCAGCAGCCTGCTTTCAGGATCGCCCAACATCCCTGCGGAAAAATTTTAAACTGTTGTTTTAAAACGCTTTAATGCGAAATATCGGCACTTGATCGCAACGCTCAACTATTCAGTCCTGGACCGATTTCGACTTGACTTTTGTGCATAGCAGCATAGAATCCGTCTTGTGCGATGCACCAAGCGCACTAAGGAAATTGGCCCCCACTTATGGGCCAAGACAGTACAGGGAAACATTTTCGAATCACGGAACCACCAAAGACTCTGGAGAAACACATGTATGCGACGCCCGCTCAACTAGTCGAGCTGCAAAAGGGTCAACTCGACGCCTTCAATTCGCTCGGACACACCGTTTTCAACGCCGCTGAAAAGCTGGTTACGCTGAACCTGGCTGCGGCCAAGGCCTTGATGCAGGATGCGGCCGACACGACCCAGACGCTGCTCGGCGCCAAGGACGTGCAGGAACTGGTCGCGTTGAGCAGCACGCTCGGTCAGCCGACCATCGAAAAGGCGGTCAGCTACTCGCGCAACGTCTACGGCATCGCCAGCGGCGCCAGCGCCGAGATCTCGAAGATCGTCGAAGCGCAGCTTGCCGACGGCAACCGCAAGGTGAGCGAACTGATCGATTTCGCCACCAAGAATGCCCCGGCCGGTTCGGAGCCCGCTCTGTCGATGTTCAAGAGCGCAGTTGCCGCGCAGAACACCGCGTTTGACACGGTCAGCAAGGCCGCCAAGCAGGCCGCCGACTGGGCCGAGTCGAACTTCGCCGCCGCCGCCTCCGCCACGGTCAACGCCGCCACCGCTGCCAACGACGCGGTGAAGGCGAAGGCCAAGAAGGTCGGCTGATATACGGATGCATCACAGGGCTGCCCGAGCATCGAAGTCGAAAGCGCCTGCAAGCGCCTGAACCGAGAAATCCAGCGGCCCTCGCACCGTCTCCTTGGCACCACTAGTTTGGGCCTCGCGTCCAAACCACCTTCTGTCTCCTCCTTTGGTGGTGCTTTTCAAGCCCGGTCCTCGTGACCGGGCTTTTTTTTAGTTGGCGGAAAACTCGGCGCCGCTTCGCTCGACCTCGCTGCGCAGTGCCTCGAACGCGGCGTCGATCCGCTCGGGCGGTCCCTTGACGCCCAGCTCGATGTGCCGGCGCGCGAGCCGGCCGTCGCCGCCGTCCCCGAGCGACGGCAGGCTGAACGTGCGGACCTCCGGAAACTCGCGTTCGATCCGCAGCATCATCGGCACCACCGCGGACTCGGGCGTGCCGAAGATCAGCAGCGAGCGCTCCGCGGTCGGCGCCTCATTGAAGCGATCGCGATACTCGGAATCGAGCACGGCCTCGATCATCGGCCAGGCCATCGCGGGAAAGCCCGGAACGAAGTGGTGCCGGTCCACGGCGAATCCGGCGATGCCGTTGAACGGATTCGCGATGATCCGGGCCCCCTCCGGAAACTCGCCCATCGTCAGCCGCTGCCGGTTCTCCGGCGTGCTCATGTCGGGCTGGCCGAGCTGGGCGCAGCGCGCGGCGATCAGCGCCGCCGCCTCGGGGTGCAGCACCAGTGGGCGTCCCAACGCGGTGGCGGCGGCCTGGCGCGTGTGGTCGTCCGGCGTCGAGCCGATTCCGCCGCAGCTGAGCACGACGTCCTGGCCGGCGAAGCTGCGGCGCAACGCCTCGGTCAGCAGCTCCCGTTCGTCGGGCAGGTACTGGACCCAGCGCAAGGTCAGGCCGCGCGCCGACAGCAGCTCAATCACCCGCTGCAGGTGGCGGTCGGCGCGCTTGCCCGACAGGATCTCGTCGCCGACCACGAACAGCCCGAAACGCAACGGCATCATTCGAATCAGTGGGTCCGCCATCGCATCCGATTCTATGCGTCGCCCGCCCGCAACCCGGCGCGTCCAATCTGACCGGTTGTCTGCGCGGGCCGAGGCGAGCCCGCCGCCGAGCGGACCGGGGGCGCTCAACCGGAAGCCGGCCACACGCCGCGCTAGGCCGAACGGCGCGCTGATTCCATTTACATTCAATGGCTTGAACCGGCTTCTCTTCGCCCGCGTGTTCGAACGATCCGCGCTGGCTCAATCGACTTAGTCTGCGCGCTGCCCCGCATTGACGCGAAAGGACAGCGGACATGTCTTCGATTCAGGGAGTCAACGGATATTCGAACGTCTATCAAGCGCAGCCCACCACCCAGAGCCCGCATGCCCATCGCGGCCGTCACGGCGGCCACGACAACGACGGCGACGACGGCCAGAGCACGCAGGGCAGCGATCAGGACGGCGGCGGCGGCGGGATGATGGGGTTCATGGACAGCATCTTCTCCGCGCTCAGCCAGCTCGGCCTGGTATCGGGTGCGCCGGCCAGCGGCAGCTCCGGCACGAACCCCGCCGCAACGACCAGCACCACCACGACTTCGACGGTGAGCAGCAGTGCGCCGACCACGACCACGACGAGCACCGGCGCCACCACCGGCACGGCCGCAACCACCGGATCGAACGCCACGGCGGGCAGTGTGGACTCCGACAGCGACCACGACGGCAGCGGATCCGCCGGCGCCAACAGCGCCGCCAACGTTCTGAGCGCGCTGCATTCGTTCCTGCACGACCTGTTCACGGCGCTGCGCCAGGTTCAGTCGGGCCAGGGCCAGGGCCAGTCGGGCGACAGCGACAGTGACAGCGACGGCAGCCGGTCGCACGGCGAAGGACGCTACGGCAACCTCGCTACCGGCCTGCAGAGTCTGCTGCAAAGCCTGTCGAACCCGCCGTCGACCTCGGGCGACAGCGCGGTTTCGAAGCTGCAGCAGGACTTCCAGAACCTGGTCAGTGCGCTGACCCCGTCCACGGCCGACAGCACGACGACCACTTCGACGGGCGCATCGACGACGGCTTCGACGGCCGCATCGACGAGCGCCTCGACGAGTGCCTCGACGGCCACGGGGAGCACCACCACGGCGGGCACGGCAACGGGCAGCACGGGCTCGACGCCGGCAGCCTCCGCAACGACCGGCACCCCGAGCGCGAGCGCGACCGCCTCGCTGCAAGCCTTCCTGCAAGCGCTGATCAACAACCTGGGCGCACAGTCGGACGCCGCCACCTCCAGCGTTGCGCAGCCCGGCGCGCTGGTGCAAGCGACCGCCTAGACCGCAACGAATCCGGTCCGAACGGACCGTAAAGAGCGGCATCCTGGATGCCGCTCTTTTTTTTTCGCCAATCTCGGCGATACTCACGGCTGTCGATCCGGCTCCAGCGCGGAGCTCCCGAATCCGAGGACCCTCTGTGATACGGCACCGCGCCAGCGCGCCGGCGCTGGCTGACCTCGAAGCGATGGACCGCGACGATCCCTTGCGGGCGCTGCGCGATGCCTTCATGCTGCCCGACGGCATCGTGTACCTGGACGGCAACTCGCTCGGAGCGCTGCCGCGAGAGACGCCGGTGCGGCTGCAACAGGTGGCCGCAGAGCAATGGGGTCGGGACCTGGTCCGCAGCTGGACCACGCACGGCTGGATGGACGCGCCGCAGCGAGTCGGTGACAGGATCGCGCAGCTGATCGGCGCCGGACCGGGCGAGGTGGTGGTTGCGGAGTCCACATCGGTCAACCTGTTCAAGCTGCTGACGGCGGCGTGCCGGCTGCGGCCGGGCCGCCCGGTGATCCTGTCCGAGCCGGGCAACTTCCCCAACGATCTGTACGTCGCGCAGGGTGTGCAGGGCCTGAGCGACGGCCGTATCGAGCTGCGCCTGGTGCCGGCCGATCGGATCGAAGCCGCCATCGACGAGCGCGTGGCGGTGGTGCTGCTCACCCACGTGAACTACAAGTCGGCCGCCGTGCACGACATGGCGCGAATCACCGCGCGCGCGCATGCACAAGGCGCGCTGACGCTGTGGGACCTGAGCCACAGCACGGGCGCCGTGCCGGTGGACCTGAACGCGGCGCAGGCCGACTTCGCCGCGGGCTGCGGCTACAAGTACCTGAACGGCGGGCCCGGCGCGCCGGCCTACCTGTTCGTGGCCCGGCGCCACCAGGCCGCGGCGGCGTCGCCCATCACGGGCTGGCTGGGGCATGCACGGCCCTTCGACTTCGTCGACAACTACGCCCCGGCGCCGGGGGTCGCGCGCTTCCTGGCCGGTTCGCATCCGATCCTCGGCATCACGGCGCTCGAGGTCGGGGTCGACCTGATGCTGCGGGCCGACGCGCAATGCCGCCTGGACAAGTCGCGCGCGCTGACCGGGCTGTTCGTGCAACTTGTCGAGTCGCGCTGCGCCGGACAGGGGCTGGAGCTGGCATCGCCGCGCGATCCTGAAGCCCGTGGCAGCCACGTCGCGTTTCGAAGCGCGCACGCCTATGCGCTGATCCAGGCGCTGACCGTACGCGGCGTGATCGGCGACTTCAGGGCGCCCGATGCGATGCGCTTCGGCTTCGCGCCTCTGTACAACCGCTACGCAGACCTCTGGCATGCGGTCGAGGTCCTGCGCGAGGTGCTGCAGACGGCGGCCTGGGACCGCCCCGAGTTCGAGCAGAGCCGGGCGATCACGTGAGGAATTCCGGGTTTCAGATTTACGAAAATCGAAAGCGGACGTAGGATCCCAGGGAACAAGCAGCCGTCGAATGGCTTGCGTAGCGTCATACGTCCACATTGGCCGGGTCCGACAGCCATTCTGAAATTCGCTTGCGAGGAGGCGACTATGCAGGATCCGGAGCGGTACGAGCGCGCCAGAAAACGGGTTCTACAGATCAAGGGCTTTTATATCCACGCGACGGTCTACGTGCTGGTCAACGCCCTGCTGGCGATGATCAACCTGGAGACTTCGCGAGGCGAGATCTGGTTCCTTTGGCCGCTGTTCGGGTGGGGCATCGGACTTGCTGCCCATGGGGTCGCTGTATTCGGTTTCGGCGGCCTCTGGGGTCCCGAATGGGAGGAGCGGAAGATCAGGGAGATCGTCGAAAAGGGTGACTCCCGGTAGCCCCGACCCCCGGTCCCGCCCGGACGGTAGCGATCGGCTCACCGACGTATTCCGAGGATTGCAATGGACATGCCGCTGCTGTGGCACATCCCGGTATCGCATTTCAACGAGAAGGTCCGGTGGGCGCTCGACCACAAGCGCATCGCGCACCGGCGCCGGGTGCTCGGTCCCGACTATTTGATCCGCGCCTGGCGCGCGACGGGGCGCGGGACTCTGCCGATCCTTTTCCTGGACGGGCAGGCGATCGGCGACTCGACGCACATCATCGCCGCGCTCGAAGGGCGATATCCCGAGGCACCGCTGTATCCCGCTGACGCCGCCACGCGGGAGCATGCGCTCGCGCTGGAAGACTACTTCGACGAGCGACTCGGCCCCGCGCTGCGCGCGGCGATCGTCACGCCGCTGTTCCGACACGACCCGGACATCGCGCTTCGCGTACTGACGACGGGCATGCCGGACAAGGCCTACGAAAACCTGCGGGCGCTGCGGCGCATCTTCCCGGCGTTCTACCGCTTTCGTCACAAGATCAGCGACGCGAAGCTGGAAGCCGACCGCGCCACGGTGAATGCCGCGCTGGATCGGATCGAGCGGCAGCGGCAGGGCCGCGCCTACCTCGTCGGCGATGGGTTCACGGTCGCCGACCTCACGGCCGCGGCATTGCTGGGGCCGCTGCTGCAGCCGGTCGAGATCCAATATCCATTGCGGGTCGAGCTTCCGCCTTATCTACAGGAATACCGTGCCGCGCTGCTGAAGCACCCGGCCACGCAATGGGCTGCAGGTATCTACCGGCTGCATCGCGGCCGCTCGGCCGAGGTGTCGCGACCGGCGGCCGCATCGCCGGCCGAAAGCGCTGGGGCCACCCAGGTCTGACCTCGACCACCGCTCGCCCTCACCCCCTACCCTTCCCGCTGCGCGGGCGATCGGGCGCGGCGCTGAGGTCAGGGCCGCTCACTTCCTGGCGGCAGCTCCCTTCGCCTCCGCGCCCGCCTGATCGGAGGGGTGGACCCCCTGACAGTCTGCGCCCAGGTACTTCACCTGCATTTCGCTTTGTATCTTGTGGCTGCCGCGGGCGTCGGCCACGGTCGTGTCCGTACGAATCGAGATCGAGTCGCCGCTGACCGTGCTCTCCCCTTTGCCGGCGGTGGTGCGGCCCTCGTTCGTGCAGTTCAGTTCGAAATTGGTCTTGTTGCCCGAACGCGTCACCTTGTCCGGCTCGCAGCGGCCCTGCGGATCGATCATCGGCTGGTCGCGGGCCGCCATGGCCGCGCTGACGCAGACGCGGTGGCTTGCGCCGAAGTCCATGCCCTGGCGGTTCATCGTGTCTTCCATCTGCTTGCGCCGTTCCGGGGGCATGCTGGCCATCAGCACCTGCATCCGAAGGCGGGCGGTGGCCATCTGCTGGCTCATATCGCGCCCGTCCACGACCTGGCGCACCTGCGTGAACTCCCAAAGCCCGGGCTTCATGCCGGAGCCCGCGGCAAGAGGCGCTGCGCTGACGGCGGCGAGAATCAGCAACCAGCGCTGGCTCATCGTCCCGTGTCCATGTCGTTGAGCAGGCATCGATCGATGAACAGCACCTGCGCGTTGAAAAGGAAATCCCGGTTCTTCTTCTTCGCGTAGCCGTGACCTTCGTCGTTGGCCACCAGGAACCAGTTTGGCGTGCCCTGGGCATTGAGCTTGTCGATGATCTGCCGGGACTCGGTCCATGGCACGCGCGGATCGTTCCTGCCGACCACGGCGAAAATCGGCTTGTGCATCGCCTCCAGGTGGTTCAGGGGTGCAATGCTTTCCAGGTAGGCGCGCATGGCCGGATCGCGCTCGTCGCCGTATTCGACCCGCCGAAGGTCGCGGCGATACGCCTCGGTGTGCTCCAGAAACGTCACCAGGTTCGACATGCCCACGACCGGCATCGCGCAGCGGATGCGATCGTTGTAGAAGGCGGAGACCGCCCACGTCATGTGGCCGCCATAGCTGCCGCCGGAGATCATCACGCGGCCGGCATCGAGCTGCGGTTGGGTGGCGACCCAATCCAGGAGCGCATTGATGTCCTTGTAGGTGGCGTCGCGATGGAAGCCGTTGTCGAGTTTCAGGAAGGTCTTGCCGTAGCCGGCCGAGCCGCGCACGTTGGGCGCGAGGATCGCGACGCCGAGCTCGTCGATCAGGTAGTTCTCCTGGCCCCGGTAGTTGGGACGGAATTGCGACTCGGGGCCACCGTGGATCTCCACGATGACCGGGCGTTTGCCCGGGAATCTCGCGGCATCGGGCTGGTACAGGAATCCGCTGAGCTCGAGTCCGTCAAAGCTCTTCCACTTGATCGGCTTCGGTTCGGCAAACGCGCCGGCGTTCAGGCCGCCGGTTTCGCTTTCGGTCCAGCGAGCGAGCTTGCCGCTGTCGAACTCGATGGAGTAGACGTCGGCAGGCGCCCTGGCGGAAGAGACCGTGAAGGCGAGCTCCCGGCCGGCCGGATCGAAACGAATGTTCGAAACGACGCCCGAGGCAATGCCGGGGAGCGGGCGCAGCCGGTCGCCGGCGGTGTCCAGCAGATAGAGCCTGCTGGTGCCGTTCTCGTTGGCGGCCAGCGCAATCGACTTGCCGTCCTCGCTCGCCGCCATCTGGTCCACATCCCAGTGGATCGAGTCGGTGAGGTATCTCGCCTGCAGATTCTCGAGATGGATGCGCGCCAGGCGCTGGAACTCGCTGTCGCGGTCGGTGAGCACGTAGATGTCCTTGCCGTCCCGGCTGAAGGTGGCGGCGGAGTACGCCACCGTCTCGCCGGCCTGCCCCGAGGCCGGCCGGTCCGTTATCCGTTTCCTTTCGCCGGTCGTCGCGTCGACCAGCCACAGGTAGCTTTCATTGATCGACACGAACTCCTGAACGAGCAGCTGCCGGTTGTCCTGCGACCAGGCGAGCGGCGCCCAGCCGCCTCCCTCGACCTGCATCAGCATGCGCGCGGAAGCCCGGCCCGCCGGGTCGGCCGAATCCACGATCCACAGGTCATCGTCCTTGTTGTTGCGCCGGGTCGAGGTGAACACGAGCTTCGTGTCATGGTGCGAAAGCAGGTAGTTCTCGTTGCGACTGCGGCCGTCGGTCAGCAGCGTGATGGCGCCGGAGGCGAGGTCGTAGCGGTAGATCTGGTACCACTCGCCCCCGCCGATGTCCTTCTGGAACAGAATGGATTTGCCATCGGGCAGGTACCGGGCGCTCAGCACGCGGTCAGGAAAGAAGGTCAACTGGCGGCGCGCGCCGCCGGGCATCGCAACGGCATGCACCTGCGTGGTATCGCCGAATCGGGTGCCGATGATGATCCCGCGACCGCCGGGATGCAAGTCGAAGAGAATCGCCGAACGGAACTCGCCGTACCTCGCCGTCTGCTCCGCGATGCTCATCGGGATCGGCGGAATGTTCTCCAGGACGAAGTTGTCGCCGGGCTTGAGAACAGCCGCGGCTTGATCCTCGCCGGCCTGCTCGGCCGCAGCGAACACCGGCAACACAACGAGGAGCACGGCACAGGCAAGTCGTCTCGTCACGGGTGAACTCCTGAGCGCTTCATTTTCACGATACGCGAAGTCCCGCGCCCGGCGCTAGTTGTGAGCTTTCAGGACGCTGTTTCCGTTCTTGGGCACCGACGCGAGCGGAGCAGAACCCCCCTCTCCCACGCAAGTGGGAGAGGGGACGGTGGTGAGGGCGCGCAGGTCTGTGCGCCCTCACCCCAGCCCTCTCCCGCAAGCGGGAGAGGGAGTCGGCCGTGCCTTGCAAGCGCTCTCTCTCCATACAGGCCAAGGACAATCGTCGCGCCTAAGATGCCCGTAAGGGAAACAACCTCTTGACGCCTCACAGCTAGTTGCGCAGCGGGCTCCCGGCCATGGCGAGCTGCCGGTGCGGAGGAAACGGCGAGCGCAACAGGCGCGAGCGCGCCTGCTCGACCAGTGCCCGGCCCTGATCGCCCTGGCCGGCCGCCAGCAGCGCGCGGCCGTACCAGGCCGTGGCTTCGGCGGCCCAAAGACTGCCTGGATCGAATCGAAGCCAGAACTCGTGCGTCTGCTTCAGGGACGCCAGCGCCGCATTCGGGTTGCCCAGCTCCAGGTCGGCTCGACCCAGACCGACCAGCGCGTCGGCCACGCGCGGCGACAGCCCGACCTGCGCCGCCTGGTACCGCGCCAGTGCCTCGACCAGCAGCGGACGCGCCGCCTGCGCCTGTCCAGTGTCCAGCAGCGCCTGCGCCAGCGCAACCCGCAGCGCCGCGCCGGTTCTGGGCCCCAGGTTCTCATCCTGCGCGCGGCGCAACGCCGCGGAGGCGGGATCGATGGCGGCGCTTCCCTGGCCACCGAGTCGCAGGGCCCGGGTACGCAACTCGGCCACGCGCGCCCACTGGTGGCTCGGATCCGCTCCCAGCTGGCTGGACACGGCGTCCATCAGGGCGGTGGCCTCGTCGATTCGAGCCAGGTCGGTGAGGGCTTCGGCGCGATCCAGTTGCATGTCTCGAGCCCAGCGCGGCGAAATCTGGCGACCGGCCGCCGTGGTCATCTGGTCGGCGATCCGCATCTGCGCCAGGGCCTCCTCCGGGCGGCGCGCCTCCAGCTGGGTTTCGCCCAGGCGCTGGTACGCGATCGCCAGGTTGGTCGAGGGGCCTGCCGCCTGGTCAGCGAGCATCTTGATGGAGCGCCGCTCGAAATCCTGCGCTTCGTTCAGCTGGCCGGACTCGTTCAACGCCCGGGCCAACACGGTGGCGGCCCAGTTCACGTCCTCGCCCTCGCCGCTTTGCAGCGCCGAGATGTCTCTCAGCGCCTGCCGCGCCAGCGCGACCGCCTCGGCCGGGCGGCCGCTGACGGACAATGCGTACGCGAGGTTGTCCTCGGCATGCGCCAGCATGGGGTTCGGCCGCTGGGAGCCGAACAGCCGGCGGGCCAGATCCGCGGCCCGCTGGGCGACCGCCAGCGCCTCGGTGTATCGATCGCGCACGCGCAGGTTCTCGCCCAGCGTTGCCAGCGCCACCAGCCGCTGTGGATCGTCGGGGGCCAGCCAGCGATCGGCGACCTCGACGCCTTCGCGTGCCGTCACCAGGCCCTGGTCGCCGCCGCGGCCCCACTGGATCACGGCCACGTCGCGCAGGGCCTCGACCAGATCGCGCGCTCCGGCGCGCCCCAGTCGACGCAGGTCGCCGGCCGCCGCGATCAGCAGCGGTTCGGCCGCCTCCGATTGACCCTGGTTCAGATAGACGTCCGCCAGCAGCGACTGGACGCGCAAAACCGCCAGGTCGTGCTCGCCGAGTGCGGCGCGATCGCGCTTCAAGGCGCGCTCCAGGTGCTCGCGCGCCTTGCCGAGCTCGCCCAGGTTGGCCAGCCCATCGCCGATGATCCGATCCAGCTCGGCGCCCACGTGCGGATTGGCAGCCAGTTCGCGCGGCACGCGGTCGCTGGCGCGCATCAGCAGTTCGGCCGCACTGGCCATGCCGCCTTGGCCCTGTGCCGGGCGCGTGTCCGTGAAAATCGAGGCGATGAAGCCCTTGACCTCGTCACCGCGCGCCTGCGCCAGCTGGGCGCTGCGCGCCTGCCACAGCGCGATGCCGGTGCCCGCCACCAGCGCCATGAAAGCACCGGCAATCGCACTGACCGGGATCCAGTTGCGCACCAGGAAGCGGCTCCAGCGGTACCACCGCGTGTCGGCCTGCGCCAGCACCGGCAGGCGGGTGCGGTGACGCCTCAGGTCCTCGGCCAGCGCGGCCGCGCTTTGATAGCGCTGCTCGGGCTTCTTCTTCAGCGCCTTCAGCGCGATCGTGTCCAGGTCGCCGCGCAGCTCGCGCGCCAGGCTGCGGTCGCGCACCAGCCCGCTCGGTGCGGCCGGTTCGGCCGCTACGATGGCCTCCTCCAGCGCGGCCCGCGAGGTGCGCTTCAAGCGATAGGGGCGCTCGCCGCAGAGCAGCTCGAACAGCAGCACCCCCAGCGAGTACACGTCGGTGGCGGTCGTGATCGGCTGCCCCAGGATCTGCTCGGGGCTCGCGTAGTCCGGCGTCATCGCCCGCCCGCCGAGCTGCGTGAGCTCGGTTTCAGAGGCCGTGCCGTCGGCCAGCAGCTTGGCGATGCCGAAATCGAGCAGCTTGACCTGCCCCTCCCCGGTGACCAGGATGTTCGAGGGCTTCAGGTCCCGGTGCACCACCAGGTGGGAGTGCGCGTACTGGATCGCCTCCAGAACCTGCGCGAACAGATCCAGGCGCTGCTGCAGCCCGAGGCGGCGCGCTGCGCACTCGTCCAGCAGCGACCGGCCTTCCACGACTTCCAGCGCCAGAAAGGGCTGACGGTCGGCAGTCAGCCCGGCGTCGTACAGCTGCGCAATGTTCGGATGGGCGAGCCCCGCCAGGATGTCGCGCTCGCGCGCGAAGCGCTCGCGCAATGCGCCCGCTTCGCCGCTCAGATGCGGAAGCTTGAGCGCGACCGCACGCTTCAGCATTCCGTCCATGCGTTCGGCCAGCCAGACGGTGCCCATGCCGCCGCGGCCCAGTTCGCGCAGCAGGCGATATCCGCCCACCGTGTCGCCGGCCTGCCGGCCCACACCGGCACCCGCGCCCTCGCCCAGCTTGGGCAGCGTGCGAAAAAGTCCCTCCGTCTCCGCCTGCGCTTCGCGTTCCAGCACATCGCGCAGCGCCTCACCCACCTCCGGCGCAATCGCGGGCATCTGCGCCAGCCAGTTGCTGCGCTGCGACGGCGGCAGCTCCAGCGCCTGGTCGAGAAGGTCCGACACGATGTGCCACTGATCGGGAGTCAGCTTCATCGAATGGGATTGACGCCAGTCCCGCAAGTCCCGGATGGGCCCTCCGGCCTGCTCCACCAACTAGAACGCTTTTCCCACGGGCAATCCGACACGGGGCCAGCCCCTCTGGTACGCGACGACTGCGTGAGGTCATCCGTGCGGAGCATCGCCTGCCGCTCCGAATTTCCAGGCTAGCATGCGATGATTGCCGGCAACAACCGGGCACCCGTGATGAGTCATCGTGCGTACGACCTGGCCGTTTTCGGTGCGACCGGCTTCGTCGGACGCCGCCTCGCCGAATACCTGGCGAACCACCGCGACCGGTCGCGCATCCGGCTGGCCATCGCCGGGCGCGACCGCGGGCGGCTGGAGCAGCTGCGCGGGCGGCTGGAAGCGCACAGCAGCGAAGTCGGCATCGTGGTCGCCGACGCCCGCGACAGCGCCTCGATCGACGCGCTCGCCTCGGCCGCCCGCGTCGTGGTGAGCACCGCCGGACCGTTCGCGCAGTACGGCGACGAGCTGGTTGCCGCGTGCGTGCGCCACGGCACGCACTACGTCGACATCACCGGCGAGACGGTGTGGGTGCGCCGCCTGATCGACCGCCATCACGCCCAGGCCGCGCGCGACGGCACGCGCATCGTGCCATTCTGCGGCTTCGACTCGGTGCCGTCCGATCTCGGTGCGCTGCTGGTGGCACGCCGGGTCGAGCGCCGCTTCGGCGCCCGCTGCGCCCAGGCCGAGACGGCATTCCGGATGCGCGGCGGCTTGAACGGAGGCACGATCTCAACGTTCCTGCAGCTTTTCGAGCGCGGGGAGACCCGGGCGGCGCGCGATCCGTTCCTGCTCGATCCGGGCGGCATCCACCCGGACAAGGAGCGGGCGCGCGCGCGCGACCCTGAGAGCGTGCGCTACGACGCCGACTTCGACGCCTGGCTCGGACCGTTCGCGATGGGGCCCATCAACACCCGTGTGGTGCGCCGCTCGGCGGCGCTGTCCGGCTTGCGGGGCGAGCCGTACGGGCCGGACGGCACCGGGTTCCACTACCAGGAGTACCTGCGCTACGGCGGTCCGCTCGGGCGGGGCAACGCGTTGCTCGCAACCGCGTCCTTCGCGGCCCTGATGGCGGCGATGCGCTGGCCGACCTCACGCGCATGGCTGAAGGCGGTTCTGCCGAAGCCGGGCCAAGGGCCATCGGAGCGAACGATTTCCTCCGGCTGGTTCCACGCCGAGACCATCGGCCGAACCGCCGACGGGCGCCGCGCGCGCACCACCATGGCGCTGCGCGGCGATCCGGGCAACGCCGCCACGCTGCGGTTCGCGGCCGAGAGCGGCCTGTGCCTGGCCCTCGACGCCGATCGGCTTCCGGGCGGCCGCGCGTACGGCGGGGTGCTGACGCCTGCCAGCGCCCTGGGCGAGGCGCTGGTGCCGCGGCTGCGAGCGTGTGGCTTCGAGATGGGGGTCGACGACTAGTGCGTTTCCAACTTAATGTGCCTAAGTTCTGGTATCATCCTACTCTCCGAAAGGGGGTGCAGGATGGCCAAGACTTTGCCGTTGCGTGCCCTGAC
>Ga0209698_10001174_pt1 | contig 30262 bp, 26 predicted proteins | sample LitLauG_LLR_2012_FD_187203 | JGI IMG/M metagenome (GOLD analysis project Ga0209698, IMG submission 187203) | Freshwater sediment microbial communities from Pennsylvania, USA - Little Laurel Run_MetaG_LLR_2012 (SPAdes) (version 2) | ecosystem: Environmental > Aquatic > Freshwater > Creek >... | reverse complement strand
GGCATCCAGGCCAGCTCCATCGGATTTCTCATCGACCCCGACCAGCCCATGGTGTGGCGCGGACCGATGGTCACCTCGGCCCTGCAGCAGTTGCTCAACCTCACCAACTGGGACGATCTCGATTACCTGGTGATCGACATGCCGCCGGGAACAGGAGATATCCAGCTCACCCTCGCCCAGCAGGTCCCCGTTACCGGGGCGGTAATTGTCACGACGCCGCAGGACATAGCGCTGCTGGACGCGGGCAAGGGGCTGCGGATGTTCGAGAAGGTGGGCGTTCCCATCCTGGGCCTGGTCGAAAACATGGCCACGCACGTGTGTTCGCAATGCGGGCACGAGGAGCACATCTTCGGTTCCGGTGGTGCGGCCCGCATGGCCCAGCAGTTCTCGGTCGAGGTCCTGGGCTCGCTGCCTTTGGACATTCGCATTCGCGAGGACGCCGACGGCGGCCGCCCGACGGTGGTGGCCGATCCTGATGGCGCAATCGCCCGTACCTACAAGGCGATTGCCCGGCGCGTGGCCGTGCGCATTGCCGAACGCGCGCGCGACCTCTCCGCGAAAATGCCGGCGATCAAGATCTCCAACACCTAGGAGGCGTTTACGCTCCGGGCGCGATCGGCGCCGGGATGCGGTAGCCGTATTTGCACGCGGTCAACTCCGCCAGGATGGCAACGGCGATTTCGGGCGGGGTGCGTGCGCCGTTTTTCAGGCCCACCGGCCCGTGCAGGCGTTCGAGCTCGGCCGTGCTGATGCCAAATTCCCGCAGCCGCTCCTTGCGCTTTTCCTGGTTGCGTCCGGAACCGATAGCGCCGACATAAAACGCGCGGGAGCGCAGGGCCTCGAGCAGGGCCAGATCGTCGAGCTTGGGGTCGTGGGTCAGGGCGACAATGGCCGTGTGCGCATCCGGCCCGAGCTGCGTGACGGTATCGTCGGGCATGGAGCGCATGAGCGTCGTGCCGGGCACGGCCCAGGCGTCGGCATATTCGGCGCGCGGATCGCAGATCAGCACCTCGTAATCGAGTGCCAACGCCATCTGCGCCAGGTACCGGCTCATCTGTCCGGCGCCAATCACCAGCAGGCGCCAGGCGGGCCCATGCACGCTCGCCAGCGCCGCATCATCGAGCGCGAAATTTGTGCCCGGCGCGCAATCCGCGAGCGTAACGGTGCCCGTGGCCAGATCCAGGCGGCGCACCGTGCGTCGCCCCTGGGCAACGCGATCCAGCAATTCGCCGATGCGCGAATTCCCGTCCAGCATTTCCAGGACGATTTCGAGCGTTCCGCCGCAGGGCAGGCCAAAGCGATTGGCCTCCGCAGCGCTGATGCCGTACTGCATGCGCTGCGGCTTCGCCAGAGGCAATGCCCCGGAACGGACCTTGTCGATCAGGTCGTCCTCGATGCAACCGCCCGAAACCGAACCGGCAATTTGTCCGTCGGCGCGAATCGCCACCAATGCGCCGACCGGCCGTGGCGCCGAGCCCCAGGTGCGCACCAGGGTCCCCAGGACCGCATGCTGTCCCAGCGCAACCCACTCCTGCGCCTTGCGCAAGACCTCAACGTCTACCGTTTCCATGGGAGTTCCGCGCGAGTACGTCCGCGCCCGGCCTGCACGCTAGTTGCCGGACGCTGCAGTTTCGGCAGCACCGGCCGCCTCCTCCTGACAGAGCTGCGTCCATTCGGCCGCACTGAAGACCCGGGACCGCGTGTGAAATGCCTTGCCCTCGGGGCCCTCCAGCGAAAAGGTGCCACCGTGTCCGTCGATCAGGTCGATGATGAGCTGGGTGTGCTTCCAGTAGGCATACTGCGTGGTGCTCATGTAAAACGGGCACCCGCCAATCCGCCCCAGCAGGATATCGCCTGCGCCGATGGTTAACTCACCGGGCAGGTAGCAATTGGCGGCGCTGTTGTCACAACAGCCTCCGGACTGGTGGAACATCAGGTCCCCGTGTTTTCTTTTGAGAAATTCAATCATTTCCAGCGCGGCTGGCGTGGCGACGACTTTTTCGATCATGACGATCTCCCGGCACAGCCGAGGGCGGTCGCCCGCCCCCGTTGATTGCTACCGCAATGGTTCGTGTGTCAGAAGAAGCCGAGTTTTTTCGGGCTGTAACTCACCAGGAGGTTTTTGGTCTGTTGGTAATGGTCGAGCATCACCTTGTGCGTCTCCCGGCCGATTCCGGATTCCTTGTAGCCGCCAAATGTCGCGTGTGCAGGGTAGGCGTGGTAGCAATTGGTCCAGACGCGACCGGCCTTGATCGCGCGACCCATTCGGTAGGCGGTGTTGCCGTCGCGCGTCCATACGCCGGCGCCCAGCCCATACAGGGTGTCATTGGCAATCTCCAGCGCATCGGCCTCGGTCTTGAATGTCGTGACCGCCAGCACCGGACCGAAAATCTCTTCCTGGAAGATGCGCATCTTGTTGTGGCCTTTGAACAGCGTGGGCTGCACGTAGTAACCGCCCTCGAGCCCGCCGCCAAGGCGCGCCTGGCCGCCGCCGCACAGCACGGTGGCACCCTCCTGTTTGCCAAGATCCAGGTAGGTCAGGATCTTGGTCAACTGCTCTTTGGACGCCTGCGCGCCCATCATCGTTTCCGTGTCCAGCGGATTGCCCTGCTTGATGGCGGCGACGCGCTGCAGGGCGCGCTCCATGAATCGGTCATAGATCGATTCCTGGATTAGCGCGCGCGATGGGCAGGTGCAGACTTCCCCCTGATTGAACGCAAACAGAACCAGACCTTCGATGGCTTTGTCCAGGAAGTCGTCGTCGGCTTGCGCAACGTCGGCAAAGAAGACGTTGGGCGATTTGCCACCGAGCTCCAGGGTGGCCGGGATGAGGTTGTTCGCCGCGGCCTGGGCAATGACCCGTCCCGTGGTCGTCGAGCCCGTGAAAGCGATCTTCGCGATGCGCTTGCTGGTGGCCAGTGGCAGCCCGGCTTCTCGACCATAGCCATTGACGATGTTAAGCACTCCGGGGGGCAACAAATCGGCAATCAACTCGGCCACGAGCAGGATGCTGATGGGCGTCGATTCGGCGGGTTTGAGCACGACGCAGTTGCCCGCGCCCAGCGCCGGAGCCAGTTTCCAAGCGGCCATCAGGATGGGGAAATTCCACGGGATGATCTGCCCGACCACGCCCAGGGGCTCGTGAAAATGGTAGGCGACGGTATCGGCGTCCAGGTCGCTGAGCGCGCCTTCCTGCGCGCGCACGCAGCCGGCGAAATAGCGGAAATGATCCACACTGAGCGGAATGTCGGCGTTCAGCGTTTCCCGGATCGCCTTGCCGTTGTCGACGGTCTCTGCGTATGCCAGCATTTCCAGGTTGGCCTCGATGCGATCGGCGATCTTGAGCAGGACATTGGCGCGCTCGGCCGCCGGCGTCCTGCCCCATTTGTCCGCAGCCGCATGGGCTGCGTTCAGGGCAAGTTCGATGTCCTCGGCCGTGGAGCGCGCGACCTGCGTGTAGGGCTTGCCGTTGATGGGCGAAATGACTTCAAAATGCTCGCCCCGTACAGGCGGCACCCACTTCCCACCGATAAAGTTTTCGTAGCGGGATTTGTATTGAACCTTGGCGCCGGGGCTGCCTGGGCTGGCATAAATCATCGTCGTGTCTCCTTGTCCATGGATTTTTCGGGTGCGGCGCGATCGCCGCTTCGCACGGGGCGCCCATCTCGAGGCGGCGCCAGGCAGGTACAGTCTAGGTCCGGAAAAATGACAGCGTCTACCGCGGGTGCGTGGTGTGGTCCGCGCCGGCCTTCAAGATCGGTGGGTCGCTCCCGGGTATGCGGAATGGGTTCGTTTACCCGCGACGCTCGGCTCCGGTGTGGTGCGGTGCGCACCGGCACGACGGTTATCGGAACTTCTTAGTAGATCTTGCCGCGCGCGTCGATCGGCCAGACGGCTTCGACACGGCCCTTGCGGGTGGCGATGATCCACTCGTGCAGGTTTACCGTGGGATCGCAGTGGCTGGGCACCAGCAGGGCCTTGTCGCCGATCTTGATCGGCGTGGCGTCGCTGGTGCGCATCAAAACCGTGTGTTCATCCGAAACGTTGCGCACGCGCCACCCCTCGAATGCCGGGTGGGCGGGCCCCATGTCGGTGGAAAAGGCCTTCAGACCCGCATCCAAGGTCGCGCGGTCCTGCTGCAGGCTCATCACCGTGGCCAGGACGAACAGGGAAACATCAAACAACGGCGCTTCGACATCGCGCTCGTTCTTCGAGTAGTCCACATCCATGAAAACATAGGAACCGGGCTGCACTTCCGTGTACACGCCACTGCGCGCGTCGTAGGCAAGAGTGCCAGTGCCCCCGCCGGTGATGATCTCGCAGGGCATCCCTTGCGCCAGAATCGCGTCGCGCGCGGCCGCGGCGCGCTGGGCTGCGGCCTGTGCGGCCGCACGCCGCTCGGGCACCCCGCGCCGGTGTTGCGCCAGGCCCGAATAGGCGTGCAGCCCGCGAAAATGAAACACGGTCGCGCCGTGCAGGAAAGCCGCCAGTTCCGCCACGGCCTGCGGATCGCTCAGGCCGCAACGGTTCTGGCCAACGTCGACCTCGATATAGACGTCGAGTTCAGCCTGTTCCGAGGCGCAGATCGCCGCCAACTGGCGGGCAATGTCGATGTTGTCCAGGCACACGCCCAGGCGCGCCGGGTTGTAGGCCAGCGCTACGCGCGCCAGGCGGCGCATCTTGCTTTCGCCCACGATCTCGTTGGTGATCAGCACGTCGTTGACCTTGGCCGCGAGCATGGCCTCGGCTTCCCCGAGCTTCTGGCAGCACACCCCCACGGCCCCGGCCTCAATCTGCCGGCGCGCGATTTCTCCGCACTTATGGGTCTTGGCGTGCGGACGCACGCGCAGGTTGCTGCCTGCCACGACCGCCATCGCCCGCGAGAGGTTGTCTTCGAACTTGTCCAGATCCAGGATCAGGGCGGGTGTGTCCACGTCCTTGAGCAAGTCGCCCGCCTGGGCCGGGATCCAGTCGGCTGGAATCGTCCGCCGCGGGCGGAATTCCTTGAGAACGGCGCCCCGCTCGGAGCTGGTCCAATCCAGTGCCATGGATCCCTATGCCTTGCAATCGATCGCGCAACGCGGGCCCAGCACGCACCCGGGGTCCTTTTTTATATGACTATCGACCCGGACGCAAGCCCCCGATGCGCAAGGGCCGGCCATCCGTTCGGCCGCCTGCGGGGGCGCCGCCCGGGCCTGCCGTAAAATCACCCGATTCTTAAGGGGAAACGATGAGCATCAAGAGCGACCGCTGGATCCGGCGCATGGCGGCGCAGGGCATGATCGAGCCGTTCGAACCGGGGCAGGTGCGCAGCGTGGACGGGCAGCGCATCGTTTCCTACGGAACCTCCAGCTACGGCTACGACATCCGTTGCGCCGCGGAATTCAAGATATTCACCAACATTAACAGCACGATCGTCGACCCCAAATCGTTCGATCCGGATTCGTTCGTCGACTTTGCCGGACCCGTGTGCATCATTCCGCCCAATTCCTTTGCCCTGGCCCGCACGGTGGAGTTCTTTCGGATTCCACGCAACGTGCTTACCATCTGCCTGGGAAAAAGCACCTATGCGCGCTGCGGCATTATCGTCAACGTTACGCCGCTTGAACCCGAGTGGGAGGGCCACGTTACCCTGGAGTTTTCCAACACCACGCCGCTGCCCGCCAAGATCTACGCCAACGAGGGTTGCGCCCAGGTGATCTTCATCGAGTCGGATGAGGTCTGCGAGACTTCGTACCGCGACCGCGGCGGCAAGTACCAGGGCCAGACCGGCGTGACCCTGCCGCGCACTTGAATCGATTGGCAAAACGCGCTTTGGCCGCGGCGGCACATCATGCTCCAGCGCACCCCGCTCTTTGATATCCATCGCGCCGCGGGCGCGAAGATGGTCGACTTCGGCGGCTGGGAAATGCCGCTGCACTACGGTTCCCAGATCGAGGAGCACCTGGCGGTACGCAGCAGTTGCGGGATGTTCGATGTTTCGCACATGCGCGTTGTCGACGTGCCCGGCGCCGGCGCCCTGGACTGGTTGCGCATCCTGCTGGCCAACGACGTGGCGCGCCTGGTTCCGGGCAAGGCCCTGTATAGCTGCATGTTGCGCGAGGACGGCGGCGTGCTCGATGACCTCATCGTATATCGCCGTGACAGCGCTGCCGGCCCGGCGGCACCGGAGTATCGCCTGGTCGTCAACGCCGCGACCGCGCAAGCCGATCTGGCCTGGATGGGGCGAGTGCTTGCCGAAGGCGGCTTTGACGCTGCCGTTCATGCCCGGTCGGATCTGGCGCTCATTGCGGTGCAGGGCCCGGCCGCGCGGGAGCGCGTTGCGCGCGCCGCGCCCCAGCTGGCTGGCGTGCTGGCCGAGCTGCGCCCCTTTTGTGCGGCGACCGCCGGCCTCTGGTTCGTCGCACGCACCGGGTACACCGGCGAGGACGGCTGTGAAATCGCGTTGCCGGCGGCGCAGGCCCCGGCGCTCTGGCAGGCCCTGCGTGCTGTCGATGTGGCGCCTTGCGGACTGGGGGCGCGCGACACCTTGCGCCTGGAGGCCGGCATGAACCTGTACGGCGCGGACATGGATACGGCCGTGAGCCCGTTCGAATCGGGCCTGGCCTGGACGGTGGATCTGCAGGCGCCGCGTGCCTTCATCGGGCGCACGGCGCTCGAGCGCCAGCGCCAGGAGCCGGCGCTGCGCCAGTTGCTTGGGCTCAAGCTGCAGGGCCGCGGTGTCCTGCGCTCGCATCAGGCGGTGCAGACGACCCACGGCAATGGACAGATCACCAGCGGGACCTTCGGGCCCACCGTCGGCGGCTCCATCGCCCTGGCGCGCTTGCCCGCGCAGGTGGCGCCCGGCGATGCGGTGTCGGTAGAACTGCGCGGCGGCCATGCGCCGGCGATCGTCTGCCGGCCGCCCTTTGTGCGCAACGGCAAGGTGCTCGCATGAACGCGGGGGCGCCAAGCCGCGCCTGCGGGACCAGCCCCGACGAGCGCCATCAGTAAACCCCACGCCATCAACACGGAGGATCCGATGGGACTACCGGCAGAACTTCGTTATACCCAATCGCACGAGTGGGTGCGCACGGAACCGGCGGGAACGGTGCAGGTCGGCATTACCGATTTTGCCCAGGACGCTCTGGGAGACCTGGTGTACATCGACCTGCCCGCGCCCGGAAAATCCTTTGCCGCGGGCCAGGTCATCGCCGTGGTTGAGTCGGTAAAGGCGGCCTCGGATATCTATGCGCCGGTGGCCGGCACGGTGGTGGCCGTCAATGATGCGCTCAAGGATGCGCCCGAAACGCTCAATCGCGATGCGTTCGGCGCCTGGCTGTTTCGCCTGCAACCGCAGAATCTGGCCGATACGCAAGGCTTGCTGGACGCCACCGCGTACCAGGCGCAGCTGGATGCGCAAAAGTGATGGACGGCAACAAGACCCAGACGCCGCCATTGCCCTTTCCCCGGCTCGAGGACCTGGAGAATGCGTCCGAGTTCTTGGGCCGTCATATCGGACCCGGACCCGGGCAGATTGCGTCCATGCTTGCGCGGCTGGGGCACGCCAACATCGGGGAGCTCATCGCCGCGATCGTTCCCGCGTCCATCCGCCTGGACGCGCCGCTGGCGCTGCAACCCCCGGTGAGTGAGGAGCAAGCCCTGCAGCGCATCGCGGCGCTGGCGCGCAAGAACCGCGTGCGCCGCAGCTTCATCGGCATGGGCTACTACTCGACCATCATGCCGCCCGTCATCGCGCGCAATGTCTTTGAGAATCCGGCGTGGTACACGGCCTATACGCCCTATCAAGCGGAGATTTCGCAGGGCCGCCTGGAGGCCATGCTCAATTTCCAGACCATGATTTGCGATCTCACGGCCATGCCCATCGCCAACGCGTCCTTGCTGGACGAGGGGACGGCGGCGGCCGAGGCAATGATGCTGGCGCGGCGCGCCGCGCGCAATGGTGCCAGCCGTTTTTGGGTGTCGCGGGACTGTCATCCGCAAACCATCGCGGTGCTGCGCACGCGCGCCGAACCGCAGGGTATTGCGATCGAGCTGGGCGCCGATCCGGCCGAGGCGCGGGATTGCTTTGGGGTCCTGCTGCAATACCCCGCGTCCACGGGCACGGTGAGCGTGCCGGCGCCCGCCATCGAGCGCCTGCGCGCGCAGGGCGTCCTGGTCGCGGTGTGCGCCGACCTGCTCGCCCTGGCAATCCTGGAGCCGCCGGGACGCTGGGGCGCCGACATCGTCGTGGGCAGTGCGCAGCGCTTCGGCGTGCCGATGGGATTTGGCGGCCCGCACGCGGGATTTTTCGCCTGCCGCGAGGAATTCAAGCGATCCATGCCCGGACGCCTGGTCGGTATTTCGCTCGACGCGCAGGGTGCCCCGGCACTGCGCCTGGCGCTGCAAACGCGCGAGCAGCACATCCGCCGGGAGAAGGCGACATCCAATATTTGCACGGCGCAGGTATTGCTGGCCGTAATTGCAGCCATGTATGCCGTGTACCACGGGCCCGAGGGTTTGCGCCGCATCGCCCAGCGCGTGCACCGGCTTACCGCGATCCTCGCGGCGGGTTTGCGCGCGGGCGGCCTGCAAACGAACGAGCACTTCTTTGACACCCTTCACGTGGAAGGCATCGATGCGCCGGCTGCGCATGCGGCCGCGCGCGCGCGCGGCTTCACGCTGCGCGAACTGGGGCCCAGCGCAATTGGCATTTCGCTCGATGAATGCGCCACGCGCGCCGAGGTCCAGGCCCTCTGGGATGTCCTGGGCGTGCGCGCCGACTGGAGCGCCTGCGAAGCGGCGCCGGCGCACGGCCTGCCGCCGCACTTGCTGCGCCCCCAGGACTATTTCTCCGCCCCGGTCTTTCATCGCCATCACTCCGAAACCGCCATGCTGCGCTACCTGCGCGAACTTGCCGATCGCGATCTGGCGCTCGACCGCAGCATGATCCCGCTGGGCTCCTGCACCATGAAGCTCAATGCCACCGCGGAGATGATGCCGGTGAGTTGGCCGGAGTTTGCCAACCTGCATCCCTTTGCCCCCGAGGACGAAAGCGTCGGAATGCGCGAGCTGATCACATCGCTCGAAGGCATGCTGGCCGAGTGCACGGGGTATGACCGCGTCAGCGTGCAGCCCAATTCCGGGGCGCAAGGCGAATTTGCCGGCCTGCTCGCTATTCGCGCCTATCACCGCGCGCGCGGCCAGGGCCAACGCAACGTCTGCCTGATTCCGGAGAGCGCCCATGGCACCAATCCGGCGTCGGCAAGCCTGGCGGGCATGCAGGTGGTCGTGGTGGCCTGCGATGCCCAGGGCAACATCGACCTTGCCGACCTTGAGGCCAAGTGCCGCCAGCATGCCCAGCGCCTCGCCGCCTTGATGGTGACCTATCCCTCAACCCACGGGGTCTTCGAGGAGGCGATCCGGGCAATCTGCGATACGGTTCATGCCCATGGGGGGCAGGTCTATACCGATGGCGCCAATCTCAATGCACTGGTTGGCCTGGCCAAGCCGGCGCAATTTGGCAGCGACGTCTCGCACCTGAACTTGCACAAGACGTTCTGCATTCCGCACGGCGGCGGCGGTCCCGGCGTTGGGCCGGTCGCGGTCAAGGCACACCTTGCACCCTACCTGCCGGGCACCCTGGGGGCAGCAAGCGCTGTGGGCATGGTCAGCTCGGCCAATTTCGGCTCCGCCTCGATTTTGCCCATCTCCTGGATGTACCTGACCATGATGGGCGCCGCCGGCCTTACCCGTGCCAGCCAGGTGGCGCTGCTCAACGCCAACTACCTGGCGCGCCAGCTGGCCCCGCACTACCCCGTCCTCTATAGCGGACGCAACGGATACGTTGCCCACGAATGCATCTTGGACCTTCGACCGATCAAGGAGCGTTGCGGCGTCAGCGCCGAGGACGTGGCCAAGCGCCTCATGGACTACGGCTTTCACGCACCGACCCTGTCCTTTCCGGTGCCGGGAACGCTAATGGTGGAGCCGACCGAATCCGAATCGCAGGAGGAACTCGACCGGTTCATCGATGCGATGGTGCGCATCCGCGCCGAGATCCGTGCGGTGGAGGACGGCGCCAGCGCTCGGGACGACAATGTCCTGCGCAATGCGCCGCATACGGCCGCGATGGTCACCGCGGAGCCGTGGTGTCATCCGTATTCGCGCACGCAGGCGGCATTCCCCACCCCGGGACTGCAGCGCACGAAATACTGGCCCCCCGTGGCGCGCATTGACAACGTCCATGGCGACCGGAACCTGGTCTGCACTTGTGCACCCACGTCGGACTGGGCCCAGTCCACCGTTGACGCTAGCGCGCCGCAGTGACGGTTCATTTGGTGGCCTCGCTTTTGGCCTTCTCCTAAGGGTTTGCAGATGCAATACGTCTACACGATGCGACGGGTTGGCAAGATCGTGCCGCCCAAGCGCCATATTCTCAAGGACATTTCCCTGTCCTTCTTTCCCGGCGCCAAGATCGGCGTTTTGGGCCTGAACGGCTCGGGCAAGTCAACGCTCCTGCGCATCATGGCGGGCGAGGATCCGAACTTCGAGGGCGAGGCCGTGCCCATGCCGAACATGAAGATCGGCTACCTGCCGCAGGAGCCGCAGCTGGATCCGGCGATGACCGTGCGCGAGGCCGTCGAGCAGGGCCTGGGCGAGCTTATCGAGGCGCGCGCCAAACTCGAGCAGATCTACGCCGCCTATGCCGAACCCGATGCCGATTTTGACCAGTTGGCCGCGGAGCAGGCGCGCTATGAGGCAGTCATCGCCGCCAGCGGATCGGACCTGGAGCACCTGCTGGAAATCGCCGCCGATGCCCTGCGCCTGCCTGCCTGGGATGCGCGCATCGAGCGGCTATCGGGTGGCGAGAAGCGCCGGGTAGCCCTGTGCCGCCTGTTGCTGGCCAAGCCGGACATGCTCTTGCTGGATGAACCGACCAATCACCTGGACGCCGAAAGCGTCGAGTGGCTTGAGCAATACCTGCAGCGCTTTCCTGGCACCGTCGTGGGAATTACCCACGATCGCTATTTCCTGGACAACGCTTGCGCCTGGATCCTGGAACTGGACCGTGGGCACGGCATTCCCTGGGAGGGAAACTACAGCTCCTGGCTGGCACAAAAGGAGCAGCGCCTGGCAATTGAATCGCGCCAGGAGGCGGCGCGCATCAAGAGCATCAAGCAGGAACTGGAGTGGGTGCGCCAGAATCCCAAGGGGCGCCAGGCCAAGAGCAAGGCCCGTCTGGCGCGTTTTGAAGAGCTCAATTCCTTCGAATATCAGCAGCGCAACGAGACGCAGGAGATTTTCATCCCCGTGGCCGACCGGCTGGGCGCGGAGGTCATCGAGTTCAAGGAGGTGAGCAAGGGATTTGGCGACCGCCTCCTGATCGACAAGCTGTCGTTTCGTGTGCCCGCCGGCGCCATCGTCGGCATCATCGGTCCCAACGGGGCCGGCAAGTCAACCCTGTTTCGCATGATCATCGGCCAGGAGCAACCCGACAGTGGGGAGCTGGTGCGCGGCCCGACGGTGCGCCTGGCGTATGTGGACCAATCGCGCGATGCCCTGGCCGCTGGCAAAACGGTTTGGGAGGAGGTTTCCGGGGGCAATGACATCCTCACCGTGGGCAAGTTCGAGATGCCATCGCGGGCCTATGTGGGCCGTTTTAACTTCCGCGGCGCCGACCAGCAAAAGATCGTCGGCCAGCTCTCCGGTGGCGAGCGTGGGCGCCTGCACCTGGCCAAGACGCTCATTTCCGGGGGCAACGTGCTGCTGCTCGACGAGCCGTCCAACGACCTGGACGTCGAGACGTTGCGCGCGCTGGAAGATGCGCTGCTCGAATTTGCCGGAAGCGTGCTGGTCATCTCCCACGATCGCTGGTTCCTGGATCGCATCGCCACCCATATCCTGGCCTGTGAAGGCGATTCGCAGTGGAGTTTTTTCTCCGGCAACTACCGCGAGTACGAGGAAGACAAGAAGAAGCGCCTGGGCGAGGAGGGTGCGCGCCCGCACCGCCTGCGCTTCAAGCCCCTCAAATAACGAGGCTGGATCGCATCCCGGCTAGAGCCCGGCAAGCGCCAAACCGCCGCAGGCCAGGCCGGCAACACCGACCAGGCCAACGCCGTACAGCAGCCAGGTCTTGCGCGACAGCAAGGCGATCGCCGACAGGGCGATGGCGATCTGCATCGCCGTGGCCCCCAGGGCCCAGCGATGATGCACGTGCATTTCCTCGTCGCTGCGCGCGTCCCATTCCTTCACCTCCTCCTCGAGTTTGTCGCCGCGCGCCTTGATCTCGGCCTGTTCCTTCTTGTAGCGCTCGGCCTCGGCCTTCAGGGCTTCGCTGCGGTCGGCTTTGGTGGATAGGGCGGCGCCGATCTCGGCGAGGTTTTTCTTCACGCCCTTGGCCTGGTAGTAGTTCCACTCGTCATTGGCGCGGGTCTTGGTGATCGTGGCCGTATTCTTGTACAACTGTGCCTTGGCTGCGGTGTCGCCGCCGGCAAAGGTCATCACGGCGCCCAAGGTCGCCAGCACGGCCGACAGCACGGCTATGCGTCCCGGCAGGGCGTCGCCGCCACCGTGTTCGGCGGCATGCTCCACGGCATGATCGTGCACGCCATGTACGTGGAAGTCATCACTGGGCATTGGGATCTCCTGAGAAGATTTGCGGATGTTCCGCAGATTGGGCCTCGTAGCGAACGAAGTCAAAGGCAAAGGACCGCGAGCCGCCGGCCGCGAAATGCTCGCGCGCACACTCGCGCCAGCGGCGCGAATCCAGCGGCGGGAAGGTCGTGTCCCCGTCAAATTCGGCGTCGATCTCGGTGACATGGATCGCATCGACCGGCCCGGCCAGCGCCTGCGCGTAGAGCTGGGCCCCGCCGATGATGAAAACCTCGGGAATGCCGCCCGCGGTCGTGTCCGCGCGCTGTATTGCCTCCTCCAGGCCGGCGGCGCGCTCGGCACCCGGCGCCTGCCAGTTCGGGTCGCGCGTGAGGACGATGTTGCGCCGCCCCGGCAGGGCGCGACCGATCGACTCCCAGGTGCGCCGGCCCATGACGATGGTGTGGCCCATGGTCGTGCGCTTGAAGTGCGCCAGGTCCTCGGGCAGGCGCCAGGGCAGGGCGCCGTTCTTGCCGATGACGCCATTGCGTGCGCGCGCGACGATGATATGCACGCGCGGCCTCATACCGCGACGGGCGCCTTGATGTGCGGATGCGCCTGGTAATCGACGATCTGGAAGTCCTCGTAGCGGTACTCGAAGATCGATGCCGGCCGCCGCAGGATCTGCAGGCGCGGCCAGGGGAAGGGTTGGCGCGACAGCTGCTCGCGCACCTGGTCAAAGTGGTTGCGGTAGATGTGGCAGTCACCGCCCGTCCAGACGAAGTCGCCCGGCGCCAGGTCGCATTGCTGGGCCACCATGTGCGTTAGCAGTGCATAGCTGGCAATGTTGAACGGCACCCCGAGGAATATGTCGCAGCTGCGCTGGTACAGCTGGCAGCTCAGGCGCCCGGCGGCGACGTAGAACTGGAAGAGAAGGTGGCACGGCGGCAGGCGCATGCGGCCCAGTTCCGCGACGTTCCACGCCGAGACGATCAGGCGGCGCGAATCCGGATTGGCGCGGATCTGCGCCAGGACCTGGGCGATCTGGTCGATATGCCCGCCGTCGGGCGTGGGCCACGAACGCCACTGCACGCCGTATACCGGTCCCAGCTCGCCATCGGCATCGGCCCATTCGTCCCAGATTGTCACGCCGTTTTGCCGCAGGTAGGCAACGTTGCTCGAGCCCTGCAGGAACCAGAGCAGCTCGTGGATGATCGAGCGCAGGTGCAGCTTCTTGGTGGTTACTAGGGGGAAGCCGGCGCCCAGATCAAAGCGCATCTGGTGCCCGAACACCGAGCGGGTTCCGGTGCCAGTCCGGTCGTCCTTGTCTGCGCCCTGTTCCAGGACCAGACGCATGAAATCTTCGTAGGGGTGCATGCCATGCGCTCGAGACGATGCGGCCGCGAGTATAGCGGGCGCTCAAACCGCGAATTGCAGGCTTGCCAGACGCGCGTACAGGCCGGCGCGCGCGATCAGTTCGGTATGGCGCCCCTGCTCGACGATCTGGCCCCGGTCCAGAACAAAGATCTGGTCCGCGCGCTGCACGGTTGCCAGGCGATGCGCAATCACGATGGTGGTGCGCCCGCGCATGGCCAGCTCGAGGGCCTGCTGCACGGCGCGCTCGCTTTCGGCATCCAGGCTGCTGGTGGCCTCGTCCAGCAACAGCAAGGGCGCGTCTTTGAGCATCGCCCGGGCGATGGCCACGCGCTGGCGCTGCCCGCCGGACAGGCGCAGGCCGCGCTCGCCTACCAGCGTTTCCATTCCATCGGGTAGCTGGTCGATGAATTCATTGACATGGGCCGCTTGCGCCGCCGCCTGGACCTGCTCGGGGGTGGCGTCGCTGCGTCCGTAGCGGATATTCTCGCGCACGGTTCCGGAAAAGATGACCGGTTCTTGCGGCACCACCGCGATGCGTGCGCGCAGTTCCGTCAGGGGAAGCGCGCGGATGGAAACGCCACCGACCAGGATCTCGCCCCGCTCGTAGTCGTAAAAGCGCTGGAGCAGCTGGAAAATCGTCGTCTTTCCGGCTCCCGATGGCCCGACCAGGGCGACGGTCTGGCCTGCCTCGATCGACAGGCTCAGGTCCTGCAGCACCGGCTGCGTGGGCCGCGAGGGATAGTGAAAGCGCACTTGCTCGAGGCGCACCGGAAGGGCGCCCGCCGCCGTGGGCAAGGTCCGCCGGTCGGCGGGTGCCGGATCGGCAACGGCGGATTGCAGGCTAAGCAGTTCCATCAGGCGTTCCGTTGCGCCGGCCGCGCGCAACAGGTCTCCCCAAACCTCAGCCAGCACGGCAACACTCGAGGCAACCAGCATGATGTACAGCGAGGTCTGGCTGAGTTCGCCCGCGCTGATGCGTCCGCTCAGGACGCCGGCCACGCCGCCGTGCAGGCCATACAGCAGCGAGCCGAAGATCCCGGCGATCAGGAACGCGGTGAACGCCGCGCGCGTGCCGATGCGGCGGATGGCGGTCGTGAAAGCCGTCTCGTTGGCAACGGAAAAGCGCCGGGCCTCGGCGTCCTCCTGGGTGTAACTTTGCACGACCGGAACGGCGTTGAGCACCTCGCCGGCGATGCCGCTGGTGTCGGCAATCCGGTCCTGGCTGGCACGCGACAGGCGCTGCACCCGACGGCCGATCCACAAAGCGGGCAGCACGACCAGCGCGATGATCCCCACCACGGTGAGCATCAGCATTGGGCTCGTCGCGATCAACAAGGCGATGGCGCCGATGCCCATGACGGCGCTGCGCAGGCCCATGGAAATACTCGAGCCGACGGCGCTTTGAATGACGGTAGTGTCGGTGGTGAGGCGCGAGAGCACTTCGCCGGTCTTGAGCGACTCAAAAAATTGCGGGCTCTGGCGCAAGACATGGGCATACACCGCGTGGCGCAGGTCGGCGGTGACGCGCTCCCCGATCCAGCTCACCGTGTAAAAGCGCGCGGCGGTGAACACCGCTAGGGCGATGGCCACGCCAAACAGATCCAGGAAGTAGCCGTTGATCGCGAGCATGCGCGACCCGAGGTCGGCAGTACCCGGTTGCGCCAGGCCGCGGTCGACAAGAACGCGCACGGCCGCGGGCAGACCGAGGGTGGCACCCGCGGCCAGCAGCAGGAACAGCAGCGCGAGCAGGATCTGGCGGCGGTAGGGTCGAACGAAGGGCAACAGGGAGCGCAACGGGCCCAGCCGGGCGCGCACCGGTGCGGGAGTCGGCGCGTTCAGTGCCGGCACGCTGACGCCGCAAACGTGTGGGCGGTGCGCGAGACCTCGGGCATCAGGACGCGGCCAGCAGCGAGCGCACCAGGCCGATCGCCGCATCGATGGCCAGAACGGCAAATGCCGTGAAGGCAATGCCAAATCCCGGGCCGCGCTTGGCCGGGTCGCGTACATAGGTCAGGGCGTAGACGATGCGCGCCACAATCCAGACCACCCCGCCAGCGGAGACGATCCAACCATGGCCATAGAGGGCGTCGAGCCACAGTGCGGGCAGGAAAATTACCGTGTTTTCCAGAGTATTCATTTGCACGCGAAATGTGCGCTCGAAATTCGGATCGCCCGACGTTGCCGGCGCCGCAACGCCATAGCGGGCGCGGGCCCGGGCCACCCGGATGCCGGCCCACACGAGCAGCAAGATATTGAGCAAGGTGATGCTCGCCGGCCAAGCGTAGGAATTCATGGAAATCTCCGTGAGGATCTAGCGATAGAAAATGCGCCGCGCCGCGGATCGTACGGCATTGGCACGGCGCGGCGGTCATCAACGGGTAACGGCGCCCAGCTCGGATTCGCCCAGCCGCACGATGCGGTCGACATTGCGCACGGTATCGGGCCGGTGGCTGACAATGACAATGCCGATGCCCAGGGTTTTCAAGCGCTCGCTGATTTCCTGCTCGCGTGCCAGGTCGAGCTGGTCGAATGCCTCATCCAGGAAGAGCACCTGCGGATTGCGATACAAGGCGCGCGCCAGCAGCACGCGCTGTTTTTGCCCCCCGGAGAGGGCCACGCCCAGGCTGCCCACGATGGTGTTGTACTGCATGGGCATCGCCATGATGTCGGCATCAATTCCCGCGATCGTTGCCGCGGCGCGCACCTGTTCGGGCTTTCCCCGTGGGTCAAAGAAGCTGATGTTGTCCTCGATGGAGCCCACAAAGAGCGGGTCATCCTGCATCACCACGCCCAGGCGCGCGCGATACTGGGCAACGTCCCAGTCGCGCACGTCGCGCCCGCAGGCCTCCAGCGTGCCCTCGGTGCGATCGAGTAGACCAATGAGGACCTTGACCATCGTGGTCTTGCCCGATCCGGAGGGCCCGACGATGGCCACGGTCTCCCCCGGGCCGACGGCAAAGTCGACGTTGCGAAAGGCAAAGCCCTCAACGCCATAGGCGTATCCCAGTCCCTGGGCCCGGATGGCAAGTGGCGCTTCGGGCGCGGCCATGCTCGGAGGCCGGGTCTGTTCGATCGGGGCCAGCGCGATCTCCGCGATGCGCTCCGCATGCAAATCGAGCATGCGAAATTCAATACCCTTGTCGACCAGGTTGTTCACTCGCGTGACGAAGAGCAGCTGAAACGACAGAAAACCAAACAGCATGCCAACAGAGAAGCTGCCATGCACGACCAACAGGGCCGCCAGCCAGATTACCGCCACGTTTTCCAGGCCGAAGATGAGGCCATACGCGGCGCGGTTCAAAATGCCCAGGCGCTGGACCAGCACCCCGGCGTTGGTCTGGTCGATCACCAGATTCTGATAGGCCGACCGGCGCTCCCGCTCGCGCAAATTAAGCTTGATGGCCATCATGCCGCGCAGCGTCTCGATGAAGTGCGTGCCCGACTTTCCTTCATGCACCAGCTGCTCGTCCAGTGCCCGGCGCTGCGGGCCGTAGAGCAGCCAACGCACCAGGCCATAGGCCAGCGTGGCGCCGAGCACCACCGCGGCCAGGGTGACGCTGTACCAGAGCATCACCGCCAGGGTCAGGATCACCATCGCGCCGTCGATCAGCGTTTCCAGGAAGGTCACGCTGAGCGTGCGCTGGATGGCGTCGACGCTGCGAAAGCGCGAAACGATGTCGCCGATGTGGCGCTTTTCGAACCACGCCAGGGGCAGGCGCAGCAACTGGCCGAACAGGGCATCGAGCAGCCGCACATTGAGCATCGTCGACAGGTACACGCCCAGCCAACCGCGCACCGCGGTAATTGCCACCTGCATGAGCGCCAGCATGGCAAAGCCCACCCCCAGCACCGTCAACAGGTCCTCGTCGCGGCCGACCACGACGCGATCCACGACGATTTGCACGAAAAAGGGCGAGGCGATCGCAAAGATCTCCAGTGCCACGGAAAGCAGAAGCACTTGCGCTACCGCACCGCCCAGGCCCTGGGCCGAACCGAAGAGCTGGCGCACGGAGACCCGCTCCCGTTCGTCCCGGGTGCTAAAGCCGGCGGACGGTTGCAGTTCCGCCGCGACGCCGGTGTAATGGCGCGAGACCTCATCCATGACCAGCACGCGTTTGCCCCGCGCCGGATCCATGACCGTGATGCGATTGCCCTCGACCCGGGTGAGCACCACGAAATGATTCATGTCCCAGTGCAGGATGGCCGGCAGGCGCAGCTTGCCCAGGGCCGACATCGGCGCCTGGACGCCGCGAAAAGACATCTTCAGGGCGTCGGCGATCGCCGCGATGTGCTGCAGGGTGACGCCCTTCATCGAGGGGGAGAGGCGCAGGCGCATGGCCGAAAGGTCGGTGCGCAGGCCATGGTAGCTGGCGATCATGGCCACGCAGGCGATGCCGCACTCCGGCGCTTCGCTTTGCAGGATCAGGGGCACGCGGCGGCCGAATACAGTGGCAAACATGGTCAACGAAGCCGCTCGCGCAGGGCCAGTACCGGTTCGAACACCCACTCGAATACCGTGCGTTTTTCCAGGAGGATGTCGGCGTTGACCACCATGCCCGGGCGCAGTGGGAATTCCTGCGCGCCGCTGCGTACCGATTGCTGGTCCAGCGCGACCTCGATCCGGTATACCGGCTCGTGCACCGCGATGGCGCCGACCCGCTCGCCCGGGGACCATACGGTACGGCCCACGCTGCGCACCTTGCCCTTGTACTGGCCGAAGCGCTGGAAGGGAAAGGCGTCATAGCGCAACACGACGTCGTTGCCCGGCTCGATGAATCCAATCGCGCGCGTGGGCACCAGCAGCTGGGCATGCAAGCCGCTGCCCTTGGGCATGATCGTGGCAAGCGTCGTGTCCGCGGCGAGCGAATCCCCACGCGCCGCGGCGATGTTGGTGACAATGCCGGCGATGGGCGCGCGTACTGCCGAATCGCTATGGGCCTCCTCCTGCACGAGGTTTTGTTGCAGTTCGCTCTTGCGCTGCTCGATTTGTTGCAGCTGTGTGCGCGTGCGAATGTCAATCAGCGGCAGCTCGGCCTGGGTGGCGCGCAGGTCGCGTTCGATGGCTGCGCGACTGCCCTTGAGGCTTTCGAGCTTGGTTCTTTGGTCCAGCAGGTCATTGCGCCGGTCCCGCGCCATTGCCTCCGAGGCAAACCCCTCCTTGACCAGTTGGGCAAAGCGTTGCGATTCTTGTTGCGCCGAGGCCAGACGTTGTTGTTGGGCACGCACCTCGGCGCCGGCCTGGTCCAGTTCTTTTTGCAGGTCCACCACCCGCTTGCGCGCCTGGGCGTTTTGCTGCTCGCCCAGCTGTACGGCTTGCGCCCGCTCCGACTCCAGGGAGGCGAGCCGCCCCAGCAGTTCCTGGCGCACCAGCTCCGAGGCATTGGCGCCGGTGGCGGTGGTGCGCTCCTGGGACAAGCGCGCGATCGGCTGCCCGGCCGCCACTTCATCGCCCTCCTTGACCATGAGCTCGGCCACCACGCTGGCTTCGGGCGCGCTCACGCGCGCCGCGCCGATGTCCAGTTCCAGATAGCCGTCGACGCGTTCACGCCGCGTGTATTCGCCGACAAAGACAAATACCACCAGTGCGACGGCCACGGCCGCCGAAAGCAGCGTGAAAACCCACATCGGCACCGGCCGCGCTGTCGAGACTTCGCCCAGAAGCCGTTCGCGCTGCGCGTCGATGGCTTCCTGGCGAAATAGCGAGCGGACCGGGGGCGGGCTCAACAGGTTTCCGGGATCGGGGCGGCGTGCGACCGGCGCGCGCGCCTACTCGCTGGCTCCGGCCATGACACGGGAGAAGCCAGCGTCCACAAAGGTGACTTCGCCGGTGATGCCCGACGCCAGGTCTGAGAGCAGGAATGCCGAGGCATTGCCGACATCGTCGATGGAGACATTGCGCCGCAGGGGTGCGTTTTGTTCGACGACGTCGAGGATCTTGCCAAAATCCTTGATACCGGCCGAGGCCAGGGTACGGATGGGCCCGGCGGAGATGCCGTTGACGCGGATGGAGCGCGGCCCCAGCGAAGCGGCCAGGTAGCGCACCGAGGCCTCCAGCGAGGCCTTGGCCAGACCCATGGTGTTGTAGTTGGGTACGACCCGATCGGCACCCAGATACGTAAGTGTGAGCAGCGCGCCGTTGCGGCCGTCCATCAAGGGCAGTGCCGCCTTGGCCAGCGCCGGGAAGCTGTAGGCCGAAATATCGTGGGCAATGCGGAAGGCTTCGCGGGAAATGCCTTCCAGGAAATCACCCGCAATCGCCTCGCGCGGCGCAAAGCCAATGGCATGCACCAGACCTTCGAGGCCATCCCAGGTCTTGGCCAGATCACGGAACACCCCGTCGATTTGCGCGTCGTCCGCGACGTCGCAGGGGAACACCAGCGCAGACCCAAATTCGGCGGCGATCTCCGTGACCCGGTCACGGAAGCGCTCTCCCACATAGGTGAATGCCAGCTGGGCCCCTTCGCGGTGACAGGAACGCGCGATGCCATAGGCAATGGACCGGTTGGAAATGATGCCGGTGATCAGTATGCGTTTGCCCGATAAAAATGCCATGAAATCGCCTGTAGTAATGAATCGCCGATGGGATGCGCGAATTATGACCGCGCCGCAGCGCAGCCGGCGGCCGCCCGCAGCGCAATTATGCCGTCCGGCGCCGCAGGGCGCGCTTACATGCGCGAGGAGGGCGAAACCGCCGCGGGAGCGTGCGCTGCCGCGGCACTGCTGGCCACGGGAGTGGCCTTTTTTGCGCCCTTGTGGGGGCTTGCCGCTACGGGCCGCGCCACCGTCAGGACAAGGCGCTGTCCGGCAAACAGCGTCATCGTGCGCAGATCGTTCCACGCCACGATATCGTCTGCGCTGACATGCCAGCGACGCGCCACCGACGCCAGGGAATCGCCGCGGCGCACGCGGTACGTGACCTGGCGCAGATTGTTGCTCTCGGGCACCAGGGCGAAGGAAGCCGTCATGAATCCCGGCGCGATGTCATCGCTCATTGTCTCGTCGCGGGGAATGAGCAGCGTTGACCCGGCTGCCGGCCGGTACCGCGGCGGGATGCGGTTTGCCTCACGCAGTTGCGCCTCCCCCAGACCCACGCGCTCGGCCACCTTTGCCAGGCTCTCCCCGGGCTGCAGGGTGTAGGCGGTCCAGCTGGCCAGCGGCTGCCCGGTTGCCTGCCAGGCGGCAAGGTTGGCATCGAAGGTCTCGACACGGTCCGCCGGCACCAGAATGGTGGGCGACGAGGCGCCAACGATTACCGGCCGGTTGAAGGCGGGATTGAGCGCGCGAAAGTCCTCCACCGGCATGTCGGCCAGGCGCGCGGCGGTCGCAACGTCCATATCCAGCGTATTGCTGTAGGTCACGAAATAGGGCTGGTTGGGAATGGCCGGCAAGTCGATGCCATAGCGGCGCGGGTCGGCGACGATGTTCTTGAGCGCCTGCAATTTGGGGACGTAATACTGCGTCTCCTTGGGCAGGCGCAGATCCTGGTAGGCCAGGGACTTGTGCTTGGCCCGGGCCCGTGCCAGTGCCCGCTCCACGCCGGCCTCGCCACAGTTGTACGCGGCCAGTGCCAACTGCCAGTCACCGAACTCGTCGTGCAGCTTTTGCAGGTAGTCCAGGGCCGCGCGCGTGGATTCGATCACGCCAAAGCGCTCGTCCTTCCATAGATTCTGTTCGAGAGAATACAGCCGGCCCGTCGATGGAATGAACTGCCACAGGCCAGCGGCTTTGGCGAAGGAAACGGCCTCGGGCTGCATTGCGCTCTCGACAAAGGGCAGCAGCGCGAGCTCCGTGGGCATGCCGCGCTTTTCGATCTCCCCGACGATGTGATACAGGTACATGCCGGCCCGCGCGGTCATGCGCGCGATGTAGTCGGGCTGCGCGGCGTACCAACGCGTGCTCGATTGGGCGCGCTTGTTTTCCAGGTCGGGCATCTTGAAGCCGCGCCGGATGCGGCCCCAAAGGTCTGTGTCGTCCACCGATGCGGTCCCGGCCGTTGCACCTGCGCTCGGCGCCGAACCGGCGGCTGCCGGGACCTGGCCTGCCGCGGGCGCATCGGGGCCGTTAACGCTTGCCGTGGCTGCGCCGCTTTGCGGGCCTTGCGCTGTGTCCGTTGATGCCACTGGGGTGGCGGTCGTTGGGGAACCCGAATTGCGGGACACATCGCTAGCAACGCTAGGGGACGGCGGCACCGCACCGCTGGTGCTACCAACCACAGGCGGCGTCGCGCTTGTGTTGGGTGTCGCGGCCGAAGGCGCGCCCATAGCCGTATTTGCGGGCGGAATTGACTGTGGGCTGCTGGCCGTTGGGGCCGGCGCATTTGTCGCCGGCGCGGCGACGGCCTGCTCCGTCGGTGGGAGCCCGGTGGACGCCGGCGGCGCCGCGCCGGGAGCGCCCGGCGCAGCTGCCCCTGCCTCGGGGGGCGCGGCGCCGAATGCGGCGATTTGCGCAAGGCAAAGCAAACCTCCGCACACCAGGGTGCGGACGCTACGAACGCCAACGCAAAATGTCGTCACAATTTTCCAGGATATCGGCAATACCGGGATCCGGCCAGTGTAGGTGTTCGCTCACTGCAGCGCAAGCAAACGCCGGTGCGTCAATGGTCGGAGTAGACAGGCAAGCAGGGCGCAATTGAAGCGCTTTCGGCGCCACTGCCGCAGCGTCGCGACTAAAAGCCGTCCTTCCAGCCGCGCAATGCAGCAAAGATCGCGGTGAGCTCGCTGCCAGTACCAGGGCGTTGCCGGATTACCGCCGCGCGCACGGTTGCCTGGTCGCAACGCAAGAACGGATTGGTCGCCCTTTCCAAGGCCAGGTCCGACGGAACCGTTGGCAAGCCCTGTTGGCGCAAACGCGCGCACTCCTGGCTGCGGCGCACGAGCGCCACGTTATCTGGTTCAACGGCCAAGGCAAAGCGGATATTGGCGCTGGTGTATTCGTGCGCGCAGTAGATTCGGGTCGCATCGGGCAAGCGGCCGATGCGATCCAGCGACGCGTGCATCTGTTCGGCGGTCCCCTCGAAAAGCCGTCCGCAGCCACACGCAAAAAGGGTATCGCCGCAAAAAAGCGCTTCGAGTTCCGGACTGAATAGGGCGATGTGATCGAGGGTGTGGCCCGGCACCTCGAAGACCCCAAACTCGAGCCCCAACAGGGTTGCCCGGTCGCCATCGCGCAGGCGCACTCCTATGGGAGCGTACGGGGAGCGCGCCGGGCCATATACCGTTGCGCCAAATGCTTGTTCCAAATGCGCGACGCCGCCGACGTGATCAGCGTGGTGATGGGTGACTACAATGGCGTCGAGATTGCACTGGCGTTGCTGGAGGGCGGCCAGCACTGGGGCGGCGTCACCCGGATCGACCACCACTGCGTGGTCGCCCCGTTGCAGCAGCCAGATATAGTTGTCGGCGAACGCGGCAATCGGCGTGATGGATACGCCCGTTCCTGCGCCGTCGGCGGGGTCGGACGGAAACATCACTGGCGGCTTGGGCAGGGGCAAGGGCAGGCTTTCAATTAGGCGATCGATGAGCGAAACGCAGTCTATCGTGGACTTTTCCGACTTTCTTGCCTCGGCGCCTGGGCGCTATGTGCTCGATTGGGAGCAGCGCCTGCTGGATCAGACCGTCACGGACATATTCGGCTACCACGCGATGCAGCTGGGCATGCCGCAGATCGACACCCTGCGCGAAAACCGCATGCCCTTGCGTTGCGTCGCCCTGGAGCGGGTTGGTGCGATTCCCGTTTGGACAAGCCATGAATTGCCGGGGCGGCGCGAGGCCGCCGTTGTCGCGCGCTTTGACGAGCTGCCGTTTGCTTCCCAATCGATCGATCTCATCGTCCTGCCCCACGTTCTGGAGTTTTCCCACGATCCGCACAGCGTTCTGCGCGAGGTCGATCGCGTATTGATGCCCGAGGGCCACTTGGTGCTCACCGGCTTTAACCCAGCCAGCATGTGGGGCGCCCACCACTGGTTGCGGCGCATCGGCGTGCGTCCCTTCCTGCCCCGCTCGAGTCAGCTAATCGCGCTGCCGCGCATCAAGGACTGGCTCAAGCTGCTTTCCTTCGAGGTGAACCGTGGCCGCTTCGGCTGTTACGTGCCCTCGGTGCGCAGCGATTCCTGGCTGGCGCGCTGGTCTTTCCTGGAAAAAGCCGGCGACCGCTGGTGGCCGGTGCTGGGCAGTGTCTACTCGCTCAGTGCGATCAAGCGCGTGCATGGCATGCGCCTGGTCGGACTGATCAAGAAGCGTCAGGATCTGCGCGCTGCCTTGGCGCCCGCGGTTCCGGTGGCCCACCGCGTCCCCGAGTATGACTTTCGCACCGGTGTGGCAATTGCCGCACGCATTCGTGGTGCGCGGGACGCGGCCAACGAATCTAAGACCGATGCCGCCCACGGATGAAACACGCTCGCTCGGTGGATTTGGCCGGCGCCGGCGCGGCAAAGGACGGTACCGCTCGCCCGGAGGCGGCCACCGTGGAAATCTGGACAGATGGCGCCTGCAAGGGCAATCCGGGACCGGGCGGGTGGGGCGCCTTGCTGCGCGCCGGTAATGCGGAGCGCGAGCTATTTGGCGGTGTTGACCAAACCACCAACAACCGGATGGAGCTGTTGGCCGTGATCGAGGCGCTGAGCGCCCTGAAGCGCTCCTGCAGGGTCATCGTTCACACCGATTCGCAGTACGTGAAGCTGGGCATGACCGAATGGCTGCCCCAATGGGTGCGCCGCGGCTGGAAGACCGCCGACCGCAAGCCGGTCAAGAACGCGGAATTGTGGCAGCGCCTGGATGAGCAGGTGCGCCGCCATGACGTGCATTGGCGTTGGGTCAAGGGCCATTCGGGCGACGCCGGCAATGAGCGGGCCGATGCACTCGCCAATCGCGGCGTCGAACAACTTCTTGCCGGCTAGACCGATGCGCCAGATTGTCCTCGATACGGAAACCACCGGCCTGGAAGCGCGTGATGGCCATCGCATCATCGAAATTGGCGCAATCGAGATCGTTGGACGGCGCGCTTCGGATCGGCAGCTGCAGCGCTACATCAATCCCGAACGCGACAGCGATGAGGGCGCGCTCAAGGTTCACGGCCTGACACGCGCGTTTTTGTCGGACAAGCCCGTGTTTGCCGAGGTGGTGCCCGAGCTGGTGCAGTTTGTCGCTGGCGCCGAGGTGATCATCCACAATGCCGCCTTCGATCTGTCCTTTCTTGATGCGGAATTTGCCCGCCTGGGCTTGCCGCCCTTTGCTGAACACTGCGGCAAGGTGACCGATTCGCTGCGGCTGGCGCGCGAACTGCACCCGGGAAAGCGCAATTCCCTGGATGCGCTTTGCGAGCGCTACACCATTTCCAACCGTCATCGCAACTTGCACGGCGCGCTGCTCGATGCCGGCCTTTTGGCCGAGGTGTACCTGGCGATGACGCGGGGTCAGGACAGCCTGGTGATGGAGCTTGCCCAATCCGGGCCCATTGAAGGCGCGGTGGCGGTAACACCCGAGCAGCTGATTGTGATTGCCGCCGATGCGCAGGAACTTGCAGCGCACGAAGCCTTGCTCGACGCGATCGAAAAGGAAAGCGGCAAGGTGCCTGTCTGGCGCCAGGCTTGAACCGACACCGCATATCGGCTGCGTTAAGATTCGGCCCTCCGGGATACCCGGGCGGTTAGCTCAGCGGTAGAGCACTGCCTTCACACGGCAGGGGTCACAGGTTCGAACCCTGTACCGCCCACCAAGAAAATCATGATCTTGCAAGATCGCCTTGCGCATTTGGCAGGGCGCGCGTTTGCGCCGCATTCGATATTGCGCCGCGCAATTTTTTGCGAAACGTCCGCAGGTGAGCCTGGCATTTGGTGCAAATCGCGTTGCGCGGGCATAAAACCGGCGCTTCGGGAGAAATGATTCGCGTTGCGCAGATTATGGGTATATAAGAATCATGTCCGTGTCCCTCTAATTGCCAAATTGGGCGGCCGCGATCCGGATTACGCCCCGCAACGGTTTCGCACCCGCCGTCCTGGCGCAATCGTTCCTGGGCGCGCGAGGCAGCTGCACATGGAATCGACCACGGTGGGTCCTATCGCAATCGCGATTCTTATGTTTATCGCGTTCGTCGTACCGTTTGTCGTGATCGTCTTCGACAACAAAAACCTGCACCAAAGGTGATGGTGGGGACGGCCAGAGACGCCGGCCGCGGCGCCCCTGGCCGGGGCGCAAATCGGTACTGCATTTTCCTTGCAATTGCCCGGCGGTCTCTGATTACTTGGCGGTGGCCACAAGCGGCGCCGCATCCGGAAGTGGCGCGGTATCGAGCGGACTCAACAGGTTTAGGGGATTTGGGTTCGTCATCGGCGTGATCAGAAAGATCGCGCCAACAGCAGCGAGGTAAGCGGCCAGTCGGAGGAGGTCAGTCCGGGGCGAAGCGTGCAAGCGCCGGATCCCAGAGGTGCTGCTCATCATTTCCTCCCATTCCTAGGCGTGGCATTTTGCAAGCCGGTTCGGTGGTGGCAATCTACGACTCCACTTAAAGAATCTCAATGCGGCATTAGGAATACGTCCTTTGACATAGAGTGCGCACGAGGGTCTTCGGCGCGGCCTCCAAACCATTAGTTATTCGTGGTTATGCGGGCCGTGCACTTGCGATACCGATGTCAATCCGCAATAGTTGACGTCTTATCTCGACATTCAGAAGGGTGCAGCTCCCTCATGGCATCGAAGATTATTTTTGCCGCGCAGGCCAGTGCTGCAGCGCCTTCGCGGGCACTTCTGGAAAGCCTTTTTTCTGCAACAACCGCGCGCACCAGTATTCAGATGCTGGAGCAAGCGGCGCAACGTGCGCGCGATGCCGGATTGGTCGTTGTCTTGCTAGGCCTGCAAGGCCCAGCGCCGGCTGATGAACTCGCGCAGCTGCACGCCGCGATAGCCTCGCAATGCCTGCGTCACGGTCGGGCGGCCGCACCGACATTGTTTCTTTCGGCGGGCCCGGTCGATGGGCACGATGCGCACACCGGTGCGGCACAGTTTGCCTTGGCCCTTGCGCTGGCGCTGGATCAACACCCGGCAATTCATGCCTTCGTCGTCAGCGGCGGCATGGACGGGCAAGCGGCGGGCCGCACACGGTACGTTGCGCCCGATACGGTTCTTCGTTTGCGCGCCGCCGGTGTCGATCCCGGGCAGCACGTACGCGATGGCACGGCGCACAGTGCCCTCGCGCAGCTGGGCGAATTGCATACGGGCGCGACTTTGCTATCCGAGGCCATCGTAGTGCGCGCTCTTCTTGTTACGCAACAATGACACGGAGCCGGCGGGTGCGGGCGCGCGCGGGCGGAGCCGACACCGTTTGCGTACAATGCCGGGTTCGTCGCAGCCCACTTGCCTGGCTGCCCTAGCCTGCGGCTCGCGTGATCCTTGCATCCGCCCGGATGCCGCATTTTGCCGGACGCGCGCCCCCGTTCACTTCGGAAAGTTATGCGTAGAAATCGAAACGCCAAGATTGTCGCAACGCTCGGACCTGCCAGCAGCACGGAAGAAGTCATACGCAATTTGTTCGTGGCCGGCGTGGACATGTTCCGCCTCAATTTCAGCCACGGCACGCAGGCCGAACACAAGGCGCGCTTTGACACGGTGCGCCGCATCGGGCGCGAATTCAATCGCCCGATCGGCATCCTGGGCGACCTGCAAGGCCCCAAGCTGCGCGTCGGCAAGTTCGCCCAGGGCGCCATTACGCTGGAGCCCGATGCGCGTTTTCGCCTCGATCTGGACCCCGCCGAGGGCGACCAACATCGTGTGAATCTGCCGCACCCGGAAATCTTTGCCGCACTCGTAAAGGGTGCGACCTTGTTGCTCGATGATGGCAAGCTCGAGCTACGTGTGGAGGACTTTGGCAAGGATTTCGCCAGCACCCGCGTGGTGGTTGGCGGGCGGCTGAGCGATCGCAAGGGTGTCAACGTCCCCAGCGTTCTGCTACCGATTTCCCCGCTCACGGAAAAGGACCGGCGCGATCTGCAATACGCGCTGGAGCTGGGTGTGGACTGGATCGCCTTGTCCTTTGTGCAGCGGCCGGAAGACATCTTCGAGGCGCGTGCCATCATCGGTGACCGTGCGCTCGTGATGACCAAACTGGAAAAACCCCAGGCGATCGACCGGCTTGACGAGATCGTGCGCGCCTCCGATTCGGTCATGGTGGCCCGTGGCGATCTGGGTGTGGAAATGCCGCCCGAGCGCGTGCCGATCCTGCAGCGGGCGATCGTGCGCGCGTGCCGCCGCGAGGGCAAGCCGGTAATCGTTGCCACGCAGATGCTCGAATCCATGACCGCGAGTCCCGTGCCGACCCGTGCCGAGGCTTCGGATGTTGCCAGCGCAATTTTCCAGGGTGTCGATGCGGTGATGCTCTCCGCCGAATCGGCGGCCGGCAAGTATCCGGTCGAGGCCGTAACGATGATGGATCGGATCATCTCCGAGGTGGAGGCCGATCCGCATTACCGCGCGCTGCTCGACGCGAATCATGAGGAGGCCCGGTCCACCCTGGCCGATGCGGTTTGCGCGGCGCTGCGCACGACGGCGCACATCGTTTCGGCCAAGGCAACGATCACGCTGACCGCCTCGGGCGCCTCGGCGCTGCGCGCTGCGCGCGAACGCCCCGAAGCGCCGATACTTTCGCTTACCCCCAGTGCGCGTACGGCCAGCATGTTGTGCGTCGTATGGGGCGTGCATTCGCTGCAAACCGCCCAGGTTCCCGACGTTACGACCATGACCGACCTGGCATGTCGGGCGGCGCTGCACGAGGGATTTGCCGCCGTCGGCGACTATGTCGTGATCGCCGCAGGTGTGCCCTTTGGCCAATCCGGATCCACCAATTTGCTGCGCATTGCCAAGGTCGGCACCAACGGTGCAGACGACGGCGTAGGCGCGCGCCGCTAAAAGGCGGCCGGCGCGAAGGCTCTTGCCATGAACCGGGCGGTGCGTACGCGGGTGGCCCCCAGTCCGACAGGAATGTTGCACCTGGGAACGGCCCGCGTCGCCCTGTTTTGCTGGGCCTTTGCGCGTCACCATGGCGGTGCGTTCATTTTGCGCATCGAGGACACGGACCTGGAGCGTTCCACCGAGGAAGCGGTCCGGGTGATCCTCGATAGCATGGCCTGGCTTGATCTGCAATATGACGAAGGCCCGATTCGCCAGACCGCGCGACTCGCGCGCTACCAGGAATTGATCGAACGCCTGATCGCGGAGGGCAAGGCGTACCGTTGCTACGCCTCGCGCGAAGAACTCGATGCCCTGCGCGCGGAACAAAGCGCGCGCGGAGAAAAGCCGCGCTACGACGGACGTTGGCGTCCGGAACGGGCTGTCGGCAGGACCCCGCCCGCCGGCGTGGCGCCGGTCGTGCGCTTTCGTAATCCGGATACCGGCGAGGTCTGGTGGAACGATCTGGTCAAGGGTCCGATCCGCTTTGACAACGCGGAACTCGATGATTTGGTCATCGCGCGCAGCGATGGCGTGCCTACGTACAATTTTGCGGTGGTCGTCGATGACATCGATATGCGGATTACCCACGTGTTGCGGGGCGACGACCACGTCAACAACACGCCACGCCAGATCAATATCTATCGTGCACTCCTGAGCGAGGGCGAGCCCCTGCCCCACTTTGCGCACCTGCCCATGATCCTCGGGCCCGATGGACAAAAGCTCTCCAAGCGGCATGGTGCCGTCAGCGTGCTCCAGTACGAGGAGGACGGATTCCTGCCCGAGGCCCTGTTCAACTACCTCGCGCGTCTGGGTTGGAGTCACGGCGATGCGGAGAAGTTCTCGCGCGAACAGCTGGTCCAGTGGTTTGACCTGGAGCATGTCAATCGTGCGCCGGCCCAGTACGACCCGGACAAGCTGCTGTGGCTCAATGGCGAATACATCAAGCAGGCCGACAACGCGCGCCTGGCCGCGCTCGTCCGGCCGCGGCTGCTTGCACGCGGGGTGGCAGCCGACGAACGCGGTCTGGCGGCCGTCATCGCCCTATACAAAGACCGGGTCAAGACGATCAAGGAAATGGCGCAGGAGGCCGAACTTTTTTATGCGGATCCACCGGTGATTCCCGACGTGTTGCGCGAGCATGTGCCAGCCCACGCGCGCGACGCGCTGGAGGCATTTGTCGCACGCGCGCGATCGGTCGATGTATGGCAGCGCGCCAACATCGGTGGGCTGATCAAGCAGCTTCTAGCGGAGTTTGGCCTGAAGATGCCGCAGCTTGCGATTCCCATGCGGGTTGCGGTGCTGGGCCGCACCCAGACGCCCTCGATCGACGCCGTGCTCGAGGCCTTGGGCCGGGAGAGCGTGGTACGGCGTGTGCG
>Ga0209698_10001173_pt1 | contig 30269 bp, 23 predicted proteins | sample LitLauG_LLR_2012_FD_187203 | JGI IMG/M metagenome (GOLD analysis project Ga0209698, IMG submission 187203) | Freshwater sediment microbial communities from Pennsylvania, USA - Little Laurel Run_MetaG_LLR_2012 (SPAdes) (version 2) | ecosystem: Environmental > Aquatic > Freshwater > Creek >... | reverse complement strand
GCCCAGAATCACCAGCTTCTTCTTCGCCATGTACCGACCATACCATGCGCATCGAGCGGGTCCGGCGCTGCGCCGGATGCCCCAAACTCCTTCCGATGCGAAATCCCTCCCGCCGCACGCAACCCGGCGCGCACTTGATATATCTTGGATAATTCATCCGTAGAAGCCGGAAATTCGACGAGCGCGGGTGCAGAAGCGCCCGATTCATTGACGTCGCGCGCCCGCGCCACTACCTTGTGACTCGACCCGGGCGAGCCGGCGGCAACCAGCCGCCGACCGCGCTTGGCCCGGGGCCCGAGCCGCCCCTCGAGCGTGGTAACCCTTGCGAAGGAGAATGGGAATGCCGAAGGCAAGAAGGAAGCGTCATCACTACACACCGGCGCAGCGCGCGATGGTGCTGGCAGCTGCGCAAAAAGAGGGGCTCACCGCGATCCAGGTCCGCCGCCGGTTCGGGGTCACGCCGGTCACGTACTACTCGTGGCGCAAGAAGCTGGGCGCCGCCGCCAAGCGCGGAGGCGCCGCGACGCGTCTCGCCGGCGGCCCGCTCGCGGGCCAGCTGCGCACCGCCGTTCAGGCGCGAGTGCGTGAGATGCTCCCCGACATCGTACGCGGCGAGGTCTCGAACTATCTGGATCAGCTCTTCTCGACGCCGCGCGTGAGGAAGTTCCGCACCTGATCCGACTCCCGGCGCCGCGTCCCGATCGCGCGCGAGCCTGACCGCCGATGCGAAGCGTATGGCGGCTCCTCGGCCGCGCGCTGATCTGGGGTGCGGCGCTGATCCTCCTCGGGGCCGTGATCCTGACGGTTCAAGGTCACGGCCTCGCGAGCCGGCACGAGGGCGGCGAATTTCAGCCGCTCCGCATGCTGCCGGATTCCTCGCTGATCCGCCGCGGCCGGCACCTCTCGGAGATCCGCTGCGCGGGCTGCCACGCTCCCGACGCCGAGCATCCCGACGAGCTCTCGGGCGGCTCGCAGAACCAGCTCGCGACGGCGGACGGACGGAACCTCGGCGTGCTGGTGGCGCCCGATCTCACGCCGGCGGGGAGCCTCGGGCACGCCAGCGATCTCGAGGTCGCGCGCGCGATTCGTGAGGGCATCTCGGTGCGCGGCGGACCGCTCCTCGTCATGCCGTCACCCTCCTACCGGCTGATCTCCGATCGCGACCTCGCGGCCCTGATCGCGTACCTGCGCTCGCAGCCGTCGGTCGCGTCCGAAGCGCCGGAGCGCCGGCTCAATTTGCTCGCTTACCTCTTGCTCGGGCTCCACCAATTCGAGGACAGCGTGGTGCCGCCGGTGATCGTTCCGACCCCGGATCCGCCCGCGGACTCGGCGATCGCCATCGGGCGCTATCTCACGATGTACCTCGGATGCCGCGAGTGCCACGGCCCCGCGCTCCACGGGGGCATTCGCGGCCAGATCGCGCCGCTCGCCGACGACCTCGTCGCGTTCGCCGCCGCGCACGATTCCACCACGTTCGAGCGCGCGCTCAGGCGCGGCGAGAGATCCGCGGGCGGCACGATGAATCCCGGGCGGATGCCGTGGCCCTCGTACGCCCACCTGAGCGATTCCGAGTTGGGCGCGGTCTACGCCTTCATCCACTCGCTCGGCCCCGCGAGCCGCTGAGCGCCGCCGCGGCGGCACGATCGCACAGCCAGGCGCGGGCGCGCACGAGACGCGCTGGAATCTCGCCCGGCGGTCCGTCCTGCTCGAGCGCCGCCGCCACCGCGGCCGCCTTCGCCTCGCCGGTCGCGATCACCAGCACCTCGCGCGCCTCCGCGATCGCGCGCGGCGCGAGCGTCAGCCGCCGCGGCGGCGGTTTCGGCGAATCGAGCACGGCAAGCACGCGCCGCGTCGGCTCGCCGAGCGCGGCATGATGCGGAAAGAGCGAGGCGATGTGCCCGTCCTCGCCGAGCCCCAGCACCACGCAGTCGAGCGGCGCCGGCAGCCGCGCCTCGTACGCGCGAGCGGCCGCCTCGAGGTCCCGCGCCTCGCCCTCCATGCGATGGATGCGCGCGGCCTCGATTCCGAGCGGATCGCACAGCGCCGCCCTCACGAGATGGTAGTTGCTGGCGGGATCATCCGGCGGCACCGCGCGCTCGTCCGCGAAGTAGATCTCGACGCGCGCCCAATCGAGCGCGTCGCGGTGCTCGATCAGCCACCCAAACGCGGGAAGCGGCGAGCGGCCCCCCGAGAGCGCGAGCGTAAAGCGCTCCCCGCGAGCCAGCGCCGCGCGCCCCGACTCGAGGATCCGCGCGCCGGCCGCCGCGGCGAGCGCCTCCGCGCCCTGGAAGATCTGGGGCCGCGCCGCCGTCACGGGCGCACGACGCGCTACAGGACGCGCCAGGTGCGGCCGTCGCGCACCGGCAGCTGCTCGGCCGCGACCGGGCCCCACGAGCCCGGCTCGTAATTGGGAAAGTCGCGCGGCGGGTGCGAGTCCACGTGCTCGAGCAGCGGCATGATCCAGCTCCACGACGCCTCGACGGCGTCGCGCCGCGAGAACAGCGTGGCGTCGCCGCGCATGGCATCCAGCAGCAGTCGCTCGTAGGCCTCGGGCGGCTCGCCGCCAAACGCCTCGACGTACCGCATGTCCATCGCCACCGAGCCGATCGCGAGATCGTGCCCGGGGATCTTCGAGCCGAATCGCAGCTCGATGCCCTCATCGGGCTGGATGCGGAGCGTCAGCACGTTGGGCTCGACGTGCTCGCACACGTCGTCGCGCCCGAACAGGCTGTGCGGAATCGCGCGCATGTGGAGCGAAACCTCGGTCACGCGCTTCGCGAGCTTCTTCCCCGCCCGCAGATAGAACGGCACGCCCTGCCAGCGCCAGTTGTCCACGAACACGCGCAGCGCGGCGAACGTCGGCACCACGGAATCGGGCGCCACATCGGGCTCGGAGCGGTAGCCGCGGTACTGCCCGAGCACCACATCGCGCTCGATCGAATCGCTCCATACCGGGCGCAGCGCGTGCAGCACCTTGAGCTTCTCGCCGCGGATGTCGTCGGCGCTCGAGGTGGTGGGCGGCTCCATCGCGATCAGCGACAACACCTCGAGCAGGTGATTCTGCACGATGTCACGCAGCACGCCGGTCTGCTCGTAGAACCTGCCGCGCCGCTCGACCCCCACCGTCTCCGCCGCGGTGATCTGCACATGGTCGACGTACATCCGGCTCCACAGCGGCTCGAAGATGCTGTTCGCGAAGCGGAACACCAGGATGTTCTGGACCGTCTCCTTGCCCAGGTAGTGGTCGATCCGGAACGTTTGCGACTCGTCGAGTACGCGCGCCACCAGTCGGTTCAGCGTCCGCGCCGATTCGAGGTCGTGGCCGAACGGCTTCTCGATGATGACGCGGGTGAAGGATTCCTCGTGCGGATCGAGCAGGCAGCGCGCGGCCTTGAGCCGGTGCAGGATGGTCGAGAACTCGGCGGGCGGCGTCGCGAGGTAGAAGAGCCGGTTCCCTTCGAGGCCGCGCGTGCGGTCGAGCTCGATGAGGCGTGCGCTCAGCCGCTCGTAGGTGACCGGATCCTCGAACTCGCCGCTGATGTAGTCGATGGCGGAAGCGAACCGGCTCCAGTCCGCCTCGCCCGCGGGCTTGACGCGCGCGAACTCCTTGGCCGCCGCGCCGAGGTCGTCGCGGAACGAGTCGGCGCTCACACCGCGGCGCGCGACGCCGACGATCGCGAACGACGGTGGCAGGAGTCCGGATTGCCCGAGGCTGAAGAGCGCCGGCACCAGCTTGCGGCGCGTGAGATCGCCGGTGGCGCCAAAGATCACCAGCGCGCACGGGGGCGCGAGGCGCGCGGGCGGCGAGGCCGGCGCGACCGCCGCGACGCGCAGGGCCACGTCAGCGCTCCTTGACGGCATGTCCGCCGAATTCGTTCCGGAGCGCGGCGATCACGCGGTCGCGGAACGAGTCGTCCTGGCGCGAGCGGAAGCGGCTCATCAGCGCGATCGTGAGGACCTCCGCCGGCACGCTCGAGCGGATCGCCTCCTCGATCGTCCAGCGGCCCTCGCCCGAGTCCTCCACCCATCCGCGGATCTTGTCGAGCCCCGGATCGCGTTGGAACGCCAGCTCGGCGAGCTCGAGCAGCCACGAGCGCACGACGCTGCCGCGATTCCAGAGGTGCGAGACCTTCGCCAGGTCGTAGCTGAACTCGCTGGCCTTGAGCAGCTCGAAGCCCTCGGCGTACGACTGCATCATGCCGTACTCGATGCCGTTGTGGATCATCTTGGAGAAGTGTCCGGAGCCCACCGGCCCGACGTGCAGCCAGCCCTCGGGCGGCCCGAGCGTATCGAGCGCCGGCTTCACGCGTGCGATGCTCGCAGCCTCGCCGCCGATCATCATGCAGTAGCCGTTCTCGAGCCCCCAGATGCCGCCGGAGGTGCCGCAGTCGCAGAAGGCGAAGCCTGCCTGCGCGAGCCGGGCGCCGCGGCGCTTGGAGTCCCGCCAGTTGGAGTTGCCGCCATCCACGACGAGGTCGCCCTTCGCGAGCAGCGGGATCAGCTCCTCGATCGCGTCGTCCACGGGCTGGCCGGAGGGAATCATCAGCCACACCACGCGCGGGGCGCTGAGCGCCTTCACCACGTCGGCGAGTGTGTGGGCCGGCTTCGCGCCCGAGCGCGCCGCCTCCTCGGCCTTCGCGTACGAGCGGTTGTACGCCACCACCTGATGACCGCCGCGCAGCAGCCGGAGCGCCATGTTGTAGCCCATGCGGCCGAGTCCGCACATTCCGATCTGCATGACGTTCCCTCGCACGTGAGCTGCGCGCCGAAGCACGGGATGGACCAGTGGAAACCGCGCGATGTTCACCGATGCGCGCTTCGGGGTCAAACCTCCGCTTGCCGCGGCACCGCCACCGGAGCGCGCCCCGGGCTCGCGGCTCGTGGCAGCGCCAGCGCGCACGCGGCGCCGATCACGAGCACCAGCGACAGCGTGCGCAGCGCCCACTCGAGGCCGCGCGCGTCCGCGAGCGCGCCGATCGGCAGGATCAGCATGGCGCCGAAGCCCCAGGCCGCGCCCATCAGCAGGCTCGAGATCGTGGACGAGTGCCGCGGCGAGAGCTCCTGACCGAGCACGACGTTGACCGGAAGCGAGGCCTGGAGCACCAGGCTGCCGGCGATCAGCGACGCCAGCCCCGCTGCGCCCGGCATGAACAGGAAGCCGCCATAGAGCGGCATGGCGCCGATGAACGACGCCACGACCACGCGCCGTCCTCCCCAGCGCTCGGCGAGCCAGCCGCCGAGGAAGCCCCCGAGCGCGCCGGCCGCGAGGTAGGCGGTCATCATGCTGCCGGCGGCGGAGAGCGAAAATCCCAGCCGATGAAGATGAATCGGCAGGAACGTCATGAAGCCGTACGAGGCGGCCGAGCGGCACACCACACAGAAGTAGAGTAGCGTGAGCGGGGTGGCGTGGGGCTTGAGCTCGCGCAGCGACGGCTTCGCTCCCGGGTGCCGCACGTGCGCCGGCACGCGCCGCAGCCACACCATCAGCAGGAGCGCGATGATCACGCCCGGAATCGCGGCGAGCCAGGTGCGCGAGAGGCCGTACGCATCCACCACCGAGGACGCGAACTTGGGCCCGATCGCGAAACCGAGCGTTCCCCCGCTCACGAACAGCGACATCGCCATCGCCCGCCGCGTCGAGACCTCGCTCGCCAGCACTGCGGCCTGCGGGTGGAACGCCGCGACCCCCATGCCGCCGAGCATCAGCAGCGCCACCAGCGCGCCGAAGCTGGGCGCGAGCCCGATCGCGCTGATGAAGAGCGCCGCGACCAGCGGGCCGAACGCCACGAACCAGGGGCGGTGGACGCGGTCGGAGATGAAGCCCCAGAGCGGCTGGCCGAACGAGGACGACACCGAGGCGAGCGCGACGAGGGTGCCGACCAGCGTGTAGCTCAGGTGGAGCTTGGCGACGAGCAGCGGAAGGAGCGGCGAGAAGAAGCTCGAGTAGGCGTCGCTGGTGAAGTGAGCGAGGGATAGGAGCGCGAGCCGTGGTGTCAGGAAGCTCTTCATCCGTGGGATGAGCCTAACACGGACGGCTCACGCGTGCCCGATTCGGCCGCGCGAAAATCTATCTGCGCATCAGCGATCGGTGGGATTCGCCCAGCGGAAGATCAGCGCGGCCACGATGGCTGCCACCAGCTCCGGCGCCAGGTACTCCCACAGGTTCGCCCACGGAATCAAGCCCATCTGCGCGGCCGAGATCGCGACCGCGGGGTTGAACGCGCCGCCCGAGACGCCGCCCACCGCGAAGGCGCCCGTCATCACGGTCATGCCGATCGCGAGGCCGTAGAACGAATTGCCATCGGTCGCGCGCGCGGTGGCGACGTTGAGCACCACGTACGCGAGCGCGAACGTGAACAGGAACTCGGCGAGGAGCGCGGGTCCCAGGTGCGTCACGATCGGCGCCGGCAGGGTGCCGCCCGAGAGGACCTTGACGGCACGGACCGCGAGGAAACCGCCCACGAGCTGGGAGATCCAGTACGGCACCACGTCCTTCGCCGCCACGCGGCCGCGGATCCATACCGCCAGCGTGACGGCGGGGTTGTAGTGCGCGCCCGACACGTGGCCGCCCGCGTACACCATCACCATCAGCGCCGCTCCGATTGCGAGTGGGGCGATCACGCTGGCGCCGCCGATGATGACGGTGCAGCCGATGGTGAGCACCAGGAAGAACGTTCCGATCAGCTCGGTCAGGTACTTGTTCATGGGAAGGGCTCTCCGTTTCGCGTTCGGCGGCGGAAGCGCCGGCTGGGCGGCCGCGCGCTCGACATCGGGCGGCGCGGAAGGAAATCGGGGGAACGGAGATTCAGGCCGCCGCAGGGAGGCTAGCCGAGCGCAGCGCCGGGGACAACTCAGGCGCCGTGATTGGCCTGGGAGAGGATGCGCTCGAGCCGCGTGATGAACTGCTCGGTGCGCTCGGCGGTGCCCTGCGCGATCTGCAGCAGGCGCGAGGCGGTGCGCAGGTCTTCATCGCGACCGAGGCGCTCGATTTCTTCGAACGCCGCCTCACACGCCACCGCGCCGATGGTGGCGGACATGCCCTTCAAGCCGTGCGCCTCGAACTCGACGCGGCGCGGATCGCCCGCCACCACCGCTTCGGCGAGGCGCATCATCCGCGGACCGATATCGGCGCGGAAGGTCTGGAGCAGCGACTCGCGCAGTGCTGGAATTCCCATGCACGAGCTCTCGAGCCGGCCGGTATCGATCGGCACGAGCGGCGCGGCCGGATCCTCCTGCTCGATCTTCTTCGCGGCCGCGGCGCTGGTCGTCCACTTGTTCTCGGCCCCGGACTCCGTGGCGCCGGGAGCGCGCTTGAGCGACGGCTGGCCGCTGCCCATCGGCGGCGACGCGTCGCCCGGCCCCCACACCTCGCGGGTTACGCCCTCGCGCGTGCCGTCGTCCGCGAGGCCGGTGCCGACGGGAAGCGGCGCCGCGGCGCCCGGAATCGCGGCCGAGCCGGTGATGACGACACGATCGGCGCGTTTGGTCTGCCGCGCGCCGGGACCCTCGCCCTCCTTCATCGTGCGGGTCCAGTGCTCGACGGTGGCGCACAGCGCCCCCAACTCGATCGGCTTCCGCAGGCAGTCTTCCATGCCGGCCTCGAGGCAGCGCGCGTGATCGCCCTCGAGCGCCCGCCCGCTCATTCCAATGATGGGCGTGTGGCGGCCGTGCTCGCGCGCGCGAATCGCCGCGGCGGCCTTGCAGCCATCCATGTCGGCCATCTGCACGTCCATCAGGATCAGGTCGTAGCGATGCTTCTCGCTCGCCTCGATCGCGGCGTTGGCGTCGGTCACGACGTCGATGGCGTAGCCCAGGCGCCGCAGCGCCGCCTGCGCCACCATCTGGTTCACCGGATTGTCCTCGGCGATCAGGATGCGCACCCGCCCGCGCTTGGACTCCGCGAGCGAGTGGCGCGTGATGAGCGCGGAGGCGTCGGCGGTGGCCCCCTCGGGGCGCCCGACCACCTCGACCATCGCGTCGTAGAGCTCGGACCACGGCAGCGGCTTCAGGAGATACGCCATGAAGCCGATCGACTGCGCGCGCTGCGCGTCGCCCTTGCGGCCCAGGCTCGTGAGCAGCAGCGTGCGCGTGCCCGCGAGCGAGCGGTCGGAGCGGATCGCGAGACCGAGATCTTCGCCGCTCAGACCCTGAAGGTGCATGTCGATGAGCGCGACCCGGTATGGCTCGTGCTGCGCCGCCGCGGCGCGCAGCTTCTCGAGCGCCTCCTCGCCGTGCTCGAGCGCCTCGACGCGGCAGCCCCACGCGGTCAGCATCTCGACCATCGCCTCGCGCGCGGCCTTCGACGGATCGACCACCAGCGCGCGCAAGCCCCGCAGCTGAACATCCTGCTTGGGCCCGGGAGACGCACCCTCCGACTGCTTGTCGAGCGCGACCTGGAACCACAGCGTGTTGCCCTTGGCGTGCTGCTCCATCCCGGAGAAGCCGCCCATCCGCGTCACGACCTGGCGCGCGACCGCGAGCGAGAGGCCGGCGCCGCCCAGGCGGCGCGCGTGGTGGAGATCGTCATCGGCATAGCAGCGGTAGAGGCGCGTGACCGCCTCGATGGTGCCGCCGGGGCAGGAATCGGAAACCGAGAAGCGCAGCGAGACCGCCTGATCGTTTTCCTCGACGCGCTCGACACGCAGCTCGACCCCGCCGCCTTCGGAGTTGCGGATCGCGCACGCGCTCAGATTCAGCATGACCTGGCGCAACCGGCCGGGATCACCGATCAGACGCGAGGGCACTTCGTGGTGCACGCGACAGGTGAAGTGGAGGTTCTTGTCGCTCGCGAGCGGGCCGAGACGGTATGCCACCTCCTCGATCGTGACGCGCAGATCGAATCCCATGTGCTCGATCACGAGGCTGCCGGCGTCGAAGCGCGAGAAGTCGAGGGTGTCGTTGATGAGGCTGATGAGCGCGCCGCACGAGCTCTTGATCACGCCGACCATGTTGCGCTGCTCGGCGTCCAGCTCGGACTCGAGCAGCAGGTTCGTCATGCCCATGATGCCGGTCATGGGCGTGCGGATCTCCTGGCTCATGGTCGAGAGGTACTCGCTCTTGAGCTGCACCATCGAGCGCGCCTCCTCGAGCTGAGCCTCGAGACCCTGGATTTCGGCGGGATCGGCTGTCTGCACCGGCGGCGCGAGCACGGGCACCTCGGCGGGCGCAGGCGGCATCACGGACACCGGCACGGCGGGCGCGGGCGGCACGGCGGACGCGGCGGCGTGCGCACGCTCGAGCTGGTCGCGAAGACCGTCCACCATCAGCTTGAGCTTCTCCACCTCGAGCGCCTGTTCGCGGAGTTCGGCCTCGCGCGCGGCCACGACGGAGGTCTTCTTCGCCATCTCGGCGACGTGCGCGGCCTGATCGGCGGCGCGCGCGTCGCTCATGGCCTGAAGCGCCGAGCGGCTGGTCGCGGCGTCGGCAGCGGCGCGGCCCGGCAACGGCGACGGGTTGCTCGCGAGCCGCGCGCCCTGAGCCGCGCCGTCCCACGGCCGGCCGGTGCACACAAACAGCGTGTCGCCCTCGGCGGATTCGTAGCGCGCGACGTGCACGCTCAAGACGATCGGCTGCCCGTTGCGCGGCTCCAGCGCGACGATGCGCTCGAGCCGGGCGGCCTGCTTGAGCGCCATGCGGCGGAATGCGCGCACGGTCGAGACGCGCGTGCGCGGATCCACCAGCGACGAATAGCAGCGCTGCAGCAGCTCGCTGCTCTTGAGTCCGGTGATGCGCTCGACGGCGGGATTGATCCACTGCAGCCGTCCGGCGGCGTCGCAGGCGAACAGGAGATCGGGCGCGGCGGCCAGCAGCTCGCGCAGCCCAATGGGGGCCGACGCCGGCGGGCTCTTCCGCGAGACGTCCCTGTGATCGCTCATGAGTGTTCCGGCCCTTCTTGAGGAAAAACCGCGCGAACGCCGGAGCGGACCCCGGCGCGGCTCAATCGGCTATCGAAGGGTGGATCGGCCGGCGGGACGCCGGACTTGAGGGCGTTGTGGCGTCTCGGCTTGCGCCTGGCTAGAAGCCCTTGTGGCCGGCTACCACCGTGGCGTCGAGCTGGATCAGCCGGACGCGGCCCGAAAGATCGGGATCCACCCCCGGCACGCCGACGGGACCCCGCACCGAGTTCGTCACGCTGAGACGAATCTCGCTGCCGGTGAAGAGCTGAGCCACCGCCTCGGGCTGATCGAGCGTGATCTTCACCGTGTCGAACGCGGCTGAGGCGGGCCCCACGGGCGGCGTGAACGTGAGCGGGACCATCACCACCGGCGTGCCCGGCCGGGGCGGCTGATTCGGCCCACTCAGATAGACGCGCAACGTGTCGGCTCCCGCGCCGGTGGAATCCGTGGTCTCGACCGCGATTCGGAACGTCACCGAGCGGACGCTCGCGAGATCACCGGCGCCCGAGACCAGCTGGATGTGGCGGTCGTCGACGAGCGGCGGGAACGTGTCCTCCGAGATCCAGGCGCCCGGCGCCGGCGTCGGCGGCACGTGCGGCTCGATCGCGGTCACGACATCGGAGGGATCGAGGAAGCTGTAGATGTCCATGTTGAGCGTGAGCGTGTGGTTTCCGCACCCGCTGATCGCGAGCAGCGCGGCGGTGAGGGCGAGAAGTCGGCGACGGATCCGCATTCGACCCTCCTAGTAGAGCGTGAGGCCCGCGCCCAGCTCGAGCACGCGCACCCGCGAGAGGTTCTGACTGTTCGTGGCGACCGCGAGGTCGAGCCCGACGGGACCGAGGCGCACGCCGGTGCCGCCCGAGTACTGGATCAGCTGGTTCTCGTCGATCGCGAGGCCGCCCCGGAAGGCCAGCATTCCCATCTGCTGCTCGGCGCCCGCGTGCGCGGTCCAGGCGAGCGGCCCGCGCACCGCGTCGGCGGCCAGCGTAAGCGTGCCGAGCCGCGCAATGACGTTTGCGGTCGCCGTGGTGGGTACCGTGCTCGTGAAGCTCTGGTTGGTCGCGAGCGTGTTCTCGATCTGATTTCCGGCGGAATCGCGCGAAACTTCCGCCTCGCGCATGTGCCAGTGAAGCTGCGTGCGCACGTCGTTGACGCCGAGGCCGACCTCGAGCGGTCCGAAGAGGCACACCGCGCCCAGATCGAGCCCGTAGCCCATGCCACCATCGGAGGGCCCGGCGGTGCGGTAGATCGCGTCGTACTTGAACGCCACGCTGTCGCCGGTGCCGCCGAACAGCGTGTCGGGCGTGCGGAATCCGGCGCTGCCGTTCGCGTCGTCGTAGAGGAGCCCGCGCAGCAGCTTGGCGCGGGCGCCGGCGTAGATCGCCATTCCGCCGCTCGCGCGCGGATCGTCGCCCGACGAGAGCAGCCGGGTCGCGTACGCCACGTCGAGTCCGACCGCGGCCTGAGAGACCGCGTTGCCGCTCGCTTCATAGTCGGTGTTGGGAACGAAGGCCTCGCCGTTCGCGAGGGCCTGATAGAGCGTCGGGTTGAGAGTGAAATCGGTCTGGTAATGGATGATGGGCGCGACCCCGACCGACAGCGCGTGGCCGAGGCCGAACGAGACCGAGGGATCGGTCGCGATCAGGCTGAGCTTGGTGCCGTCCTTGGGGATCACCGCTCCGACGCCGCCGAGATCGATCGCGAGGCTGTTGCGCGCGACCGAGATGCTGATGTCGGAAGAGGGCGCCGGCGTCGCGCCGAGGCGATAGTTCCACGGCAGCTCATAGAGCAGATCGGCGAGCGCAAACGCGTTGAAGTCGGGATTCTTGGCATCGAACACCGGCGGATTTTCCGCGAGCTGAAGGAGCCCGAGCGGAAGGGGAATGTGGCGACCGGTCGAGGGCTCGGGCGGCACCGCCTTGTAGGCGACGTTGGCGCCCGTGAGGCCCGAGCCTCCCCGCAGCACCACGCCGCCCATCGCCATGCGGCGCGCGCTGAACACCTGCGCATGGGCCGCGCCCGCGAAGAGCAGGCTGGCGAACAGAGCCACGGAAAGACGTGCGGCGCGGGAAGGGCGGAGCATGGGCGCTCTCGAGTTCGCTGCGAACGAAGGGAAGGCGTGCGACTTCCCGTAAGCATCGGCGCAGGAGTTCAAATCTTGAGCGCGGCGCTCGTTCGGCGGGAGAAATCTGGCGAAACCGGCGCCGGATCGCGCGGGCTCGAGCCGCCACGCGTGCAATGAGCGGGCGCCAGAAAAAAGGCTCCGGCCCTTTCGGACCGGAGCCCTGAAGCCTTCGGTGTCGGTGACGCTGGGTGACCCCGTCCTGGGGTTGCCCGGCGCCTGACGCGCCCAAAGGTCCCCTACGAGGACGCCACCTCCACCGAACCACGACTCTTACTGTCCAATGGATCACCTCCTTTTCGGGGCTCCCCTGCGCGGAGGGACCCAACCCTCCCGATCTCCGAGACCGCCCAAGCCTCGGGAGATCGCGCGCGGTTTGGACCGCGCGATGGAACGCGCGATGGAACGCGCGAGATATTCGCGCGACTCTGAAATTCTGTCAACGATTTCTGCGCGGAGGGGCGGGGCTTGGCGACGGGCGCGGCGCCCTACTCGATGGGCGCCGCGCGATCACTTCAGACGCGCGCCCAGGCGCCCACTTCCCAGCGGCCCACCACCAGGCTCGAGGTGGCCGCGGCCTCGGCGCGCATGCGATCGAGCAGCGAGTCGACTTGGGCCTCCGCGGCGCTCGTGATCCCGGCGGCTTCGAGGCCGGGCAGAATCGTGGCCACGATGTCGGCCACCAGTCCGAGCTCGTGCGCCGCGCTCTCCCCCACGCCGATCTGAGCCTGCATCCGCAGCGTCGGCGCGGGCAGGCCGGCCGCCACGAACGCGGCATGAAGACCGCTTCCCATGTGCCGATTCGCGCCGGTGCGCACCAGCATTTCCTGGATCCAGCCGCAGCAGCGATCGTAGGTGGGCACCGGTGGAAGCGTCTGAACGCCATACCAGTCGGGCTCGTGGAACACCATCACGCCGCCGGGCGCGAGGTGCGCCCGCAGCTTGCGCAGCAGCGCCGCGTGATCGCTCTGGAACATGACGACGTAGCGCCCGACCACGGCGTCGAACGGCTGATCGAACGACATCTCGCCGGGATCTCCCACGCGCAGCGAGAGGTTCGCGAGCCCGAGCTGCGCCGCGCGCGCCCGCGCCACGGCGAGCGCCTTCTCCGAGCGGTCGGTGGCGACCACGCTGCCGCCCGGTCCGACCAGGCGCGCGGCGAGGATTGCGACATCGCCGGCGCCGCTGCCCACGTCGAGCACGCGCATGCCGGTCGCGACGCCGGCCTCGGTGAAGAACGCGCGCGTCATCGGATCCACCAGGAGCGCCTGCCGTGCCAGGCGCTCCAGCTCCCGGTCGGAATGGCCGAGCAGGTAGGACGGCGCTGCGTCGCGCGTGGCGCCGGATCTGGAATTCATCGGCCTGCTCTCCTATTTCCGCGTGACGAGGCGCTGGAAGTCGGACACCACCTCGATGTTCACGCCGTTGGAGGATCGCGACGGAACGTAGACGTAGAATTTTTCGCCCAGAGGATCGCAGCCCCAGCTCGTCATGTTGACCCCGAACGAGCGGATCGGAAGGGGAAACAGAGCATGTGGCGTTCCGGCGTGAAAGCCGACGCGCGTGTCGATGTCCACCGCCATCACGCGCCCGTCAAAGCCCTCGTAGATCAGCTCCTGTCCGCCCTTGGTCCAATGGGGCTCGACGCCGCCGACGCTCGAGGAGATCTGCCAGCGCCCGGAAACGCCGGTCAGACTCTCAACGAAGACGATCGGAGTGGTTCCGGGCAGCATCACGCCGGCGAGCCAGCGGCCGTCCGGCGAGATCTGAGGCTCCAGGAAGATCTGGGAGGTGTCGGCGAGCGCCGTGGGCGCGCGACTCGGGCCTTCAGCCGGAATCGCGTACGGAACTCCGGCCCGCCCATTCACGACCAGGCGCGATCCCAGAGGAGACCACTGACCGAGCATGGGCGACCAGCCCGTCGGCAGGGGGATCGAGTCCTGTCCGCCGAGTCCGTCCGCGGCGGAGAGGCGGATCGAGCCCCCTCCATTCGGCAACCGGACGACGTACGCGATGCGTGAGCCGTCCGGCGACCAGACCGGATCGCGCGCGAGATCGCCGGTGAACGTGAGCCGCGTGTCCGTGGCGCGATCGAGATCGAGGACGTAGATCTCGCCGGCGGTGCCGAGCGAGCGCTGCGCGCGCAGATAAAGCAGCTTGTGCCCATCGGGCGAGAGGCGCGGATTGCAGATCAATCCGCTGACGATCGCGGCGCCGCTCATCGCCCCCGGGCGGCCCATGAGCTGAACGGTCCCGGCATCATCGCTCGTCAGGAGCCCCATGGTGAGCACCCCGGTCTGCGAGATCGAAAAGTGTCCCGCGCTCTCGCCCATGCGCAGCCGGTCGGAGATCGTGATCGGCTCGCCGATCAGCTTGCCGGCGCCGAGATCGAGCTTCTGCGCCATCAGGCTCGCGCCGTGCACGAACAACACCCAGCCTCCCGGCGCGTACTCGACGCGCCCATCCGACTGGCCGAGGTACTTCGAATCCAGCGAGCCGATGCGGCCGAGCCGGATGTCGCCGGTTCCAACGCCCGTGCCCTCGAGATTGCCGATGAACAGGAAGTGCTCGCCATCGGGCAGGAAGCACGGCCAGCCGCTGCCGACTTCGTGCCGCGAACGATCGATGCGCGTCGCGGGCTTGAGCTCTCCACCGCCCGCCGGAACGTAGCTCAGGGAATCGGTGAAGCGCGCATCGCGCAGGATGTAGCCCTGAGAGCCCCAGCTGAGGTCCGAGCCGCTCGAAGCCTGGGCCACGATCACGGGCGTGCCGCCCGCAACCGGGACGCGCATGATCTTGTCGTTCACGACGAACGCGATCTCCTTGCTGTCGGGCGACCAGTAGGCGCGCGCGAGGCCTTCGGTGCCGGCGATCGGCACGTAGCTCAGCTCGTTCATGGGGCGCAGGTACGCGCGCAGTACGTTCGAGTAGTCGGTGGCCTGGACCAGCATGTACCTGCCATCGGGAGATACGCGCGGCCAGAACTGATCCGTGGTGCCCGGAACGACGCCGAGCCGAAAGCGGTAGGACGGCGGCGGCGCGGTGGCGCGCGGCCACAGCCACGCGAGCGCGAGGACGCCGGCCGCGAGCGCGAGCGCGGCGACCGCCCAGGCGAAGCCCTCGCGGCCGCGCGATGCGCGCGCCGCGGATGCGCCGGCATGGACCGCCGACGTGATGACGCTGACGCCCGAGATGCCGGCGCCCTCGGCGATGCCCTGAAGCTGAAGCTTCACGTCGTGCGCGGTCTGGATCCGCTCCTCGGGATCCTTCGCGAGGCAATTGCGGATCAGGCGATCGAGTCCCGTTGGCGCCGACCCGGCGGCTGAGGGCGGCGCGCCCGACGGCGCTTCGCTGAGCGGCGCGGGCTGGCGCTCGAGGATCGCGGCGATCAGCGAAGCCTGGCTGCGTCCCTCGAATGCGCGCCGACCGCTTGCCATTTCGTAGAGCACGCAGCCGAGCGCCCAGATGTCGCCGCGCGCGTCGGCCTCGCCGCCCTCGAGCTGCTCGGGCGCCATGTATTGGAACGTGCCGAGGATCGTGCCCTCGGCGGTGAGTGGTGCGGCGACGGTTGGCGAGTGCGTGAGCGCGGAGAGGTTCGCGCCCGATGCACTGCCAGGAGCGAGACCGGCGACGCGCGCGAGGCCGAAGTCCATCAGCTTGGCGCCGCCGCGGGTGATCATGATGTTGCCGGGTTTCAAGTCCCGGTGGATCACGCCGGCGCGGTGCGCGCGATCGAGCGCATCCGCGATCTGGGTGCCGAGCTTGAGCAGCTCGGCGGGCGCGAGCGCTCCGCGCTTCAGGCGCTCCGCCAGCGTGTCGCCCTCGATCAGCTCCATCACGAGGTAGTCGATGTCACCCGAGCCGTCTTCGCTGCTCGAGCGGCCGACGTCGAAGAGCACGCAGATGTGCGGATGATTGAGGCTCGAGACCGTCTTCGCCTCGCGCTCGAAGCGCGCGCGGATCTCGGGATCGGCCGACAGATGCCGCGGCAGCACCTTGATCGCGACGTCGCGCCCGAGCCGCGTGTCGCGCGCCCGATACACCTCGCCCATTCCGCCCGCGCCGAGCGGCGCGAGGATCTCGTACGGCCCGAGCTTCGCTCCAGCGTTCAGCATCATGTGAGGCGCCTCTCCCGGCCGCGGCGCGCAGCATGTGGACCGCGGAACATTACACGTTCCGCGCCGGGCCCGCTGTCGAAACGTTCGCGCGACCGGGTCCGCCGTCGAACGCGTTCGCCCGCGACGCCGACGGCGCGACGGGCTCGAGCGCTGGCACACGCGGGGGCGCGGCATTATATTGTCGCGCGTGACGCCATCCCGGATCGGCCCCTACCCCATCGAGCGCGAGATCGGCCGCGGCGGGATGGGCGTCGTCTATTTGGGGCAGGATCCGCGCCTCAAGCGCCCGGTCGCGATCAAGGTGCTTCCCGATGCGTTCGCGCTCGATCCCGATCGCCTGGCGCGCTTCGAGCGCGAGGCGCGACTCCTCGCGGCGCTCACCCACCCCAACATCGCCGGCATCTACGGGCTCGAGGAAGAGCAGGGCCGGCGCTTCCTGGTGCTCGAGTACGTCGAGGGCGAGACGCTCGCCGAGCATCAGCACCATCACGGCCTGCCGATCGAGGAGACGCTCGACATCTGCCGTCAGATCGCGGGCGCGCTCGAGGCCGCGCACGAGGCTGGCATCGTCCATCGCGACCTGAAGCCTGGGAACGTCAAGCTGACGCCCGCGGGCGAGGTCAAGGTGCTCGATTTTGGGCTCGCGAAGGGCGCTTCATCGGGCGGCGATTCGAGCCCCGACCTCACGCACTCGCCCACCCTCACGCAGGCCGCGACCGGCATGGGCGTGATCCTCGGCACCGCCGCGTACATGAGCCCCGAGCAGGCGCGCGGCAAGACCGTGGACCGGCGCACCGACATCTGGTCTTTCGGCTGCGTGCTCTTCGAGTGTCTGACCGGCGCTCAGGCGTTCGCCGGCGAGACCGTCTCGGACACCATCGCGCGCATCCTTCAGGGCGAGCCCGAGTGGTCGAGGCTCCCGGGCAAGACGCCGGAGAAATTGCGCACGCTGCTCGGGCGCTGCCTCGAGAAGGATGCGCGCCGGAGATTGCGCGACATCGGCGATGCGCGTATCGAGCTCGAGGAAATGCTGGGCGCCCGCGTGTCGGGGACGCCGCGCGCCGCCGCGGGCTCCGCCACCGCTGCCGCGGCCGCGAAGCCGCGCTCGCGCGTGAAGAGCGCGCTCATCACCGCGGCGCTGCTGCTGGCGGGCGCGGCGCTCGGCGCGCTCGCGATCCGCACCTGGGGGGGCGGCCCGCCGAACGCCTCCTACCGATTCACGATTGGATCTCCGGGCCTGGCGCAGATCGATCAGGACGGCGCGCAAAACGCGATCTCGCCGGACGGCAAGCTGCTGGTGTTCTCGGCCACCGATTCGAGCGGTACATCTGCGCTGTGGCTGCGCGCACTGGGCTCGTTCGAGCCGCGTTTGCTGCGCGGCACGGAAAACGCGCAACTTCCGTTCTGGTCGCCCGACAGCCGGCAGATCGGGTTCTTCTCGGATGGCAAGCTGCGCCGCGCGCGCGTCGCGGGCGGAACGCCCGACGTGATCTGCGACGCGCCGAATGGCCGCGGAGGAAGCTGGAGCAAGAACGGCGACATCGTGTTCAATCCGGCGCCCGGCGGTGGACTGTTCGTGGTGCGCGCGACCGGCGGAACGCCGACGCCGGTCACCACACTCGACGTGGCCCGGGGCGAGAGCGCGCATCGCTGGCCGTGCTTCCTTCCCGACGGCGAGCACTTCCTCTATGCCTCGCTGCCGGCCAAAAACGGCCAGTTCGCCTGCTACATCGGCGCGCTGCATTCGCGTGAGAAGCGGCCCCTCTTGTCGGCGAACGACGCACCGGCTTTCGCGGCGCCGCACGACCTGGTTTACGTGCGAGGCGAGGCGATCGTCTCGCAGCATTTCGACCCCGGCTCGATGCGGCTCTCCGGTGATCCGCTCAACATCGCCGAGCGCCCGATCGCTACGCAGTACTCCGCTCACCCGCTGGTTTCGGTGTCGGAGAACGGCGTGCTGGCGTGGCAGAGCGCGGGCTCGCTCGACACGCGCCTGGTGTGGGCCGACCGCAATGGCCGCGAGCTACGCTCGCTCGCCATTCCGGCCAATACATGGGACCTGGGGTTCGTTTCACCCGATGGCAAGCACGCGATCCTGCAGCAGGACCTGCCGAGCGGCGACTCCGATTTGTGGAGCGCGGATCTGACCGCCGAGGTCGCGACCCGCATCACGTTTGGTCAGGGGATCAACACGTTCAGCGGCTGCTGGAGCCACGACGGGAGTGAATTCTTCTACACCTCGAATCGCGGCGGCGGCTACGAGATCTATCGACGCGCCTCCGATGGCTCGGGCTCGGATCGGATGCTCGTCACACCCAAGGCGCAGTTCAAGTACGCCGCCGATTGGTCGCCCGATGGCAAGTGGGTGGTGGCGCAGCTCAATGGCGACAAGGATGGCTGGAACCTGTGGCTGATCCCCGTGGACGGTGGGCCCGCGCAGCCCTACATCGTGACGCCGTTCGACGAGCAGAACGCGCAGGTTTCGCCCGATGGCAAATGGTGCCTGTATCAGTCGAATGAGTCCGGCACCGGACAGCTCTACATGCAGTCGTTTCCGACCCCCGGCCGCAAGCGGCAGGTCTCGAAGTCGGGCTCGTTCGTGGGCACGTGGGGTCGCGACATGAAGAGCATCTACAACTACCGCACCGATTCCGTGATCGAGTGGATGCCGGTGACCCCGGGCGATCAGCCGATCGTGGGTCCCGCGCAGCAGATGTTCCGCACCCCGCCCGATTGGAGATTTGCCGCCATCAGCCCCGATGGCCAGCGCTTCCTGGCGGTCAAGCTCGCCACGCGGCCGACGCCCGGCATCTCGATCGCGGTCAACTGGAAGGCCGGCGCCGAGCAGTAGACCCCGCGCAGTCCGAGTTCCATGTGGCACCGATCTTGCCCCCTTCGTTCCCGCGACGATGACGTCCGGCCGCCGGCAACGCCTTCCGACCGGTGATGCCCGCGACATGACGTGAGATGACCCAGCGGGTGCGCGTTTTTCCTTCGCACCCTTGGGCTCACGGCGTCCGCACGCATTGCAGATTGCAAGCCGGCGGTGCGCGATTGGATTCGGCCGCGCGAAATCGGTTCAGGGGCGCGCGCCCTTAGCCGATGAAACGGATACAGGGACAGACCTGCGACCGGCGGGTATGCGCCTTGCAGTTCATTCGCCGGACGCGGGCCGCGCATGGATGGCCATGCCGACGAACGGCTGTCAGCCGCTCGTCAGGCATTCACGAGGGAGAGCCTTCGATGACGAGCAGCATGACCCGGATGAAGACGGCGACGCCGACGAGAAACGGATTCTCGGCGCTCGAGCTGATGGTCGTCCTGATCGTCGCGGGCATTCTGTTCCTCATCGCGTATCCGTCGATGAGCCACCTGATGCGCACGGAGCGACTCTCCGGAGCCGCGCGGGTGCTGGAGGGAGACATTCACAACGGCGTCGCACTCGCGGGCGCGCAGCGCGCGACCTACCAGATCGTGTTCTCCGCCGGCTCGTACGTGCTTCGTCAGGCCTCGCCGGTCGCGAATGTTCAGACGCGCACGATGCCGACCGGCGTGACCTGCGCCTCGACCGACACCGCCCGCTTCTTCGCATGGGGGCTCGCGAGCCCCGTCACCATCACGTTGACCAACACCGCCGGCAAACAAACCCTGAGGATCCTCTCCAATGGTCGTGTCCAGTACAACTAACTCTGGCCGCCCGCAGCCGCCGCCCCAGGACAGCGCCGGCGTGACCCTGATCGAGCTGATGATCGTGCTCGTGATGATCTCGATTGGAATCCTCGCGCTGTCCGGCATCCAGACGCACTCGTCCAACGACGTCTACACCGTGGGGCGCCGCAGCACCGGGCTCGCGGTGGCCGAGACGCAGATGGAATCGAAGCGCGCGCTGGGTTTCTCGCAGGCCATCTCCGACAGCGGCGTGACCGGGATCTACAACTGGACCTCGGTCGTCGACTCGTCGGGCCCCGAGCTCAACCGCATCACCGTGACCGTGAAATGGACCGTCAACGGCGTCGCCGACTCCGTCAAGCTCTTCAACCTGATCTCCAACCGATGATGACCACCCCTGCCCCCATTCGCCCCGCGAAGCCGAGGCCCTCGGGCTTCACGCTGATCGAGCTCATGATCGTGACGGCCGTGCTGGCCCTCGTGGCCGTGGCCGTCTCTTCGATCCTCATGACCTCGGGCCGCGTCGAGTCGCGCACTGTGCGACGTTCGCGCTCTCAGGGTGACGCGCGCCAGACGTTGTTCCTGTTGACCACCGAGATCCGCCAGGCCGGCGCCGACCCGAGCATCCCGCCGATCGGCGTGGTCGGGCTGGTGGACGCCGAGAGCCTCAAGATCCACATCCGGGCCGACCTCAACGGCAACGGGATCATCGAGACCGCCGAGCCCTCCGAGGACGTCATCTTCGCCTGGGATTCGGTCGGCAAGGTTCTCACGCGCGATCCGGGGACCGGCGCGGCCGTGCTCGACTCCAACGTCACGGCCTTCTCGCTCACCTACTTCGACAACACCGGCACCCAGATCGATCCGACGCCGCTCAGCGTGACCGACGCCGCACGCGTGTGCTCGATCGGCCTGACGATGACCGCCGTCGACAAGGACTCGCAGCCGATCACGCTCACATCGCGCATCGCCCTGAGGAACATTCTTCAGTAGCCCGGCCTGGCGCGGGCATCCGGAGGAGAGCCACATGATGAAGCAACCATCCAATGAGCGCGGATCCGCGATGGTCCTCGCGATCGGCGTGCTCGCCGTTCTCGCGGTGCTCGCGATGGTCATCGTGGCCGTGGTCGTATCCGAGAAGCGTACGAACATGGCCGACTATTCCGGCACGCGCTCCTTCTACTCCGCCGACGCGGCGACCGAGGCCGGCATCAACTGGATCCTGAACCAGGTCACGCCGCCGCCCACGCTCGACGCCGCGAACAACGTATTCGTGCCCGGGGCCTTTACCAATCTCGGCACCAACGGCAAGTACGAGTACAACATCCAGTTCATTCAGAAGCAGATCCGTCCGGGCTGGAGCGTGGAATACAAGGATTACACGTACGTCATCACCGCGACGGGCGCCAGCACCCAGAATTCGCAATCGCAGATGCTGGTCGGCGCCACTCGTCTCTACCGGGAGGGCTACTGAACATGCGTCATACCCTGCGACTCTTCACCGTCGTCCTCGGCGCCGTGGTTGGGCTCGGCTTGGCCCGCACGGCAGGGGCCTCCTGCGATGTGCCGCTGACGATCGGCGGCGCCTCCGCCGTGGCCAACGTGCTCATCCTGCTGGACAACTCGGCGAGCATGAACCAGGTGATCACGTCCACCAGCTACAACGCGAACGTCACGTACGCCGGCAAGTTCAAGGCGGGCAATACCTACAGCATCAACACGTCGAAGTATTACACGCCGAATATGATCGACAACAAGCAGGTCGCGATTACACCGTCGGCCTACCTGGTCGCGAGCGACTGCAACACCGCGGGTGACTACACCGGCAATTACCTGAACTGGATTTACTACAACGCGACCGCGGCCCAGATCGCGGCGATCCCGGTGATCACCCGTATTCAGTCGGCGAAGGCGTGCGTAACCCAGATCTTCAATACCGTCACCGGCTGTAACTTCGGACTCGAGGTGTACAGCACGAAGGGTGCCAACACCGGCCAGATCCTGTGCAACATGGGCTCGACGGTGGGGCACCTCGATTCGACGGTCGCCGGGCTCTGCGCCACCACGTGTACACCGCTGGCCGGATCGCTCGACACCGCGAAATCGTACTTCCAAACCACCGGCGCGAACGCCTGCATCACCGCGAGCTGCCAGAAGAACTTCCTCATCATCGTGACGGACGGTCTGCCGACGTGCGACGTCAACAAGCTCGCGTACGTCACCGAGTCGAGCAAGCCGTCGGACGGCTCGCTGATGGATGAGGTCGCCGGGTACATGTACACCAACGACATGCGGCCCGACCTCACTGGCCTCCAAAACGTGTCCACGTTCTGCCTCGGATACAACGTGGACGGCGCCGTTCTGCACAACACCGCCCTGCTGGGCGGCGGCTCCTACTTCAACGTGGTCAGCTCCGCGAGCTTGAGCGCCGCGCTGGCGGCCGACTTCAACATCATTTCCGCCCGCGTCGCCGCCGGCAGCGCCGTCTCGGTGGTCTCGGGCGACGACCGCACGAACAACAAGCTCTATCGCGCCCGCTACCAGTCGCAGACCTGGCGCGGCTACGTCGAAGCCTTCGCGCTGCCCTACAGCTCGACCAGCTCTGCGCTGTGGGAAGCGGGGTCGCTGCTGTCCACCATGAACCCCGACACCCGCAACATCATCACCTCGAGCACCGGCTTGAACACGTATCAGTTCACGCTGGCGAACGAGGCGACGCTGAAGCCGCTGTTTGGCGTGGCGCAGGACACCTCCGCCAACAACATCATCAATTACATCCGTGGCAAGTCGGTGGTCGGAACGCGTGATCGCGGCGGCTGGCTGCTCGGCGATATCGTCGACGCCGCTCCGGCGAGCGTCGGGCACCCGAACTCGTTCGACAACTACCTCAACTACTGGACCTTCCGGGCGCTCCACGCGAACCGGCAGGAGGTCGTCTACGCGGCCGCGAACGATGGCCAGCTGCACTGCTTCGACGCCGGTACGGGCGTCGAGCAGTGGTCGTACATTCCGCACAGCACTCTGCCCAAGCTCAACGACCTGCTGAGCGTGTCTTACTGCCACGAGTTCTTCCTCAACACCACACCGGTGGCGTACGACATCAACTACAGCGGGGTCTGGAAGACCGTGCTGATTGGCGGCCAGGGACAGGCCGGCAACGGCTACTTCGCGCTCGACGTCACGTCCCCCTCCAAGGACACGGTGAGCGTGCTGTGGGATAGCCAGATCGCCGGAATGAACGGCGCCTGGAATCCTCCCTCGCTGATCCGCGACAAGAACCGCGGCTATCAGGTGCTGGCGGTGGGTACCGGCTACAACGCCGCGGCCGCCCAGGGCGCGCTGATCGTGATGGATCCGTCGACCGGCAGCGTGCTCAGCACGTTCAATCTCGGCTCCTCGGTGGCCGGAAACAAGATCACCCGCGGTGTCGCGGTGGATCGCGATTTCGACGGGTACGAGGACGTGATGTACCTCGGCGATCTGCTGGGCAATCTGTGGCGCGTCGACCTGACGAAGAATCCGTGGACGGTGAGCAAGCTGTTCAGCTGCAGCCAGCCGATCTCGGCCCAGCCGATCTGCACGCTGAACTCCTCGGGCCAGGTGATGGTGTTCTTCGGCACCGGCGAGTACATCTCGCCCGGCGACCTCACCACCACCTCACAGCAGACCATCTACGGCCTGACGGACGACGGCTCGGGGAGCACGATTCCCATGTCGAGCATCGTCTTCCAGGACACCTCGATCACCGCCCTCTCGAGCGGCAAGAAGGGCTGGGCGGTGGATCTGAAGCAGCTGGCGGGTGAGCGCGTGATCCACGGCGGTGTGCTCATCAACGGCACACTCTATGTCACGTCATTCGCGCCGGACAACATCGCCTGCGCGGGCGGCGGCCAGTCATGGCTGTACACGATCAACTACCTGGACGGGTCGGCTCCGAACGGCGGCAAGGGCTCATCGAACACCGTCGCTGGACGAGTCCAGGGAGAAGGAGACGGGATTCTCACCGATCCGACCGTGGACCTGATGAGCAACACGCTCATTCTGCAGTCTTCGAGCGCCGTGATCCTGAGTTCGAGCCTGGGGTCGTCCGTCAAGCGAATGATGGTCAAGTCGTGGCGTCAGAAGTGGAACTGAAAGGAGACAACATGCGCAATTACATCACGAGCCTGAGGGGTCTCGCCATGGTCGCGATGCTCACGACCATGGGAGTGGCCACCGCCAGCGCGGACAATTGGTGGAGTCACCCGAAGCGTGCGCCGTTGGTGCCGGTTGCGGACGATGGTCTGTACAACACGTCGGGCCGCTTCACCGGATACCTGAGCGGCAACATCGAGGTCAACGGTCAGACGTTCCGCGTCACGAACCAGACCCAGATCTACGAGCTGGGCATTGGTTCCGAGGACGTGGGCGGGATGGTGACCGACCGCTTCATCTTCATGATGGTGTCGCGTGTGGACGGTGGCAACACGGTCGAGAGCATCATCATCCGTCCGCTCTCGGATTCGACCGATCCGGATCTGCCGGTGACGATTACCGTCGGCCCGGCCACCGAGCCCATGTGATCGTCGTATGACCTCGCGCGAACGGATTCACCGAGGGAGCCTCGGAGCCAGCAGGTGGAGCGGCCTGGCGATGGCGGCAGTACTCGTCATCGCCGGCTGCTCTTCGCACGCGACCGTGGCCGAAGTGCCCACCGGTCATCACGACGATGGCATCCGCCTGACGCCGGACCCGGCTCACGCCACGGCCCAGGTCTCCGTCGTGCTGTCCGACCCGAACGTCATGCCCACCTCCTGCACTTACGAGTGGCGGAAGAACGGCCTGCCGCTCTCGGACGTGGGCGGCGCCGAGCTGGCCCCCAGCTACTTCGTCAAGAACGACATCGTGTCGGTGGTGGTCACGATCACCGATCCCGCCGGCGGCAAGGCACGCGTGCTGCACGCCGACGTCAAGGTGGCGAACTCGCCGCCCAAGGTCACGAGCGTGAGTTGCCTGATCTCGGACAAACCGGGCGAGCCGTCGCTCGAAGCGCGCACGGAGGCCGTCGATCCCGACGGCGACACTCCGACGTTCACCTATCGCTGGTTCAAGGACGGCAGCCTGATCGACGGGCAGACCGCGGCGACGCTGCCGCTCAAGCTGGCGGGCCGGGGTACGAAGGTGGTCGTCGAGGCGGTGGCGCACGATGACGAGAGCGCGTCGGCTCCGGTGAAGAGCGCGGCGATGGTCGTGGAGAATCGTCCGCCGCAATTCACGTCGTCGCCGGTGGCGCCGGGTCCCAACGATGCGACGTTCCAGTACCAGGCGCAGGCCACCGATCCGGACGGCGATCCGCTCAAGTACGAAATCGTGAGCGGCCCCTCAGGGATGTCGATCAGCAAGGACGGCATGGTGTCCTGGGTGCTGCCGACCGGCGAGGCCCGCCAGGGCGATTATCCGGCGCGCATCAAGGCCAAGGATCCGAATGGCGGCGAGGCGATGCAGGAATTCACCGTCCATCTCGATGCCCCGATCGTCCAGACCAGCACCACGACGATTCACACCACGAGCTCGGGCGTCATCATGGCCGGCGATCCGGCCCAGGCGAGCGGCACGACGCAGAGCCCGCCGCAGCCCATCTGGCACGTGGTGCGCCACAGCTACTTCACGAGCGGGGACTCGAGCGCCAGCCACTGACGCTTGCTCACGCCGACTCCGAACGCCGTCGGGCATCCGCCCGGCGGCGTTCCGTGCTTGGATCCACGGCGCGAGGAGCCCCGGCAATGGCTCCCTCGGCGATGTTTTGGAGGCGGCACCCGGATTCGAACCGGGGAATAAGGGTTTTGCAGACCCTCGCCTTACCACTTGGCTATGCCGCCATCCTAAAGAGAGGCTTGAGGATAGAAAAAGTCTACTCGCGGGTTGCTACGGTCGCTGCTACGGTCCGCTCCTCCAAACGCCGGACTTCTGCCCTCACCAAGTCGTCCGAGATGCGAGCGTAACGCTGCGTCATGACGACCGTGCTGTGACCGAGCATTTGTTGAAGGGCGGCGAGGCTACCACCGATTTCGAGCCAGCGGCAAGCGAACGTGTGCCGCAGCTGGTGGACATGGAAGCGCTCCACGCCGCTCAGCCTTCTCACCGCGGCGTTGAATTGCCCGGGTGAAGAGAACGACACCAGCTTCCCTATCCGCAGCCTGAGCTCGGGCGCAATCCACTTCGGAATCGGCACCCGTCGCACCCTCCCACTCTTCGTCTGATGCACTACCAGGTCGCCGTGCTGGATGTCCGTGCTGCTTGCGCGCGTCAGTTCGCCCCAACGGAGTCCCGTTGCGAGCGCGAACCGAACGGCGAAGCCATGCGGATCCGAGATTCTCACGAGCGCAGCGACTTCGTCGTCGGTCAGCCGATCCGGCGGCCGTTCCTGAATCCTGGGCATGATGCGCTTCGGAAACGGGGAGCGGTCGATGTAGCCGGCATCCTCAGCCCAGTTGAAGAAGCAGCGGGCATCAGAAAGGATGTGTTTCACGGTTGTCGGCGACTTGCACTTGGAATCGAGCCACGACCTGTAGGACCGGACATGCTGCGGTGTCACTCTCTGCAAGAGCACCTGCCCAAAGAACGGTTTCATGTACATCCGGAGCCGGCTCTCCGTTTGTTTCACGCAGTAGGGACTGCGCGCATTGGGAACATATGTGCGGAACCACTCGTCCACAGCTTCCCGCACGGTAGCTTGACACGTGACCGAATCACCCTGCTCACGGATCTTTCGAAGTTTCTTGCAGGCGTCCTCGTAATCACTCCCGAGGGACCGCCAGACCTCACGCCCGCCACGGTAGATCCGCACGTACCACGAATCACCCCTGCGAAACATCCCCTTCAGGGGCCTCGGCACTAGCCACCCTCCTTTCTCGCCGAGATCCACCGAAGGACATCGCTAGGGTCGAACCTAAGGCGGGTGCCAACGCGGACGCAAGGGAACCGTCGGGAGCGCACCCAGCGCAGGAGGGTCTTTTCGTGAACCCTGAGAAATTGAGCGGCCTCGCGGGCGGTCCAAAGTCCTTGAGACAGGGCGGGGTCAGGCGCGGCGGGTAGCGACATCGCTCGGTTCCGCTTGCGACCGAATCGCTCGCAGCCTCTTCGCTACTGTTGACCTCGGGACGCCTATCTGCCGGGCAATTTGTCGGACCGAGAGCCCCTCGCCTTCTAGACGCGCAAGTTCGGCCATGTCGACAATGCGCGCCGGCCGGCCAATCTGCTTCCCCTGCGCGCGGGCCCGTTCGACGGCGGCGCGCAGTCGCTCGACCAGGATCGAGCGCCCGAGTTCGGCGAATAGGGTGGCGAGCGTGAAGAACGGCCTGTCGAGCGGCGTACCGGTGTCGAAGGCCTGCTTGACCGCGATCAGGCGGACCTTGATCTGCTCGAACTCGCGCAGCAGCTCAAGTGCATTGAGGGGGCTACGCGCGATGTGCGAGAGGTCCCAGACCACCACGACCTGAAACTGTCCGTGCCACGCGTCCTTGAGGAGCTGATCGAGCCCCGGCCGCCGCGCACGGGCGCCGCAGATCCCGACGTCCTGGTAGGTCTCGACCACGTCCCAGCCCTGTGCGGCAACGAAGGCACGAACTTCGCGGCTCTGAGTCTCGGGGTCCTGGTCGGTGGTCGAGACCCGCAGGTAGAGCGCCACCTTCATGCCGCGCCTCGCACGACGGACCGCACTGCGGATGCGCGGCAAGGCGTCTCAAAACCATGCTCCCTGATTTCGAGACGGGCAGTGAAGGTGTCGAGTCGGGAAGGCCACCGGGCCTGATCCACCAGGCGGGTGGGCCGAGACTCTTCGACCAGACGAAATCGCGCTGTGAAGTTGGGCTTCGAGACTGGGAGTGTGCTCGGCAGGAGAGCGCGCGGCGGGTGGAGAGCAACCGCTCTCCCGCAGCGCTCGGGATCGGGAAGAACACGATCCTGACCCTGAAGGCGGCGGCACCGCTCTTTGCCGCCATGGTTGACTGCGTTGCTGCTGCCCGCGCGTAGCACTGACGTTCGCTCTTCCCAGCCATCCCTCGAGCACTCGCATGGCGGGCACTCGAGGATTGGCGAATCACTCCCATACGGGGAGTGGAGCTGCGCGGTCAGCCCTGCTTTGTGGCCCTCTTTGTCTTCTCGCTGCGCCGTTGTGCCGGCGCCGTGGGGCGGATACTAGAGCGGCGCACGAAATTGGCAAGCAGAATCAACACCCTTCGCGGTTGGTATAAAACCCGAAGGGTAAGGAGTACCAAACGCGGGACTCTTGGGCAGGGCATCCGCTCGCGTATCGGTCGGGCGCATGACGCGGGGAATCTGGTAGTGCCGAGAGCCCGCAACGAACCGCCTTGAGTGCCGGTTTTCAATCCAGGCTCGGGCCTGTTCGTGGAGCGGGTGAGGCGGCGCGCGGACCACTGGGGAACCGTCAAACCACCGCCAAACCACCGCAAAAGCACCGCTCCCCGCACCACGGGTCTTCTGACCTGCCCCCGGACACCGTGGAGGGATCCTCGCTGCCCATTCGGAGCGCGGCCCAGGGTGGCCCTGGCAGTAGGAATTCCTCCCGATTCACCTCACTCCGCGCCCTCCCTGCGACCTAGACTTTCCCCCAGTTGTCAATCGGCGCGGGGCTACGTGAAGACCCCGTGCACCTCATCGCAGCGCCGCTCGCCCGCTCGCACTCCGCGAGGCCGGGCGGCGGCCTGCCGCAGCAGAAGGGAGCGTTCTATGTTCGCGAAGAAGCTGGTGATCTCCGTAGTGCTGCTGTTGTGTTCGCTCGAAGCGTCGGCGAGCCCTGCGCCAAGCTACCAGCAGGGAGCCAAGCTGCTCGGCACCGGCGCGGTGGGCACCGCCGTGTACCAGGGACAATCCGTCGCGCAGTCCGGAGATGGGAACACCACCATCGTGGGTGGGTATGGGGACAACAGTAGCGCAGGAGCAGCGTGGGTGTACACGCGCAGCGGCGGGGTATGGAGCCAGCAGGGATTGAAGCTGGTCGGCACCGGAGCGGTCGGCGCTGCGCAACAGGGATACTCCGTCGCGCTGTCCGGGGACGGGAACACTGCCATTGTCGCTGGCTATGGTGACATCGCTGGCGCCGGCGCCGCCTGGGTGTTCACACGCAGCGGTAGCGTGTGGAGCCAGCAGGGAGGCAAGCTGTTCGGCACTGGCGCGGTGGGCGCTGCGTACCAGGGATTCTCGGTCGCGCTGTCGGCGGACGGGAACACTGCCGTCGTGGGCGGGCCTGTTGACAACGGTGGCGCCGGCGCCGCCTGGGTGTTCACACGCAGCGGTAGCGTGTGGGGCCAGCAGGGCTTGAAGCTGATCGGCACCGGCGCGGTGGGCGCTGCGCAACAGGGACTCTCCGTCTCGCTGTCCGGGGACGGGAACACCGCCGTCGTGGGTGGAAATGTTGACAACGGTGGTGCTGGCGCCGTGTGGGTGTACACGCGTAGCGGCGGGGTCTGGAGCCAGCAAGGCGCGAAGCTCGTCGGCACCGGCGCGGTGGGCAATGCGGAGCAGGGACAATCCGTCTCTCTGTCGGGGGACGGGAACACCGCCATGGTGGGTGGGTTTGGTGACAACACCTTCGTCGGCGCGGCGTGGGTGTACACGCGTAGCGGCGGAGTGTGGAGCCAGCAGGGAGCGAAGCTGGCAGGGACCGGCGCGGTAGGCTCTGCGGAACAGGGATACTCCGTCTCGCTTTCCGGTGACGGGAACACTGCCATCGTGGGTGGGGTCGGCGACAACGGTGGCGCTGGCGCCGTGTGGGTGTACACGCGCAGCGTCGGCGTGTGGAGCCAGCAGGGAGCCAAGCGGGTCGGCACCGGCGCGGTGGGAGCCTTCGCTTACCAGGGGTGGTCCGTCTCGCTGTCCGGAGATGGGAACACCGCCGTCGTGGGTGGGTATTACGACAACACCGGAATCGGAGCCGCGTGGGTGTTCATCGATCCGGCGCCGGCGATCACATCTGTTCATGATGTCCCGAACGATCAGGGCGGCCACGTGAACCTGCGTTGGACCGCGAGCCTGCTCGACAACGAGCCCTACAATCCCATGGACGCCTACTGGATCTGGCGTCAGGTGCCGAACTCGACGGCGCTCTCGGCTCTGCCCGCCGGCGCTGCGATGCCGCAAGATGGGGCGGTCATGGAGTCATCCGGCGGCCGCAAGTTTCGAGTGACGCGAGACGCGGCTCAGGTCTACTACTGGGAGTATGTGGCCAGTCAGGTGGCGGACGGATATCCGGCGTATAGCTACACCGCACCCACCAGCGGGGACTCGATCGCGGGATCCAATCCCTTCACCTACTTCATGGTGGAGGCGAAGCAGCTCTCGAGCGGTGGGCGCTGGCCTTCGGCTCCCGACAGCGGCTATTCGGTGGACAACCTGCCGCCCGGCGCCCCGGCGATCATCGCTTCCGTCTATCAGACGGGAGCGACTCATCTTCATTGGTCGCCGAAC
>Ga0209698_10001172_pt1 | contig 30271 bp, 20 predicted proteins | sample LitLauG_LLR_2012_FD_187203 | JGI IMG/M metagenome (GOLD analysis project Ga0209698, IMG submission 187203) | Freshwater sediment microbial communities from Pennsylvania, USA - Little Laurel Run_MetaG_LLR_2012 (SPAdes) (version 2) | ecosystem: Environmental > Aquatic > Freshwater > Creek >... | reverse complement strand
TTCTGGTGATCCTTTCCAAATTCACACCGGAAATCGAGGCAGGCGAAGACATCGTCTTCTCCGCAAGTGTCGGGAAGGAAGCCGGGCGGATTCGAGCGGAGCTGGGCGCGTTGTTTTCGGCGGCGCGGGGCTTCTCGGAAATCACCCGTATCAATTATACGGACGGACTCCGGCTCAGCTTTCGCAATGGAGATGTGGTCCACCTGCGCCCTTCGGGAAACGCCGATGAATTTCGAGTCTACGCGACTGCCGATACTCAGTCCCGGGCCGATTGGATCGCGGCCGCGACAGTGAAGGATCCCGGTGGGATCCTGCGCGAGATGCAGAGCAGACTGGCTGGTTGAAGGGAGAGCGGCTATTTAGGTTTTCCGCGCCTGCGTCAAACCCCGGGCGCTGGTCAATGCCTCCTGGAAGGCCTGCAGAGCGGCCTGGGCGGTCCGCAAGGCTTCCGGACGAGGAGCATGGCCGGGCATTTTCGAATCGATAAATTTCATGCGAAAGAGCTGGTTATCCATCATACTTACTGTGCTTTGAAGCTCGTCCAGCGTCAAGTTCACCGAAATTCGTTGCATCTGGGTGTGATTTTACCATAGTGGTGCTGGCGAAGTACGGAGAGACGATCGGACGAGGCAGCAGTGAGCAGGCTTGCGCCCTTTTGTCGCGGGTGGAAGGCGGGACAGCACCGGCCTGGTGGTGGTAGGCCCGGCCAGACTCGAACTGGCGACCCTCTGCTTAGAAGGCAGATGCTCTATCCACCTGAGCTACGGGCCCTCGTCCTTTCTGAGTTTACCGTAGGTACTCGCCCGGACGCGCTGGGAAAGGCCCCGCGGAATCGGAAGTGGCGCGGAAGAACAGGAATCGGAACAGTGCGGGGCCGAGTTCCGATCATAACCGAAAATGGCCGGCTCCGTACAGAACTAGTCTTATCTCATGCAAGATGAGCCTGGAAAAAGAGTTGGTTTCTCATACAAGATGAGCCTGAACGAGCGATGCGGCATGCTGGGATTTGACGATCTGGATGCTAGCAGAAGAAAAGCTGGGCCCGGAGCAAATCCGGGCGTTTTTGGATGCAAGCGAGGAAGTCGGGTTTAAAGGACAGAATCGGGAGGAGGTATACAGCTGGGGTGGATCAGACGTTGCGCGCGCAGAAGTAGGAAGGGCTGAAGCGCCAGGCGCGTGGCTTGGTATGGCGTTACGTCGAGCACGTGATCTGTCCGCTGGACGCGGATGGGACCCTAAAGGCGTGAGCCCAGAATAGACGGTCTCATCCGCGGAAATGGAGCGGATGATGAAGGTGCAAGAAGATCCCCAGGCTGGATTCAGCGACCATGGCGCGCCCAGCGCTCTTGATGAGCCGGTCGTAGCGTTCCTTGGCCCGCGCGACAGCTTGTGGCTTCGCCTCGGCCGGCGGTTCGGGCACACAGGTCAGCAGCGAATGGGAACAAACCAGCCCAGACTGCGACCATCATCTTGGATTGGCGTGGAGGTCCTGCATCAGGAAGCCGGTAACGCCCAGCACGCCAATCCAGTTGTAGGGGGACGCATTTTCGGCGGCGCCTTCCTGGCTGTGGAAACGCGTGTTGGCAATCAGCCCGCTGCCGCCGGGATCGGTGTTGGGTAGCCACATCCCGAAGCTCTTCACTCTTTTGGCCAGCGGCTGGGAGAACGAATACCGGCTATAGACGAATTCGAGCGTGGAGATCTGCCCATCGGTGAGACATGCGTCTGCGGACGTATCGCCGGGATTCGAGTCCACATTGTTGGGGCACCGCTTGGCCGCCCACGGATGGCGATTCGGCTTGCCCTGTTTGACATCGAAGATCGCGCGGCATGCCATGTAGTTGTTGATGATGCCGTCCGCCAGGCCGTCCAGCTCGTCGCACTGCCGCATGAATTCGCCGCCAATAGCGTTCAGCTTGGCGACGGTCACCCAGTTGGCTTGCGGCTTCTCCTGAATGCGGATCAGCACCGGCGCCAGCATCAGCGCGGAGAAGCCGACGATCGGCACATTGGCGGCCACGCCGTTGTAGTCATTCGGATAGCGCCCGGCCACGGTCAAAGCTTCCCGTCCGCCCTGCGAGGATCCGACAAAGTAGTTATATTCCGGTTTTCGCCCGTAGAATCGCTCGCTCAGCACCATCGCGGCATCGTGCGTCTTCTTCAGTTGCATGTAACCGAGGTTCCGGATCGCCTCCTCGTTCAGCGCCCAATCGTCAGAAGCCGGTTCAGCTCTCGCGGCGCCTCTGCCAAACCCGAAGCTTGCCTGATGGCCGGAGTCGCTGCCATACGTGACGAAGCCCTGCGCGAGAGGAGCGCCCGCCAGCATCGGGATGGTGCCGTTCATCCCGCCGCCGCCCAATTGCACGGCGCGGCCGTTCCACGTGGAAGGGAACGCCACCTGAAAATTGATCGGTTTGGCGTTGGCCGCGTGGTCCACCGGCGCCATGGAGCCATTCACGCTGCACCAGGCAGCGGGGTTCCTCCCCGCCGGATTCCAGCGCGGCGCGCTCAGGGTGACACCGGACACCGGCTCTCCGATTGCGGAAACCGGGATGCTGTCGCCGAGTTTGGCGGCGGTGCAGTCCCTCTCGGTAATGGTTCGGGGTTCGCTCGAAGCCTGCGCGCCGAGGCCAGGCGGCCAGATCAGGGCGGCCAGTCCCGGGGAAAACACGATCCACCAACGAGCGTGTTTCATACAGCTATTTCATCCCTTTTTTCTCAACGTGCCATTTCGGCTCCTGGCATAGGCCGCAGTTTGCGCCCAGGAACATCTTGCCAGCCTCCCGGTCGCCCTTGAACTGCCACTCGAGGAGTGCCACCGCAACTTTGCCGAACTCCCCGCCGTTCGGCTGGTTGTACGTGCCACCGTGTCCGACGCCATCTTCGTATGCGCGGAACGCAGGGACTTTGGTGATCCGCTTGAAATCGTCATTGCTGTTTGAAAACGCGATATCAGAGGAATCGCCTGAGATGTAGAAAACCGGCGAATGGAGTTTATCCAGTTGTTCCTTGGGCACGTTTTCCATGGCCGCACCCACGCCGTTCGGAGGCGTAGTGAACAGGCCGCCGCTCCAGTTCACGACCAGCGTGATGCGTGGGTCCGTGGCAACCGCCAGCGCCTGAATGCCGCCGCAGGAGTGGCCCATCACCGCCACCTTCGCGGTATCGAGCTTGTTGTAATACTGGCTTCCCTGCCGGCCGTTCTCGGCGATCGCCCAGTTGATGGCGTCAATCAACTGCGACGACTTCGTGGCCGGCCCTCCTCTGCCCGCATTGGTCGCGCCGCGGCCCGCGCCAGCTTGGCCACCCGAATCGCCGGCGGGTCTTGGCGCCTGCGGCGGTCCGATGGCGATGGCAAAAAACCCGTGCGAGGCGATTTCGCCCAGGAAGTTCTTATAAAAGCTGCCGTTATTCGCGCAGGCTCCTTCCCCCCAGGCGATAATCGGAAGTTTCTGCCCGCGCAGCGCGGCCAAATCTTTGGGCTTGTAAACCGTGTGTGTCGGCAGGCCGGGGTCCTGCTCCATTACCGCGGCGAACGGGCCAGTGCCTTCCTGGCCCCACAGGCACGAGCCCCAAAAAACCAGAGCCAACAATATTTTCGTCATTTCCACTCCTCCCGGTTTTCGCCTGAATCACAGGTGCAGCAGCATTCGAATCTTCCACGGACGCGTAAACACCTTCGGATCCTCGATGGTGGCTTCGTACAGCAGCGTGTCTGGATTTGTTCGCGTGTAGCGCTCGACGACATGCAGTTCGTCGCTGTGATAATCGCCGGCGGCGTCGAGCCACGTTGCATCGCGGAAACTCGATACGTCTGCGACCAGTGTATTGCTCTCCCAACGCCCGCGCAAGTCGCCCATGGCGTAGCCGAGACCTTCGTTATGCTTGCTGCCATCGAGATAGATGATCCGGTAGGCGTGCACGTCCTGATAAACCATGTACACGGCGCGCTTGTTCTGGAAGATCTGAAAGGGCGACGGCACGTAAGCGGCGCGCGGAACACCGAGTTGAAAGCATCTTCTTTCCGGATCGGCAGCCGCGCGGCTCTCAAAGTTCAGCTTCTGTTTGGCGACCGCTTCGGGCCGTTAGGGAATCCTGCCATCCGGCGGATCGACGATCACGTGCGCGCGTTCCAGGCTCGCGTCGGCGTTGTTCTCCGCCTTCCAGATGCCGCGCAGATCCGCGGTATGACCGATTCCCGCGGCGAGGAAGACGGCCAGGAACACGCGGTTACTGCTTCGGCGCGCCTGGATAATGAATCTCACTCCGCTCTCCTTCGATGCAGTCGTATTCAATCAGCTCGGTACCCGCGGCTGACGTCGCAGCGGGATGCGCAGCGTCCATGGCCGCGAATACACCGAGGGATCTTCGACGCGGGCTTCGTAAACAATCGTGTCGGGCGCCGTCATGGTGTACCGCTCCACCACCTGTTCGTTTTCATCCACGATATTTCCCGCCTGATCCAGCCAGGTTCTGCCATTGAAACCGGCCACGTCCACAACTAGCGTGTCACCCTCCCTATGGCCACGCGAATCTCCATTCCAGCCGCGATAGTTCTTCGGGTGCGCGCGGCCGTCGAGAGGAATGATGCGTACGCTGTGCTCGGTCTCGGACAGCAGCACAACATCGTTGCTGTCCTCGACGATCTCGATGGGAAACAGCGGCACCAGTAAACGCGGTACTCCGTGCGTGTGGCAATGTCCGGTGGGATCGCGTCCCCGGTGCACGTGATTATCGTTCGCCTGTTTGAGCGTGGCCGGCAGGTAGGGGAGTTTGCCGTCAGGCGAATCCACGATCACCGACTTGCCGCCCGGCTCGTTATAGTATGCCTCCTGCCCCTCGATGTTGAAGGCCGCCGCGATCGCGGAATTGCGCCAGACGCCCTGTAGGTCGGGATGACCGTTGGCCTGCCGCGGCGGTTCGAACTTCAGCGACTGACCGAACGCGACTAGCGAGATCAGAAGCAGCGAGAGTCTCATGCAAAATCTCCGCCAGCATACCTTGGCGAATTCGCCGCGTCAACGCGATTCATACCACTTGACTGGTATGAAACTCGCGATCCGCCGTGTCATCGAGACCGCAGCTATCCGGCGAATGCGCGGTACCGTTAACCGTTACCGCATTGCGATAGAATGGCGCACAGCCATTCATCCGCGGGAAGGATCATGGGCGTGGGGCCGGGGGGGAGTAATCGTGAAAATCACGGCAGCAGTTTCGGTATTACGGGCGTCGTGCGGAGCGGCAATTCCAACGAGAATCGCAGCGCTGATCTTCGCCTGGGCCGGAATCGCCATGCTCGCTTGGGGGCAAGGTTCCACGGCATAGATTCGCGGCGTCATTCGAGACGCCACCGGGGCGGTCGTTGCCGGCGCGGAGGTCAAGGTAACACAGACCGCCACAGGTGCCGTGCGCACCACCGTCACCGGCGAAGATGGCGCCTACACTCTGCCCAGTTTGCCGGTTGGACCCTATTTGTTTGAAGTCTCAAAGGCAGGCTTCGCTAAGTACGTGCAATCGGGCATCGTGCTTCAAGTGGATACCAACCCCGCAATTGATGCCGAATTGAAGGTCGGGTCGTTGGGCGAGCAAGTGACAGTCGAAGCGGGCGCGGCTTTGGTGGAGACGCACAGTACCGGCGTCGGGCAGGTGGTCGACTCCAGGCGCGTAACGGAGTTGCCGTTGAACGGGCGAAATGCGACTGAGCTGATTTTTCTCGCGGGGATGGCGAATACGGGCAATGGGCAGGGGCTCTTGAACTCCGTTCGCAATTACCCCACCATTTCCATCTCGGTGGCCGGCGGACAGGGAAATGGCGTCGCGTACAGTCTGGATGGCGCCAATCACAACGACAGCTACAACAACCTGAACCTGCCCTTGCCGTTTCCCGACGCTCTTCAGGAATTCAAGGTCGAAACCGGAGCCCTGGCCGCGCAATACGGGACCCATGCGTCCGCCGCCGTCAATGCCGTGACGAAGTCAGGCAGCAATGCTTTTCACGGTGACCTCTTCGAATTTCTCCGCAACGGCGATCTCAACGCCCGCGATTTCTTCGCGGTAGCGCGTGACACTCTCCGCCGGAACCAATTCGGCGGCGTGATCGGTGGGCCGATCCGAAAGGACAAGCTGTTCTTCTTCGCGGGATACCAGGGAACGGTTCAGCGTTCCGACCCTTCGAATGCCATTGCCTACGCGCCTACGGCTGCCGTCCTAAACGGGGATTTCAGAACCTTCGCTTCCCCGGCCTGTAATTCAGGTGTTCAGAAAACATTATCCGCGTCTCTTGGGTTCGTCGATAATCAAATCTCGCCCACTAGATTCAATCAGTCAGCCCTAGCAATCCAGAAAAAGGGGTTGCCCGTTTCGACAGATCCATGTGGACAGATCCAATACGGGCTTCGATCGAACTCCGAAGACCATTCTGGCGTTGCGCGAATCGACTACCAACTGGCGCCAAATCATTCGATCTTCGGAAGACTCGTCGAATCCAATTTGGACCAGGCGAGCACCTATGACGGATCGGATGCTCTCACCTTGAATATCAGCGCGGGGCATTGGCGTATTTCCTCCCTGGCCCTCGGAGACACCTACTTGTTAGGTCCCACCGTCGTGAATTCGTTTCGCGTCGGTGTGAACCGGGTTGCGGCCCCGAAAACCCCGGACGCCTTTGGCGCCTGGAAGGACTTCGGCATCGATGCCAATTCCTTTGCCACTAAAGTAATCGGCATTAGCGTTACCGGCGGCGGCGGATTCGCATTCGGCGGCGGCGGAGATATCTATGGGATTGCGAATACCGGCCCGAACATGAGTTACGCCGACGACATCAATTGGGTAAAAGGAGCGCATCAGTTTGGGTTCGGAGGGAGCTACATTCGCACCATGGTGCAAAGCAGGACTGGCGTGAACGCCAACGGCACCATGGCCTTCAATGGGACTGTAACCGGCAACGGGAATGCGAATGCGGGGCTTGGAATGGCGGACTTTCTCTTGGGCCTCGCATCCAGCTGGCGCCAGGGAAACCTGGCTTTGTATGACAACCGCGAAAACAATATTGGCCTCTACGCACAAGACTCCTGGAAGCTCAATTCCCGCCTGACCATCAGTTATGGGGTACGTTGGGAGCCGTTTTTCCCGTTCACCAGCAAGCATGGCTGGTTGGAGCATTTCGATCCCGCTCTTTTTGCGCAGAACGCACACAGCGCGGTTTTCCCGAATGCTCCGGCGGGAATGATCTTTCCCGGCGATTCACAATGGGTTTCGGGCAACAGCGTAGCTCAGAACCGGCTGAACCAGTTCCTGCCACGGCTTGGCCTGGTTTGGGACCCGAAGGGCGACGGCAGGATGACGATCCGCGCCGCTTTCGGGCGGTTCACTGATCGCCCACACCTTCTGATGGGAACATCGATGGCTGGGGCGCCTCCATTCGGTAATTTGATCTCGCTTACGAACGTGAACATGTCCACTCCCTGGGCAACTTACCCGGGCGGCAGAAATCCATTGCCGATCCCACTTGACAAGAACGTCACGTTCCCAAGCTTCGGGAGCTACACGACGTATCCAGTCGATTGGAGGCCGACGGCGCTCAACCAATGGAACCTGAGCATCCAGCGTCAGATTGGCAACGACTGGCTTTTTACCGTGAATTATGTAGGCAACAATACTTCGCACCTCATCGTATCTGGTGAATTTAACGCAGCCGCCTACATACCAGGCAGGTGCGGAACTAGTGATTGTTCGACAACCGCCAATACGAATCAACGACGGTTGTATTACCTCCTCAATCCAGTTCAAGGCCAGTTCTACTCGACTATTTCGAGGCTCGATGATGGAGGGACTGGAAGTTACAACGGCCTGCTGCTGGCGGTCCAGAAACGGCTCTCGCACGGGGTCAGCGTTCTTGTGAACTACACCTGGTCGCACTGCATAAGCGATCTATGGAACGGGTATCCCGGGCTTGGCGGCGCCTCCGAGGGTCCGCCCGATAACCGCAGATATGGCCGCGGTAACTGTGCTTCTTCGGATCAGCGCCAGGTACTGAATCTATCGGCCGTCGCGCAAACTCCAAACCTCGTCCGCCGCCCGCTGCGGCTGCTAGCTTCGGGTTGGCAGATCTCGCCGATCATGAAGATCAAGTCCGCGCAGGTGTTCAATGTAACCTCGGGATCCGACGACGCTCTTACGGGATTGACCGGACAGCGGCCGAACCAGATCGTGGCGGACCCATATGCGCCGAATCAGAGCGTAGACCATTGGCTGCTGCCCGCGACAGTGGCATACGCCAGGCCAGGGCCGGGAACCTACGGCAACGCGGCTTTCAATAGCCTCAAAGGCCCTGGCGTGTTCCAGTTCGATATGGCCTTGAGCCGGACTTTCGTCTTGAAGGAGGCCAAGACGCTACAGGTCCGCGCCGAAGCGTTCAATCTCCCGAACCACTTGAATCCAAGCGTTCCGGTTTCGGTAACCAGTAGCAGCGCATTTGGAAAAATCCAGAGCGATATCAGCGGCACGTCGGGATTGACGGCGGGCGATCCGCGAATCGTACAGTTGGCGCTGAAATTGACTTTTTGAGGCTTGCAGGAGGGAAGCGGCATGGCGAATGGCAACCTGCATCGCCATTCAGCCCATCACTTCGAGAGGCACGCCGTGCAAGTCGCGAAATCGAAGTGTGCCCTTTTCGCTGCCCGCTTCGGAATGGATACCCAGCTTCTGCAGCTTTTCCGCCGCGGCCTTGCGGTCGAACCCGGCCACCTTGACGCAGAAGTGTGAGAAGGCTGGCTTCTGTCCCTCCGGTGCCGGTTCGAGGCCGAGCCGCGTATTCGCAAGCCGGAACCACACCCGCTCAGGAGAGCGCTCGCGGGCCATTTCTTGCCTGAACAGCGTTCGGTAATGTGCCGTCGATTTGTCCAGGTCGCTGACCGACACCATGATGTGATCCAGCCCGACCGGTGTAAGCGCCGCGGGTTCTGTCGTCACCCGCCCGCCCGGCATGAGGGTATCGAACAGCCCGTGGGTCGAATTCACAAGCTGCAGGCGCAGATTGTCGGGATCGGCAAGCATCGGAAGCACTCCCGGCGGCGCTGCCAGCCCGGCTGCCGCTATCTGTGCTTTCACCTCAGGGTTGCCGAAATCGGCTTCCGGAAAATCGATAACGGCTGCCGCAATGTGATCGATGTACGGTATCCGGTTCGCTTGTGGACCAAACGCAACGTAGGCGGAGCCCAGGCGCACATAGTAACGCTGCACTCCGGTCCGTTCATGGAAAACCTGGGGGTCGAAAATGCGGCCGTAGAAGGTGGCCGCCGCCTTCGAATCCGGCACCGTAATCGAAAGATGATCCAGTCCGCTTGTGTTCAACGGCAGCAGTTTGTGCTGCGCCCGACCGCGGCCGATTAGTGACGCCCCTCCTGCAACGGCTGCCGCCCACACCAGCAATCGCCGCCTCGGAAACCGCGTATCGTTTAGGTTTGGATTCGATAAGTTCACCACGGCTTCGGTTCCGGAATGCCTCATCATACAACGGGCAGCCGGGTTGACCGCACTTCCCCTCGAGCAAGCTGGCGTCGCCATCAATAACCGCCGGTGCAGGACCTCGAGAGGGGCGCCGCCTGAAGTTGTCGGTTCCTGTACAATATTTTCGCTGGAGGAACCTGAAATGAAACTTGCGATCGGTTTGTCCTTGATGGCGCAATTTGCGCTGGCACAGGGGACCGCCCCTGCCGCCCGTCCGTGCGCACCCCCGCCTCCGGCTCCGCGCGCGAATCCACCTGCGGCGCGCGCTCCTCGCGAGGCCGTTCCGGCAACGCCGGAAGACCACGCGGCGATAGCCAGACTCTCAGACCTCCCGGCCTGGCATGCGGGAGCCGGCGATGGCGATTATTCTATCGGGCCCGAGTATGCGCCTGCCACGGAACAAACCAAACGCGCCGGTGTTCCCGAGGGCAGGGTTGTCGAATTCGTCATGGATTCGGCCGAGAGCAAATTCTATCCCGGCGTCAACGGGCCGTTCCAGCGGCACGTCTGCGTTTATGTTCCTGCTCAGTATGTGCCTGACACCGCCGCGCCCGTCATCGTGTCGGCGGATGCCTACGGGATGCGCTACGCCTTGCCAACCATTCTTGACAACATGATTGCCGACCACCGGCTTCCCGTGATGGTGGCCGTCATGATTGCCAACGGCGGCCCCGAGCGCAGCATGGAATACGACACCGTTTCGGTCAAGTACGCCGACTACGTGGAAGCCGAGGTCCTTCCGCGCGCCGAAAAAGAGGCCCACATAAAGCTGACGAAAGACCCCGAAGGCCGCTTGACCTTCGGAGGAAGTTCGGGTGGGGCCGTGGCTCTTACCATGGCCTGGTTCAAACCGGAGCGTTACCACCGCGTGCTGACATACTCTGGCACATATGTGGATCTGCGGAGCGGCCCCGCGGCCCCGCACGGTGCGTGGGAATATCTCGAACACTTCATTCCCGATAATCCGGCCAAGCCGCTGCGCGTCTGGATGGAGGTCGCGCAGAATGACATCGGCGCCGACACCGGATCCTCGAATCGCCGGAACTGGGTCATCGCCAACCAGCGCATGGCCGCGGTCATGAAGGCCAAGGGCTACCACTACCAGTTCGTTTACGCGAAGAACGCGGGCCACGTTGACGCCAAGGTGATCAACCAGACCTTGCCGCTGGCACTCGAATATCTTTGGAAGGGTTATCCGATTCAAAAGTAGCTGTCTGCACGGATGTTGACGCTTAGAAGAAAGGGATGTGTTGCAAATAGCGAATGTTGAAGGAAGCGCGGAGTCCCGATGACCAGCGGTCATGCACAAATGGGAATCGACGACGGCCTTTCGAAACGACTGGGCTTCAAAAAGGGTCCCAATGTCATCCGCGCCGCCGTGGTCAAAAGTGGCGGCGGCACCGACCCTGTGCACGAATTCTGGACGCGAACGATAAACCGTTCACGGGTTTTGTGGCGCTTCATCCGTATGAGGAAAGCAAAGCCCACTATGCAAAAGAACCATAAACTCTCTGTATTGCCGACCATTCTTGCGCTAGCTCCATTCGCGATTGCGCAATCCGCAGACACCGGGACAGCGCACAAAGCGGCCGCCACGGCGCTGTTGAACTCGAATAACACTGGCGCGGCGCATCTGGCCTGCCCCGCCACAATCGGCCCTGTGTCGACCGCCAACTCGCCTACCGGTCCGGGCCGTGCTGGCGGACCTCCGGCGGGACGTGGTGGCCGGGGGGGCGGGCGCGGGCGAGGCGCGGTTCCTCCGAAAGAAGACTGGTTCGCCGAGGGCGGTCAGGTATTCGACAACCTCTACATGCTGACGACGAAGATGAACAGCGCGTGGGCGGTTACGACCTCTGAGGGAATCATTCTGCTCGACACCCTTTTCGGCTACGCCGCGCAGGACGCCATTGTAGACGGCCTAAGGAAAGTTGGGCTCAATCCGGCGGATATCAAATACATCGTCGTAAGCCACGCGCACGGCGATCACGATGGCAGCGTCAAGTTTCTGCAAGACACCTACAAAGCGCACGTTATTATGGGCCCGAAGGATTGGGAGTTGTCCGGGCGCGAGGCCGATCCTCCACGTCACGACATCGAAGCCACAGACGGGCAGAAGCTGACCCTTGGCGATACCACGATCACGATTTACATTACTCCGGGGCACACAGGCGGCACACTCTCGTTCCTGGTTCCTGTGAAGGATCACGGCCAAGCTCATCTCGCGATGGAGTGGGGCGGGACGGCGTTAAGCGCGGCGACCTCAAAGGAAATGCTCGAGTCCTACATCTCGAATGCAAAACGCTTGAAGGATATTAGCGAGGGCCAGGGCGCGGACGTCATCATCGGCAATCACACCGAATACAACGACGCACTCAACCGTTTGGAGCGCACAAAAGCTCGCAAGGAGGATGAATCAAATCCCTGGATTGTGGGCAAGCGCGAGGTCGAGACCTATCTCACTGTAGTTGAGGAATGCGCGAAGTCGTGGCTTGCGATCGGCGAAGGGCGTCCGTAACTCGGGAGGAAAACTGCACGATGAAGTCCCCACTTGCGAGGCTCGAACTAGATCGTCGCGGTTTCGTCAAGAGGCTTGGCGCCCCTGGGGCTGCCGCTTGGTCATTGTCCCGGGCCCGCGCGTTCGCGTTGCCTGAAGACAAGATCAAGGTAGTCCATTACTTCACTACTCCTGGCGACGCGCAAGGACGCCAAGGCCAGCCGATGGTCAATCAGTCCGCCAACGTCGTCATGATGTAAACCGAACGGGGATTGGTTGGAATCGGCGAACACGGCTCGTATCAGCCTGCCGGGAGCGCCGGTCAGACTGGCCGGACCTCTGAGGCGAAATTGCGACGGAAAGGAATTGCCGAGGGAGTAACCGTGGCAAGCTGAGGAGCAAGCCCCGGGAGCGAAGGCGGGAGGGGCTGGCCGCCATTGTCCCGGCGCCAGTCCGCCCAACTAGGTATGGCCGCCTTCCAGACCTGTTGAGTCTTCGGATCCGGTCACCAACCCATGCCATATAAGCGGGTGTCTTGCTGAAACAAAGCTGGATAAGCAGCAGACGGCTAGCCCAGCCTAAGCCTAGAAGCTGTACTTCATCGCGAATTGCAGAATCCGCGGATCACCCCCACCAGTGGCAGCCGCATTTGCGCCCGCTGCTACGGTAATATCCGAGGTAATCCTGCCGAAAGTTGGGCTATTTAAGGTCAGATTCGGAGATGCTGGATTCAAGTGATTCGGAACATTGAATGCTTCAAAGCGGACTTGCAGTCTTTGTTTCTCCCTGACCGAAAAAGTTCTCGAAAGGCTCATATCCAACTGGAAAGTGCCGGGCAGCAGTACATTGCCTAAGCCGAGATTTCCAAAAGTGCTGTTTGGCACGGAGCCAAAAGCGGAGGCGTTCAGCCAGCCGTCTACGCTCTGATTGGCCGGATAAGGATTGGCGTTGACTTGGTTCGGTCGCTGGCCGCCCAGGCCATTGAGCGCGTTATCCACCCCGCTTACCACCGTTCCATAAGGACCGGATTGCACAGAAAGGATCGTGGAAAGCTGCCAGTTCGACGCCATCCGATACAGCGTCCGCCCTGAAAATTGCGGAGACTGATAGACAAATGAAACATTCACCAGATGACGGCGGTCGATTCCCACGCAGTTGCCGCGATCCATGCGCCGATTCGCGGGGTTGACATAGGTTCCCGTGGAACTCGAATCGTTCGGAATCGGATCGGTGATGCAATGGGACCAAGTGTAGTTGCCGAGAACTGTGAACCCGCCGGACAGGCGTCGTTGGATTGAGAATAAAGCTCCCTCGTACGTTGCGGTTGCGCCATCGTCCACCAGGCCCACTGTGCTGTAATACATACCTTGCGATGGGTTTGCCAGAATGAACGCGCGGCGCGAGGCGATATTCCCCGTCGTGGCGCCGGGAACGACGATTCCCGGGTTGATCTGTTTGTAGGACCAGCCATGGATCAAATTGTTTCCAAGATAGCTCGCCGAGATGAGCCAGTTCGCTCCGAGTTGGCGCTGGACTGTCAAGTTCCATTGCTGCATGTAGGGCGGGATGGTATGAAGAGGATACGTCAGCATGGCGCCATTCACCGGGAATGCGCCATTCGTGGGAATGATTAGGGGGAAGGGATTGCCGCCCGGATAACTCGCCCACGGACTATCGAGCTTCTGCCCAGGGGGGAGGCTGATCAAGTCGCCCCAGGGATTGTTGTAAGCGAACTGTGCGTCGTAGAAGAGATGCGTAGTGGAATAGAATCGGCCGTATGACGCCCGCACAGTCATCTTGCCGTCGCCCTTGGGGTCCCAGACGATGCCGATACGCGGCATGAAGTTATTGAGCTTCTTGGACGTAGTCCCATTGCCGGGATAACCGGCATCACCCGGAAAGATCATTCCGGCCGGCGCATTGGAGTACACGCTGCTGTGAATGTTATTGAGGAAGTTCTGATAGTTGATTTCAGCTACGCGGCCCTGCTTCATGTAAACCGGTAGGAACGGCTCCCACCGGAGACCGTAGCTCAGCGTCACGCGCGGCGTGAGTTTCCAGGAATCCTGAACATAGAGCCCGACGTAATGGTCCCGTGAATAGAGCAAGGCCGGATTACCTTGGGAGAAGGCAGAAAGTTGCCCCGTCAGAAAATCGGCCAGTGCCGTGCCGGTAAACATCCCGTTGAACGTGTATTGGCCGGCTGCGTTTAAGTTGATGGTGTTGTTATTGACCGCGTGAATCCAGTTTCCTCCGAATCCGAATTGGTGGCTGCCCTTTTGCATGCTGACGTCATCGGCGAGCTGACCTGTGGTCGAGTAATAAGCTCCGGCATGCGCGAATACGTTGCCTGTAATAAACGTACCCGCTGTCAGCACCAGGTAGGGACGGTAGCTGTACGCGTTAATTCCGACTTGTTTGGGCCCGAAAACAAAATTTTGGAACTTATCCAGGCCTCCCCGAAGCAAGGTCACATGGAAGGAGTTAACGATGCTGCTGCTAATGAGATACGTGTCGCCGATTGAAAGCGACTGGTCCATTGCGTCGATACCCGCGTTATTCAGCGCCAGCGGGTTCCCTCCAGGTGAATATGGAGACGGGTTTACGAGGTGTGCTCCGTACCAGCGCAGCACCAGTGACTGTTTAGCACTCACTTGGTAGTCGCCTCGTGCCAGGCCCAAATGCTCATCCGCATTCGTGAGATAGCCGAACGTTTCTCTTCCGCAGGGATCATTCGTGACCGGGTAGTAGGTCATGATCTTCAAAGCGGCGGGACTCAACGCCGCGGGTGAGATTTTGTTGCCGACGAATGGTGTATTCAGCGTGAGCGGCCTACCGCTGGACTGGCAAGCGGCCGACGCAAAGGCCGTGAAGTCTCCTGCCTGCATCGCCGGCGTGGGAATAAACGCGATTCCATTGGTCGGATCGGAACGCTGCAAGGTGCGTTGGTAGCCCAGGAAGAAGAAGAGCTTTTCACGCTTAATGGGGCCCCCGAGCGTTCCGCCGAACTGGTTGCGCTTGAGTGTATCGCGCGAGGCGGCGAAAAAGTCGCGCGCATTCAGGTCCCCGTTGCGGAAGAATTCAAATGCGTTGCCGTGAAACTGGTTGCTGCCGGACTTGGTCACCGCGTTAACGGCCGCTGCAGAGTGCTGCCCATACTGTGCCGGAAGAGCGCTGGTTTCAAGCTTGAATTCCTGCAAGGCATCCGGGAAAGGAATGGGTAACGCCTGGTTGCTATATGGGTCGTTGTGAGAAGACCCATCCAGGTTGTACGTCAAACCTGCTGCCGTCGCGCCCGCGACGCTGATCACAACCGTTGGGTAGTTTTTGGTGGAGTTCAAATTCCCGGGGGGCGCTGTAGTGGCGGCGCCGGCAAGGAATATCAGGTATTGCGGCTGGCGTCCGTTGAGCGGCAGCTCCACCACACGCTTCTGGTCCACGACCTGTCCCACGCCGGTACTATGCGTTTCGACCATAGCAGCATCGGCCTGAATTTGGACCTGCTCGGTGATGGAACCGACCTTCAGGACGACGTCCACGCTCGGATTGCTGTCCACCTGCAATACGATACCGGATTGAACGTAAGCGCTGAACCCTTCCTTGGTCACTTGCACCCGGTAAGGACCGACGGGGAGGCTGGCCAAGACGAAAGAACCATCCACGCCAGTTAGTGCCCTTCGCACAGCTCCGGTGTCGGTCTGAGTGGCCTGGACCGCGGCGCCGGGAACTGCCAATCCGCTCGCATCCCGCACCGTCCCTGAGATTTGTGAGTTGCCCTGAGCGTAAAGCCCAGTAAACGTCCAAGCAAAAACCGCTACAGTGAGAGTGGCCAACCGGATCACGTTACTCATATGGCCCCCATTTCAAGTCTGCGTTGACGTCCAGAAGTTGCGAAACGCTGAGGTAGTCTATGCGATTTAAATGGGGGTGTCAAGCAATCAAGAGCAATCAAGAACAGCAATGAACAGCACTCAAGAACACTCGAAGCCGAAGCAGACTACCACGCCGGCAGGGGGATCGTCCGTGCGGCGAGTGCGATGACGTGATGAGGTAAAAATTGGCCTTGCCTTTTCACAGTTGAATGATGCCCCGTTGAATAGCAGCCGTCGTGGCCTGAGTGCGGTCTTGTGCACCCAGCTTTTGCAAGATATGCTGCACGTGGTTCTTCGCTGTCGTCTCGGTAATATCTAGGCTATAAGCGATCTGTTTGTTGCTCAGGCCGCGGGCCACGAGTTCCAAGACCTCGATTTCGCGTTGGCTCAATGTTGGTGAATCGCTTTGCGCTTCCAATGCCGCCGCCAGCGGAGACGGAAGGTAAGTTCCGCCGCCGTGTACGGTTCGAATCGTTTTCAGCAGTTCGTTGCGGAGCACGTCCTTGGTAAGGTAGGCTTGTATGCCCGCCGCCAAGGCCCGCCGGATATCTTCGTCGCCGCCATATGATGTGAGGGCGATCAAGTGCGCGTCGGGGAATTCTTTCCGGATCGCCACCGCAGCCTCCACACCCGACATCAGTGGCATACGAAGATCCAGCAGAGCCACATCGGGGACATGCTTGCGGTAACGTTCGACTGCCTGACGGCCGTTGCTGGCCTCCGCCACCACAAGCATATCCGGTTGCCGGTTGATGATCGCGCTCACACCGACTCGTGCCACCAAGTGGTCATCAGCCACCAGAATGCGGATCTTCGAACTCATGGAAACGGCACCGAAAGCTCGCCTTCCGTCCCGGCAGCCGGTTGGCTCCTGCGACGGGACTCGCCGCCAGTCTGTTCCGCGCTCGCGGCTTCCGGTCAGAGCCCCTCCCTGACGCGCCCGACTACTACCCGCGTCGATGCGCCTTAAGGAGATTGTACAGAAGATCCTGGGGCGAACTCCAATAACCAGTCCTTATCGTTCCAGGAATTTTGGATCTTGTTCGCAGCAGCGATGTTCCGCCACACCCAATTTTGTAGAGACGAGAGCGTCGAATGCTTAAAAAAGACTCATGGAAGCGTTACGGTCACTTCCACTTCCGTCCCGACACCCGGTTGGCTGCCTAGGCGAAATTCGCCTCCAATATGTTCCGAGCGCTCGCGGATTCCAATCAAACCGAAGTGGCCTCCCATTCCGGCGAACGCATCGTCGGTCTGGAAACCGCAGCCGTTATCGATTACTTTCAGGTTTACAATCTTCTCCGTCCGCTCCAGCTTCACCTCGATCCTGCTGGCCTGAGCGTGTTTTGAGGCATTGGTAACCGCCTCCTGCGCAATCCGCAATAGATTGTGTCGCATGTCTTCCGGCAGGTTCTCGAATTCACCCTTGACCTGGACCTCCACATTCACGGCCGCACCCGCCGTCCAGCTGCGCACGTTGGAGTGGAGCGCGGCAGCAAGATCGCGATCGGAGAGCGCCGCCGAACGCAGATCCATTACGGAACGGCGTGCCTCCGTGAGGCTATGCTGCGCCATATGGCGGGCCAGATCCAGATAGATGTGAGCGGAACGCAAATTCTCCGGGAGACACGTTTCCAGCGCGTCCAGTTGCGAAGAGATGCCCACGAAAGCCTGAGCGAGCGTATCGTGAATCTCGCGAGCCAGGCGCAACCGCTCTTTCAGAACGGCGGCAAAACGGAAACGGATCTGGCGAACTCGAAGTCGGTAGACCATCCAGCAAGCGAACGCCGCTAGCCCTACACAGAGAGTGCGAAACCAGCCCGTTTCATAATAGTGCGGGAGAAGCTCTAACTCGTATGCCGCCTCAGTCGGTGGAGCGCCAGGTACCTCAGCTCGTATGCGGAACCGATAGTACCCGTACCCGAGGTTGTTGTAGATAGCAACTCGCCGGGTTTCGGCGATGATCCAATCCGAATCCAATCCTTCGAGTTTGTAGGAATAATGGACCAGTTCGGGAGCGTTCAAGTAAATCGCGGCGTACCGTATCTCAACCCGGCCGCGGCCCGGGGGGACCCGCGGGTGCGAGGAGCTGTCGAGCCGGCGGCCGTCGGCCGTCATCTCTGCAAGGTAGATGGGCAACGGCCCTGAGGCTCGGCGCAGTGCCCCCTGCCGGTAAATTGCAATTCCACGCGCCGTCGCGAACCAGAGGCTGCCATCGGAGTGGCGGCCGCCACCCAAGCCGATGTCCGAAGGCGCTTGCGCGCTGCGCAGGCCGTCCGTCAGGCCGTAGTTCAACGGATCGAGATGCCGTCTCTTACCGTTCGCGAAATCCCTCAGTTGACTCTTCGGAACGCGGCAGATACCGCGCGTGGTGCTGAGCCAAAGCGATTCGCCATCATCGAGGATGTGCGAAATGTTGTCGCTGAGAAGGCCATCCCGCTCGCTGAATCTACGAAAACGCCCCGCGCGGAAGGCGTTCAAACCCCCGCCAATCGTTCCGATCCACAACGTGCCGTCCTTATCCGGATACAGCGACCGGATCAGATTGCTGCCTAGGCCGTCAGCGGTGGTATAGAGCTGGTTGCCGGAAGGGGTGACTCGCCACAGTCCGCCCTGGATGGTTCCGGCCCAGAGCGAATGATCCTCGGCTTCGGCTAGCGTGACGAAAGCGCCCTCCAGCATTCCCGGGTTGGCCGCCGGAACTGCGGTGCGGAACTCGTTTCCCCTGAGTTGTCCCAAACCGTTGGGGAGAGCCAGCCAAATCCGTCCGGCCGAGTCTTCCAGCGCGTCGAATACTCGTTTGCGGCCCTGCGGATCGGGCGGGTTAAAGGTACGCACCCGGCCGTGGTTCCAAATCTGCAGTCCTTCGCGCGTCGAAACGAGCAACTCGCCAGTTGATGTCTCGCGGATCGAGTAAACGCGGCCTTTTTCAGGACCGGCACGGATGGCGTGAAAGGGATCACTCGGGGCAAATCTTCTGAGTCCTCGATCCAGAAAGCCGGCCCATACACTGCCGGCGCGGTCCTCATAGATCGCGTTCGGCTCGTCGCTGGGCAGGCCCTCTGGTTTGCCGAAAACCGTAAACACGTCGTCACGAAAACGCAAGAGGCCCCGATTGGTGCCTACCCACAAATTCCCATCGCGATCCTCGAACAGGCAGCGGACTCCATCCTGTACCGAGCCCTCTGTTAGAGTGCGAAAACCTTCCCCTTCCAGGCGGGCTAAGCCGCCATTGGTTGCCACCCAGAGATTGCCATCCCGATCCGCCTTCATGTCTCGCAATTCGAATGGGTCGGTCAGGCCTTCGCGCGATCCAAATCGGAAGATCCGGCCGTTAGGAGACTTTCGAACGAGTCCGCGGAAACCGAGTATCCACAGACTGCCCAGATGATCTTTCAATACCGCCGAAGGAAAGTCGCCTTCCAAGGCAGAGGGCCCGAATATGTCCCGGAAACGCCCATTCTCAAAACGGGCGACGGAGCTGGTTCCGGCCACATACAAGATCTGGTTGCGATCCTCCCACACGCCTCTCACCACCCGCAACGGAATGTCCCGCCCACGGAGAAAATTGCTGAATCGCGAACCATCAAAGCGGCTCAGGCTTCCTCCCGCCACGATCCAGAGAGTACCGGCATGGTCGACAAGCAAAGCGGAGACTGCACTTCCGGGTAGACCATCTTTCGGGGTAAATGTCCGGAACTGGCCATGGGCGTAGCGGGTCAGCCCGTTCGGAGTTCCGATCCAGAGCGAGCCGTCGGGCCCGGCGGCCAGCACAGTCACGGAGTTCGATGGCAAGCCGGCTTGATCCTTCCCGAACGCAACGAATTCATACCCGTCGAAGCGCGCCAAGCCCTCGTCGGTGCCAAGCCAAAGAAACCCGTCGGTGGTCTGCGTAATCGCGCGAATGGTGTCCTGCGGCAACCCCTGTTGCTGGCCCCATGCCGTCACAGAATATTGCGTCAGGGCTCTGCCCGGGCTCAGCGCATAAGTGCGCAACGGGCCTCCCCCGAAAAACAATAAGGCGCAGATCCAGGGCCTCATTTCGTTCTGTCCCATATTCTACACATCGCCACATCATCCGAAATGATGGTTGAATTTCAACATTCATGGAGGTAGGCTGCGTGAGCCGGCAATGATCCGAATTCATCATGATCCGAATTCATCATTGCCCGCCCAAAACACCTGTGATAAGCTTCGCACATTTAGATCCGTCCGGAGGGTGGGCAAATGCGTCAACTTGCGAGAGGCTTCGTCTGCATACTGATCCTGTGTTCCGCCGTTCTGGCGCAAACGTCGACTGCGCAGATCAACGGAACGATCAAAGATGAAAGCGGTGCCGCCATCCCGGGCGCACAACTGAAAGCGACCCAGGCGGCCACGGGAGCTGTGCGGAGCGTCCTTAGCGGAGCCGACGGCAGGTACGTGCTTGCTAATCTTCCAGTCGGCCCGTACACCTTGGAGGTAAGCAAAGAAGGCTTCAGCAAGTTCGTCCAGACCGGGATCGTGTTGCAGGTGGATGCCAATCCGTCGATTGACGTTCCGCTGAAAGTAGGCTCGGTGAACGAACAAGTTCAGGTGCAGGCGGAGGCCGGCCAGGTCGAGACCCACAGCACCGGAGTCGGCAATGTCGTCGACAACCAACGCGTTGTCGAAATGCCCTTGAATGGCCGGAACCCTCTGGAGTTAGTGCTCCTGAACGGGATGGCGACGTTGCCCGGTCCGGGGGCAATCAATAACGTTCGCAATTACCCGACGATTGTCATTTCCGTCGCCGGCGGCCAGGGAGGGAATAGCGCAACCTACTTGCTGGATGGCGCGCTATACGAAGACCCGTACAACAACCTGACTCTTCCCCTGCCATTCCCTGATGCTCTTCAGGAATTCAAAGTGGAAACCAGTGCCCTGCCGGCCCAATACGGATACCATTCCGGCGCCGCCGTGAACGCGGTGACCAAGTCCGGGACCAATGAGTTTCATGGCGATCTCTTCGAGTTTGTTCGCAACGGGGATTTCAATGCTCGAGACTTCTTTGCGGCGCAACGGGATACCTTAAAGCGGAACCAATACGGAGGCGTGATCGGCGGGCCCGTCAAGAAAGATCAGCTTTTCTTCTTCGCAGGATTACAACACACCTCACAACGCTCCGATCCGAATGCGCTGACGGCATTTGTGCCGACCGCTCAAATGCTGGCGGGCGATTTCACCGCAGTCGCTTCACCGGCGTGCGAAGGCGGCAAGCAGATCAATCTGAGCGCCGCAGCAGGGTTTGTGAATAACCAGATTCCCGTCACCAAGTTAAATCCGGTCGGGCTCAACATCGCCAAGACCATACCTGTTTCGCCGGATCCGTGCGGACGAACCCTGTACGGATATGACGCAGGACTGGACGAAACTCTGGGCGTGGTCCGGATTGACTTTCAGAAAAGTGCGCGGAATAACATCTTTGGCAGGTATTCGGTAGGCTCCTTGAACAATCACTCGACGTTTGACGGACGAAATCCCCTCTCGATCAACAACTTTGGTGTGAATGACCTGAACTACCAATTTGCCATCGGGGATACCTATCTGTTCGGCGCCAACGTGGTCAGCTCCTTTCGCCTTTCGGCCAGCCGTACCAACGTGGTGAAGCTTCCTGACCCCTACAAGTCCCTTGCGGAGTTCGGTGCGAATTATACGCCGATTGGCGGACACGTCCTCGATTTGACGGTCGCCGGAGTCGGCGGAGGGTTTGCGATCGGCTCGACCGCCTCGGTTCCCGGCGAAGCGCACACCGGAGCCAATCCATCGCTGTCCGAAGATGTTAGCTGGGTCAAGGGTTCTCATCAAATCCAGTTCGGAGGGAACCTCTACAAGCGGATCATGAACTACTGGTCGGGAGTCAATGCCGTCGGCACCGTCAGCTTTAATGGGACCGTAACCGGCCTGGCATTGGCGGATTTTCTCACCGGTAATGCCATTTCTTTCGGCCAAGGCACCAATTATGGCATGTATCTATATCAGTACTACGCCTCGCTCTACGTGCAGGACTCCTGGAAGCTGTCGCGGCGCCTCTCTCTGAACTATGGCGTGCGGTGGGAGCCCTATCTTTCCAATCAGAACAAATACGCGCAGCTTGACCACTTCGATCCCACTTTGTTTGTTCAAAACTATCACAGCAGTGTTTTTACTTCGGCTCCGGTTGGCCTCGCCTTTGCCGGGGACGCGCAATACAACTGCGGAAACGGCTATAACTGCAACACCTGGGATAAATTCTTCCCACGCGTCGGATTGGTCTGGGATCCCACCGGAAGGGGGGATATGTCCGTCCGCGCATCCTACGGCATGTTTGGGGACAGGCTACATCAGTTCTTCCCGAATCAGATGGGGTTTGGCCCGCCCTTTGGCAGCAACGTAGGTCTTTCCAACGTGAACCTTTCCGATCCCTGGGCCAACTACCCGGGCGGCAATGCTATCCCGACACTGGCCGCATGTAATCCGGTTGGTCACGCCAGCCACACGTGCGCTTTCCCCACGGCGGGCCAATACGTGACGTTCAATTTGAGCGACTACCACCCCATGTACGTCAATCAGTGGAACCTGAGCGTCCAGAAGCAGGTTGGGAACTGGCTCTTTTCCGCGAATTATCTGGGTAACTCATCGATTCATCTCGGCACCTCCGAGCCTCTGAACCCGGCGGTCTTCCTGGGACTGGGTCCGTGCACGCTGAACGTCGTCAATGTCACCGGGCAAGTGGTCCCCACCAGTTTCTCCACCTGCTCGACGACTGCCAATCAGAACCAGCGCCGCGTCTTCTATTTGCAGAACCCAGTGGCGGGGCAATACTACTCCGGAATTGGGGCATATGATCCGGGCGGCAACGGCTCCTACAACGGCCTCTATCTCTCCGCCAATAAAAGGCTGAGCCACGGGTTCGTGGTCACCGCCAATTACACTCTCTCGCACTGCATCAGCGACATCTACGATCAGCAGACCGGGTCCGGCGGCGTCTCTCCCTACCAGAACCGCCGATCCGGCCGCTCGAACTGCCTCGGCGCCGATCAGCGCCAACTATTTACGCTGAACGCGGTTGCTCAGACGCCGCGATTCTCCGGCCGGGCGCTGCGCATGTTGGCCAGCAATTGGCAGGTCGCTCCGATCCTTCAGATTAAGTCCGCCCAATTCTTCAGCATCGTTCCGGGCACGGATCGCGCCCTCACCACCGCTCCGGCCCAGACCGGAAATCTCGTAAGCCCGGATCAGGTCTACCCCAGCAATCAGAATGTGTCGCATTGGATAAATACCGCTGCCTTCGCGTTACCCGCACTGGGCACCTACGGCAATCTCGGGCGGAATAACATAAAGGGCCCGGGAGTGTTCCAATTCAATATGGCTCTTTCGCGGACGTTTACGATTCGTGAGCGAAAGACGATTCAAGTGCGTGCGGAGTCGTTCAACCTGCCGAATCATCTGAATCCGTCTGTCCCGACGGGTTCACAGAGTTCCTCTACCTTCGGACAGATTCTTAGTGACATCAGCGGGAACAACGGCTTGGATGCAGGAGACCCGCGGATCATTCAACTCGCGATGAAGTTCGTTTTTTGAGAGTGGTGCGGCTTCTGGCGAGCTATGCTTGCGCCACCACGCACAAAACAAAGCAGATAATCCGAATGGATCATAGCACACGGCCTTGGGGTTGGAGTAAAATATCCGCAGTACTTGAGGAGGGTTTAACTTTTGAAGAGGCCGATCGCGAAAATCGTTGTTTTGTGCAGCCCGGTGGTTTTCGGCTTCCTGACGGCCCACAGTCCGGCGGCGGCGCAGCCCGTTTCCACGAATGCATCGGCGCCGGCGTCTATTTCGGCTGCTGCCGGGCGCGCACTGCTTGACCGGTATTGTGTAGCGTGCCATAACGATAAGCTGAAGACGGCAAATTTTTCCCTCCAGAGTCTGGGTCTGGCAACTGCGGGCGATCACCCGGAAGTTTGGGAGCAGGTAATCCGAAAACTACGTGCCGGCATGATGCCGCCTCCCGGCATGCCTCGCCCCCCGTTGGCGCAGTACGAACAGTTACGGGACTGGCTGGAGGCCGAACTGGACCGGAAAGCGGCCGCACATCCGAACCCCGGCTCTGTTGTGCTTCACCGTTTGAACCGCACCGAATACGCCAACGCGGTCCGCGACCTGCTGGACCTCCAGATAGACGTCAACACTCTCCTTCCCCCAGATGATTCGGCACGAGGCTTTGATAACGTGGCGGGTTCGCTGACCATCTCGCCCACCCTGCTTGAGGCGTACACCACCGCAGCCACCCGGATCGCGCGCATGGCGGTCGGCTTTTGGAAGTCGCCAACTGCGGCCGCATACATTGCGCCTCCGGATTCATCGCAAAACCAGCACATCGAGGGCCTGCCTTTTGGCACGCGTGGCGGTATGGCGGTTCGCCACACGTTCCCTTCCGATGGGGAATATCACTTCTCCGTCCAGAACCTTGGCATCGGCAAGTTCATTCCCGGCGAGAAGCTGGAATTCCTCATCGACAACGAAATGGTGGCCACGCGCGATTACAAAGACGTAGGCTTGAGTGCGAACAACTCTTCGGACCGCGACGGGGAGATCGATGTTTCCCTGCCTGTGAAGGCCGGAACTCATCTGGTCGGCGTCACCTTTCTTGCCGCGAATTATCGTCCCTCTCTCGATTTCATCCGGCAGTACGAACGAAAATCGCTCGAGGACAACCCCATCCCGCAGTTGGAATACCATCCGGCGGTCGGAATTTTGAGAATTCAAGGGCCGTTCAACCCGACACAACCAGAAGACTCTCGCTCTCTCCGTAAAGTCTTTACCTGCCATCCGGCAAGCGAGGCACAGGAAAGTGCATGCGCCAAAGAGATCCTTACTACTCTAATGCGCCGTGCGTACCGGGGGCCGGTGACAGCCGCGGATTGGGAATGGGTGCAGGCCTTCTATCTTGAGGGCCGGCGGGAAGGCACGTTTCGGGATGGCATCGAGCTGGGTCTACGGCGGATTCTGGCCAGCCCACCCTTTCTCGTCCGTGCCGAGCAGGAACCGGCAAACATTCCGCCGGGCCGGCCCTACCGCATTACTGACCTGGAACTTGCCTCCCGCTTGTCATTCCTCATCTGGAGCAGCATCCCGGACGATGAACTCATTCAGGTTGCCAGCCAGAACAGATTGCATCTGACGGCAGTACTCGAACAGCAGGTGCACCGGATGCTTGCGGATCCCAAAGCCAGCGCTCTGGTAGAAAATTTCGGGGACCAGTTGTTGTATTTGCGAAATCTGCCGGCGACCTCCCCGGACGGAGTTTACTATCCGGATTGGGACGACGAGTTGCGCAAGAGTTTCCGCCGGGAAACGGAATTGCTGTTCCAGAGCATCATTAAGGAAAATCGCAGCGTCCTCGACCTTTTGACCGCGGACTACACATTTCTGAACGAAAGGCTCGCCAAGCACTATGGCATCCCAAACATTTACGGCTCCCAATTCCGGCGTGTGACGCTCGGACCGGATCTCGCCTATCGCCGCGGCTTGCTGGGCCAAGGGAGCGTTCTCGCACTTACGTGGGTGCAGAACTTCCGGACCTCGCCTGTGAAGCGCGGCGTTTGGGTGCTCGAGAACATTCTGGGGACACCGCCGCCGGAGCCGCCTCCCAACGTGCCGCCTCTGGAAGACACCAAGGGCGACAACAAAATCATGACGCTGCGCGAGCAGATGACTCTGCATCGGAAAAATGAACCGTGCGCGAGCTGCCACAAACTCATGGATCCGATCGGATTCGCACTGGAGAATTTCGACGCCGATGGGAAGTGGCGGACTAAGCAGGGGGGCGACGGCGGCGTCCCGCTGGACACCTCGGCTGTTCTGTGGGACGGCACCAAGGTCAACGGCCCAATCGAGCTGCGGCAGGCTCTGCTGCGCTATTCGCCGCAGTTCGTCCGTACGATTACCGAAAAGCTGATGACGTTCGCCCTGGGCCGCGGAGTCGAATACGAAGATATGCCTGTCATCCGTTCCATCGTCCGAAACGCTCACAGCGATAATGACCGGTTTGTTTCGATCCTGATGGGTATTATCAAGAGCGCACCGTTTCAGATGCGAACCAAAGAGGTCGAAGAAGTGGCCGCGGCCACGCCCGTTACCCCCGTTACCAAGGAGGCCAAATGAACTTTATCGAAAAGAAATTCATCGCGCGACGTACGTTCATCAGGGGCGCAGGTGTCGTTTTGGGTCTGCCGCTTCTCGACTCGATGGTCCCGGCCCAGACTCCCCTGAACGAGACGGCAGCGGTACCGGTCCGGCGGTTTTTGGGCATTTGGCACCCGCACGGCGCGGCGCCAGGCTACTGGAGCCCGCTACAGGAAGGGGCAAATTTCGAATTCTCGTTCATCACCAAGCCACTGGAGCCGTTCCGCAAGTATGTCACGCTGGTCACCGGGATGGACATGCCAGAGGCGATGGCCACCACCGATGAGCCGGGAGGCGACCACGCGCGCGGAGCGGTTCTGCTGTCCGGCTCCCGCCCACGCAGGAACGCGGTCAGCCCGTACCTGGGCGCGACCATGGATCAGCTCATCGCGAAGAAATATGGTCGCGACACCATCCTGGAATCGCTACAGCTCGGCGTCGAACAGGACGGCAACTACGGCAATTGCAACTGGGGGTACAGTTGTGCGTACACGAACTCCATCTCCTGGACCTCGCCCGTCCAGCCGCTGCCTACGGAAGTAAACCCGCGGGTGGCCTTCGAGCGCCTGTTTGGTGATGGCACCAACCCCGAGGAAAGAAAGACCGGCCGCAAACAGAACGCCAGCATCCTGGATTCCGTCGCCCAACAGATTTCGTATTTCAAGAAACCCTTGGGTGCGGTCGACCGTACGCGCCTGGATACCTATCTCGAGAATATTCGTGAGATCGAGCGGCGCATCCGGATCGCGATGGAGAGGTCGATCCAAGAGCCCTCCGAGGAAATCCCCTTCGGAGTGCCTGAAAACAAGCAAGTGCATTACCGGCTGATGTACGATCTGTTGGCATTGGCCTTCGAGGGCGACCTGACCCGCTCTGCCACATTTATGCTCGGTAAGGATCTTTCCGGCGCTAGCTTCCCCGAATCCGGTTTTAACGGCGGATGGCACGGGTCCTCCCATCACGGCGATAAACCGGAGAACGTGGCCAGCTACGCCAAAATGAATCGTTACCACGTGCAGAACCTTGCCTATTTTGCGGATAAGCTGAGCAAGACACCCGATGGCGATGGCAAGCTTCTCGATCACATCCTGATCTACAAAGGGAGCAACATGGGCAACTCGCATCGCCACGCGCATGTCAAGGTGCCGGTCATCCTGCTGGGGGGGCTGGACGGTAGTTTCAAAGGCAATCGTCATATCGTTTTTCCCGACAACACGGAGCGCACTTCGAATATGCTGCTCGCCGTGCTGCACAAGTACGGCATCGAAAAGTTTCCCAAGTTCGATGCCAGCGGCCGGCAGGTGGGCGAAATCGAAACATTCGGCTCCAGCACCAGGCCGATCTCGCTATGATGGAGCGGCGAACCATGCAAGTTGTGATCGGGATCGTTGCCGCGCTCCTCTGTTTTAACACTTCCGCTGCGGCTCAACTCCGGCGGATGACGAGGCCGAAAGTCGAACGGCCCGATGGACCGGTTTGGGAAGTGATCCGCAAACAGTGCATCGCGTGCCACGGGATTGACGACTATGCCTTCTACGCCCAGGATCGTGTGGCTTGGCAGAAGCTCATTGCGGACAAACATAAATCGGCTGAGGTCAATCTGTCCGATGGCGACCGGAATCTTCTGCTGGATTGGTTGGTATCCAAATTCGGCCCCGATACGAAGCCGTTCCCCCGGACCTATATTCCGCCCGAGATCACCACGTTCTTCTCCGATCCGGAAGCCATCCGGCTTCTCAACCGGGCCTGCACGAAATGCCATGGGTTAGAGCGCGTGGAACCGGTCAGGAAGGCAGCCGAGTCCTGGCGGGTCACGCTCGTGGATATGAGAGAACGAGGGGCGCAGCTCTCGGACCAGGAACTGGAGCAGCTTGTGGAATGGCTCGCCCGGGTCTGGGGCACAAACGAGGACAAATGAGAATGTCTTACAGCCATGAGATACGCGATTAAGACTGTTGCGATTGGCTTGTTGTTCACTTCGGCTATCTGTGCGGCCGTTCGGAGCGAACTGGCGGATGCCGTCATGCAGGGTGATACGCCTGCTGTCCGCGCCCTGCTCGGCAAGAAAGCCGACGTGAACGCACCGCAAGTCGATGGCACGACGGCCCTCCACTGGGCGGTTCAGGCCAACGACCTGGAAATGACAGAAATGCTGTTGAAGGCTGGAGCACGCGCGTCGGCCGCCAATCAGTCGGGAGCAACACCGATGCTGCTAGCCGCGACGAATGGCAATGCCGGCATCCTCGAACGCCTCATCCAGGCTGGCGCCGATCCCAATGCCGCGGTATCCCAAACCGGCGATACGGCACTGATGATAGCGGCTCGCACCGGCAAGCTGGACCCGGTACGAGTGCTTCTGGATCGGGGAGCGCAGGTAAATGCGAAGGAAGCGTGGGGCGGCACCACAGCCCTCATGTGGGCCATTTCGGAGCATCATCCCGAGGTCGCCAGGCTTCTGGTGGAGCATGGCGCGGACGTGAATGCGAAATCCAACTTCGTGCCCTCGGCCTCGGGTAGAGGATTCGAAGGAACGTCTCCGGTCGCGCCGAAATCCAACCAAACCACCGAGGAGTTCGCCAGCGGCTGGATGACGCCCCTCATGTTCGCCGCCCGGGAAGACGATGTCGAATCCGCACGTATCCTCGTCAAGGCCGGAGCGGACGTGAACGCGGTTGGGGGAGACAGCAAAGACGCTCTCGGACTTGCGCTTTTCAATGGTAGCTACGATGTTGCATCCGTGCTCATCGATAATCACGCGAGCGTGAACCACGCCGACGCACAACGCTTCACGCCCCTGTTCTGGGCCGTGGATCGCCGCAACATGGAGACCGCGCCAAACTTCCCCTGGATGGTCACCACGGACCCTCTTCCCCTCATCAAGAAGCTTCTGGATGCCGGAGCGAACCCGAACGCTCTGGTGAACAACACACCCAGAGCCCGCATGCGCGAGGGCTCGCCGCGAATCGTCTTTGCGACGGCATTGATGCGCGCCGCCTTCGCGGGCGATATCGAGCTGGTCAAGCTGCTGCTCGCACACGGCGCCGACCCGCACATTCCATCGAGTGACCGGGAGACAAACCTGATGGCCGCCTGTGGTCTTGCATTTATTAACGGCTATCACAGGCAAAGGCCGTCCGCCGAACGGCTGGAAGTTGTGAAACTGCTGGTTGATCTGGGCGAAGACGTAAATCACGCCGACAGCTATGGCATCACTTCCCTCATGGCGGCCGCGAACTTCGGCGACATCAACATAGTTCACTACCTGATCGATAAAGGCGCGGACCTCGGCACGCATGATCTCGGAAAAAAGAACGACGGTAACTTCGGTTCGAGCGTTGAGCCCCTCATGCCCATCGACTATGCGATTGGAGTGGGAACGTTCGTGCCTAATAATGCTGTCATCATGCATGAGGATGTAGTGAAGCTGATGAACGACGTCATGAAGCAACGGGGAATCAAACACACCACCTCGGAATGCACGTTGAGAGGATTCACCTGCAGCGTCGCCAATGTAGATCCCAAGACCGCTACGCCGGCCGAGATCGCCAAAATCCGGAAGATCCAAACCGGATATCAGGTGGATGGCATCACTGGTGGCCTGGCGGTTCAGGATCAAACGAAAAAGAGCAAGTAGGCGACTCCGTTAGCCGACAATCAAGATGGTTGGGGACTCGCCGCCATATGCGGGCGGTAATCCTTCGCTGAAGAAGTACAACGCGATCGCTGGGGAGAGTGTAGGCTCCAGCGTGTGTCGCGGTCACCAACTTGCGCCTTCGAGATGCCCGGGAAGAACTGGAGATCCCGTCACGACAGGACATACGCCGGTTCATCGCGAGTTTTCCGACATGGCGCGACCGTCTGATTGCCGAGATTATGTGGTTGACCGGCATGCGCAGTGCGGAGGTGTGCGCGCTGCCGTTGCACGCCCTGCCAGAGAATCCAGCGGTGATTGGGAAAGAGACCGCAAGCATCAAGATCACGGGGAAAGGACAGAAGCGGAGGGCAGTGCTATTTCCGGTGCGCCTGCTGTGCTCGATTGACCGCTACGTCCACATGGAACGTAAGCGCCACGTCCGCGTCCAGGATCCTCTGAGCGTGTTTGTGGGACGGGCGGCAATGCGCTAAAGACGCCCGCTGTCAACCGGGTGTTCTCGACCAACTGCAAGCGGACCGGGCTGTCCATCTGGCCGCATTTGCTTCGACACGCCTACAC
>Ga0209698_10001171_pt1 | contig 30279 bp, 22 predicted proteins | sample LitLauG_LLR_2012_FD_187203 | JGI IMG/M metagenome (GOLD analysis project Ga0209698, IMG submission 187203) | Freshwater sediment microbial communities from Pennsylvania, USA - Little Laurel Run_MetaG_LLR_2012 (SPAdes) (version 2) | ecosystem: Environmental > Aquatic > Freshwater > Creek >... | reverse complement strand
ATCTTTTCCTCGATCGCGCCGGACTGGCGACTGGTGAAGCTGCTGGCGACGCTGCCCTCGAAGAACACCGACGGCCTGATCGGCGGCGTCATCCGCATCCTGGAACAGGAAGGCATTCACCTCCGCGATTCGACCGCCTTGTTAAAGCCCATGCTGTCGGACGCGGGTGTGCTGACCCGCCGCAAGCCGGATAAGGACGAAAGCACCGACATCGACTACGGACGCCGCGTGGCGAACGCGCTGGCGGGGTTCGACGTGGGACAGAGCGTTGCCATTTGCGAGCGCGCCTGCGTGGCCTTGGAAGCCATGGAAGGAACCGATGCCATGCTGCGCCGCGCGGCATCGTTGGTCAACGGCCGCCGCCTTTCCCTGGTGAAGGTAGCCCGCCGCCGCGAGCACCTGCTGTTCGATGTCCCGGTGGTCGGCCTCGCCACGATTCCGGTGATGCGCCAGACCGCCACCACGATATTAGCCATAGAAGCCGGGCGGACGTTGATGCTGGACAAGCAGCAGATGATCGAAGCCGCCAACGAGGCCGGTATCGCGATCGTAGGACTGGATATCGAGCCGCGCCCGAAGGGAGTGGAGTGAGCAAAGCCCGACTCGCCGTCATCGGCGCCGGCCAATTCGGCAAAAACCATTGCCGCGTCATTCACGAATGCCAGCGAGCCGAACTCGTGGCCGTAGTGGATATTGATGGCGCCCGCGCCGCCGAATCGGCCGCCGCCCACGGCGCCCTCGCCCTCACCGACTACCACGAACTGGCCGGCCGCGTGGATGCCGTTATCGTAGCCGCGCCCACCTCGCTTCACGCTGAAATCGGCAGCTGGCTGCTCGATGCCGGCATCGACGTGCTGGTGGAAAAACCCATTGCCGCGGATCTGCCTTCGGCAGGGCGCCTCATCGACGCCGCGGAAAAGGGCGGACGCATTCTCCAGGCCGGACACCTCGAGCGCTTCAACCCCGCCGTCGTGGAGATGGAACATAGGGCCACTCTGCCGCTCTTTTTCGAGATCCACCGGCTGAATGTCTTCAGCCCCCGCAGTCTCGATGTGGATGTGGTGCTCGACCTCATGATTCACGATGTCGATATCGTGCTCGCGCTGGCGCGCGCCGAGCCGTCCGAGATCCGTGCCGCCGGCATTTCGATCCTCTCGCCCAAGGTGGATATCGCCAATGTCCGCTTGCAGTTTCCGAACGGCTGCGTGGCCAACCTCACCGCCAGCCGTGTTTCCACCGAACGTGTGCGCAAGCTGCGCCTCTTCCAGCCGCGGCAATACCTGTCAGTCGATTACAGCCGCCAAGATCTTGCCATTTTCTCGGTCGACGGCGGTCAGATCGGGTTCGAACAGGCCGCGGTAAATAAATCGGAACCCCTCCGCCTGCAGTTGGAAGCCTTCCTGGATAGCGTCGAAACACGAAAATCGCCGAAAACATCCGGCCTCGCGGCGCGTCAAAGCTTAGGAGTCGCCCTGGCGATTCTTGATAAAATTAAAGAGCACTCGGAAGTGGTCTCCCAAACGCTGGCAGCAGGATGGAATCGATAGCTTCACCTCCGCCTGATACCGAACTGAATCTTCTTACGGATTGGAACGTTTATAGCGACCGTTCCCGTCGGCGGCACGCGGCAGTTTACTCCATCGCCGGCCATGTCGTGCTGATTGCTTTCCTGGCGGTGGTGCCTCCCGGCGTCGTGGAACCGCGGCCCGCGCCCGAGGCGCACCGCGTAACCCCGCTGGTCGCACCGCCTCCGGAGCTGACGCAGCGAGCGCCCAACAAACAAAAGATCAGTAAAGAATTCGACGTGGTCGACGCGCTGGAGCGCCCCAAGGTTCAGATCCCCAACGGCGCGCCTTCCACCACGCGCCCGCACGCCTTCCGTCCCACCGAGTCGGCGCAGGCCGCGCCGGTGCGTCCTACCGCGCCGCTGCCCGAGGCGCCCAAAATGGAAAATGCGCCCCCCCAAGTCGAACTGCCGCAGATCGCACAAGCTACGCCGCAGATCCAGGCCGCAGAAAGACCCAAGCTGGCCTTGGAAAACCCGGCCGCTCCGCCTCCTGTGCCGGCGCCAGGTCAGAGCCGCATAGCGATTCCGAACGCATCGGTGGCGGACGCGGTCCGGCAAGCGGTCCGCGGCGCGCCTTCGGGCGGACTGACGATCGGCGACCTCGATTTAACCGGTCCCGGGGGAGCTGGACCGGGACTCAATCTTCCGCCGGCGCCTGGTTCGCAGGGAAGTAATCTGGAGTTGCTCAGCGATCCGCAGGGAGTGGACTTCCGGCCCTACCTGATGCAGGTGCTCGCCGCCGTGCGCCGCAACTGGCTGGCCGTCATTCCGGAAAGCGTCAAGCTCGGGCGCAAAGGAAGAGTGGGAATTCAGTTTTCGATCGCCCGGGCGGGATCGGTGCCCAAACTGGTGATCGTCTCCAATTCCGGAACCGACGCCCTGGATCGCGCGGCCGTCGCCGGAATCAGCGCCTCCAATCCCTTCCCCCCGCTCCCCTCCGAGTACAAAGGAGACCGCATTGTGCTGCAATTCAACTTCGCCTACAACGTGCCGCGGCGTTAAAAGGGGACAGACGCCAACTAACGGGACGATGCACTAGCGTCTGCCCTCTTTGGACCCTACTGCGTGCGGCCGTTGTGTTTGTCGCGATAAATCTGGCGGCTGAGCCGGTTTTGCTGGCGATTCACTTGTGCCTTCTCCGGCTGCGTGAGATGGCCGTTGTGATCCAGGCGGTCGCGCCGGATCTCTTGGTTCAGCCGGGCTTCCTTGCCTTCCAGGCGCGCCGTTTCGCCAGCGGTCAATTGACCCGATTGCACGCCTTGCGCGATGCGGTCCTGCTGATTTTCACGCCGTTGATTCACCGTTTGTGCGTTCAGGCTAACCAGGGTCAGCGCGCTCCCCATCATCGCCGTCATCCAGATCTTTTGAAAACTCGTCATTGCTTTGTTCCTCCTTCTAACGGTGTAAATGCGCGCCGGAAGGCAAAGTTGCTCGTGTCAGAATTAAATATTGATGAACTCGCGGCTGATTTGGGCGATGGCATCGTACGGCGCGCTCGCCGCGCTGGCTGGATTCACATTGGATGGCACGCTACGCTATGCCATCTGGATCTTGATGGCCGGCCTGGCGCTGAAGACCTACATCGCCCACAAAGCCGGCTGGTAGGAGACGCCCTTCAAATCCCCACCGCTCCCATGTGCGCTGCCGGATAGCGCGTACCCGATGTAATCCCACGTGGCGCAATTTCATCCAGACGCCTTAGTTCTTCCCCTGAGAGCCTCACATCCAGCGAGCCGAGATTATCATCCAGATACTTGCGGCGCTTGGTCCCCGGTATGGGCACGAGATCGTCGCCCTGCGCCAGCACCCACGCCAGCGCGAGCTGCGCCGGCGTCGAACGCTTCTCGGCCGCGAGTCGCTTGATCGCCTCTACGAGGCGAAGGTTCTTCTGGAAATTGTCGCCCTCGAAGCGGGGATGGTGTTTCCGGTAATCCTTCGGGTCCGCCAGGTCTCCGGTGTTTTCGAATCGTCCTGTGAGGAACCCGCGCCCCAAGGGGCTGTACGGCACAAATCCGATTCCCAACTCCCGGCACACGGCGAGGAGCCCCTCTTCCGGGTCTCGGGTCCAAAGAGAATATTCCGTTTGAAGCGCCGTAATCGGATAGGTAGCGTGCGCCCGCCGGATGGTGTTCCCGCCCGCCTCGGAAAGGCCCAGGTAACGCACCTTGCCTTGCTCCACCAGCCGCGCCATCGCCCCCACGGTTTCTTCGATCGGAACTCTGGGGTCGACGCGATGCTGGTAATAAAGGTCGATCGTGGGCATCCGCAGCCGCCGCAGGCTCGTTTCGCAGGCCTGCTGCACATACTCCGGCCGCCCGTTCACTCCCAGGAACGCGCCGTCCGCGCCGCGCACGTTACCGAACTTGGTGGCCACCGTCGCCTGGTACCGCCGCCCTTCCAACGCACGGCCCACCAGTTCTTCGTTCTTCCCCATCCCGTACATGTCGGCGGTGTCGAAGAAGGTAACGCCGCGGTCTAGCGCGTGCTGAATCGTGGCCACCGACTCCTGCTCATCCGATTCGCCGTAGAACTCGGACATACCCATGCATCCCAGCCCCAGGCCGGAGACCACCAGCGAACTTTTCCCAAGTCTGCGATAGTGCATATGTCCGAACCTACCACAACACCCTGGCAACCGCCGTGCAAATCCTCCGGCGAGGTTCTCGGGATGGTTAGGGATGACCATGCAGGATCAGGAGTTGGCGTCGCGGCCCGGTTGCCGGCCGGAGTGCCGGTGCCTCACGGGTGTGTCGCCGGGGCATCACCGCCAGCTGGGAACACGGGCGTAAGCCCTTGCTATAATTGAGAGTTAAAGTCAGTTTTGCCACGCGACCTTTGATATCACGCATGAAGTGTATTTGGTTATTTCTCATGGGGGCGGCCATCGTATACGCCGCCGATTTCACGACCGGACAGGCTGCCAGGGCGGTAATCGGACAGGAGACCTTCACCGCCCAGAGCGACCAGCCGAGCAATACCGTGCTCGGCGGTGTCAGCGGCCTGGCATATGCGCCGGGTGTGGACGCGCTGATCGTCGCCGACTCCAACCGGGTCTCCGCCGCGCCTATCAACCACCGCGTCCTGTTGTTCAACAATATCTCCAACATGCTGCCGGCGCCGGGCGCCAAGTTGGACTATAACCGCAAGTGCCCCGTCTGTGTGGGCCAAGCTTCGGTGGTGCTCGGACAGCCGGATTTCACCACCACGGCCGAACCAGCCGCGCCGAGTCTGACGACGCAGGCAAATTTGCGCCTGCCCACGGCCGTAGCTTCCGACGGCGTTCACGTGGTGGTGGCCGACACCAACCACAATCGCGTGCTGATCTGGAACAGCATCCCGGCCACGAACGATCAGCCCGCCGACGTGGTCGTGGGGCAGCCCGATTTTCAAAGCGCCACCGTTCCGGGTAACACACCGAACCAAAAGTCCATGCGCGGCCCACAGGGTGTCTGGATTCAGAACGGCAAACTCTACGTGGCCGACACCCAGAACAATCGCGTGCTGGTCTACAACCGCATCCCCACCAGCAATGGAGCGGCGGCGGATCTGGTCCTGGGCGCGCCCGATTTCACCACCTTCGTGGAACCGGACTTAACCCAGCAAAAGACCGACGCGACAGCCAGCAACCTGCTCAATCCTGTTTCGGTGACCTCAGACGGGGTGCGCCTGTTCGTCGCCGACCTCGGATATAATCGCGTCCTCATCTGGAACAGCATCCCCAGCAGGAACGGCGCTGCCTCCGACGTGGTCGTCGGTCAGCCCGATATGGTCAGTTCGCTTTCCAACAACTCCTACAGCGTCGACCCGAACGACACGAACAAGGTCCAGCACCCCGTGCTTTGCACCCAGTCCAACGGCACCGACACCAACGGCAATCCGACGTACCCGCCCCATTGCAACTCCACACTCAGTTTTCCCCGCTTTGCTCTCTCCGATGGGACGCGGCTGTTCATCGCCGACGGCGGCAACGATCGGGTGCTCGTTTTCAACCAGATTCCGGTGCAAAATGCGCAGGCGGGGGATTACGTCATTGGGCAGCTCGGCGGCGACATTAACCAGGCCTCCGATGCCGCGGATTCGCTCCGCAGCCCCATGTCGCTTGCCTGGGACGGCACCAACCTTTATGTAAGCGACGCTTTCAACCGCCGCATCACGGTATACTCCGTGGGCGCCAATACCGTCCCGTATTCCGGTGTGCGCAACGCGGCCAGCTTGAAAATCTACGCCCTCGGCAATGTAGCGATGAGCGGTACCATCACCGCCGATAATTCGGTCACCATCACCATCGGTAACTCGGCCACCAATGCCTCCACTTGCACCGCTCCCACCGCGACCGACACCGGCACCACCTCCACCAATTGCGGCAACGCCTACACCTACAAAATCCTGAGCACCGACACTCTAGACACAGTGGTCACTGCTCTGGTTAACCAGATCAACGCCGGCAACGGCGATCCCAACGTGTTTGCGTACCCCGATCACATCACCGAAGCGGTCCTGATGACCGCCAAGGCGGAAGGCAGCGATGGCAACAACGTCACGATCAGCCCTACGGTATCGACGAGCGCGACCATCACGGCCACGGCGTCCGGCGCGAACCTGACGGGCGGGGGCGATGCCAGCAAACTGGGGCCAGGAACCACGGTTTCGGTGCTGGGTAGTAATCTGTCGGCCAACAGCGTCACCGCCGACCTGACGCAACCTCAATTGCCGACCGCTTTGGGGAATACTCAGGTTTACATGAACGGGATTGCCGCGCCCCTGTATTTCGTGTCGCCCAATCAGATCAACGCCCAGATCCCCTGGGAACTGTTCGATACCACCAGCATCAACGTCTACGTGCGTTCGGTGATGAGCGATGGCAGTCTCATGGTAACCACCCCGATCGCAGTGAGCATCGTGACGCAGAATCCGGGGATTTTCACGTATCCCGCCGATCAGGACCCTAAGCCCGGCGTGATCTTGCACGGATCGAGCCAGGCTATGGGAGTTATCCTGATCGATGGCACTGTCAACGCCAATGACGTCGCCACGGTCACCATTGAAGACCGGCAATACACCTACACCGTACAGTCTTCCGACACGCTCGATACCATCCGCGACGCGCTCGTGGCGCAGATCAATCAGGACCCCAAGGTGAGCGCCAGCGCCGGAATTACTTTCGCCCGCAATGTCCAGATCCGGGCGCGCATTCCCGGGCCGGACGGTAACGGCATCCCCTTTGCGGCCACCACTACTAATGCCAGTGGTTCGCCACAACTGGTGATGACGCCGACCAACACCGTGCTGTGCTGCGCCAATATCGCCGGCAGCCCGATAACTAACGACAATCCGGCCGTTCCGGGCGAGACGATCCTGGTTTACGCCACGGGCCTCGGTGTGCCTGTGCTGGATGATAACAATCGGGGCTTCATCAATACTGGCGCCCAATACCCCCCGAGCGCCCCCACCACCGTGCCGGTAAATTTCGTATCGTCGCTGGCCGGCGGCAAAACCGCCAACGTTCTGTCGGCGAGTCTCAAGGCCGGCTCGGCGCCGGGAACTTTTGAGGTCGTCCTCCAACTCAATTCCGACATGCCTACCGACCCGCTGACGAACCTCTATATCGCCCAGGACATTTACATCAGCAACATCGTGACTTTCCCGTTGGTGAATCCGACGCAGTAGCGTTAGGACAGCCGACAAAAGCCGCTGAGGCCGGCTCTGGCATAAGGGCCTCTCCTCGAGGCTGAGCGCAAAATAGGAATTTCACCTCTTAAAGGGTTAAATTCCCCACCTCGGGATTCCGCAACACCCAGAAACACGAGGGGCGCGGAATTGCTTCCGCGCCCCCAGGTGTACCAAAATTACGCAGCAAGAAGTTCGTTGATAGAGTCGCCGGACTCGGTCTCGAATTCCTGGCGATCGGCAGCCTCCTGGCAACGGATGCAGTATTTCGCCCACGGCACCGCTTCCAGGCGTTTCGGCTTAATCTCTTCTTCGCAATGCATGCAGATGCCGTAACTGCCGTCGGCAAACCGGCTCAGGGCACTGCGCACATTACGCAGCAGATTGGATTCGCGGTCCAGGTTGCGGATCGCCAGTTCCCGCTCGCCGGCGAGTTGCACCTCGTCAATGGCGTCGGGGGTCTTTTCAATAGCGATGTCGTCCCGGTTCCGCAGACCCGCCGCCAGTTCGGACTGCTTGGTCTCCAGGGCTGTTTTATATTTTTCAAGTTCGGTCTGGTTCATTGGTCCATCTCCCTTCATCCACCGATTTTGCTTTTTTTTGTTATCTTTAGCGCGATTCCGCCGCATCAGTATAGACGATAGATCATCGCAAAAGTTTCATCTCTTCGGCCCCCCTCATTGGGGCCATATCCTTCGTCGTGTTTTGCCCCAGCGGAGTTCGCACGAGACGCAGTACGAGCAATCCGCTTGCCAAACCTGCCGCAGCCCTTTTTGCGGCCAGGCCGCGGCCCCTAGCTACCTGCCCATTCTTATCGTCCCGAATGGTACGATCTCAAGTGAAATTGCAGCCAAAATTGTCGCAGCGACGCATCCCACTACGCCACGGCCCGTTGTTTTCCCTGGCGGTCAGCATTTTTTTCGTTTTGGCGGGGGCCGCCTTCCTTCCCCGCCTCGGTATCGAAAACGACGAAGCTCTTTTTGCCACAGCGTTTTATCTGCCGGCGAATAGTGAACAATACATCGTACATCTGGGGCACAGCCGGCTGCCTTTGATGCTCATCCATTACCTGGGCACTCTAAAATCCTGGATCTATCGCCCGTTATTACACTTTTGGGGAACCAGCGTAGAGGCCATGCGCCTCCCCGTGCTGCTGGTTGGCGCGGCTACCCTTTGGCTCTTCTACCTGTTGCTGCGCCGGGTGGCCGGAGAGAGGGCCGCTTTAATTGGATGCGGCTTGCTGTCGGTGGATGCAATGTACCTGCTAACCATTTGCTTTGACTGGGGCCCGGTGGCGTTGCAGCATCTGCTGATCCTGGGAGGTGCGTTGTCCCTGGTTCGCTTTTGGCAAGACCGCAACGAACCCGCACTGGCTCTGGGCTTCTTTCTGTTCGGCCTGGCTTTGTGGGACAAGGCTATAGCGATCTGGGTCCTGAGCGGTCTGGGTGTGGCGGCACTTCTCACCATCCCGCGTCAAATTTTCGACAGAGTGACCTTCCGCCGTGTGGCCGTCGCCGTTCTGGCGCTCGCCTTCGGGGCGCTTCCGCTGATCGTGTACAACCTCCGTAGCGATATGGGGACCCTGAAGGGGACTGCGGCCTTCGACTCCAGTAACCTTCGGAGTAAGGCCCGGGCACTCGAACGCGGTCTCAGCGGGTCGTTGCTTTTCGGCTGGCTTACGCCCGAAAACTGGCAAACCCAAAACCCTCACGCCCCGCGGAGCCGCCTGGAACTCGCATCGGCCGCCGTAGCTGAGAGGTCCGGTCATCCACGCCACAGTCTGCTGCTTTACGCCTTCTTGGCGGCGCTGTTGCTCGCGCCCCTGGCCCGCGGCGCCGCTTTGCGCGCGATCCTGTTGGCGACCGTAGCCATGATCGTCGCCTGGTGCCAAATGGCCTTCACGGCAGGAGCCGGCGGCGGCGCACATCATATCCTCCTGCTGTGGCCTCTCCCTCAAGCCGTTATTGGGATTTCCTTTTCGGCGGCTTCGCAACGCCTCGGCCGTGCCGGGGTCCCGCTGCTGGCAACTACCCTGGCTGTGTTGCTCGCATCGGGCCTGGCGGTAATGAACGAGTACTATGCGCAGGTGGTCCGTAACGGGGGTGCTGTCGCTTGGACCGACGCTGTCTTCCCGCTCTCCAGCTACTTGGAGAAGGTCCCGGCGCAAGAGTTGTTCTGCCTGGATTGGGGGTACCTGGATACGCTGCGGGTGCTGAGTAACGGAAGGCTGCCGCTGCGTGTGGGGAGCGTGCAGATCTCCAAGCAGACATTGGCGCCCGAAGACAGCCGTGCCTTGGACCAGATGATTTCCCAGCCGGACCACTTATTCCTCGCGCATACGAGAGAATTCGAATTCTACCCAGGGTTAAGCGCCCGACTGACGCAGTATGCCGAAGCCGCCGGATACCGGCGCGAAATACTCTCGATCATCTCCGATTCGTATGGGCGTCCTACCTTTGAAATTTCCCGGTTCCACGCTCTGCCCCAAAACCATCTTTAGTACTAAGTACTGTTAGATCTATGGCTTCAGGACGATTGGGTCTACAATCTTCATTCAGTTAAAAGTTCATACGATCACCACTTAAATTCACACTTTTTATTTTCTTGTACTGGAGGAAGAACGGATTTGCGACACTTCACGTTGCTACTCACACTCCTGGGATTGGTGCTGTTCATCGCGCCGGCCGGCGCCCAACCGCCCCAGGGATCGACAACTATCACCTTTAACGGCTTCTGCGACGGTGCCACCATCGTCTTAAGTGGTGATTTCATCAGGGGAAGCCACAATAACTACGATTGCGCCGGCAGCAACACCTTTCTGGCGGGCGTAGTCTCGACGGTTTCCAGAGTAAAACCAGCCGGCTTCAAGGGCGGTTCCGACGCCGTCCTGATGGACAATGTGCTCGTGATGCTCGGCAGCGGTTGCCCGCTCGTTATGTACCTGGACTTCCAGAACAGCGGGTGGGCGTTCTATACTTCCTGCGATGGCGTGACTCCGGAGACCCTGCTCAATAGAGGAACATTTACAGTTACTCCCAACAGCCAACCCAAAGCTCATTTCGGAGGCGTAGCTGCATGGCAGGGCGCTGGAGTACCGGATGACAGCGATTTCACTACGGCTTCCTCCTATCCCAAAGGTCCCTACAGTGTGTCTTTCGATGGCTACTGCGACTTCCTGGCGGTCAACACCAAAGGCAATACGCTCGGCGGGACCCACGACCTGGCGACCAATTGCGATGCCAGCAACGTCCCCGCTGCCGGCAACAATGCTAACCAGCCGGGAGACCTTACTGGCACGTCCGGCCCAGGTGCTTTCCTGACCGATAACGAGGCCTTGCAGTTCGGCTCGGACTGCATGGTCAATTTCATCTTAACCTGGTCCAATAGTACCTGGGCCGCGTATGAATCGTGCAATGACATTGGGAATCTCTTAATTAACTCCGGCACGTTCAAATTTACTGCGGGCACGCCCGTGCCATCCAAGACCAAGGGACTGCCGATGACTGCCGGCAGAGCCTTTGGGCGTTGACTTCACCGGTCGAACAAAAGCGGCTCCCTGGCCAATGGGTCGAGGAGCCGTTTTTTGGGGATCCGGTTCATTTCCAGGCTCCCCAATTGGCGTATTTGGTTCCAAAGGTTCTATCAATTATAGGGAAACTACCTTAGTTTCGACGGTCGCCGTAGCTTTTCCACCCTCGGGTAGTGGCTTTTGTTTTTGGACAGCCTCTTTTGCAGCTTTGCCGTCTTCCTTGACGCGGCTCTTCTTACCTGTCAAACTGAATGATTTCGCTTTGGTTTCAAGCACTATGACTACTCGAGCAGTGACCGAGACGGTTGCGTCCGCCTCCAGCCAAGCCTGGGAAGCGATTCAGGGAGCCTACGATCTGCAAGTGCACGTGGCGCCGGACATTATTGCCCGCCGCATTGACGATCTCGGACTTGCCCGGGAATTCCTGGAACGCGGCCTGAAGGGTTTCGTCTTGAAATCGCACTACATGTCCACGGCCGAGCGGGCCAAGGTGGTTACCGCCGCAGTGCCGGGCATCGAGGCGTACGGAGCGATTACTCTGAACCACTCCGTGGGCGGGCTAAATCCGGTGGCGGTAGATATAGCGGGCCGTTCCGGCGCGAAGATCGTATGGTTTCCCACAGTGGACGCCGAGAATGAGACCGCTGGCCTGCCCACGGGTGGCAACAAGAAACTGCCGTTTTGGGCGGAAATTCAACGCGAAATCTCCGCCATGGGGATTGCGCCGCCGCGCATGACCGTACTCGATGGCAGCGGCCAGATTTCGCAGGCCACGCGCTCGTGCATCGAGCTGATCGCCAAGCACGATATGGTTCTGGCGACCGGTCACCTGGGACGGCACGAGATCTTTCCGCTGGTGAAGGCTGCTCGCGAAATGAAGGTCAACAAGGTGCTGGTGACCCACGCCGAGTTCCCGTCCCAGAACCTTACCGCCGAAGAACAGGCGCAGCTGGCCGATGCCGGCGCCTACATTGAGCATTGCTTTACGACGATGCACACCGGTAAAGCGTCGTGGTCGGGTGTCATCGAGGCGATCCGCGCGGTTGGTCCGGAGCGCTGCCTGCTTTCCACCGATTTGGGTCAGACGATCAACCCGCCGGTAGCCGAAGGCTTCGCCGTGTTTGCGCAGACGCTGCTCGATGGCGGCTTCAGCATCAAGGAAATCCAGTGTATGGCGGTCGTCAATTCGGGGGCGCTGGTCGAGTAAGAGTCACATCCAAGGCCGCGGACATGGCTGACGAGAAGATCCTGTTACGGGGATTAGCGCCCACGCGGCCGATTTCGTGTGGCGTGCCGGCGATAGCGCTCCACGCACACAGGCGGGAACGAAAGCTGAGGGCGATGGAATCGATGGCCGCGCGGGAACACCTGGTCCGGTATTACACTGGTTTAAGTGAGCGCCGCGGCGTGCAGGCGGTCCGCAATGGAGGCAAGCGACCTCTCAAGTCCGCCGAAGCGTTCCAGCGGATTTATCCTTAGGAGACGGATCAGTTGGCATGAGCCACAAAATTATTCGGCGCATTGCACGCGCCGCAGCCGAAGCTGTGAAGGCACTGGGGATCGCCGGCGTGGCCACGGTGCACGAAGCCCAGGGACGCACCGGGCTGATGCGGCCCTGCATGCGGCCCATCTATCCCACAGCCAGGGTTGCTGGAACGGCGGTTACCATCTCGATCCCACCCGGCGACAACCTCATGATCCATGCCTCCATCGAGGTGTGCCAACCTGGCGATGTGCTGGTGGTCGCGCCGACCTCGGAGTGCACGGACGGCTATTTCGGTGAGTTGCTGGGAGTCTCGTGCCAAGCGCATGGAATTGCTGGCCTGATCATCGAAGCGGGTGTGCGCGACACGGCCGAGCTGGCGGCGATGAATTTTCCGGTGTGGTCCAAGGCAGTCTCCTCCCAGGGCACGGTGAAGAATGTGCCCGGGGACGTAAACATCCCGGTGGTTTGCGCGGGAGTCCTGGTGAATCCGGGAGACGTAATTGTAGCGGATGCGGACGGCGTGGTGGTGGTGGCGCGGGAAGCCGCCGGGCAGGTTGCCAAGGCCAGCCAGGAACGCATCGCCAAAGAAGAGAAGAGCCGCGAGCGCCTGCGCAAGGGAGAGCTGGGCTTGGATTTTTACGGCCTCCGCGCGAAACTGGCGGAACTCGGGGTCGAGTTCGTGGATGAGGCGGATATAAATTCGCTGCCTGACGGTCGCGGTTCAGTACCGGCACAGAACCGCGAGCGTGAGCGAGCGCAATGAGGTAACAAACTATGGGACAAATCGTAGCGGCCATGGCCACAGTGCACGCACCGCAGTTATTTACACGCCCTCCGAGCGAGGACCCGGCGCAGCTCGATGCCGATATTGCGGCTATGCGCCAGCTTGGCAAGACGCTGGACGAGACTAAACCGGATTTGGCCATCATCGTCGGCAGCGACCACCTGGAAACCTTTTTCCTCTCCTCGGTGCCGACCTTCGCGGTGATCGCGGGCGAGCGCACCACTTCGGCTTTCGCCGGGCGCAATTACAGCCTCCCGACTCATCTGCCTTTTGCCGAACAGCTCCTGGATGAGTTGGTCCGCAATGGCTTTGACATGTCCTACTCCCAGGATGCCGAGCTTGGACATTCCTTCGCCTCGGTGTTCGAATGGGTGATCGAAGGACGCAGTATCCCGGTGGTTGCGATCTTCGTAAACACCTATCTGCCGCCGCTTCCCACGGCACGCCGTGCCGAACAATTGGGCAAGGCGATTCGCCAAGTCATCGACGCCCGTCCGGAGAAAGTGGCGGTCATCGCCAGCGGCGGTATGTCGCACTATCCCGGGACGTGGAAGTATTCGCAGCCGGCTTTCGATTTCGACTATTGGGCCATCGCTCACATGGAGCGTGCGAATCCGGACGCGCTGCTGAATCTGAGCGTGGAACAACTGGACGAGGTCGGCAACACGGAAATGCTGCCGTGGTTCGTCATGTTTGGCGCCATCGGCCGAGTGCCGGGCGAACTGCTTAGCTACCAGCCGACCTGGCACCACGGCCACGGTGTGATGCGCTTCATTCCGACGCGCACGACCGCTCCCCAAGGCGACGCGCCCAAGCCCACCTGGGATTTCCAGAATCTGGGCGGGTTTCAGTTCTACAAGCACCCCGCTCCTTCCTCCTATCCGCTCAACAAATTGATCTACGATCTCCGCCACAAGCAACGGCTGCGGCTGGAACTGTTGGAAAATCCCAAGGCGGTTGCCAAAGACTATGGCCTGAGTCCCGCGGAAATGGATAAGATCGACACGCTGGCGGATGAAAGCATCGACGTGTTCCGCACGCTCAAATCGCATCCGCTGGTGGAACTGGGCGCTCATCCGCTGGGCTTGCTGATGTGCCTGGTGGTGGTGCAGGCGGAAGCGCGCCGTCTACGTAAAGAGAAAGAACAGCAGCAACAGCAAGAGGTAGCAAGGTAACCATGAAAGTAGGGGTTGCGGGACAGGGCGCTTTCGGCATTAAGCATCTGGAAGGGATGCGAAACATTCCGGGGATCGAGGTCATCACCTTGGCTGGCGGCAGTCCGGCGAGCACCGAGGAGGTGGCCAAGAAGTTTGGCATCCCGCATTGGACCTCCGACCTCGGCGAGAGCCTGAAACAGCCCGGCCTGGAAGCGATGATCCTGGCCAGCCCGACGCAAGTGCACGCCGCGCAGGGCGTGCAGTGCATGCGTGCCGGAAAGCACGTGCAGATCGAGATACCGATCGCCGATACGGTGGCCGATTCCGAACTCCTGGTGAAGGTGGCGAAGGAAGCCGGCGTGATTTGCATGGGCGGCCACACTCGCCGCTTCAATCCCAGCCACCAGTTTGTTCACCAGCGCATTCAAAAGGGCGAGCTCAAGATCCAGCAGATGGATGTGCAGACATACTTTTTCCGGCGTACGAATATGAATGCGGCCGGCAAACCGCGAAGCTGGACCGATCATCTGCTCTGGCACCACGCCTGCCATACGGTGGACCTGTTCCAATACCAGACAGGTGAGCTGGTTTCGGAATGTTACGCTGTGCAGGGCCCCAAGCATCCGGAGCTGAAGATCGCCATGGATGTGGGCATCGTCATGAAGGTTCCGTCGGGAGCGATCTGCACCCTATCGTTGTCATTCAACAACAAGGGACCGATCGGGACGTTTTTCCGGTACATCTGCGACAACGGCACCTATCAGGCTTATTACGACGATCTGGTAGATGGCGAGCAGAACAAGCTCGACCTGTCGAAGGTCGCTGTGTCGATGAACGGAATCGAGTTGCAGGACCGCGAGTTCTTGGCCGCCATCCAAGAAAAGCGCGAGCCGAACGCCAGCGTCGGGCAGTGCCATACGGCAATGCAAGTACTGGGGAAACTGGAGCAGATGCTCGAGGGCGGCCGGGGAGAGCGAGCCGCCGGCTAGCCCTTTACCGTTGCGCGAGAGCCGGGGTCTCCAGCGGGTTGACCAAGTGGCGCTCGGCGTAATAGCCCGGGCGCACGCGTTCGACAATCTGCGCGACGGGCCGCTCCAGCACGCGGAAATACGGCTGCGGGCTCAAGCCGATCCAGAAGGACCAGACGATCAGCGGGGCGAAGACGGCGATCTCCCGCCACGAGAGGTCCGGCAATCTCAGGTTCTTTTCTTTGGTTTCGCCGAGCATGGTGCGCTGAAAGAGCCACAGCAGGTAGGCCCCGCCCAGCGCGATTCCGACCACGGCCCAGAACGCCCAGTTGAGGGACATCTGGTAGGCGCCGCCGAGGATCGCGATTTCGCCGATGAAGCCGTTGAGCGGCGGCATCCCCATGGACCCAAGCGCGGCGATCGCAAAGACCATGGTGAAGACCGGCATGATGCGCAGCAGACCGCCGTATTCGGAGATCTCGCGCGTGTGGCGCCGCTCGTAGACCACCCCCACGATCAGGAAGAGCATGCCGGTGGAGATGCCGTGGTTGATTTGCTGGATGATGGAACCGGCGATGCCCGCGGGATTCAAGGCGAAAATGCCGAGCGTGCAGAACCCCAGGTGGCTCACCGACGAGTAGGCCACCAGTTTCTTCCAATCCTTCTGCATGAGACAGGCGAGCGCGCCGTAAACGATGGCGATCATCGAGAGGACGGCCATCACGTTGATGATGCCGGGGTTCTTAGCGGAATCGGGCAGCAGTGGCAGGGAAAAGCGCAAAAAGCCGTACGTGCCCATCTTCAATAGAACGCTTGCCAGGATCACCGAGCCGGCGGTGGGCGCTTCGACATGTGCATCGGGCAGCCAGGTATGGAAGGGCCACATCGGCACCTTCACAGCGAAGCCGAGGAAGAAGGCCCAGAACACCCACCACTGGATGCCCAGGGGAACGCGTGTCTGCAGCAGGTCGGCGATATCAAAACTGTCAGTTTGGAACTGGAGGTAGTGCTGGTAATAGAGCGTGAGGATGCCGAGCAGCATGAGTACGGAGCCGATGAGCGTGTAAATGATGAACTTCATGGCCGCATACACGCGGCGCGGACCGCCCCAGATGGCGATGATGAAATACATCGGCACCAGCACCGTCTCCCAGAAGATAAAGAACAGCAGAAAGTCGAGCGCCATGAAGACCCCGAGCATGGCGGTCTGGAGCAGGAGAAACAGGGCGTAGTATTCCTTAAGACGCACCTGGATGGCATTCCAACTGGAGAGGATGGAAAGGAAGCCGAGCAGAGTGGTCAGCATGACCAGCAGCAGGCCGAGGCCGTCGATGCCGATGTGGTAGCTGGCGCCGAGGGTGGGAATCCACGGGGCCCTCTCGACGAACTGATAATCTTTCGTGGCGTCGAAGGAAAAAACCAGCGGCAGGGAGACCAGAAACCCCAGCAGACCCACCCCGTTGGCCCAGAGACGGATGGCGCGCGCATTCGCCGACGGAATGAACAGGAGCGCGACGAGGCCGGCCAGCGGGGTAAACAGGACAATTGAGAGAATGTGGTCCATAAAACTTCTTTTCGAAGCAATATGGTAGCACTTGGCGCGACTTGAAGGAGGTCCGGCAACACTTCCCGGACGCCGACCAAACTCAGGGACAAGGGTGATCGGCGCACGCCCGAGCAGGACGCCGCGCTGGAGTTGATGGTCCGCCTGATCCAGGACTACGAGGAGAAGCACCACCCCCTGCCTGACCCAAGTCGGACTGAAATGCTGGCCTACCTGATGGAACAGCGCGGGTTGAAGCAAGCCGACCTGGCGCCGCTGTTTCAAGTCCAGGGGGTATGTCTCCGACGTTCTGAACGGCCAGTTCCTGAAAGCTCTTGGCGTCGTTATCTTCGTCCGCGACCTGCTCCTGGCGTTCGGCTTCGATCAATTCCATTACGCGCAATTCCTCCTCCGTGATGTCTTCGAGTGTGATCGTCAGCCCCATGGCCTTCGCATTCAGGAGCCGGAAGCACCGGCGTACCAGGACGCCGTTCGGCGTATCGAACGCTTCTTCGATCAGGTGCCTGGGACATGCGGGACCGTGGCTCACGTCGATGGCCTCCCAGCCGGCGCCGCATGCGGGGCAGGAATCCAACGCGATCGATTGCGAGTAGCCGCATTGTCGGCAACGGAAGATCCGGTCCGGGCAGTCTTCCTCGCGGCCACAGAGCGTTCTGAGAATCAGAGATCCTGCCGTTAGAAGACGGCCCCGAAGAAACTGGCGCGATGAATGGGAGTCGATCCCACCTCGTCCTGATCGACAATCAGGTGCCTCAGCCGCTCGGCCATCACCGCCAGCGGGCCGTCGACCTGATGTCGCGGCGATCTGCACCTGCATCTGCCCCGCGAAAAACCCTCTCCCTGCCGGTCACCATGCAGAGATCGCCGCCCCACCCGACCGAGACCCGCCTCCCCGCGACGGCCCGGTCCCTACGGAAGTATTGCGGGCCCGGAAGTATTGCGGGCTTTGACTTCCACCAGGACGTTTGATAGCGTCTCCCCAAAGCTAGTAGTATCTTCAAGGGCATCGAGTATCCGGCTGTGAGAGGAGACCGCAACGTGAAGGTCGGTTCCATCTTGGTTGCCGGGGCCCCTTGCAGAGCAAGGGGGAATTCATGGAATATATTGGCAATGAGAACAATAAGGATGTGAAGCATTTGACCGGCTTCACTCCGCCGACCTTGGAGGACGGCCGGGGCGGCGCTAATCCGGAATAAGGAGACGACGATGAAGAAACCCGAGAAAATTTCGGCGAGCCGGCGCGGTTTCCTGAAAGGCGCGGCAGCCAGTGCGGCGGCGGGCGCAGCCGCCCTCGTGAGCCATCCCGAGCCGGCCCCGGCGCAGCAGCGGCCGCGCAACGGCAGCGCCACGCCCAACCCCACCACCTTGGCGTCGGAAACCGGTGCTCCCGTGGGAGAGGAGTCCGACTCCCGGATCATCGAGCACCCCGGGTCCGACTTCATGGTGGATGTGCTGCATTCGCTGAATATCGAGTATTGCGCCTCCAATCCCGGCTCCACCTTCGACGGTTTGCACGAGTCGCTGATCAACTACGGCGATAACAAAATGCCGGAGTTTCTGACATGCTGCCACGAGGAATCGGCCGTGGCCATGTGTCACGGCTACGCCAAGATCGAGGGCAAGCCCATGATGGCCCTGATCCACGGCACCGTCGGGCTGCAGCACGCCTCCATGGCAATTTATAACGCCTATGCCGATCGTGTGCCCATCTACATGGTGGTGGGCAGCCACGCGGATGCCGCCGTACGCGGCTCGGGCGTGGCGTCGTATCACAGCGCCAACGATATGGGGGCGCTGGTCCGCGACTTTACAAAGTGGGACGATTCTCCGCAATCGCTGGGCGCGTTCGGCGAGACCGCCGTGCGGGCTTACAAATTCGCCATGACCCCGCCCATGGGACCGGTGCTGGTGGTGGCCACCCATGAGACCCAGATCGACCCGATCCGCCAGAACAATTTGAAGGTACCCCGGCTGGTGATGACCTCACCGCCTTCGGGAGATAGCAGCGCGGTGGCGGAAGCGGCGCGCATGCTGGCGGCCGCCGAGCGCCCCATGATCATCGAACAGCGGGCCGTGCGAACTCCCAACGGCCACAAGCTGCTGGTCGAGTTGGCGGAGACGCTGCAGGCGCCCGTGAACAGCCAGGAGCGCCAGAGCTTTCCCAACCGCCACCCGCTGGCCGGAAACGGCGGACCCGGCTATCAGCCCGACGTCACCTTGTGCCTGGAAGTTTCCGACGCGACTGCCACCGCGCGGAACGCCCGCGCCCGCGGCGCCAAGACCATCAACATCTCCACCATCGACCTGTTCATGAAGAGCAATATCCAGGACTTCATGCACTATGCGTCGGATCTGGATCTCGATATCGGGGCGGACGCCGAAGCCACCTTGCCGGCGCTGATTGAGGCATGTAAGAAACTGATCACCGGCGATCGCAAGCGGGCCATCGAGGAGCGCGGCGTCAAGATCGCCGCCGCGCACAAGCAGGCGCGCGCCCGCGCCATCGAGCAGGCCGCCATCGGATGGGATGCCAGCCCCATCAGCCTGGCGCGCATCTGCGCCGAGTTATGGCCCATGATCGAGAAAGAGGACTGGTCGTTGGTTTCCTGGCAGGGGTTCATCAGCGGCTGGCCCGGCCGCCTGTGGAATTTCGACAAACCGTATCAGTACATCGGCGGGCAGGGCGCCGGCGGTATCGGCTACAACGCCCCGGCATCGGTGGGCGCCGCCCTGGCGAACAAGAAGCACGGCCGCCTCTCGATCAACATTCAATGCGACGGCGATCTGAACTACGCCCCGGGCGTTCTGTGGACCGCGGCGCACCACAAGATTCCGCTGCTCACGATCATGCACAACAACCGCGGCTATCACGCCGAGGTGATGATTCTGGAGCGGCGCGCCAGCCAGCGGAATCGAGGGCAGGACCGCTGCCATATTGGCACCAAGCTGTGGGAGCCCGAAATCAACTACGCCAAGATGGCCGAGACCTACGGCCTGTATGGCCAGGGCCCCATCACCGATCCCAAGGACCTGGCCCCGGCCCTCAAGCGCGGCCTCGAGCGCGTCAAGAAAGGCGAGCCGGCTCTGATCGACGTCGTCACGCAGCCGCGTTAAGGAGACTCCAAATGAGCCGCATCGCTTTCGTCCTGATCCTTGGGGCCGCCGCCGCGTACGCACAGGGAAATGCCGGCAGCGGCAAGGATCTCTACATGAAGTTCAACTGCTATGCCTGCCACGGCTTCTCGGGCCAGAACGGCTCGGGGGCCCGTTTGGTCCCCATGAAGCTGACCCAGCAGGCGTTCACCGATTTCGTGCACAAGGGGCGGGGCGGCATGCCGCCCTACTCCGCCAAGGTGATTCCCGACGCGCAACTCGCCGACGTGTACGCCTATATCAAGACGCTGCCGGATTTGACGCCGGCCGCCAAGAGCATTCCGGCGCTCAACGAAATCCTGAGCCAGAACTGAGCGCGGCGGTTCTGCTTAAGCGCTCACGCGCCACTCGATCACGCCGCCTTCATACCAGGTCAGGTCGTTCTCCCGTAGATAGTTGCCGTCGGGGGGCCCCAGCTTGCCTTGCGGGTACACTTTGGGCCGAAGTTGGATCTCCATGCGGAGCGCGGAGGTAGTGACCGGTTCGAATCGGACCTCGTTGTATCGGTCCTTTTCCACGCCGTATTGCGATGCCGCACGCACCGTCTTCCATTCTTCGCCATCCTTGTAGAGAAGCCGCCAGCTTCGGGGCACGACCACATACTGCTTGTCGTCCTTCCAGTACACGCTGGCGGAGGAGACCTGAGCCGCCTCTGCGAAATCGTATTGCACCCAGGCCTGGTCGCCGGATTGCGGCCGAAGCCGTAGAAAGGTGCCCGAACCGTCCTCGGAATCCGGCGGCTCGACCTGATCGTAAAGGGCGCCGATCTCTCCGCTGCCGTCCTGCGCATTGGGGCATAGCCGCTGCGCGATGGTGGGTGGTTTGTGATCCGGGTAGTTGTCGGCGACCGTGCCATTGCCGCAGGAAGAGGTGGCACGGCTCCGGGAAGCGATCGTGGGCTTTGGGGGAATTACGGCCATGGCTTCGTCCCGAGCCAGCCAGACGGCCATGTCGCTGCCCCCGCGGTTTCCAAACGCGAAGTACGGGATGGCCACGAGTTGGTGCTCCTGCCTGGCAAGTGAAACGCCATCCGCGCCGCGGCCCAAGCCGAGAGCGGCGCCGGCGATCGTGCCGACTCCGCCCAGAAGATCGGGCCGGTAGGCAAACGCAAGCGGTACGCTGTCGGGGAGCAGGAGGTTAAAGGCGGCGCCCTGGTTGTCGACCCCTTCGACGCAATACACCAGCGGCCCCCGCTCCAGGGCAACCATGCCGCGATCGTCGGCGACTCGCTCGTCAGCCTGCACCCGATGAACGGGCATGGGCAGCGTCAACTCGATCGCATCTCCACGTTGCCACTCCCGGTCGATCCGGGCATAGCCGTTTTCCACGGTGTAGCGGGCAGCCTTCCCGTTGACCGCGAGGGTAAACGCCGGGTTGGCCGCCGATGTGTAGCGATACAGGCGTCCCGGCATCGGCTCATTGCGGCTCCAGCCCGGAATACGGACCCGCACCGAGAAGTGGGCCTGCCTCTCGGGGCTCACCGTGAGCCGCATCGCTCCGTCCCAGGGGTACCGGGTCTCCTGGGTGACACCGACCGCCGTCTGTTTCAGTTTGGCTTTGGCCTGGCTCGTCATGAAGAGGTTGACATAAATATCCCGGTCCGTGGTGGCGTACACCAGGCCACCCAGTTCCGCCATGAGACGCGTGATATTGGGGGGGCAGCAGTTGGGCCCGAACCAGGCCTGCCTCTCAAAGCCGCGGAGGGCCTTGAGCGGCGTCTGATACAGGAACTTGTCTCCGTCAAGAGATACGCCCGCCAGAAGCTCGTTGTAGAGGATGCGCTCCATGACATCGATGTATTGGGCTTCCTCGGTCATCCGGAACATCCGGTGGTTCCACAACACATTTCCTACGGCCGCGCAGATCTCGTTCCAAGGGCCAAGATTTGGAAGGTCGTAGTCGTCGCCGTAGTCTTCTTCGTCGCGGTAGCTGCCGATTCCGCCGGTGAGGAAGGTTCTCTTCGAGACCACATCTTCCCAGATGCGGAGCGCGGTCCGGCGATACCCGGCGTCGGGCGCCAGCGCGGCCAGATCGGTCACGCTATTGTACAGGTAGGTGGCGCGCACGCAGTGCCCGATGCCGCGCGTCTGCATTTTGACGGGTTCGTGGTCCTGGGCATAGGGGCCGTACATTTGGCGGCCTCCGTTGGTGGTTCCGCGCGTATCGACAATGAACCGGGCAAGCTGCAGATAGCGTTCTTCTGCCGTGGCGCGATACAGTTTGACCAGCGCGAGCTCGATGCCTTCGTGATTCGAGATGTCGTGTCTCTTCGACGGGCCGAAGGCAGCGTCCAGATCGTCGGTAATTTCGATGGCTCCGTCCAGCAGCTTGCGGCTGCCGGTGGCCAGGTGCCAGGCTACCGCACCCTCGATGAAGTGGCCTACGCCCAGAAACGGACCATCGCCACGGTTCGGCCAAGCGCCCTTCAGCCGGCGCATACTCTCCAGGCTCTTTTCCGAAAGCCCTTCGATGCGGCTCCGGAGGACCGGGTCCGAGTAATGCATCAGGAAATAGGAAGCGGCTTCGATGAGGCGGCCGTCGATCCGGCCTCCCCGCTCTCCGCGCTCGAGCAGCATCGGCAGGGAGACGGTGCGGGCTTTCTCGATACGCGGCAGCCAAAAGGCATCTGTGATGGTTACGTCCTCGAGCGGGACGGGTGCGGCGGGATAGTCGTGCCGTAGCTGGCCGGCGCCCGCCTTTACCAGGCCGAAACCGGCCATGCCCATCACAAAACCGCGCCGAGAGCATTCTGTCATGGCTTTCATTGTATGTCTCCTAAAATCCGTAGGAAGGGCCGGAAGGCCTGTCCCACTCCGCTAGGCCTGTTCGATCCGCACGGATTTCGCTTCCGCTATCGGTAGGGAGAGTGCCAGGCCGCCCGATACGGACACGGTCCGGCTTGTCGCACCATGCCGCACGCTATACGTGCCGGACGGCAGACCGTGGATCGCCAGGGCGGCATTCTTTACGATGCCGGTCGTGTCCACCAGCGAGAGTTCGAAACTTCGCCCCGAGCGATCGAACCACATCCAATCGATTTCTCCCTGCGTCAGCCGCACGTCCAGTTTTTTCGCCGGGTAAACCACGGTCTTTCGCAGCCCATCCTTGGGGACGACGCGGATCCGCCCGGCGTGATCCTCCACTTGGCACCCGGCGCCGATCAGCCCAAATGACTCGTCCTCGAGCACATACGCGCGCGCCGATTGCAGGAAGCCCCACTGTCCCTGTCCGCCTTCCTTGGTGTTGGGATCGTGGGCGAACTGGTCGGGCGACCACACGAACTGGCTGAATCCCATGCCGTCGGGCAACAGGTTCGCCGCCACGCTCATCACGCCGGCATAGCCCTTCAGGAACATGTCCGCATCGCCGGTCTCATCGAACCCGTCGAGCAGCGGCATGCCGTTCAGCGATTCCGAATACCAGCACGACCAGAAGTTCCGCCGGTCCTGCCCGTAGCGGAACCAGACCGGCTCATTGCCCCCGCGCAGGGCTTTGATCACGCGCAGGGCCGTGGCGTTTTTTTCGCGGTTGCCGAAATATTTGGTGAAGTAGTAGACCTGCTCGTGGGCCGTCTGATCGATGGTCAGTTCCGAGCTGAACGGATACGGGTCCTCCACCATCACGCGGTCGCACTCCTCCATTTCGGCTCGCAGCTTGCTGTATTCTTCCATCCAGCCTTCCTTCTTCAAGTCTTCCAGGATGCGGATGGCGTTCGACCCGCACATGATGCCGATGTGCTTCCAGTCCCCGGTGACGAACCACACCAGCGCGGTCCGGTAGGACATCCGCAGGTACTCGAGCGGCGTGTGGTGCGTAATCAGGCCATACTCTTTGCCGATTCGATAGAGCGCGTGATAGATATTCGCCGGGTGGGCGTAGTTGTAGGTGCGCAGCACCGATCTCGAGCGCTCTTCGTTCCAGGCGCTGCGGCCGCTCGAAGGCTTCCGTTTCTTCCAGTACAGCGACGCGCGTACCTCATAGGAATCGGGGTTTTGAATGTGTTTAAAGAGGCAATCGGTGACATAGGTTTCCAGTGTGGCGACCTCTTCCCGGGAAGGGTAGTAGACATTCTTTTCCGCCAGGAACAAGGCTTCCGAAAAACCGAACTCGTCGCTGGCGCCCACTTCCCACACGGCCTCGGAGTCGGTAAACGTGGTCCGGCGGCGGTAGTCGAAAGGGAGGAACGCATGGTGCCGGTGATAGGGATCGTTGGGGTTGTCGTAGAACTGCCGCTCGACGATAAACCGGCTGCGGGCCTTCAGCAGTTCCGCGATATCTTCCACGCAGTAGAAGTGAAGGTTGGTCCAACGCCCGTTGCCGTAATCCAAGCGTACGGTCTTCTGCCCGCGGCCGCGGAATGCCAGCGTCAGCAGCTCTTTGTCCCCCACGCGATTGCGGGAACGGAATTCGACGCCATCGGAACGGACGAAAGGCGTCTCCGCCCCGATGCGGTCAATCGGCACTTGCGAGCGCAACTCGACGTAGGTCTCGGCGCCCTCCTGCACGACCATTGCCGGCACGATCCGGATTCCCACATTGCCGGCTTTCACCAGCTCCTCGCGAATCTGGGGATAGTCCTCAATAAATTTGAAGCCCAGACGGTAATGCCGCTCTTCGCCGGGCTCGAGGACGAGCGAAGTGTGCCCGTTCACCCAAGGCACGGGCCACCGGTTCTGGGCGCGGGCCGCGAAGGAATGAAGCGCCAGCAGATCGGGCCCGCCGCGCATTCCGAAGCCGCCCGCAGCCGGCGCCTTGTACATGCACTCGAAGGCGGTATCTTCCAGGGGCTGCATGAGGAGGAACGGCGGCGCGCCCATGGGCCTTTGTAGGAGCGAGTACGAACTATGGCCACCGATGTAATGGTGGGCCAGAACCTTCTGTTCATGGATATTGCGCTGTTTGGCGGCCGTTCCTTCGAGCACATCGCTGCTTTCGGTGCCGTACGCGCCGTAATCGTCATTTACCAGGAAGGGAAGCGCCATCTCACCGATTTCCAGCGGCAGCCCGGTGGTGTTTTTCAGCCGGAGATCCCAGAACAGCCGGCCCTGTTGGGTGAAGGCGTACTGTATCTCCAGGTCGCAGCTTTGGAGACCGTACTCGTTTCGGGATTCTCCGAAGTATGCGACACGGAAAGTCTTGCCGTCGAACGACGCTTTGCGAATATCGCCGGAGCGCTCGGTGGTCTCGCGGCGCCAGGCGCCGGATGGCCCGCTGGTTCGGGCGACGAGGGGTTCCACGCCGGGAGCCTGCATGGTGGTAATACCCTCGACATCGGTCTTGAGCTTGGTTGGATCGGAAACCGCCCAAACCGTCAGGACCACGTCCCCGGTCGCTACTACGGCCCTTCGCACGTTCTGCCGGTTGCCCACGAAATTGCTGTGCAGCGCGTCGGATCGGTTCTGGATGGCCCACAGCACGCCGCGCGCCCGGTCGAAGGTGGCGAGCATTTCGCCCGAAGCGAGGTCCACCAGGTCCGGCGGCGGGTCGGCGGGAGGCGCGGCCGGCCCTCTCCGCGTTTGCGCCGCGGCGGCGAGCGGCATCGCGGCTGCGGTGGAAACAAACTGTCGTCGATTCACTTGGCCTCCTCGGGAAGGGTGTAAAGGTCGTAAGTAATCTTCCAGCTAAATTCGCTGCCGGGCGCGATGCTCATCGCAATGTACGGTTCGACGGCAAGCACTGTCTTGATCGACCAAAACCCCACATTGGCGAGTGGCCGGTCGCCGGTGATCCGCACGCCGGCGCCCACTTTGCGGTTCTCGACGCGGATCTCGTAATCCTTGGGGCTGTCGCTGAACCCGCGCCAGCCGGTCGTCATGCGTTCCTGGTTTTCCAATGTTTTCAGGAAAACGAGCTGGTTGCCGCGAATCTCGCCGAGATGCTGGTCGGGAGCGCGGCGGACCTCCATCGCATAGGGCACCGTGATGGTAAAATCCGGGCCCGGAGGCTGGTTGTCCAGGACCAGGAAATTGTGGTTGTACATGCTGGTCTGGAGGGGGCGGCTTCCCGTGTTTTTCAAGGTATGTTCCAGAACCAGTTGCGGCCGGCCCTCCGTAAGCCGCAATGTCTTCCGGTAGAGGTAGCCATATTGCGAGGATGGGTCGGATAACTGGTGGATGAATTCGATACGGTCGTGATGGTGCTTGAGCGCCCATTTGCCTCCATCCACGATCTCGTAGGGTCGGGAATGGTCGTATTTGGAATCGTCGGGCTTGCGCAACACGCCCACACCAATTTTGATGAAGGTCCCGCCGGGCTTGGCCTCGTCCCACCCCAAAGCCCTGCCGTCGGTCTGATACTCCTCTCCCGGGCCGACCATGGCGGTGAAGGGCGCCGAGACCACGTCCCCGCCGTCATAGCCGAAATCGTAGACATTGGAGTCGATTTTCTGAAACCAGGGCCCGCAGTAATTGTGGCCCTTGTATTCCAGAGAGTAGACTACTCCCGACCAATCGAAGCGAGTCGAACGGTAGAAGCCGTTGCGGGCATCGGGCAGGTATACCTTCGCGCGGATCTGGCCGTTGGAGATCTCGGCCTTCGGAAAGCCGGCCCCGGACAATAGCCCGGCGGCCAAACCAAGAAACGTGAGAGTCAGAGATTGCTTCATTAGAACTGATTATTGCAAACTTTACGATACTTTAATACCTGAAACTCCATTGACTTCGTGGATGACGCCTGTTACTATCTGGCCAAATTGAGTATTTGCAGGGGGAGAAATTTGCGAGGGGAGTGGCCGTCTTGAAAGGAGACTATGCTACACCGCGCAAACCACTGGGGAGTGTCGACCTCCCTCATAATCCGATTGGCATGGGTGTGCTTCCTGGTCGGGGTCTTATTGAGTATGTCTCTGCCCGCGTTGGCGCAAAGCGATCGCGGAATCATCACGGGTACCATTTCCGACCCGGCGGGCGCCGTAGTTCCATCGGCCCCAGTGACCCTTCACAACCTGGCTACGGGCGCAGCCTATGAAACGGTCAGCACGGCCACCGGGAACTACACCATTCCCTCCTTACCCGTAGGGCGCTACAGACTGACCGTCGCCGTGGCGGGTTTCAACCAATACGTCCAGGACGGCATCGAAGTTCAGGTCGCGATGACGGCGCGCGTGGATGTGGTCCTCAAGCTCGGTTCGGCAACCGAGTCCATCACCGTAAGTGCCCCGGCGCCCTTGCTGCGGACGGAGAACGCGGAGCAGAGCCAGACCATCAGCGGAGACACCATCAATCAGCTCCCGTTGACTGTCGGCGCGGCGTCCCTCTACGGCGCACGCAACCCGCTGGCCAGCCTGACGCTCGCGCCCGGGACCATGGATATCGTGGGGACCAACTTCACGTTCCGCGTGAACGGCAGCACCAATACCGCCAGGTACCTGGTCGACGGCCAGGACATTACCACCCTCGGGATGACATCGGCCCACCTTTCCGAATCGCATCCGTCGGTCGAGGCTCTGCAGGAGGTCACACTGCAAGTCAGCAATTTCGCCGCCGAATTCGGGCAGGTGCAAGGCGGGATGGTCAACTTTACTTCGCGTTCTGGTGCCAACCAGCTTCACGGCGGCGGGTACGACTACATCATGAACGAGGCTCTGAACGCCGGGCGGCCGTTCACCAACGATGGCAACGGCCACCTGGTGCGCCCGCGCATGCGGAACAATAACTACGGGTTTACTCTGGGCGGTCCAGTCTATCTCCCCAAAATCTACGATGGCCGGAACCGGACTTTCTTCTTCTTCAATTTCGAGCAGTTCTACAACCGCACCACGGCTTCCGGCGCGATGACTACCGTGCCTACGCTGGCCTATCGCCAGGGAGATTTGAGCCAGGCCCTGACCGGCCGCCAGCTCGGAACCGACATTCTCGGCCGTCCGATTTTGGAAAACCAGGTGTACGACCCGGCTAGCGACCACCTCGTCAACGGGCAGTTGGTTCGCGATCCCTTCACCGGCAACATCATTCCGCCCGGCCGCATCGACCCGGTGGCCGCCAAGATCCAGCCGTATTTTCCCCAACCCACCAATGGCCAGGTGATCAATAACCTTGCGGTGGTCGACCCCATGGCGTCGACAACGACACTCCCCAGCGTTAAGGCCGACCAGATTATCGGCAACAAAACCAAAGCATCCTTCTACTGGGGCCAATGGATCAACAATGTTCCTAAGAGCACCGGCGATGGCATACCATTCCCCATCTCCAACGCGCGGTCATTCATCACGCACACCAATACCTTCCGCCTCACCATCGATCAGACGATTACGCCCACCCTGCTGTTGCATTTGGGCGGCGGCGAGATTCGTTATCACCATATCGATTCCAATCCCGCGACCACCAGCAATTTTGATGCAGTCGCCAAGCTGGGCCTTGTGGGTGGGCTGGCGACTCCCACCGGCTTTCCGTACATAACCGGGACGGGCGGCAGCCAGGGCGGCTTTTCGCCCAGTTTCGGATGGACCAACGGCTACCGCGACATGGACGACAAACCCACGTGGGTTGCCGGCCTCACCTGGATCAAAGGCAACCATACTTTGAAGGCGGGGGGCGAATGGTGGAAGGACATTTGGAGCTTTATCCGCTACAACACATCCGGAACCTACAACTTCTCGCCTGCCCAGACGGGCCTTCCCTACCTGCAAACCACCACCGTCGGCGGATCGAGCATTGGATATGGATACGCCAGTTTCCTGCTGGGCGTTCCCAACACCACGAGCATCAATAATCAGAGCGACCCCCAGGTGCGGAAGTGGTCTATGGCCGGTTACCTGCAAGACACCTGGAAGATCACCCGCAAGTTGACACTCGACTACGGCCTGCGGTACGACCGCCAGACGGGTTGGCGAGAAGTGTAATCACGGCAGTCCTCCTTTGCCCCTGGCATCGCCAATCCGGCGGCAGGCGGCCTGCTGGGCGCCACGATGTACGAAGGCTATGGCCCGGGCCGGTGCAACTGCAGCTTCACCGACACCTACGAACTCGCTTTCGGTCCGCGATTGGGCGTTGCCTACCAAATCGACCGCAAGACAGTCCTGCGTGCAGGCTGGGGTTTGGTCTATGGCCAGACGCCGCCCATGAACTACGTGAGCACCTCCACCGTGGGGGTGGGCTTCAACGTGATCACGTTCTCTAACCCCAACTATGGCGCGCCGGTTTCCTACCTGAAGAATGGCCTGCAATACAATCTCTCGGATTTGTATGCCGCTTCGCTCGATCCCGGAATCCGGCCGCAGCCGGGCACCATCAACAGTCCTCCGGCGTATCTCGATCCAACGGGTGGCCGTCCTCCACGGATCAATCAGTGGAACATTTCGCTGCAGCGGGAAATCTTCCCCAACCTGCTGGTGGAAGCGGCTTACGTCGGTAACCGCTCCGCGTGGATCCAGGGCGCCAACACGATGATCGTCAACGGCTCGGCGGCGCAGTCGCTGGCGCAAAAGGGCTTCGACATCACCAAGCCGGCGGACCAGACGGTGCTGAATTCGCTGTGGAACTCCGCGGCGGCCCAGGCGCGAGGCATTACCGCGCCCTATGCCGGTTATCCCACAGGTCTCACCGTTGCCCAGCTTCTGCGGCCCTACCCGCAGTTCGGCAATATCTCCTTCCAATGGTCGGACCGCGGCCACAGTTGGTACGACTCGCTGCAAGTCAAGGTCACGAAGCGCTATTCGCACAACCTCCAGGCCACCGGGGCCTTCACCTGGCAGAAGGAACTCGATTCCGGCATCAATCCCACCAACAACGTTTACAATGAGGCGGTCAACAAGGGACTCTCGGCAGCATCCATACCCTTCAACCTCACCGTGGGATTCACCTATCAAGCGCCGGCTTTGGCGGGGAACCGGATACTGCGCGGCGTGCTGCGTGATTGGACCTTCGGCGGCAAGATGCACTATGCCAGCGGCCTGCCGATCCTCTCTCCGTCTGCCACCAACAACCTGCAGACTCTGTTGTTCCAGGTTCCGGCGAATGTTTATGGGGCATCGTTCCAAAACGGCATCAACGCCGGGACTTCTCCCTCGGGCACCTTCATGAATCGTGTTCCGGGCGTGCCCTTATACATCAAGGACCTGAATTGCCACTGCATCGACCCGAATAAAGACTTCGTACTGAATCCGGCGGCCTGGCAGAACCCGGCGCCCGGTCAGTTCGGCACGGCGGCGGCGTATTACAGTGACTACCGCTATCAGCGTCATCCGGGCGAGCAGCTCTCGATCGGCCGGCTATTCCCCATCAGGGAGCGCATGTCGCTCGAGATCCGCGCGGAATTCTTTAATGTGTTCAACCGGCTGCAAATGGCCGATCCGGTTGTGACCAACCCGTTGGCGACCCCGTCGCGAAACAACCTGGGCGTGCCGATTTCCGGCTTCGGCTATATCAACTCGCAATCGCTCGGCAATGCTTCCACACTCGACAACAA
>Ga0209698_10001170_pt1 | contig 30283 bp, 28 predicted proteins | sample LitLauG_LLR_2012_FD_187203 | JGI IMG/M metagenome (GOLD analysis project Ga0209698, IMG submission 187203) | Freshwater sediment microbial communities from Pennsylvania, USA - Little Laurel Run_MetaG_LLR_2012 (SPAdes) (version 2) | ecosystem: Environmental > Aquatic > Freshwater > Creek >... | reverse complement strand
CCCAACACGGGCAACGTCATTCGCCTGTGCGCCAATTCCGGCGCGCGCCTGCACCTGATCCAACCTCTTGGGTTTCCCATCGACCACGCCAAGATGCGGCGGGCCGGCTTGGATTACCACGAGTTTGCCGCCGTGCGGGTGCATGCCGGCCTTGCGCAATGGCGCGCCGACGAACAGCCCGACCCGCAGCGCATCTTCGCCTTCACCACACGCGCCGTGCGTTCGTATGCCCAGGCGGCGTATCGCCCCGGGGATTGGCTAGTCTTCGGCTCCGAAACGAGCGGGCTGCCCGAGTCGCTGCTCGCGCAATTGGCGCCCGATCAACGCCTTTGCTTGCCGATGCGCCCGGGCAACCGCAGCCTGAATCTTTCCAATGCAGTGGCCATCGCTGTCTACGAAGGCTGGCGGCAGAACGGTTTTGCCGATGCTGCGGGCGCTGCGTAAGGCGGGCTGATTTACGGAATGCGCAAGCGCAGCAGCGTGCGGGTGTCCTCCAGAACCGCGTCGGGGTCCTCGGCGGGTGGAAAGGTTGCCAGCCAGCGCCCATCGGGCGTGACGAGGAAATAATTGGTGGTGTGATCGATCGCATAGTCCGAGCGGTCGGGCCCTGCCTTGCGGGCGTAGGTGACGCCAAAAAATGTCAGCAGGTTTTCCAGGGCGGTCTCCGGGGCGCTCGCACCGATCGTATCGGGGCCGAAGGCGGCGGCGTAGCGCGCCAGCACGGCCGGTGTATCACGCTGCGGATCGAGCGAAACGAAGACGATGCGCGGCGGCTCCAGGCCCTGCGCGCGCAGCGTTTCCTGCACGTGGTTGAGGATCCCCAGCGTTGCCGGACAGGCATTGGGGCAGTTGGTGTAGCCGAAGAACACGAAAGCCCAGCGTCCGCGCAGGTCTTGGTTCGTGAGCGGTGCGCCGCTGCGCTCCAGGGAAAACGCCGGCAGGCGCGCCAGCGGTTCGAGCTGCGCAATCGCCAGCGTCTGGCCGGCGGGTAGGGTGACCGGGTCGGGCGCCGGCCACAGGAACCATGCGCCGAATGTAAGGCCCGCGAGCGCTGCCAACAGCGCAATACCCTTGGCGCGCAGGTACCGGTGCATCCCGCGCCCTAGCCGTGCTCCGCGCGGGGATCGCGCGCCAGCAGTCGTTCGACACAATCACGCGCACGAATGCGGCCATCGAGCACCGCACAGACGGCCTCGCAGATCGGCATTTCCACGTTCAGGGCGCGCGCCCGGGCCAGAATTGCGCTGGCCGACCAGACGCCCTCGGCGACATGCCCGAGTTCTTCGACCGCCTGCGCCAGCGCAACGCCGCGTCCCAGTGCCAGCCCGATGCGCCGGTTGCGCGAAAGGTCACCGGTGCAGGTCAGGATCAGATCGCCCAAGCCGGTCAGGCCGGTGAAGGTTTCGCCCTTTGCGCCCAGCGCCTCGCCCAGGCGCCGCGTCTCCTGCAGCCCGCGGGTAATCAGGGCCGCTCTGGCGTTCAAGCCCAGCTGCAGCGCGTCGGCGATCCCCGTGCCGATGGCCAGCACGTTCTTGACGGCGCCCCCCACTTCGACACCGATAACATCGTCGCTTGAATACACACGCAAGTGCGCGCCATGTACCGCAGCGGTCACGGTGGCGCACAGCGTGTCGCTGCCGGCAACCACCAATGCGGTCGGCAGCGCGCGCGCGACCTCCTCGGCAAAGCTCGGGCCCGACAAGGGACCGGCCGCAAGGCCTGGGAGTTCGGCGGCAAGGATCTGGTGCGCCAGCAGGCCGGTATCGCGCTCAAGGCCTTTGCAAAGCCAGGTGCAAGCGCCACGATAGGCGTGCGCGCGTATCTCGCCCGCGATCTGGCGCAGTGCCGCCGTGGGCACGGACAGCAGGATGAGCTCGCCCCGGGCGTGTTCTAGAGCCCGTCCCAGGTCCGACGTTACCGTCAGTGCCTCGGGAAGGTCGATTCCGGGCAGGTAGCGGTCATTGCGCCGCAGCTGTTCCATGCGCTGGGCCTGCGCCGGGTCGCGTGCCCAGAGCAGGGTCTGCTGGCGCGCCCCCAGTGCGCATGCAAGCGCGGTTCCCCACGCGCCCGCTCCCAGGATCGAAATGCGCACCCTGCCCTCACCGATCCCCGTGCAGCGCCGGGCTTCGCCCTATTGCCGCGTTTGCGAAGAGGCGGGGACGATCAGGCCCGAGGCTGCGCCAGAACCCTGGGTGTTCTTTTGCTGGTACAGGGCCTCGAAGTTGATTTCCGCCAGATGGATGGGTGGGAGACCCGTACGCGTGAGCATGTCGGCGACGTTGGCGCGCAAGTACGGATAGATGATTCCGGGGCATACGATGCCCAGCACCGGGGCGAGCTGCTGGTCAGGGATCCCCCGTAGTTCGAATATGCCCGCCTGGCTGGCCTCCACGAGGAACAGGACCTTCTCGCCCAGGCGTGCCGTCGCCGTGACGCGAACGATGACCTCGATCACCCCTTCGACAACGCCCTTGTGGCTCACGTCAAGCTGCACCTCGATCTGCGGCGAGCCCTGCTCGAGGAAGATTTGCGGCGCGTGCGGCATTTCCAGCGAGGCATCCTTGAGATAGACCCGCTGCAGTTGAAAGATGGCCGCCTGCGGAGCGCCGGGTGCCGCGCTGGTGCCGGAAGGAGGGGTCTGGTCGGTCATGGTGTGCCTCGGTTGGGGGGGTGGCAGGCCGGCATCGTGCCGGTCGAAATCTACATGGTTGTCACGACGAGCTGGCACATCGGCTCGGGCGCGTTTCCCGGGCGCGGCTCAGCCGCTGAGCAAGGACCGCAAGGTGCCGTCCCGGTCGATTGCCGCCAAGTCGTCAAAGCCGCCGACGTGGCGTTCATCGATAAAGATCTGCGGAACCGTGCGCCGCCCGGTCAGGCGCACCATCTCGGCCAGCAATGCCGGGTCCAGGTCCACGCGCAAGGTCTCGACCTGCTGCACGCCGCGCGCTTCCAGCAGCGCCTGGGCGCGCCGGCAAAAGCCGCAAGAGGCCGTGCTGTACATGCGCACGCGTGCTGTCATGGCTGGACGGATCGGGTCATTTGGACGTGGGCAGGCCGGCGCTGCGCCAGGCATTGAGACCGCCCGCAAGGATGTAAACCTCGCCGATCCCGGCCGAACGCAGCTTTACCGCGGCCAGCGAAGCCCGCCGCCCGAATTCGCATACAACGATCACCGGCCGGTCCTTGCGCAGCTCGCCCGCTCGCTGCGCCACGTCCGCGAGCGGCACATTGCGCGCTTGCGGCAGCGAGCCGGCGCCGAATTCATCCGCCGAACGCACGTCGACGATCTGTACCTCGCGCGCGTTCATCATCTGGGTGGCCGCCAGGGTTCCGAGCGTCGGCCCGCCAGCGCGCTGGCGCAGTACCGGCCAGATCAGCAGGCCGCCGCTGAGCAGGGTGATGGCGATGAGCCAGAGGTTATCGACGAGGAATTTCATTTCATGGAATGGGCGCAACACGCACCGCCAAAGCCCGCAACCGTCCGCCAGGTGAATCCGCCGGCACGGGCGCTGTACGCGAGGGCGCGCAGGCACGGAGCGGGATTATAGAATGACGGCGAGCCGGCTTGGGCGGCCGCGCCCTGCCGGCGCGCCCAGGGGCGGCTGCACGCTATTTTTTATTGGAACGCAATGATGAGTATGCACAAGCTTGTTTTGCTGCGTCATGGCGAAAGCCAATGGAACCGGGAGAATCGATTCACTGGCTGGACCGATGTCGACCTGACCGAAACCGGACGCGAGGAGGCGCGCACCGCCGGAGAGCTGCTGCGCCAGGAGGGGTTCCAGTTCGAACTGGCCTACACCTCGGTGCTGCGTCGGGCCATCCGCACGCTTTGGATCGCCCTGGACGCGCTAGACCAGATGTACCTGCCCACGGTGCACAGCTGGCGTCTTAACGAGCGTCATTACGGCGCGCTGCAGGGCCTGGACAAGGCGCAGACCGCGGCCAAGTTTGGCGAGGCGCAGGTGCTGCAATGGCGCCGCGCCTACGCTGTGGCGCCCGAGGCACTTACTACGGACGATCCGCGCTGGCCGGGGGCCGATCCGCGCTATCGCAACCTGACGCCCGAGCAGATACCGCGCACGGAATGCCTCAAGGACACGGTGGCCCGTGTTATCCCCTTCTGGAACGATTCGATTGCTCCGGCGCTGCAGCGCGGCCGCCGCGCAATCGTCGTTGCGCATGGCAACTCGCTGCGCGCGCTCATCAAGCATCTGGACGGCGTTTCGGACGAGGCGATCATCGAGCTCAACATTCCCACCGGCCGGCCGCTGGTCTACGAGTTTGACGAGGCGTTGCGCCCGCTGCGCCATTACTATCTGGGCGACCCCGCAGAAATCGCCCGCGCCACCGCCGCCGTGGCGGCCCAGGGGCGGGCAGGCCCGCGCTGAAGGCGCGGCGCGTGATCGACTCTCCGGCCGGGGCGCTGCGCTTGGCGGCGCGCTGCGCTGCGCGGCTGCTTCTGGCCGTCGCGGCGCTTGCGCCGCCGGTGCAAGCGCAGGATGGTGCCACCGCGCACGGCACTCCGGGCAAAGCCGCCAAGGAAGCCAAGAGCAGCGCCACCGCGGCGCCCACGGCCCGACGCCAGAAAGAGTTGCAGGCCGAGCAAAGGGAGCTCAAGGCGCGGCTGGCCCAGCTCAAGAAGTCCCTGGCCTCCAATGAGTCGGCGCATTCGGAGGCGGCCGACGCCCTGGCCGCGTCCGAGTCGGCCATCTCGGCGGCCAACCGCCATCTGCAACAGCTTGCTGCCGCGCGCCACCAGGTGGAACAACGCCTGGGCGAGCTGCAAACAGGTCAGCGCGAGGCGGCAGCTGCACAAGGCATGCAAACCAGCCGGGTGGGCGCCACGCTACTCGAGGAACTGACCCTGGCCCACGAACCGGTGTTGCAAAGCATTGTCGATCCGGCCCAGTGGCAGACCGATCAGCGCACCGGGGTGTACCTGGATGCGATCGTACGCGAGCGGATGCAGCGCATCGGCCAGCTGCACGAACAACGTGCGGAACTGGCCGCGCGCGAAACGGAGATGGTGCAGCGGCGCGCCGAGCTCGAAAAAATCGATGCCGACGAACGCTCGTCGCGCGCGCAACTGCTGCGCCAGGAAACCACCCGGCGCACCACACTTGCGCGTCTGGCGCAGCAGATTGCGCAGCAACGCCAATCGGTCGCCAGCCTGGAGCGCGACGATGCGCGCCTGGGCACGGTGATCGACCAGATCGGCAAGGTGCTGGCCGAGCAGGCGCGGCGCCGCGCCCAGGCGCGCGCCAAGTCGCATGGCGGCAAGGGCGAGGAAGTCGTTCCGGCGCCGGGCGCGGAGGATAAATTCCAACCGCCGTCGTCGACGCGTTTCGGGCGCCTGCGCGGCAAGCTGATCTTGCCGGTGCAAGGAACAATCGGGTCCCGGTACGGCGCGGCCCGCCTGGGCGAAGACGGCAAGGCCCAGGCCGGCGCCCCGGCTTGGAAAGGCCTGTTCATTCGTGCCGACGCGGGCACGCCAGTGCACGCGGTTGCCGCGGGCCAGGTGGTCTTCGCCGATTGGCTGCGCGGCTTTGGCAATTTGCTCATCCTGGACCACGGTGAAGGTTTCCTGTCCGTGTACGCCAACAATGAGACCCTCCTGCATGGGGTGGGCGACGCTGTCGCCGCCGACGAGGTCATTGCCTCGGTGGGCAACACCGGTGGCAATGCACAATCGGGCCTATACTTCGAAATGCGCTACCAGGGTCGTCCTTTCGACCCGCTGTCCTGGGCTGCGGCGCGGTAATGTCCGTCTACACGGTCCGTGGTTTTGGCCCCGCGATCGGCGGCCGCAGACATTGTGGGTTTGCAGGGCCGTTGCGTGGCGGCGCCTGCCGGCCTCGGAATGGTCTGTCGGGCAGCGTTTCTTCCAGTGCATTGCTTTGCGTTCGGGTGGAGATTCGATGAGCGGTCGTTTGCGCAGTTGGGGCCTGATCGGCGTAGGGCTGATCGCGGGCGTTTCCATCACCTACGGTGTCACCGCCTATGCCTCGCGGGACGCGCGTTCGCCGATCCCGCTCGAGGAGATCCGCGAGTTCACAGATGTCTTTGGCGCCATCAAGGCCAACTATGTGGAACCCGTCGAGGACAAGAAGCTCATGCAGGAGGCCATTACCGGCATGCTTGCCGGCCTGGATCCGCATTCAGCCTTCCTCGATGGCGATGCCTATCGCGACCTGCAGACCACGACCCAGGGAGAGTTCGGCGGCTTGGGAATCGAGGTCGGCGCCGAAGAGGGCGCGATCAAGGTCATCGCGCCCATCGATGACACGCCCGCGGCGCGCGCCGGCATACGCGCTGGCGACCTCATCATCAAGATCGACGACAAGTTCACGCGCGGCATGAGCCTGACCGATGCCATCAAGCTCATGCGCGGCCGGCCCCAGACGCCCATCTCGCTCACCCTGGCGCGCAAGGGCGAAGGGCTGCCCATCGAGGTGAAGATCATTCGCGACGTCATTCGCGTGCAGTCGGTCAAGGCGCACCAAATCGAACCGGGCTACGGATTCATCCGCATTTCCCAGTTCCAGGACAGGACAACCGAGGATCTGGTGAAGAAGCTCGCGGACCTGTACAAGGATGGCCCGCTCAAAGGCCTGGTGCTGGACTTGCGCAATGATCCGGGCGGCGTGCTCAACGGCGCCGTCGGCGTTTCGGCCGTTTTCCTGCCCAAGGACGCGACGGTCGTGTCCACCGAGGGCCGGACCGAGGACGCGCATCGCAATTTTGCGGCCAACGCTACCGATTACCTGCGTGGTGGTGGCGAGGATCCGCTGGCGCAACTGCCCGCGGCCGTCAAGACCGTGCCGATGGTCGTGCTGGTCAACGGGGCGAGCGCCTCGGCCTCGGAAATTGTTGCCGGCGCCTTGCAAGATCACAAGCGAGCCGAATTGATCGGTACCCAGACCTTTGGCAAGGGCTCCGTGCAGACCGTGATTCAGATTCGCAATGACCGGGAAAACCCCGCGGCGATCAAGCTCACCACAGCGCGTTACTTCACGCCCAGTGGGCGCTCGATCCAGGCCCAGGGAATCACGCCGGATCTTGCGGTCGAAGACACGGCCGAAGGAAACTTTGCCGGTCTGAGCGTGCGCGAGGCCGACCTGGCCAATCATCTGGTCAATACCACTGCGCCGGCCGCGCCGGACGGATCGGCCGCCAAGAACACGGCAGAACCTGTCGAGCATGCACCGCTGGCGGCGCATCGCTACGAGTTCGGCACCACCGAGGACTTCCAGTTGCAGCAGGCGATGAATTTCCTCAAGGGCCTGCCGGTAGTGACGGCAAAGGCGCACGACAAGGTCGCCGCCGCCGATACCGACGCGCTCAAGTCCGCGACGGCGCCCAAGGCCGAAGCGGTGGCGAAGGCGCAAAAACCGGCAAAAGCCGAAAAGTAATAGTTCTTCGGAACAGCAGGACCGGCGGCGCGCAGCAACACTGCGCGCCGCCGTTTTTTAGTCGCCAAAGAGCTTTTGCTTGATTTCCCGCCGTTGCTGGGCTTCCAGGCTCAGGGTTGCCGTTGGCCGGGCCAACAGCCGCGGAATGCCGATCGGATCCCCGGTCTCCTCGCAAAACCCATACTCGCCCGATTCGATCTGTTGCAAAGAGGCCTGCACCTTCTTGAGCAGCTTGCGTTCGCGATCCCGGGTTCGCAACTCGAGCGCGTGCTCTTCCTCGATCGTGGCCCGGTCCGCCGGGTCCGGAACAATCACGGTCTCGCGCAAATGTTCGGTGGTTTCATCGGCATTGCTGAGAAGTTCGCGCTCGATCTGCTGTAGCTGGTAGCGGAAGAATGCCAGTTGATCGGCATTCATGTAGTCGGAATCGGGCATCGACAGCAATTGCTCCTCGGTCAGCAGGGGCTTGCCGTCTACCACAACCGGCTCTTCGCTGCGGCTTGCCGATCGGATCAGGAGGTACTCGTGCGCCGACGCGAGGTCCTTCTGGCTGACGACCTGCGCAATCCGTGGCGTGGGCTTGGGCGGCGGCAAGGTGGGCAGATCGCCTGCGCCGGCCACCGCATTGGTCACCGGCGCGCCCGCGCCTTTGCCGGACTTTGCGCCGGCTTTGGCCGCGCCGCTTTTGACTGGGGGGGCAGCCTTGGCGGGGGCGGCCGCCTTTGCGGGCTTGGCGGCTTTGTCGGGCTTGGCCGGCACTGGCGCCTTACCCTTGACCGCCTTGGGCGGAGGCGATTTCTTTGCCGGCAGCTTCTTGGCGGCTGGCTTGTGCGCAACCGCCTTCTTGGCGGCGGACTTCGGTGCGGCCTTGGCCGCGGGCTTGGTCGCAACCTTGGATTTGGTGGCAGCCGTGCCCTTTGCCGGAGTTTTGGATTTGGTAGCCATCGATCAACCTTTCTTACCGCGAACGTACTGTGCGTCGGGTCGTGCGTCGCAGTGGGCGCGAACGCGATCCCGCCAAAATTCGATTCCCGACGCGCATCTTCAGCGAATCAGGCATGACTCGAGCCCCTGCAGAAAAATATCCCGCGGCAGTTTGCGCCCGATGAATACGAGCTTGCTGGATGGCGTCTCGCGCCGTTCCCAGCTGCGACCGGGTTCGACACCCATGAGCATGTGGACGCCCTGCAGGATCATGCGCCGTCCGGATCCGCGCACGAAAAGCACGCCTTTATACCGAAGCATGTCCGGGCCGTAAACCTGGATCAGGGCGCTCATCGTCTCCTCCAGGCGCCGCGCATCAAAAGGCCGGTCCGAGGAAAAGACGAAGGCCTGTATGGCATCGTCATGCGCGTGGTGGCGATGTTCATGCCCCTGCGCGTCGCAAATCGCGCAGTCGGCGCCGTCCTCATGATGGTGGCCGTGCTCGTCCTCATGTTCGTCATGATGGTCGTGGCCATGCTCGCTGCCATGGTCGGACTGCGCGGCGTGCGGGCGCGCATCGGGGTGCTCCGCAGCAAGAAACGTAGGGTCGATCTGCAGAACGGAGTCCAGATTGAACCCGCCGATGTCCAGGATCTCCCCGACCGGGACCTCGCCCATGTGCATGGTGCGCACCGGTGCCCGAGGATTCATGCGCACCAGGCGTTCCCGCAGGGACGCAAGCTCGGTCGGATCCACCAGATCGGCTTTGGACACCAGGATGCGATCGGCAAAACCGACCTGGTTTTGTGCTTCGGGCTGTCGGTCCAGCGTTGCATGGCCGTGCTTGGCGTCGACCACCGTGATCACGCCGTCAATGCGGTAATTGCGGCCGACATCTTCGTCGACGAAAAACGTCTGGGTTACCGGCCCCGGATTGGCCATGCCGGTCGTCTCGATGATCACCCGCTCGAACGCCATGCGCCCGGAGACCCGCTTCTCGTGCAACTCGCCCAGGATTCTTGCCAGGTCCCCGCGTACCGTGCAGCAGACACAGCCGTTGTTCATCTCGACAATCTGCTCCTGGGAATCGTGGACCAGCAAATCGTTATCCACGCCCTCGGGGCCGAACTCGTTCTCGATCACCGCGATGCGGTGGCCGTGCTGCTCCTGCAGGATGCGATTCAACAGCGTCGTCTTGCCGGCGCCGAGAAACCCCGTCAACACCGTGACGGGCACTTGCCTGGTTGGTTCTGGCGTAGGCACCAAATTCCTTCTTTCCGGCTCCGCAAGCATTTATGGAACATCCCGCATCGGCTGCTGCGCGTGCCCTTGCCGCCCCGGCAGCAGTCCTCCCGCAGCGCGATATTGCCCCCAAGGAGCGGGAAAATTGCGGGGCGCGAAGTGTAGACCAAAAAGGCGTTCGCAGCGCCAGGGACATTGGGGCGTGCCCGCGGCGGGTCGCCGGCGGCCTCTCGATACAATTCCGGCCCTGGTCCTGCCGGCCGCGTGCGCCTGCGCCGCCCTCGGGCTGTCGTCCGGACGCCAAGATGCTCAAGCTACTGGCCCTGCTGTTTGCCAGCGCAAAGTTCGCCAAGATCGCCCTGACCGGCGGCACCATGCTGCTGTCGGTATTTGTCTACGCCTATTTCTATGGCTGGTGGTATGCCCTGGGTTTCGTGCTGTTGTTGTTGGTGCACGAACTCGGACATTACGTCGCCGCGCGCCGGCGCAAGCTCGACGTCGGACTACCCATGTTCATTCCGTTTGTTGGTGCCTGGGTGCAGCTCAAGGATCGCCCGCACGACGCCGAGACCGAGGCCTACGTAGGCCTGGGCGGCCCCCTGCTCGGCACGATCGCGGCGGTGCTGGTGTATGCCGTGGGCTTTGACCAGCGTTCGCCCTTGCTGGTGGCGATCGCCTACGCCGGGTTCGTGCTGAACCTCTTTAACCTGATTCCCGTCCCGCCCTTCGATGGCGGTCGCATCACGGCCGTGTTGGGGCCGCGGATCTGGTTTCTGGGCATACCCGTGCTGGTGGTCCTGTTCCTGCGCTGGCCCAGCCCCCTCCTGCTCATCGTCGCGCTGCTCGCCGCGCCCCAACTCGTTGCGGCGTGGCGCCATGACCCCAGTTCTCCGGAGGCAATGGCCTATTACGAGGTTGGCGCTGGCGCCCGCTGGCGCTATGGCCTGTGGTACCTGGGCCTGGCCGCATTCCTTGCGGTCATGGCCTTTGACACCCACAATCTGCTGCTGCGCGCGCAGGAATGAACGGGCGCAAGTCCGCGGTGACGCAAAATCACTGCAGCCGCTCGAGCAGCAGGCCCTTGAGGTATTCGCCTTCGGGAAAGGTCATCATCGCGGGGTGGTCGGAGCCTGCACCCAGGCGGGCGCGCAGCGCGCAATCGGCATCGGCGTCGATCACGGCGCCCGCAACGATTTTTTGAAACAGGTCGGGGCTGATCGCGCCGGAGCAGGAAAAACTCATCAGCGCACCACCGGGCGCGAGCAGGCGCAAGGCACTGAGGTTGATGTCCTTGTAGGCACGGGCGGCCCGCTCGATCTGGTGCTGGTTGGTCGCAAACTTCGGCGGATCGAGCACGATCAGGTCAAACCGCGCCTTGCGCTCGCGCAACTCGCGCAGCTCGGCAAAGACATCGGCGCAGCGCCACTGCAAGGGCTGCTCCGCGCCGCTGGATAGTCCGTTGCGTACGCCATTTGCCTGCGCCAGCGCCAGCGCATCGGTCGAGGAATCCACGGATAGCACCGCGCCGGCACCGCGGCGCGCCGCGGCCAGGGAGAAACCCCCCGTGTAACAAAAGCAGTTGAGAACACGCGCCGGCCGCCCCTCGCGGCGCAGGAAGGCGCTCGCCCACTCGCCGGCCAGGCGCCGGTTGTCGCGCTGGTCAAGGTAAAAGCCGGTCTTGTGTCCGCGCCGCACATCGACCTCGTACTGCACCCCGTGCTCTTCAAAGGTGACGTTTCCGGGCGGGGCACGACCGCGCAGGCATCCTCCGGCGGGCGCCAGTTGCTCGCGGGCGCGCAGCGCCGAATCCGATCGATCGAAGACATCCTCGCAGCCGCTGGCCGCGCACAGCGCATCGAGCAGCGCCTCGCGGTGCGTCTCGACACCGGCGGCCTGGATCTGCACGACGAGGTTGCGTCCGTACTGGTCGGCGATGAAACCCGGCAGGCCGTCGGCTTCGCCGCACACCAGGCGCATGCCATTGGTCACGGCGCGCAGGTCCGCGCGGCGCAGCACGGCGGCCGCTACCCTGGCCGCGAGCCAGTCCGAGTCGACGCGGTCGCCCTCATGAAAACTCCAGCAACGCGCGCGTATGAGCGAACCCGCGCTGTATGCGGCCCACGCAAGAAAGCGCCGGTCGCTGGCGCGAACAGCAACGAGCGCGCCGTTGGCCGGATCGCCGTCGACGCTGGCCACGGCCCCGGCGAAGATCCAGGGATGGCGCCGCTCCAGCGAACGCTCCTTGCCGGGCTTGAGCAGCACCGATGCGGCGGCGGGCATGGCGCAGCAGCGGGCTAATCGGCCGCGGGGCTGGCCGACTCGCCGGGCGGCGTTTCGGCCGCCGCGAGCGCGGCACCGGCAAGCTCGCCGATGCGAGCGAGCACCGCGGTGCCCAGGCTCGCATCAAAGCGCGCCGGGTCCGGCGAGCCCAGCAGGATCAGCCCCAGGGCCGGTGCGTCACCATGGCGCAAGGGGATGAGCGCATAACTGCGCGCCGGGCCCCAATCCGCGGGCAGGGGACCGATGGGAGCAAGGTCGATTTCGGAACCGCAGACCGGGCCGCCCAGGCCGGCAACATGGTACGCAATGCGCGCCTCATCGGCGTGCGGCCGCCAACCCCAGGTGCGCAATTGCACCAGGGGAACGCCGAAGATGCGCTGCAGTTCGGCGACCGTGATCTGCGCCGAGCGCGCGCGATCCGGCTCGGCCAGCAGCGCCTTGGTCCAGTCCACCAGATCGCGCGCCAGCCGGTCGTTGTCGCGCCCGATGCGCATTAACTCGCTCAGGCGCAGCTCCAGGGCCTTGACGCGCTCGCGCAGCAGGCTGGTCTGGCGTTCCACCAGGGAAATGGCATTTCCCTGATGCGGATCGGGAAGACGCAGCTGCGCCAGCACATCGGGGTGGTCCTGGAAAAACCCCGGGTTGTCCCGCAAGAAGCGCGCCACGTCCTCTGGAGTCATGTCAGTTCGATTTCTCCGTCGTAAACCTTCTCCGCCGCTCCTGTCATGCGCACGGCCGGACCCTCGCCTGCGCCGCCAGCCCCGTCCCATTCGATGCACAGCAGCCCGCCACGGGCGTGCACCGCCACGGGCGAATCCAGCAGCCCCATACGCATGCCCGCCACGGCGGCGGCGCAGGCGCCCGTGCCGCATGCCAGCGTTTCCCCTGCGCCCCGCTCCCAAACGCGCAGGCGCAAGGTGGAACGATCGACAATCTGCAGGAAGCCCGCGTTGACGCCGTGTGCAAAGCGCGGGTGCCGCTCGATCGCCGCACCGTTGGCGCCGACCGCGGCGCGATCCACGTCATCGACCTGCTGCACCGCGTGCGGGTTGCCCATCGAGACAAGGCAGACCTGTAGTTCGCGGCCGTCGATGAGAAGGGGCCAAAGCTCGGCGCCGCCGCGCCGCTGCGATTGCAGGCCCGTAGTGTCGAAACCGCAGGCTTGCGCATCCCAGCGGGGCACACCCATGTCCACGCTGACCATGCCCCCATCTTCCAGGCGCGGCTCGATCAAGCCGCCAGCGGTGCGCACCCGGATGGAGCGCGCGCGCGTCAGGCCCAGCTGATGAACGAATTTGACGAAACAACGTGCACCATTGCCGCACTGCTCAACCTCGCCGCCATCGGCATTGAAGATGCGATAGCCAAAGTCAGCGCTGGCATCCGGGGCCGGCTCGACTACCAGGATCTGGTCGGCACCGATCCCAAAGCGCCGGTCGGCAAGGCGGCGCAGCTGCTCGCCGGTTAGCGCAAAGCGCTGGCCGATGCCATCGAGCATCACAAAATCGTTGCCGGCTCCCTGCATCTTGGTAAAGCGCAGTTTCATCGGCCGATTATCGCCCAGGAACAATCGGCCAATGCCCGGGCGCAGCAAACTCACCGGGCATAAAGGTCGGGGGCGCCGGGCGGGCGCGTCTTGAAGCGCCGGTGGGTCCAGAGATACTGATCGGGCATGCGCAGCACCCAGCGCTCGATCTCGCGATTCATGCGCGCCGTGTCCTCCTCGACCGACGCACCGGGAAAATCCTGCCAGGGCGCTTCGATATGCACGACGTAGCCATCCCGGGTCTGCTCGGTAACGGCCATCAGCACGCGCGCGTCCAGGCTGCGCGCCAGGCGCGAGACCATCGTCAGCGTCGCCGCGGGTACCCCGAAGAAGGGTACGAAGATCGAATTGCCCGGGCCGCTGTCCATGTCCGGAAGGTAATAAAAGGGCAAACCCTCCCGCAAGGAACGCATGGCCGTGCGCAGGTCAAAGCCGCGCCGCGCGATCAGCACCGGCTCGTTGAAGCGCGCCCGTCCGTGGCGCAGATATTCGTCCCATACCGGGTTGGACTGGCGTGCGTAGATGGTCACCATGCGCTCGTCGACTGCCAGGCGTATGCCGCCGGCGTCCAGTCCGACAAAATGCGGTGCCAGCAATATCGTCGGCCGGCCGGCCGGGTCCGCCAGATGCTGCGCGCCCTCGACGCGCACAAAGTCGCGGATCGCCTGGGCGCTGGCGGTCCACAGCACGCCGTAGTCCAGGGCGGCGCGCATGGCATTGCCAAAAAGCGCACGGTTGCAACGGTGCCGCGCGGCCGCGTCCTGCGTGTTGAAACAGGCGCGCAAATTGGCATTGGCGATGCGCCGCCGGGGTACCACCACCAGCCAGGCAAGCACGCCCAGGACTCGGGCCAGGCGCGCGCGCGCGGGCGCCGACCAGCGAGCGCTGCGCAGGATCAGACCGATCCACCAGCGGGCGATCGCCGCGTTCACGAAACGCTCCCGGGGTCCGGCGCCGTCGCGCCGGACGGCACCTTGTAGCGCTTATAGCTCCACAAGTACTGTTCGGGGCACAGGCGGATGAGTCGCTCCAGGGCCCGGTTGATCCGGCCCGCATCGGCGGCCGGATCGCCATCGAGGCCTTCCTCCATACATTGCCAGCGTATGCGATAGCCGGCGCCGTGCGGCAAGCGCTGCGCAAACGTCATGATCACCAGCGCGTTGTGCTCGTGTGCCAGGCGCGCGGGCAGGGTCATGGTGAATGCCGGCCGCCCGAAGAATGGCGCCCAGACGCCTTCGCCACGGCTGGGGACCTGGTCGGGAAGCATGCCCACGACCTGGCGCTTGCGCAATGCCCGCAGCAACAGCCGCACCCCTCCCAGGTCGGCCGGCGCCAGCAGCAGGCCGTTGTGTGCCCGGGCTTGCTCGAACAGCGGCCGCAGCGCCGCCTTGCGCGGCACCCGGTACAGGGCCAGCATGGGTCGGGTGCGGCCGATCGGGCTGGCCATGTGGCTCTGGGCGATCATTTCAAAACATCCCAGATGGGGCGTGAGGATCAACACGGCGCGATCCTGGCGCAGCAAGCGGTCGTACTCCTGCGGATCATCGATCCGCACCTTCGCCAGGATTTGCTGCGTGGGCCGGCTCCAGACCCACGCCAGCTCCAGGACCTGCTTGCCGCTTTCGGCGATCGCGCCGCGCAGAACACGCCGGTCCTGGCGCAAGTCCGCAGGCAGGTTGCCTCGTATGGTCCGCCGGTAGCTGGGCACCAGCGCAAACAGCAGCCAGCCCAGAGCCGCACCCAGCACGTGCAGCGCGGGTAGCGGCAACAGCGCGAGCGCGCGGAACAGCAGCAGGATCATCGCGCCGTCCCGCGCGCCGGGCGGCAGTCGGCGGTCCCGCAGTTCGTCGATGGGATCGGTTTTCTCATGTTTGTGGCGGGTCGTGCGCACGATGGCGCGCAGCGGCCCGGCCAGGACGGTTCGCTTATACTAGAGCCACTCGGCGCCGGTTTAATTGTCAACTTGCAGGGCTTCGGGTGTCGGCCGCATTGGCGGCCGGCGGCAATTTCTGCTAAAGCGTCACACGCCGAAAGGCCATGGGCGCGGCAGGATCCAGGAGCGAGCATGGCAGGCGATTATCTCTTTACCTCCGAATCGGTTTCGGAAGGCCACCCCGACAAGGTCGCCGACCAAATCTCGGACGGCATTCTCGACGCGATCCTCCAGCACGATCGGCATGCGCGCGTGGCCGCCGAAACGCTGGTTACCACCGGCTTGGTGGTGCTGGCCGGCGAGATCACGACGAAGGCTACCGTGGACTACCCTGCGGTCGCGCGCGAAGTGATCAAGCGCATCGGCTATGACAACAGCGACTACGGCATCGACTACAAGGGTTGCGCCGTCATGGTCTGCTATGACCGCCAGAGTCCGGATATCGCACAAGGCGTTGACGAGGGCCGGGGCCTGGATCTGGACCAGGGGGCGGGCGACCAGGGCCTGATGTTTGGCTACGCCTGCGATGAGACTCCGGAGTTGATGCCCGCGGCGATCTATTACGCCCACCGCCTGGTGGAGCGGCAGGCGGACCTGCGGCGCGACGGACGACTGTCCTGGTTGCGCCCCGACGCCAAGTCGCAAGTGACCCTGCGCTACGTCGATGGCAAACCCCAGAGCGTGGACACGGTCGTGCTGTCCACCCAGCACGATCCGGATGTGGCCCACGAAAGGCTGACCGAAGCTGTCATCGAGGAGATCGTCAAACCGGTGCTCCCCGCCAAATGGCTGCAACAGACCCGTTTCCTGATCAATCCGACCGGGCGCTTCGTGATTGGCGGACCCCATGGCGATTGCGGGCTCACCGGCCGCAAGATTATCGTGGACACCTATGGCGGCGCCTGCCCGCATGGCGGCGGCGCCTTCTCGGGCAAGGATCCGACCAAGGTCGACCGTTCCGCGGCCTACGCGGCGCGCTATGTGGCCAAGAACATCGTGGCCGCCGGCCTTGCACGCAAATGCCAGGTGCAGGTGAGCTACGCGATCGGCTATTCCAAGCCGATCAACGTGACCGTCGACACGGGGGGGACCGGAACAGTTGGCGACGACGTCCTGGCGCGCCTGGTCGTCGAGCACTTTGATTTGCGTCCCAAGGGCATCGTGCAGATGCTCGATCTGCTGCGTCCGATCTACGGCAAAACCGCGGCCTACGGGCATTTTGGCCGCGATGAACCCGAGTTTTCCTGGGAACGCACCGATCGCGCGGCGCTGCTGCGCTCGGCCGCCGGCTTGAAGGCGGCCTAGGGGGCCAGCGGCCGCGCCGCGGCGGCCGTATACTTGCGCTCTTGCTCCGAGGAGCGTTGCAACCGTGACCGTCTCCCGGTCACGAGCCAGGCTCGGAGCACCGGCCGCGTGCCCGCGGCACGGCTGCAACGGCGCTCGCCAACCCGCCTTTTGACCAAGGGAGGGCGCGAGATGAGCGCCGTACAAAAAGTCCACCACAGCAAGACCCACGCCGAATCCGTGGTCGCCGACCTGGCGCTGGCCGATTGGGGCCGCAAGGAAATCTTCATCGCCGAGACGGAGATGCCCGGCCTGATGGCGATTCGGGAAGAGTACGCATCCCAGCAGCCGCTGCGCGGGGCGCGCATCACCGGCTCGCTGCACATGACCATCCAGACCGCTGTTCTGATCGAGACGCTGCAGGCGCTCGGCGCGCAGGTGCGCTGGGCCTCGTGCAACATCTTTTCGACCCAGGATCACGCCGCCGCGGCCATTGCCGCGACCGGAACCCCGGTCTTTGCCAAGAAGGGCGAGACGCTCGAGGAGTACTGGGACTACACCCACCGCATCTTCGAATGGCCCGATGGCGGCTTTAGCAACATGATCCTGGACGACGGTGGCGATGCCACGCTGCTGTTGCACCTGGGCACGCGCGCCCAAAGCGATCCGGACGTCATCGCCCATCCGGCCAGCGAAGAGGAGACCGCGCTGTTCGCCGCCATTGGCGCCCAGCTCAAGCGCCATCCCACCTGGTATTCCACCCGCCTGGCGCATATCAAGGGCGTGACCGAGGAGACCACCACCGGGGTCAAGCGCCTGTACCAGATGGCCAAGGACGGTCTGCTCAAGTTCCCGGCAATCAATGTCAACGACTCCGTCACCAAGAGCAAGTTCGACAACCTGTACGGTTGTCGTGAATCGCTGGTCGACGGCATCAAGCGCGCGACCGACGTCATGGTGGCCGGCAAGATCGCCGTGGTCTGCGGCTATGGTGACGTGGGCAAGGGATCGGCGCAGGCGCTGCGCGCGCTCTCGGCGCAGGTCTGGATCACCGAGATCGATCCGATCTGCGCCCTGCAGGCGGCCATGGAGGGGTACCGCGTGGTAACGATGGACGAAGCGGCCGACCAGGCCGACATTTTCGTCACCGCGACCGGCAATCTGCATGTAATCACGCACGATCATATGAAGCGCATGAAAAACCAGGCGATCGTTTGCAATATCGGGCACTTTGACAACGAGATCGACATCGCCGGCATCCGCAAGTACCCCTGGGAGAACATCAAACCCCAGGTCGATCACGTCATCTTCCCGGACGGAAAACGCATCATCCTGCTCGCCCAAGGGCGGCTGGTGAACCTGGGATGCGGGACGGGGCATCCGAGCTTCGTGATGAGCTCGTCGTTTGCCAATCAGGTGCTGGCGCAAATCGAGCTCTTTACCAACACCGCGGCCTATCCGGTGGGCGTGTACGTGTTGCCCAAGCACCTGGATGAGAAGGTTGCGCGCCTGCAATTGCGCAAGCTTGCGGCCAGCCTGACCGAGCTGACCGACACGCAGGCGCGCTATATCGGCGTGCAAAAGTCCGGGCCGTACAAGCCCGAACACTACCGCTATTGATTGGCGCAGCGGACCTGCGGATCGAGGATCGGCGGCGCATGGCAGAGCAAGGCGTGTTCAGTGTCGAGTTTTCGCCCCCGCGCAATGCGGAGGCGGTGGTCAAACTGCGTTCCACCCGCGCCGAACTGGCGCAGGTGGGGCCCGCCTTCTACTCGGTGACCTTCGGTGCCGGCGGCTCCACCCGGGAAGGAACCCTGAACGCCGCGTTGGAGATGCACGCCGACGGGCTGCACGCCGTTCCGCACATCTCCTGCGTTGCCACCAGCCGTGCGGCCGTGGCCGAGTTGCTGCAGACCTATCGCGACGCGGGCATACGCCACCTGGTTGCGTTGCGCGGGGACGCGCCTTCGGGCATGGCCGGCAGCGCCGGTGATTTTCGCTACGCCGCCGACCTGGTCGCCTATATCCGTGCCGAACACGGAAGCTGGTTTCGCATCGAGGTGGCTGCCTATCCGGAGATTCATCCGCAGGCGCGTTCGCCGGCCGAGGACCTGCAGCATTTCGTCGACAAGGTGCGCGCCGGTGCCGATGGGGCAATTACCCAGTATTTCTTCAATGACGACGCCTACCTGCGCTTCGTCGAGGACGCCGCGCGCCTGGGTTGCGCCGTGCCCATCGTGCCGGGGATCATGCCGATCACCAATTTCACGCAACTGGCGCGCTTCTCGGACAATTGCGGCGCGGAAATTCCGCGATGGATACGCCGCCGCCTGGAAAGTTTCGGCGATGACCGCGCGTCGATCCGCGCCTTTGGCGCTGACGTGGTGGCCAGCCTCTGCGCGCGCCTGCTGGACCAGGGCGCCCCGGGCCTGCACTTTTACACGATGAATGCGGCGGCGCCGACCTTGGAGATTTGGCGCCGGGCCGGACTGCCCGTGCGGCCCAGGCAATGATCCGCGCGCCGCGCAGTCGCACCCGCTTGGTAAGCGCCGCGCTCGCTGCGGCCTTGATGGCACTGGCCGCAGTGCGGACCCATGCGGCGCAGCCCCTCCCGGATCTGGTCAGCGCGACGCCCGCGGCGCCCGATGAGGCTGGCGCCGCGCTGCTCGAAGCCCACGCCGCCCTGGCCGATGGCGATGCCGAGCGCATCGCGGCGCTGGCCGTACAGGTATCCGGCAGCCCCCTGGAGTCCTACCTGAGTTATTGGCAGGCGTCCTTGGCGCTGCGTGCGACGCCCGCCGATGCGGGCCCCGCCCGCGAATTTCTTGCGCGCAATGCCGGGACCGTGCTCGCCGACCGGCTACGCGCCGACTGGCTGCTGGTCCTGGGCGCCGCGGCGGACTGGACGACCTTCGATGCCGAGCGCCGGCGCCTGGTGCTCGCTTCGGACGATCCGCAGCTGGCGTGCTACGCGTTGCTGGCGCGCTATGCGCTGGACGACGGTCACCGGCGTGAGGCCATCGCGCGTGACGCGCGCCGCACGCTGGCATCGACGACGGAGCCCGGCGGAGACGGCTGTACCGCGCTGGCCGAGCGCCTGCTCGACGATGGCCAGTTGTCGATCTGGCCCCGGCTGCAGGCGCTGGTGGAGCGCAATCAGCTGACCGCCGCCGCCAAGGCCGCCGAGCGCATGCCGAGGGCCGATGCCAACGCAATGACGCGTTTGCTGGAGCGCCCGGGGGCCTGGTTGGCTGCGGTTGAGGCGCATCTGGACACGATGCCGCATCCCTTTCCCCTGCTCGCCATCGTTGCCCTGGCGCGCGACGCGCCGGAGCCGGCCGCTCATTACGCGCAGCTCATGGATGCCAAACTCACGCCGGAGGAGCGCGCCATGGTGTGGGGCCGCATCGGCCGCATGGCCCAGCTGGCGCTGTTGCCGCAGGCGCACGAATGGTTCCAGCGCGCCGGCGACCTGCTGGGCGCGAGCATCGATTCGGTACGGGTCAATGAGACCCTGGAGGCGCGCGCCCGGGCCGCATTGCGGCGCGGGGCCGGCACCGCCTCGGCAAACCCGGGGCCGGACTGGCCCGCCGTGGCGCGCGACATTGCTGCCATGCCGCCGGAACTGCAGGGCGATTCGACCTGGACGTATTGGAACGCGCAGGCCCTGTTGGCCCAGGGCAAGGCCGAAGAAGGGCGCGCCGCCTTGCGCCTCTTGGCCGACCGCTTCAGCTATTACGGCCGGCTCGCGGCCGAACGCCTGGACCTGCCGCTGGTGCTGGCACCGGCGCCACCGCAGGCACCGGCGGCCCTGGTCGATGAGCTGGCGCAACGGCCCGGTTTTGCGCGCGCCCGCCTGCTCTATCAGTTGGGCTTGCGCGAAGAGGCCAACCGCGAGTGGAACTGGGAGTTGCGCGGCATGGATGACGCGACGCTGCACGCCGCGGCGGAACTGGGCCGGCGCATCGGCGCGCCCGACCGGATGATCTCTGCCGCCGAGCGCGCGCGCGGGCTGGTGGACATCGCGCAGCGCTATCCCACGCCCCATCGCCAACTGATGATGGCTACCACCGCACCCCTGGGCGTGGACCCGGCCTGGATCTACGGCCTGATCCGGCAGGAGTCGCGCTTCATCGAGGATATCCGCTCCAACGCGGGCGCGATCGGCCTGATGCAGCTCATGCCCTCGACGGCGCGTTTCGTGGCGCACCGCATCGGCTATGAAAACTACCGTGCCGATCGAATATCCGAGGTCGGCACCAACCTGCGCCTGGGAACCGAGTACCTCAAGTTGATATTCGACGACCAGGACGGCCAGCCCCTGCTCGCCACCGCCGCCTACAACGCGGGTCCGGCCCGCGTGCGCCGCTGGCGCGCGGCGCTGGCGCGCCCGCTGGATGGTGCGATCTTCGTCGAAACCATCCCGATCGCCGAAACCCGCGAATACGTCAAGCGCGTGCTGTTCAACACCGTGGTCTATGGCGCCCTGCTCGAGCACCGCGGGCCGGCCTTGCGCACGCTGCTCGCCCCCGTGGCGCCCAAGAGCATTCCCGCCGACGATCTACCCTAGCCCCTGCCGCGGCGCAGCTAAAATGCGTCGCAAAGCGGCCTGCGCGGCGCAAGTCATCCGCGTTTGGAAAATGACCTATCAAAACATCCTGGTGTTGGGAGGAACGGGCTTCATCGGCCAGCGTGTGGTTGCCGAGCTCGTGGCGCGGGGCCGCCGGGTCCGCGTCGCGACGCGGCGGCGCAGCCGCGGCCGCGCCCTGCTGGTGCTGCCCTCCGTGGAGCTGGTCGAGGGCAACATCGCCGATGCGGCGCAGCTGGCTGCGCTGATCAAGGGCTGCGATGCCGTGGTCAACCTGGTGGGCATCCTGCACGACAGCGGGCGCGCGGCGGCTGCAGACTCGCCCGCCGCCGGTCGCTACGGCGCGCAGTTCGCTGCGGCGCACGTGAATTTGCCCCGCTCCATTGTGGCGGCATGCCGCCAGCACGGCCTTGCGCGCGTCGTGCACGTGAGTTCCCTGGGCGCCGATCCCGCCGGTCCTTCGGGCTACCTGCGCAGCAAGGGGGACGGCGAGTCGCTCATCCGCGAAGCGCCCGGGATCTGCGCAACGATCTTGCGTCCCTCGGTCGTCTTTGGCGAGGGCGACCAGTTCCTCAACCTGTTCGCTTCGTTGGCAAACTGGCTGCCCGTCCTGCTCGTGGGGCGAGCCCAGGCGCGCTTGCAGCCGGTTTGGGTTGGCGACTTGGCGAACGCGCTGGTGACAGCGCTCGATGAACGCGCTTGTTTTGGCCGGACGTACGAAATCTGTGGGCCCAAGGTCTACACCTTGCGCGAACTCGTGCAATTTGCAGCGGCCGCGTCCGGACACCCCAGGCCGGTCATTGGCCTGCCGGATTTTGCGGCCTTGCTGCTCGCGCGGTTCTTCGAACTGGCGCCCGGCCCGACCTTGATGTCGCGCGACAATCTACGTTCCCTGACGGTCGACAGCGTCGCCAGCGAGCAGCCCTATGCTCCGGCGCCGGAACTGGGAATGCGTCCGAGCCCCTTGGAGCCGGAGGCCAGCCTGTATCTTTCCGGCTTGCATACGCGCACGCGGTTTGGCGTGTACCGGTCCCGCGCGCGTCGCTAAGGTGCGCGCATTGCCATCGGCACCGCGCGGCTCATGAAATCCTACATTGTCGGCGGCTGGGTGCGCGACCGTCTGCTCGAACGCGAGGGCCGCACCGTGAGTCGCGGGGGCGACCGGGACTGGGTCGTGGTGGGCGCCACGGTCGCGGAAATGCTGGCGCAGGGGTACACCCCGGTCGGCCGCGACTTCCCGGTATTTTTGCACCCGCAGACCCACGAGGAATACGCTCTCGCGCGCACCGAGCGCAAGAGCGCGCCGGGGTATCGCGGATTCGTCGTGCACGCGGCGCCTGAGGTGACGCTCGAAGAGGATCTGCAGCGGCGCGACCTGACGATCAATGCCCTGGCGCTCGATGACCAGGAGCGCCTGATCGATCCTTGCGGTGGGTTGGACGACCTGCGCAAGCGCGTGCTGCGTCATGTGGGGCCCGCCTTTGTCGAGGACCCGGTGCGGATCCTGCGCCTTGCGCGCTTTGCCGCGCGCTTCCCGGAGTTCTCGATTGCGCCGCAGACCCTGGAGCTGGCCCGTTGCATGGTTGCCGCAGGCGAGGCGGCTGCCCTGGTGCCCGAGCGCGTCTGGCAGGAACTCGTACGCGGTTTGCAGGAGGAACGGCCCAGCCGGATGCTCGAGGTCCTCGCCGATACGACGCTGCTTGCACAAGTGGCGCCAGAACTGCACGCCAGCCCGGCCTTGGGGGCCGCCTTGGATCGTGCCGCGCACGAGGGGGCGCCGCTCGCGGTGCGCGTCGCGGTGCTTGCCTCGAACGCACAGTCGGGCGCCGGCCTGCGCGCCTTGCTGGAGCGCCTGCGCGCCGATAACGAAAGTGCGCAGCTGGCGCGGCTGCTCTACGACGTGCGCGCCGAGTTGCGTGTTGCGACCACGGTTGCCGAGCTGCTGGGGGTCCTGGAGCGGGCCGATGCGATGCGCCGTCCCCAGCGCTTTGTGCATTTGCTGCAGGCAGCGGCCCTGATCGACCCCATCCCGCTGGAGCGCCTGCGCAAGGCGGCGGCGGCCGCATCCGCGGTGGACGCGGGGGCGATCGCGGCGCAGGCGGGGCCGGACCCAACGGCGATCGCGCAGGCCATTACCAGCGCGCGCCGTGCGGCCATCGCACGGGCGCTGGAAAGCACGCCCGGCGCGACCTGATCGCCGCGCCCGTTGGTGGCGGGCGCGCGCTCTCGTCCAAGCTGCCGTTGTCAGCGGCGCAGCAAGCGGCCGTTACAAACGGTGGCGCCGGTCGCCGCGCGCAAAGCCCAGCAACGGCGCCTCGAAGTCGCGCGCCAGCGCCATCGCCTTTACCAATTCGCCCATTTCGGCCTCGGACACCAGGCGCTGCACGGCAGCGCTGTTTTGCGCCGTCAGGGCGCCGGCGAGCTCGTCGAGGATCCCGCAGTTCAGGAGAAAGTGCGCCTGGGAGGTGTAGCCGAGCACGGTGAGCCCGGAGGCTTTTGCCGTGCGCGCGCACGCGGAAAAATCGACATGCGCCGTGATGTCGTTGCAGCCCGGCATCCAAAGGACGCCGGTATGCGCCTGGTGACGGTAATGGCACATGAGCGTGCCCATCGCTCGTTGTGGGTGGTAATACTCGCCGCAGGGAAAGCCGTAGTCGAGCAGCAGGATCAGGCCACGCCGCAGGCTCGCGGCCAGGGCGCGTAGCCAGCCGCTGGCCAGTGGGCAGCACTCCGAGCCGTAGCCCTCGGGCAGTGCGCCCGTGATGGATTCGATGTGCGCCACCGCCTGTTGCAGCGGTTCGTCGGCCGCCTGCAGGGCAAACTGCAGCTGGTCGGCGCCAGCCTCTACGCCCCGCTCCAGTACCGCACGCGCGCCGCGTACGAACAGCCGCACGGGTATCACGTCCAGCACTTCATTGGCAAGGATCACGCCCTCGAAATCTTCGGGCAGGCTATCGAGCCAGCGCACCGGCAAGCCCGCCAGTCGCTTGCCCTGGCGCGCGCGCAAATTTGCGGAGACTTCGACGATGTCGTAGTGCACGGCCACGCCCAGGCGTTGGAGTTCGGCGATGAGCTCCTGCGCCAGGGCGCCGGTTCCGGCCCCGAATTCGAGCACATTCGCCGCAAGCGTGCCAAACGCCTGCGCCAGCTGCGCCGCCAGCGCGCGGGCGAACAAGGGCGAGATTTCCGGCGCCGTCGTGAAATCGCCGCCGGGGCCAAATTTTCGTGCGCCCGCGTCGTAGTACCCGAGTCCCGGTTCGTACAGCGCCATCTGCATGTACTCGTCGAATGGCAGCCAGCCACCGCGATCGCCGATGCGCGTGCGGATGCGATCGGTCAAAATCCGGCTGCGCTCCTGATCGGCAGGATCGGGCGGCGTCAGGCCCGCGAAGCGGGGGGCGCCATGGCTGGGGACGAAGGTTTCGGACATCGGCCCCGATGGTACCTGTGCGACCCGATACACTGTGCGATTCGAAAGTTTTCCATGGACGTGCGCGATTCCATCCCCAAGGCGGCGCTGGTTACCGGAGGTGCGCGGCGCATTGGCCGCGCCATTGCCCTGGGCCTGGCGCAGGACGGCTGGGATGTCGCCGTCCTGTACCGCAGTTCCCAAGCGCAGGCCCTTGAAACGGTGGCGCAAATCCGTGCGCTGGGCCGCCGGGCGCAGGCGCTGGCCTTCGATCTGGATGCCGCCGGCCCGATGGAACCACTGCTCGATGATTGCGAGGCCGCCGTCGGACCCCTGCGCTGCGTGGTCAACAATGCCTCCATATTCGAGGCCGACAGCGCGCAGTCTTTTGCGCTCGCCGGTTTTGAGGCGCACATGCGCACCAACGTGGCCGCCCCATTGCTCCTGGCACGCGCCCTGCATGCGCGCCTGCCGGCCGACGCGCAGGGCGTGGTGATCAACTTGCTGGACCAGAAGCTGTGGAATCCGAATCCCGACTTTCTCTCGTACACGCTGTCCAAGTCGGCGCTGGAGGCCGCGACCGGCCTGCTCGCCCGCGCGCTTGCGCCGCAGCTGCGCGTGGTCGGTGTCGCACCGGGCCTGACCTTGCCGGCGCAAGGCCAGAGCCCTTCGGGATTTGCCGCGGCGCACCGGGCAACGCCGCTGGGCCGGTCCAGTACTCCCGAGGACGTGGCACGCGCGGTTGTCTTCCTGGCCGGCGCTCCGGCGATCACCGGAACCACGCTCCTGGTCGACGGTGGTCAGCACCTGCTGCCCACTGAACGCGACATCATGTTCCTTGCCTCCTGAAACCGCCGCTTACGCACCCGCCATGTCGACCTTGTTGAGCGATCCGCGCCTGGCCCAGTGCCGGCGAATTTTCCTGCGCGAATGGGCGGTGGACGCCAACATTGGCGTGTATTCGGCCGAACGCCAGGGCACCCAGCAATTGGTGCTGAATCTGGATGTGTTCGTGGCGCTGGCCGCCTCGACGCCGCACCGGGACGAGCTCGCGGAAGTTCTGGATTACGACAAGGTGCGTGCGCTGGTGCAGCGGCGGATCGGGATTGGTCACATCAACCTGCAGGAGACGCTGGTCGACGGCATCGTCGAGGAGCTGCTGCGCTGGCCTGGCGTTGCCGCGGTGCGCATGTCGAGCGAGAAGACGGAGATCTATGCCAGCGTGGCCGGAATCGGCGTGGAAGTGCTCCGCTTCCGGGAGGCGGCATGAACGGACCGGCGCCCGAGCGCCTGGATCGGCCCGCGGCGAGCGAGCCATCGCCGGGCGCGACGACCTTGCGCCTGGCGCGCCGCGGCGCATTGGAGGCACGCAAGCTGGAAAAGCGTTTGGTGCGCCTCGCCGGCCAGGCGATAGGCGATTACGGGATGATCGAACCGGGCGATCGGGTCATGGTTTGCCTTTCGGGCGGCAAGGACAGTTACGCGCTGCTCGATTTGTTGCGCCTCTTGCAGGCGCGCGCCCCAGTGCCCTTCGAGCTGTTCGCGGTCAATCTGGACCAGAAGCAGCCGGGTTTCCCGGAGCACGTGCTCCCCGAATACCTGCGTGCGCAGGGCGTGCCGTTCCATATCGAGTCGCAGGACACCTATTCGATCGTGCGCCGCTTGATCCCGGAGGGCAAGACGACCTGCTCCCTGTGTTCGCGCCTGCGCCGAGGCGTCTTGTATCGCGTGGCAAAGCAAATGGGCGCCACCAAGATCGCCCTGGGACACCATCGCGATGACATCCTGGGCACCTTCTTCCTGAACCTGTTTTATGGGGGCCGCATGAAGGCGATGGCGCCCAAGCTCGTTTCCGACGATGGCCATCATGTTGTGATCCGCCCGCTCGCCTATATTCCCGAGCATGACCTGGCGCGGTATGCCCAGATCCGCCAATTCCCGATCATTCCCTGCAATCTGTGCGGTTCGCAGGAAAATCTCCAGCGTGTTGAAATTAAGAAGATGATCGCCCAGTGGGAGCGGCGCTTTCCCGGGCGCACACAAAACACCTTCAATGCGCTCGCCCGCATCACCCCCTCGCACCTGCTGGATCGCAGCTTGGTCGATTTCGCCGGCCTGCGTCCCGACGGCCGCCCGCGCCCGGAGGGCGACACCGCCTTTGATGCGGCGCCGATTGCGCCGGCGCCGGGTCCTACTGCAGCGCAGCTTCCAACGCCCGAACCATCTCCGGGCACAGCGCGGCCCCCGGTTCGCAGCCGACCGACAGGCGGATAAAGCCTGGGGCCACCGGATCGCCCCAGCGCGCGCGCCGCTCGGCCGAGGAGTGCAGGCCGCCAAAACTCGTGGTTGCGCGCAGATAGCGGCATTCCTGCACGAAGCGCTCCGCACGCTCGGCCGAGGAAAACTCCAGGCCGATCAGAGCACCGTAGCCGTTCATCTGCACCTGCGCCAGTGCGTGCGCCGGGTGTGATGGCAGGCCCGGGTAGATCACCCGTACGGCACGGTGCCGCGCCAGCGTCTGGGCCAGAACCAAGGCGTTCTCGTGCATGCGGGCGAGGCGCAGTTCCAGCGTTTCCAGGCCGCGTTGGACCATCCAGGCTTCGAAGGGCCCAGGGATCGCTCCAAAGACGCGGCGCCATTCGGTGACCCCCGCCAGCAAGTCCGGGTCGCGCGTGGCGACGTGCCCAAAGACGACGTCGGAATGGCCGTTGAGCACCTTGGTGTCGGAGTAGACCACGGCGTCCGCGCCAAGATCGAGCGCACGCTGGCCCAGGGGCGTCATCAGCGTGTTGTCGATCACCAAGCTGGCCCCGGCGGCGCGCGCCCGCAGCGCGCTGGCGCGGATGTCCACCAGATCCAGTCCCGGATTGGAGGGCGTCTCCACCAGGATCAGGCGATAGCCGGCAAAGGAGTGTGTGGCCAGCTGCACTGTCGGGCAGGTGTCCACGACCACACCCATGGGTGCCAGGTACTTCTGCGCCGCAGACCGCGTTCCCGTGTAGCCGTCGGATTGCAGAAGGACACGGTCGGCCGGACGAAGGCGGCTGGCCAGCAGCGCCGCCACCGCCGCGGCGCCGGACGGAAAGATCACGGCGTTGGCCTCATCCAGCGCACCCAGGGCACCTTCCAGGGCCGTCCATCCGGGATTGGACCAGCGCGCGTACTGATACTCGCCAGAAGGTTCGTTGGCCAGCGCATAAATCGACGTGGGAAAGAGCGGCGGCGCAAGCGGCGTTCCGGGGGCCAGCGACTTGGAGTCGCGGTGCAGAAAATCGGCGAACCGCGCCGCAGCTGCCGTGCCGTCGTTCGGGTGATCTGTCATTGCAATTTTCCTGCGGTTGGCTGAGGTGCTGGCCTGCTGTTACCCTTGCAGCGCCAATTCTGCGCCACCGGCCTGCGCTTGCCGATCACATTTTCCAGGAACTCTTGCCGTGGACACCCACCTGCATCACCGCGAATCCCACTTCGAGGCGAGCGACCTCGTGCGCGATGTCGTCATCGGCATGGCCGACGGATTGACGGTGCCCTTCGCATTGGCGGCCGGCATCAGCGGTGCCGCGGCCTCCGTCAACATGGTGGTCACGGCGGGGGTGGCGGAAATTGCCGCCGGTGCGGTTGCCATGGGGCTGGGTGGGTATCTGGCAGCGCGTGGCGAAGCCGATCATTACGCGGCCGAACTGTTGCGCGAAGAGTCCGAAATCGTCGAGAAACCCGACGCCGAGGTAGCCGAAGTGGCCGAGATCTTCGAGCGCTACGGACTCAAGGAAGAGCATTACGGCCCCTTGATCGGCGGCCTGCGCGAACGCCCGATCGCCTGGCGCGATTTCATGATGCGCTTTGAGCTTGGCCTGGAGCGCCCGGATGCGGGCCGTGCGCAAAGCTCCGCCTTGACGATTGGCGCGAGCTACGTGGTCGGGGGTTCGATTCCCCTGACCCCCTATATCGCTTTGCACTCGGTAAGCGCGGCGCTGCCCTGGTCGGCGGCCGTTACCCTGGCCGCCCTGGCGCTTTTTGGCTACGTCAAGGGTCGATTCACTGGCGCCCCACCCCTGCGTGCTTCACTGCAGACCATGGGCATCGGCGGCATCGCCGCCGCGGTTGCCTTTGCGCTGGCGCGCGCGATCAGTTGATGCCCAGAAACAGCCGGTAGGCGTCGCTCTCGGTCTCGTCCTGGTAGTGGTATCCCAGCTCGGCGAGAAATCGCTTCAGCGCAGCTGCGTCGCGCTTGGGCGCCTGCAGCCCGACCAGGATGCGGCCGTAATCGGAGCCCTGGTTGCGGTAGTGGAACAAAGAGATGTTCCAGTTGGGCGACATGGAGGTGAGAAAGCGCATCAGTGCGCCCGGCCGCTCGGGAAACTCGAAACGCAGCACGCGTTCGTCCACGGCCAGGGCGGAGCGGCCCCCGACCAGATGGCGCAGATGTAATTTGGCCAGCTCATCGTCGGTCAGGTCCAGGGTGGCAAACCCTGCCTTTACGAATCCGCGCGCCAGCGCCCGGGCGTCATTGCGCCCCGCCGTCTGGATGCCCACGAAAATATGGGCCAGAGCGCTGTCGCAGATCCGGTAGTTGAATTCCGTGACATTGCGTGTGCCCAGCAAGGAGCAGAATCGCTTGAACGATCCGCGCTCCTCGGGCAGGGTCACCGCGAACAAGGCTTCGCGCTGTTCGCCCACCTCGGCGCGCTCGGCGACAAAACGCATCCGGTCAAAATTCATGTTGGCGCCGCTGGCAATAGCCACCAGGTTGCACCCGCGCAGCCGGTCGCGCTCCACGAGAAGTTTGCAGCCGGCGATCGCCAGTGCCCCAGCCGGCTCGAGCAAAGTGCGCGTGTCCTGGTACACGTCCTTGATCGCCGCGCAAACGGCGTCCGTGTCGACGGTGACGATCTCGTCGACGTAGCGCCGGCACAGATCGAAGGTATGGCGTCCCACCATGCGCACCGCCGTACCGTCGGAAAACAGCCCCACGTCTTTGAGTTGCACGCGCCGCCCGGCCGCGATCGAGCGCGTCATCGCGTCCGATTCTTGCGTCTGCACGCCGATCACCTTGACCTGCGACTGCACCGCCTTGACGTAGGTGGCGATGCCGGCGATCAGGCCGCCGCCGCCGATGGGCACGAAGATCGCGTGGATCGGTCCGCTGTCCAGGTTGTGATGCTGGCGCAGGATCTCCATGCCAACCGTTCCCTGGCCGGCGATCACGTCCGGATCGTCGAAGGGATGCACGAAGCCCAGGCGCCGCTTGGCCTGGAGCTTGAGTGCGTGGGCGTAGGCGTCGGAGTACGAATCGCCGAACAGCACCACCTCGGCCCCGCGCATCCGCACCGCATCGACCTTGACGCTGGGCGTGGTCACCGGCATGACGATGACCGCCGGGCAACCCAGCCGCTGCGCCGCCAGCGCCACCCCCTGCGCGTGATTGCCGGCCGAGGCTGCAATCACTCCGCGCGCCCGGTCGGCCTTGGCCATGCCGACCATCTTGTTGTAGGCGCCGCGCAGCTTGAAACTGAATATGGACTGCAGGTCCTCGCGCTTTAGCAATAGCCGATTGCCCAGGCGCGCCGACAGGCGCGGCGCGGGTTCCAGGGCAGTCTCGGTGGCGACGTCGTAAACGCGCGCATTGAGAATGCGGCGTAGGTACTCGTTGGCCGACATTGCGGCC
>Ga0209698_10001169_pt1 | contig 30296 bp, 17 predicted proteins | sample LitLauG_LLR_2012_FD_187203 | JGI IMG/M metagenome (GOLD analysis project Ga0209698, IMG submission 187203) | Freshwater sediment microbial communities from Pennsylvania, USA - Little Laurel Run_MetaG_LLR_2012 (SPAdes) (version 2) | ecosystem: Environmental > Aquatic > Freshwater > Creek >... | reverse complement strand
GTGGTTGCCATCGGGAAGAAAATCCGGCCAGCGATGGGAAGTCTCCTTGGCGTCCACCGTGGACAGGGCGACGCGCGTGCCCCCGGCGGCATCGACGCGTGCCAGGCCCGAGGTAGTCTCCGGTGCGAGCACGATGGTGCCGCTACTGCCCCAGGCCCCTCCCCGTCCGTTGGGAGCATCGCAAAGAGCCTGCGGAGGACCACCGCTGGCGTCCAACTTGTTCAGCTTGCCCGCGGCGAAGAACGCGACATAGCGGCTATCGGCGGACCAGAACGGGAAGGTTGCGCCTTCGGTTCCCGACATGGGCTGCGCAACCGCGGAGTTCAGCGGTCGGATCCAAAGCATTTGCTTGCCGTCTGCATTCTTGGCTACGAAGGCGATTCGCAGCCCGTCCGGTGAGAGCACCGGCGGTCCCGAGGTGTTTCCGGTCAGCATGAAAGTTGCTTTCTCCGGCGGGAGGACGTAGGCGTGAACGGAAATCTGCGGCGCGCGCAGAGATTGTAAGTAGGCCAGCGCGAACGCGATGGCGGCAATGGCAAGCACTGCGGCCGCGGCCCAGGGGAGCCAGGAACGGCGTGGCGGAGCAACTACCGGCGACTGTGTGGTCGTTACCGGCGTTTCGGCAATCGCCTGCAACTGGAGCTTCAGGTCGTGCGCAGTCTGGATGCGCTCGTCGGGATCTTTATCGAGGCACAGTCGAATGACGCGGTCCAACCCCGGTGGCGTCTGGGGACGCAGAATGCTGACCGAGGGCGGATCCACGGCGAGAATCTGCCCTACGATGCTGGCCTGCGTCTTGCCTTCGAAAGTGCGCTTGCCGGTCACCATCTCGAACAGCATCACGCCGAACGAGAAGATGTCGGAGCGGGCGTCAGCCTCGATGCCCTGAATCTGCTCGGGCGACATGTATTGGACGGTCCCGATCACCGCTCCGGCAGTGGAAAGCGGCGCAGCGGTCGACGGGGAGGGTATGGTCTGCGTCAAGGCTGCGGCAAAAACAGAAGGTGACCTGCCGCTTCCTGTCCCGGAGGCGACGGTCGCGCCGAGCGGCTTCGCCAGACCGAAATCGAGAAGCTTCGCGCCCGACTTGGTGAGCATCACGTTGCCCGGCTTCAGGTCACGATGTACCACTCCGGCACGGTGCGCTTTTTCGAGCGCATCGGCAATCTCGATGGCGATGGTCAGGACTTGGTCGGAGGGGAGCGGCCCCTTCCTCAATCGTTCGGCCAGAGATTCCCCTTGCAGGAACTCCATGACCAGGTAGTCGATGGGACCTTCGTTGCCCACATCGTGGAGCACGCAGATATGCGGATGCTGCAGCTGCGAGATGACCTTGGCTTCGCGTTCGAAGCGGGCACGCAGTTCCGTGCTTGCCACCAGTTGCGCGTTCAACACTTTGATGGCAACCGTGCGTTCCAGTCGCGTGTCGCGAGCGCGATACACTTCGCCCATGCCGCCCGCGCCGAGCGGCGATTCGATTTCGTAGGGGCCAAGTCTCGTGCCAGAGGTCAGAGCCATGCGTGGGCGCAATTATAGCCCGGGCAGCACGTTAGACGAAGATGCGGTGATTCTGGGAGTGTTGTCGGTTAACCGGAAACCATCAAGCCGGCGACTCATTGGCGGAAATCGGAATCGTGAGGGTCCGGAGCTAATAACGATCACGCTCCCAATCTCTTGCGAGCGCAAGCCGATTTTCCGGGGATCACACCGAACCTGACGCGTTATACTCACCCGTCCCATGGCCAACATCCTTTACGGAGTCAACGGAGAAGGCGCCGGCCACTCCACCCGCGCCAAGGAAGTCCTTACCCATCTCGTCTCGCAGGGGCACACCGTGCACGTGGCGTCCTTCGACCGGGGCCTGCAGAATCTCAAAGACGATTTCAACGTTATCGAGATCCACGGATTCCGCTTCGCCTACGTGGACAACCGCGTCCGCTACAAACGTACGATTGCGAGAAATCTCGTGACCGTCCCGCACGCGGCGAAGAGCCTCTCTCAACTCAACGCTCTGGTCGACGACGCGCACATCGACCTGGTCATCACCGATTTCGAGCCGCTGACCTGCCACGTCGGGCACAAGCGCCGCCTGCCCGTGATCTCGATCGACAACCAGCACTGCCTGACCAATGCGGTGGTGTCCTATCCAAAGCAGTACCGCCGCGACGCCGCGGCCGCCAAACTTGTCACCAGGCTGATGACGCCTCGCGCGAACGCCTATCTCGTAATCTCTTTCTTTACCGCCCCGATCCGTAAACGCAATACCTTCCTGTTTCCTCCGCTGCTTCGCCAGGAGATTGTTCAAGCCAAGCCCTCCGAGGCAGAACACGTTCTGGTCTACGTCACTTCTCCCGCCCCTGCACTGGCCAAGTTGCTTGCATCAGTTCGCTGCCCATTCGTCGCCTACGGTTTCGGCCGCGAAGGCGTCGATGGCAACATCACGTACAAAAAGCCTTCGCTCAACGGCTTCTTCAGCGACCTCGTCAGCGCCCGCGCTGTCATCGCTAACTCAGGATTTTCCCTCGTGACCGAATCCCTTCATCTCGGGAAGCCGTATCTGGCCGTGCCGGTCAGTCACCAATTCGAGCAGATCTTCAACGCATACTGGCTGGAGAAGTCCGGCTATGGCGCCTACTGGGAGGAACTGAATAAGGAGGGCGTCGATTCCTTCCTTTACAACCTGCCACACTATCGCGAGTCTTTGGCTGACTATCCTCGCCAGGGAAATGGGGCGCTCTTACAGAAGCTCGATTCGCTAATCCTTGAATTTACAACGGCTTGACCGCACTCAAGACGCGGGTACGAACGTAACTCGAATCGTTTCCATTCCTTCGATACGATTTCTGGACATCCGTGCCCCCACGGGTCGCGGGAGGTCTAGTTCATGCGAAAGTTCCTTATCCTTATGGTTGCCGGTGCGTCTCTGAGCGCGATCTCGTACGCCCAGACTTCGCAAGCGGGCGATCAGCAACCATCCGATTCTCAATCCGCCGCGCCGCAGCAACCGTCGCTCGGCGACTATGCTCGCCAGTTACGCCTGAAGAAGCAGCAAAAGGAAGCACAACTCCAGCAGGCCAAAGCGAAGCAAGCGCAACCCGCCGACGTGCAGACCGCCGATGCAACTCCCGATCCGCAGCCCAAAGCTGCCCACATCGTGACGAAAGATGAAACCCCGGAGCGCGCTACTTTAACCCAAACTTCCGTTCACCAGGCGCAGCCGGTCGAGTCCGATTCTCAGCCGGCCACCGGTGATCACGCCGCGCAAGGAGAGAACTGGAAATCCCAGATCTTCGCCCAGAAGCAGGCCATCGCGGCCCTGGAACAAGACATTAAGAGTGTTGGCGATTCGATTCATTTCGCCGGCGGAAACTGCGTTGCCAACTGTGCCCAGTGGAATGAGCACCAGCAGCAGAAACAGCAGGATGTTGAAACCATGAAGGCGCAACTGGAAGAACAGCAAAAGGTTTTGGAAGATATGCAGGACAAGGCCCGCAAAGCGGGCTTCGGCAGTTCGATCACCGACCCGTAAAACAAGACGAGTTCTTACTGAAGTTCAGCCGCAAAGCGGGTCATATGAAAGCCCGGGATGGGAGTCCCGGGTAGCCTTAACACAATCTCTGAGGTCCCGCCTCTAAGGTACCGCGGGAACGCGACACCAAAATCCTGGCTCCACGACAAAATCCGCACCAACGCATTTTCCCAATTCCCAAACTTGCCGTCCTCATGCGAAATTAGTGCATGCCTTTGGTCGTCCGCCAATCGCCCATTCATTCTGTCGGTGTCTACACCACCACTTCAATCCGGAAGGGTGCCCGCATCGTCGAATACGACGGTGAACGCATCACCCCGGAAGAAGCCGACCGCCGTTACGAGGGTGTATCGCGCACCTACCTCTACGGACTTGACGATGGTAAGACTGTGATTGACGGGTACGGTCTGGGAGCGTATCTGAATCACTCTTGCGATCCCAACTGCGAGGTCGACGAGATCAAAGGCCGCGTATGGATCTTCGCCATTCGCGACGTTGTGCCCGGCGAGGAACTCGTTTGGGACTACAACCTTTACGATGACGAAGAGCCTGCTCCCTGCCACTGTAGCTCCCCCAAATGCCGCGGTACCATGTACTCCAGCGATTGGATGGCAAAGATGCGTCGCAAAGAAGCGAGAAGGAAGAAGCGCGACGCCGCCAAAGGAATTGGCGAGAATGTACAAACTCAAGAGCGTATCAACCCTGATAACGGCGCGATATCCGCTGAAGGACCGCTCTCGGACGCAGAGGAATGCGCGTAGGCCCCAAAGAATAACCACTAAACTGCCAACTCTAACCTCTACGTCCTGACCCCTTACCCCGAACTGTTACCGATGCTCGGGCGCCTTCCCGTGCTCGCGCCATCCCTCAATAATCAAATACAGCACAGGGATAAAGAGCAGATTCAACACCGTCGACATAATCATCCCACCAAAGACGGTAGTCCCCACGGAGTGCCGCCCGTTTTCTCCGGCACCCGATGCCACCACCAGGGGCACCACGCCCAGGATGAACGCCAGCGAAGTCATTAAAATCGGGCGCAGCCGGATCGTCGCTGCCTCGACCGCCGCTTCGATCAGCGGCATTCCTCGTTCCCGCAACTGCTCGGAAAACTCGACAATCAGAATCGCGTTCTTGCTGGACAGCCCGACCAGCATCACCAGCCCGACCTGGCAGAACACATCATTCTGCAGACCGCGAATCCATTGCGCGCCCAGTGCGCCCAGCAACGCCATCGGCACCGCCAGCAACACGATGAACGGCAGCACGAAACTTTCATATTGCGCTGAGAGCGTCAGGTAGACCACGAGCGTCCCAAGTCCAAACAAGACCAGAGATGTACCGCCGGCTTGCAATTCCTCCAGCGACAGGCCAGTCCAACTGTAAGAGAATCCTTGCGGCAGTTTTCGTGCCAAGTCCTCCATCGCAGCAATGGCCTGTCCTGAACTGTATCCGGGCGCCGCTGAGCCGTCGATCTCCGCCGACCGGAACAAGTTGTAGTGGCTGATCACCTGCGGCGTTGTAGTCTGGGTGATGCTGATCAGATTGTCCAGCGGTACCATCGCCCCGGTATCGGAGCGCACATAAAACTGCTTCATATCCTTTGCCGTCGCCCGGAATTGCTTGTCGGCCTGCACATACACGCGGTAAGAACGGTTGTTGAAATCGAAATCGTTTACATATGCCGACCCCATATACACGCCGAGCGTATCGGTGATCTGCGACAGCGGCACATGCAGGCTCTTCGCTTTTTCGCGATCGATCGTCACCAGGTACTGCGGATCGTTCGCAGTGAACGGCGTATACAGGCCCACCAGTTCCTTGCGCACTCTGGAATCGCGAATCAATCCTTGCGTCGCACCGGCGAGTTCCTCGAGCTTGTGCGCCGCCTGATCCTGCAATACGAACTGAAATCCGCCAAACTGTCCCAGACCTTGCACAGCCGGCGGCAGCGTGGCGAACACGATGGCCCCCTGAATTCCAAACAGCATGGGGCGCACCCGGTTCACAATCGCTGGTGCCGAATGTACGTCGCCCTTTCGTTGTGAATATGGCTTTAGCGGCACGAAGATCAATCCCTGATTGGCTGCGGCTCCGGCAAAGCTGAAGCCCGCCACCGAGAACGTTCCCTCTGCCTCCGGCACGTTCGCCAGCATGCCCGAAACCTGCTTGCCAATCGATTTCGTGTATTCGAGCGATGCTCCGGACGGCGCCTGTATCACGATGATGAAATATCCCTGATCTTCATCCGGCACGAATCCGGTTGGCACGCGCGTGAACACCAGATAGGTCAACCCAAGTCCGGCAAAGAAGAGCACCACCATAGCCAGCTTGTATTCCAGGATGTGATGCAGCAGCGCGCGGTAGCCTCGCGTGAGCAACGCGACCCCTTGATCAAACTTCCGCAACCACCACCACTTTTGTCCGTGGGGTCCGGCCAGAAAAATTGCCGCCAGCGCCGGGGCCAGTGTGAGCGCATTGAAGGCGGAGATGGCGATGGAAAATGCAATCGTCAACGCAAACTGCCGAAACATGATGCCGGTCGTCCCCGGAAAGAACGCAACCGGCACAAACACCGCAACCAGCACCAACGAAGTCGCGATGACGGCGCTAGTAATCTCGGCAGTGGCGGCTGCCGCCGCTTTGCGCGAGTCATGCTCGCCCCCGGCGATGTGGCGCTCAATGTTTTCAATCACCACGATCGCGTCATCGACCACCAGGCCGGTCGCGAGTGTAATGCCGAACAGCGTCAGCGTGTTGATGGAGAATCCGAGTAACTTCACGAAGGCGAAAGTTCCGATGAGCGATACCGGAGTGGCGATGAAGTGAATCATCGTGGTTCTCCAGTCGCCCAGGAAAATGAAGATCACCAGAATGACCAGCGCGATTGCCGAACCCACCGTGAAGAGCACGTCGCGAATCGACTCGCTGACTGCGTCGGTCGTGTCGAAGGCCAGCTTGTAGTGCATCCCAGGAGGAAAGTTCTTCGACAATCGGTCGAGTTCTGCAATCGCCCGACGGTCTACATCGAGTGCGTTCGCCGTCGAAAGCTGAGCCACTGCAATTCCGACTGCATCCTGCCCGTTGAATTGCAGATCTGACGCGTAGTTCTCCGCGCCTAGTTCGGCGCGTCCTACGTCTCGCAACCGCACCAGGGTACCGTCGGCATTGGTCTTGAGGATGATGTTTTCAAACTGCGCCGGCTCGCTCAGCCTTCCCACCGCCCGTACGCTCACCTGGTACTGCTGGCCGGCGATCGCTGGTTGCTGCCCCACCTGCCCGGCGGCCACCTCGACGTTCTGTTCCGACAGGGCGTTCACGACATCGGGAGCGGTAAGGGCGCGTCCCGCCAGGCGAACGGGATCCAGCCAAAGCCGCATCGAAAACTTCCGCTCGCCAAAAATCACCACGTCGGCGACGCCGGGGATCCGCTTGAGCGAGTCCCTCACATACACGTCGAGGTAGTTGCTCATGAACAGGGTGCTGTATTTGTTGTTGTCGGTGGTGACGGCAGCGCCGAAGACGAAGTTCTGCGAAGTCTTCTGCGTTGTGATGCCGACCGATTTTACTGCGCCCGGCAGGCGTCCCTGCGCCGTATTCACGCGGTTCTGAATGTCAACCGCCGCCAGATCTGGATTCCGCGTCAGGTCAAACGTCACCAGAATCTGGCTGGTGCCGTCGTTCCCGCTGGTTGAGGTGATGTACTTCATTCCCTCGGCACCGTTGATCTGCTGTTCCAGGGGAATCGTGACCGCACTCTCTACGGTCTGCGCACTCGCCCCGATATAAAAACTGGTGACACCAACCTGTGGCGGCGACAAGTTCGGAAACTGCGCCACAGGAAGCGAGGGTATAACCGCCGCTCCAGCCAGAACGATCAGCAGCGCGCAAACCGACGCAAACACCGGACGTCGTATGAAGAAGTCAGCGAACATGAAAAGTTCAGCCCTCGAGTAAACCGAAACCACAGGGGAAGCTGCGTGCGCCGAGCAAGTTCGCCCGGGAATTCATCGGCCAATTGACCCGCACTCCAGAAACCCTAAAATCCTCTGCGTCCTCCGCTGTTTTCATTATCTTCAACTCATCGGCACCACCGGCACTCCATCCAGCAGAAACTGGGTTCCGGAAACGATCACCTTGTCGCCCGGCTTGATGCCGCTCCGTACCTCGTAGTTATTGCCAACCGTTTCGCCGATCGTCAGCGGTCGCTGCTTGGCCACAAAGGACCCGCCGTTCTGCGGTTCGGCGACAAAGGCAAAATATTGGCCCGCCAGTCGTGTGACTGCCAGGATCGGCACCTCCGGATTCTGATGTGTGCCCCACACGAGTCGTGCCCGAATGAACTGCGACTGCCGCAGAGCGTCATTCCCGTTAGCGATCCGCGCTTTAACCAGTACCGTTTGCGTAGTGTTGTCCACCTGCGGAGAGATGAAGCTGATCCGGGTATCCGCCACAGCCTTACCGTTGCTGTCCAAAACCTGCACCGGGAGGCTCATCTTCAATTGCGAGGACCTCTCAATCGGCACATAGACGTATGCCTCGAGGCTTCCCGGTTGATCGACCGTCGTCAGTGGCGTAGCGCTGGTGACGCGGTCGCCCACACGTACCGGAATGTCTCCCACGATTCCTCCACGCGGTGCCACGACTTTGTAGTAGTGCAGTTGCACTTCCTGCTCGCGCACCTGGGCATCGAGCGCGTCCATCTGCGCCTGGGCTGCATCCATCGCAGCCTTGGCCTGATCCAAATCCTGCTTGCTGACGACGCCCGCTGCGGACAATCCTTCTGCCCTTTGAAATTGCTGCCTGGCCCAGTTCAATTGCGCCTGTTGCGCCGCCCGCGCACTTTCCTGGCTCTTGACGGTTGCCTGTTGCTTGAGCGGATCGATTTCCATCATGGCCGCCCCGGCGGAGACCTTATCGCCGGAGTGGACGAGAATCTCCGTGATCTGGCCGTCCACCTGAGGCATGATGACCGCGGAGTCGCGCGACTTCAGCGTAGCGACGTACTCTGACGTATCGTTGACTGGCATCGCCGCGGCTTCCATCACCTTCACCGGCATCGCTTGCATTCCGGGTTGTGCTTGCCCCGGGCTTTTCGAGCACCCCATTGTGGCCGCCGTTATCAGGCAAACCAGACCGATCATTGGTTTTCTATGAAGACTGTTCGACATGGCTGACCCACCTGTGTCTCTCTCTGGTCCCCTGTGTCCTCTGAGGTAAAAGCTTTTGAAGTCTCAAGGCCTCAGAGTCAGTATCCCCACTGAGTACCCATTTAAATCCATAGTAATCTTCGCCGCCGGCGTCACAGGCGTATCTGCGGGACCTGTTGCCGCGCTGGTGTCCTTATCGATGACCAGCAGCCTGCCTGTAGAAAAACTGCCCAACGCAGAAACGTCGACCGTCACACTGAACGGCACTCCTGTTCCATTGTTGTCTGCGGCATCCTTCACCGCGTGATTCGCCACCATCACGACGACGCTTCCGTCACTATTCACCACTGGAAGAGTCTCCAGATCCGTATCGTCGGAGGAGGTGAACTGCAAAACCTGCGAACCCGCATTCGGAGGCAGTTTCTGCCCCAGCCAGTAATCTACCCAATAGCTCAGTTGCAATGCCCCATTGTTTCCGTTCACTTCGCCAAACTGCGGATCAGCCGCAAAATCCCAGTGATACAGGGCCTGCGCGCCAGCCTGGCCCAACTGGGAGAAGACATAGGGCCGCCACCCTGCAAAGAACGGACTTGATCCCCGCAGGTCATCGACAAACGCAGTCCCATTGCACGCGCTGATGCCTCCACCCTTGTCATAGTCCGCGTTGACATTGTTCTCCGTCACCCACACGGGGACGTTCGCCAGCAACGGATTCGTCAGGATATTCGCATAGATGGTGTGCACGCTGTTGGCAAATCCCGGCACTGTTGCCATCAGCATCGCGTCGGTATCGTTCTGATTGCAGGAAGAGTAGTAGTGTGTCGCCACCACGTCGACCTGTGCGTTTACGCCTGACGCAAACGTCGCCGCCCAGTTCTCCGATCCGCAGCAGAGTTCCAATGCCGCAAACTTGATCGACGAGTCGGCGGTATGCATCGGCGGCACCAGCGCGTTGTACATGGCGGTGTACTGAGTCGCGTCGAGATTGTTGTTGATGCTCGGCTCGTTATAGATACCCCACCAGGTGATCTTGTATCCGTTGTTGGCATAGGCCGGAGACTCGTAGAGCTGGCCATTCGCCACAAAGCCACCCGTGTTGTAGTACGCGACCAGATCCTGCGCGTACCCGGCAAACCGCGCGAAGGTCGTATCGGAAAATGAAGCGCCGCTATTGTTGTTCTGATACATAAACGCTGGCGCCTTCGCGATCTGAAATTCTGGACCGTGGTCTCCCAAGCCAAGCACCGGCTGGGTGATTGCATCAAGCTTCGAGAAGTCCCATGCCTGCGACGACGTTCCCTCCGAGCCCTGCGGCACGCCCTGCGAAATTCCCTGCAGCCGGATGTGATGGGGGTTCAAGTTTCCCAGCGTGGTAGTTGCCGCCGGATTCTGCTGAAAGAACTGATAGTCCCACTCCGCTGGCTGAAACGAGGTCGACATAGCCACGCTGAACGCCGTGCCCTTGTTGTTTGAGACTGTTATCGTCGCCGGAGTTCCGCCGCCACCTCCGCCGGGGTTCATTGGGCCGCCGCCGCATCCCACGCCCACCGCGAGAGCAGCGCACAATGCACCTAAGCAAAGGAATTTCATGAACGGGCATTGTACTCCGGAAAATTGATTTTCTCCGTGATCCGACCAGATCCCTCTGAAGCGGGCTTTGCCATTCTGTCCGCGGGCAAAGCCCGCGCGCGCTGCTGGTGTCATCCTGAGCGTAGCCGTTCTTCAGGCGGAGCGAAGGATCTCCGCTACGACGCTGTGTGCCACGGGAGATCCCTCGGCCCGCTGGTAAAAACGCGGGCTCTTCGAGATGACGCCTTGTGAGATTCAGAGTTCAAACTGAGCCACCCGACCCACCGAGGGTGGCCCTTCAGGGCCGCGCAAAAGCCTGACTTTGAAAGAAACCCCTCACCTCCACGCGCCCGAATCCCCCACACTCGCCCCCGCATCCTTTATCCTAGAACCGCACTCTTATGACCCCGAAATCCAAGACGTCCGACGCCGTCCTCGACCGCGCCTCGACCAACGGCCCTTCCAATCCTGAACGCGAACGTGTTTTCTCCGCCTATCGCCAATTCGGATACCTCGAAGGCGACCTGGACCCCCTCGGCTTCCTGCGCCCAAGACCCACGCCAGAACTGGAACGCGAAGGCCAATACGCCCGCGAAGCCCGATCCGTCTACTCGAGCACCATCGGAGTTGAGATCAATCACATCTATTCTCCCGAGCGGCGCAATTGGATCTACGAGCGCATGGAATCCGGACTGCCTCCGGAAGAAGATCACGACCGCATCCTCGATCTGCTTACCCGCGCCGACATTTTCGAGCAGGTCATGCAGCAGCGCTATCTCGGTTCGAAACGCTTCTCGCTGGAAGGGACCACCGCGCTCATTCCGCTGGTCGATGAAGTCCTCGATACGGCCTCACGTATTGGCGCGGTCGAACTGGTCATGGGCATGAGCCATCGCGGACGTCTTAACGTAATCGCCCATGTCGCCCAGCGCCCTCCACAGGAAATCTTCGCCGGATTCGAGGATGTCGATCCCCGCAGCGTCCTCGGTTCCGGCGACGTCAAGTACCACATGGGTGCTACGGGCGAATACGTCACAAAGAATGGCGGCAAGGTTCATATTCACCTGGTTTCCAATCCCAGCCATCTGGAAGCCGTCGATCCCGTGACCATCGGCCGCACCCGCGCCAAGCAAGATCGCACCGGAGACGGCGGCCGCGAAAAATATCTCCCGCTGCTGGTCCACGGAGACGCCGCATTTGCAGGGCAGGGAATTCTGGCCGAAACCATGAACTACGCCGACCTCCCGGGATACACGGTCGGCGGCACCATCCACGTTGTAGTCAACAACCTTCTCGGATTCACAACCAGTTACACTGAAGAACACTCCACGCGCTTCGCAGCCTGCATCGCGCGTCGCCAGTCGATCCCAATCTTCCACGTCAATGCCGAAGACGTCGATGCGGTTGTCCGTGTTGCTCGCATGGCCACCGAATATCGCTATGAATTCGGTTCCGATGTCGTCATCGATCTCATCGGCTACCGCCGGCACGGCCACAGCGAGGTCGACGACCCCACCATCACGCAACCGCTGCTTTACAAGAAAATTAAGGACCACCTGCCGCTCTGGCAGATCTACGCCGACGATATCGGCGCCACCGACGCCCAGGTGAAAGCTGACGCGATTAAAGCCGAATTCGAAGCCGCGCAGAAGAAAGCCGGCAGCATCAAGCACAAGCCGCTCCTGCGCGCGCTTCCCAAGTATTGGGACAAGTACTTCGGCGGTCTCCACCGTGACGAATACGAAGTCGAAACTGGGCTTTCGCCGGAAGCGATCGCAGAACTCACGACGAAGCTGACCACCTATCCCGACGGCTTCCACATTCATCCGAAAGTTAAGAAGCTTCTCGAGCAGCGCGCCGAGATGGGAGCAGGCAAACGCCCCGTCGATTACGGCATGGCGGAAGCCCTTGCCTTCGCCAGCCTCGTGAAAACCGGCACCCACGTGCGCATGTCCGGGCAGGACTCGCGCCGCGGCACCTTCAACCAGCGCCACTCCGCCCTGATCGACATCGAGAACGAAAACGAATACGTTCCGCTCGAAAACATCGCCGCCGATCAGGCCCGCTGCGAGATCTACAACTCCACGCTCTCAGAAGCCGGAGTCCTTGGATTCGAATACGGATACAGCCGCGACTACCCAGAATCGCTAGTTCTTTGGGAAGCCCAGTTCGGCGACTTCGTGAATGTAGCCCAAGCCATCATCGACCAGTTCATCAGCGCCGGCGAAGCCAAGTGGAATCTCCTTTCCGGTCTCGTGATGCTTCTGCCGCATGGCTACGAGGGGCAGGGCCCGGAGCACTCCAGTGCCAGAATCGAGCGCTTCATCCAGCTGGCCGCCAAACACAACATCCAGATCGCGCAGCCCTCGAATGCCGCGCAGTATTTCCATCTTCTCCGTCGCCAGGCGGTGCGCCACTGGCGCAAACCGCTGATCGTCTTTACGCCGAAGAGCATGCTGCGTCATCCGGACGCCAGCTCACCCATCGAAGACTTCACTCATAAGAGTTTCCAGAACGTCATCCCCGACACGACAGTCGGAGAAGCAGAACGCATCCTGATCTGCACCGGAAAGATCGGCCACGAACTCCAGGCGGAGAGAAAGAAGAGAAAAGACTCGAGCACCGCGATCGTCTTTCTCGAACAGCTCTACCCGTTCCCTGAAGCCGAAGTCGCTGCTGAATTCGACCGGCACGGCCCGCACCCTGACATCGTGTGGGTGCAGGAAGAGCCCGCGAATCAGGGAGCCATGTTCAACATGCTTCCTCGCCTCAAGCGCATCGTTGGAGATCGTCCGGTGCTCAGCGTAAAGCGCTCGTCGAGTCCGAGTCCCGCAACCGGCAGCGCCAAAGCCCACGATGTCGAACAAAAAACGCTGGTGACGCTGGCCTTCACCATAAAGTAAGCATCATACGAGAGGGTGCCCCGCTTCTCCCTGGCGTTGGGAGAAGTGGGGATTTTGACCATCGCTAGCTCGTACTCGGCCCCGTTGCGACGAGACACTCTTGCCCAGAAAGGTGTCCACCGGAGATTTTCATGAAATGGAATTTACTCCCGATTTGCGGCGCGTCCCTGTTGTTCTTGACAGTTTCCGCGTCGTCCCAGAACTGCTGTTTTCAGCCCCGGCTCATCACCGTCACCGGCACCTCTGAGATCAACATCGCACCTGATGAAGTGATCCTCAATCTCGGTGTGGTATCGCGTGACAAGGATCTCGCGACTGCGAAAGCCCAGCACGACACCCGGGTAAAAAAGATTATCGCCGACGCGCACGGCGCTGGCGTTGATCCGAAAGACATCCAGACAAACGCTCTGCGCATGACAGCGGACTATTCGGAAGAAAAAGTTCCACGCTTTCTCGGCTACGAAGTAACTCAATCTGTCGAAGTGACACTCAGAGACCTCAGCAAATACGAGAGCCTCACATCCAAGTTACTGCAGGATGGCGTGAACCGCATCGACTCAGTCGATTTCGAAGTCGCGGAGACCAGAAAGTACAAAGATGAGGCCCGCCTAAAGGCGATCCGCGCCGCGCGTGAGAAAGCCACCGCGATGGCCGCCGAACTAGGCCAGAGCATCGGCAAGCCCTGGACTATCATCGAGAACAACGCCAGCCCGTACTACTACCAGGCCAACGCCAACAACTCAAACGGCTATACCAGGACAGAGCCCGCGGAAGAATCCACCGTTGCTCCTGGAGAAGTGAGCATCCGCGCCTCCGTCAACGTCAGCTTTGAATTGCAATGATCGGTCTCCACCTCAAAACGGTGAGCAGCGCTTGTAGTGAATGGAATTCACGATGTCGATCGCTTCTTCAATTGTGGCCCTCAGTTCGGGTGGTTTGTCCGGAAGGCCGATGATTGCATGCGGGAGCCGGTCTGGACTTGTCGCCTGTGACGTCAGCGTATATGCCTTCGACCCGCAGCCGTGAGTGTCATCTGCATCTGCGAAGAAATACATGCCACGTTTCCAGCTGAAGTAACCCCCAAACCAGCGGCCGTCTCCGACGTACTCTTTTTGCCCGTCCTTCTCCACCCACGCCCCAAGAGGTCTCGGAATCCCGCAATTCTCGCGCACTCGGGGATCTCCGGTATCGACAATTACGTTCACAAACATCAGATGACGGCTTGCAGGCCACGGTTCTTGTGTAAAGGCGTCGCCGCAGGCCGCGAAATCCTCAACTCCCTTCCATCCGATGTCGAAGACCTCATTAAACCTCCCGCCGATAACGCCGCTGGCTTGAGCGGTGTGATACGCCAGGCTGAGCGTGTAAGGATTCTTTTCCAGCAGCAGGCTGCCTTGCCCCTTCTGTGGGGCGGGATGAATGCGCCACCCTCGCGGAATCCTGACCTTAATCTCATCATCTTCATAGAACACGGGCCCCTTATGCTCCGCTCGACTCTTCGAAGATTTCATCCGGGCCCCTTGCGCGTGAACGTTCTCTTGAGCTGAAATCGGCAGCGCGGTGAGTACGAACGCCAACGCCACCAGGGTTACTGGGAAAAAGTTTGCCATCTGGACCTCCTGCGGCACTGCAGGCAATTCCGTAGCCAGGAGTTTCTGTTGTGAGAATTCACCAAGTTTCCGGTCGAAAACGTGTGTCATCGGAACCACAGTGTGGGGACGGATCCGTGGTGCCTACTCCAGTCTCTCCGTAACCGCCTTCCCACCCGATCCCGGCAACAAAGATCTCTCCCCTCCACGCAGCAACTCCTCCAAACTCCCATACGCATAAATCGTTGGCGCATGATTCGCCATTAACCCACCCGTATCGGCTGTTGGCCCGTAGTTGCTGTGCACCGCCCGCCCCAGCATCCGCAGCATCGCCATCAATTGCCCCCGATGATGCGACGTATGCGCAATCCTCCGCACCATCACCCAGGCCCGCGAACGCCGCACATCGAAAAATGAAGTCTCACCCTCCCACCAGCCATCCTCTTTCGTCTGCAACGTCGCCAAACGCTTCCCACTGTCCTCCGCATATCGCCTCATGAATTCCATCCGAGTCTCCGAACCCGGCAGCGGTGGCGCTCCCACATCAATCTCCAGCATGTTGCGGAACCACAGATCTTCGCTCACGCACTGATGCACCATCTGCTCCAGCACGCTACGCCCGCGTGCATCGGCCGCATTCGGACGTACCCTCAGATCCTCATCGTGAAACTCGCTCCACACGCTGACGACTTTCACCCGCTCCGTGGCATACGTCTCAACCAGAAATTCGTATCGCATAGGGATATCTCCGGAGGACTCGACAGCAAAGATCAAGATTACTCGTCGAAAGCAGGAACGAAAATTGAGGCCAGCACTGAGAACTGGTTTCACAAATAGTTCTTGGAGCGGGCGGTCTAGCCCGCAGGGGCTAAAGCCCCAATTTTTATTGGGCCTGAACGGCACGGCTGAAGCCGTGCCCTACCCAAAACCATTTATGAGACCAGTTCTAGTTATGAGACCAGTTCGAGCAGAGAAAAAATCCAGGGAACTAGCCTTTGTGATCGCGCCGTCGCAGATAGTCGATGAACATCTGTTCCACCGGCTTGTCGTAGGCAATCAGCACGTGGCGCACCGGGCGGCCGCTGACGAAGTGGCAGACTTCTTCCGCCAGATTTTTCGCGTGATCCCCGGCGCGTTCCAGCGACTGGGTCATGAAAATGACCTGCAAACTCGCCTGCCGGTGGACGTTTTCAGGATTTTCTATGTGCCGCAGGAAGATGAGATTCCGCAACCGATCCATTTCGGCATCCGCCCGCAGCACCTCGACCGCCTTGCTTACGCTCCGTTCAGAGAACGCATCCCCGCAATCGGTCAGCATTTTTTCAAGCAGGGTTGCCATCTGTGTCAGGTCACGCGTGTCTTCGGAATCGATCCGCCCGCTCACGGACTGAGCACTATTGGCGAAGCTGAGCAGAAGGTCGCCAATACGCTCCAGTCCGATCATGAACTTCATGCAGGCCAGCAACTCGCGCGCTTCCGGCGGCCCCACCTCCGTAATCGCGCTAGTGACGCCGTTGTCAATTTCCAGGTCCAGCGTATCGAGTTCGCGCTCGCGCTGCCGCAGCGATCCCAGCAGCGCGCTCGACCCCGTGGCGATGCCCTCTGCCGCCGCTCCTGCTGCTTCCTTGGCCATATGACAGGCTTCCACCGTGCGCCGCACGATGTAATGATGGGCCGGTTCCGGATTCTGGCTCTTCGGTGCAGTACTCATGGACTTGTCCGCCGGGCGAGAATGCGCGAGCCGCGAATCTCTGGGACCGTCCCCGCTTCTCCGCCGTTTCTGAACTGGGATCGCCAACGGCTAAGCATAAAATCTTTCATTCCCACCGGGGTTAACAGGCTGTGAATTTTCGATTATTTTTCGTGCCGCGTCCTCGAGGCAGTTCGAGAGTAGTTAATACCATTCGGGCGAGCGATTCAAGAGGCAAACATTCCTCTGCTGAACGATCACCTGGCACGGTTTCAGAATCGATCCTGGAGACGGGTGGCGCGGGGCTTTAGGCGCTCCGAAAACTGCTTCGTTGCCGAACGCGGCTTAGCCGCTGAGGTGCACTCCTGCACGCCCGAAGTTTGCCGCTCATGCAAAAATCGCCTCCGACGTCGGTAGCGTGAAGACAAATGTGCTGCCATGGTTGAGTTCGCTTTCCGCCCGGATCGCCCCGCCATGGGCGCGCATGATGTGTTTTGCAATAGCCAGCCCCAGCCCGGTTCCTCCGGACTCCCGCGACCGCGCCTTGTCCACCCGGTAGAAGCGTTCGAACAGACGGGGCAGATGCTCAGAGGAAATCCCTGCCCCAAAATCGCGCACGTAAAATTCGATCCCACGCTGGGCGGCCCGCGCTCCCAACTCCACTCGCCCTCCACCCCGACCATACTTCATCGCGTTATCGATCAGGTTAGAGAAAACCTGGTGAATCGCCTCCCGGTCGGCGAGCACCGGTGGCAGTGTCTCGACCGAGCCGCTGCCGTTATTGGAATCCATAATCTCCAGGTTGACCCCCTGCCCGCGCGCGATCTCGCGGAAGCTCTCTTCCGCGTCGTGCAGCAGTTCGACTGGGGGCACCGGTTCCGTCTCAAAGCGCGTTTCCCCGGATTCCACCCGTGCCAGCGTCAGAAGATCTTCGGTCAGCCGCGCCATGCGCACCGTGTTCTTGCGGATGATTTCCAGAAATTCTCGAGTCGGCGCGGAGTCCTCCGGAATCGTGTCGATCAGGGTTTCGGTATATCCCTGGATGGAGGTGAGCGGAGTGCGGAGCTCATGCGAGACGTTGGCGATGAAGTCCCGTCGCGTCTTCTCCACCCGCTCCGTCTCGGTCAGATCGCGCAGCACGGCGACGACACCTCCATCGGGCAGGGGCGCGGCCGTGACATCAAAGGCGCGTCCTGGCACGATCGAAGTGGCACGCGCGGTCTTCACTTCCTTGGTAGTCGTGGCGGCACTCACGGTCGCCAGGAAATCCGGGTCACGAACGGTTTCGACAACCGGCGCATTCAGCCGCGTATGCTGCGGAACCAGCCGGTCCATGGGCTGATTGGCCCAACGCACCAGCCCGTCGGCGCTCACCGCAATCACAGCGTCCTGCATGCTGTTGAGCAGGGTCTCCAGCTGCCGCTGGCTCGACCGTACTGCCGCGAAACTGCGCTCGACCTGTCCCGCCGTTTTGTCGATGGCCGCCGCCACCCGACCGATTTCGTCCCGTGGTAGATCGTTCACCCGGGCGCGCAGGTCGCCCTTCTCGATCCGGGCGGCCACATCGACGATCCGTTCCAGACGGCGCGAGATCCAGATCGATGCTCCGGCCGCAACCAGCAGAGCGATGAATGCCGCCATCGCCGAGCCCCATAACAATTTCCGCCGGACTTGCGCTTGAATCGCTTCGATGTCCGACAACGGGTAGGCGAGTCGAACCGCGCCTCCCGAGATCGGTGCTGCAACATAGAGAAACGGAATCCCAAGCGAGGCGCTGCGCCGCTCGTTTTCTCCCGTTTTGCCCGCCAAAGCAGCGACGAACTCTACATGCTGTGCGTGGTTCTCCATCTGCGCCGGATTCGATTCCGAGTCCGCCAGCACGTTGCCGGAAGAGTCGATGATGGTCGCGCGCGCTCCTGCCGCCTGTCCCTCTTGTGCCGCGATGTCTGCCAGGGAATGGCTGTGATCAATCTCTACCCGGTGAGCAAAGAGCAGGGTCTTTTGCGTAAGGTTGCGCTCGATCTCGACGCGCATGGACGCTTCCCATGCGCTGCCGATCATGACGTCGAGAATAGCGGCCGTGGCGGCGATGACGATCAGAAAGACGGCGAGCAGCTTGAAGAAGATGCGGTTCTTCAATTTCTCCTCTTACTTCGGGATCTCAAAACGGTATCCTGCCCCGCGCACCGTTTTCAAGTAACGCGGGTTTTCCGGGTCGGGCTCGATCTTTTCCCGGATACGGCGAACATAAACGTCCACCGAGCGCGGCGTCACATAAGCGGTATCGCGCCATACCGAATCGAGCAGGTGATCCCGGCTGAAGACACGCCCCTTGTGCCGGGCGAAATAATCGAGCAGGCGGAATTCCGTGGCGGTGGTTGGAACCATGTTCCCGCGCACCGTCAGTGTCATGGCTGACGGATCGATCTCAATGTCTCCCACCTTCATCGGGCTCGGCGGCAGTGGGCGCTCAAAGCGCCGCAGCACCGCTTTTACGCGGGCGACCAGCTCGCGCGGACTGAACGGTTTTGCGATGTAGTCATCCGCGCCCAGTTCCAGGCCCAATACCCGGTCGGCTTCGCTGCTCTTTGCCGTAAGAAAGATGACCGGCACCGCCGCCAGGCCCGGCGTCTGCCGGATCGTGCGGCAGATATCCAGCCCGTCTTTGCCCGGAACCATAATGTCCAGCACGAACAGCGCTGGCCGTTGCCGCTCCGCATCCGTCAGAACGTTCGACCCTGTGGGATATACCCGCACGACGAACCCTTCGTTCTCCAGATGGTGCCGCACCAGCCGCGAAATATCAGGATCGTCTTCTACAACGAAGATGCTTGGTTTCACGACAATATTGTAACGAAGAGAGTTGTCGCCACCTAGCGCGGAATACCGCGTTGCTGGGCGTCAATCCAGCTTTTCATCAAACATTAACAATTGGAACGGGGCGAACACCTCTGCGGACAGCCACCCGGATTCACAAAGTAATCACCAGATTCCCAGCCCTGTCGATCGCAAACGTCTTTCCAGGCGGAACGACGGTGGTGGCGCTGTATTCCGTTACCACCGCGGGACCACGGTACCTCCCCTGGACGCGCAACTCTTCTCGGGAATAGATCGTCGCCGGTAACTTTCGGCCGTTGAACAAAACCGGCGCCTGGCTCGTTGCTAATCGTTCCGACCGCCTCGTTGCCCTGATCGACGCCATCCTGGGCGACAATCCCACCTTCACTACCGCCCGCAATCGCAACGTCACGATTTCGATCTCACGCTGGTTGTGGCTGTAGCCGTACCTGCGACGGTGCTCTTTCTCGAAATCTCGCAAAAGAGTCTTCGTGAGCGGCAGATTGAGTTCGTACCCCTGCCCACCGTATCGCAAATCAGCCGTGCGGACGAACCGCGGAATTCCATCCCAGTTCTCGGAGGAAAATTCCCGCGTCGCCGCCTTCTCCATCGCCGTGAACTCTACCTCCAGTTTCGCCGGCGGAAGCTGATCGCGCACTCTCCAGAGAACCGTGCGCGAATAGTCTTTCACTACATCACTCCACAGAATCCCCACTGCCGACAGAGCGCCGGGGAATGCGGGAATGATGACCTTCGGTATGCTGAGAGCTTCTGCCAGCGCGCAAGCGTGCAACCCGCCCGCGCCACCAAAGGCGACCAGCACGAATCGCCGCGGATCCCGTCCCCGTTCAATGGACACCACGCGTATCGCTTTTTCCATCGTAGCGTTCACTACCCGCACCACGCCCGCTGCGAGTTTGTGCGGGCTCAAATTCGATCGCTGCTTTTTCAGCCATTCCAGCGTGACTCTCCGGGTCCGCTCCAGATCGAGCTTGAACTCACCGCCTAGAAATTTTGCTGGCTGCAACCGGCCAAGCAGAAGATTGGCGTCGGTCACGGTCGGCAGAAGTCCACGCCCGTAACAGATGGGGCCCGGATCGGCTCCTGCGGACTCGGGCCCAACGCGCAATACTCCGGCGGCATCAAACCGTGCCAGCGAGCCGCCGCCGGCTCCGACCGTGTGAATGTCGAGCATAGGCACGGTGATAGGAACTCCAGCAATCTGTGCGCTGCCTGCCGTCTTGATCGCGCCTTCCACCAGAGACACATCTGTCGATGTGCCTCCCATATCGAAAGCGATGATGTTTTCAAAACCACTTTGCCGCGCGCTGCCGGCCGCCCCCACCACGCCTCCCGCCGGCCCCGAGAGCACAGTCCGCACCGGCTCCCGCGCCGCCGCCGCCAGCGCCGTAATTCCTCCGGAAGACTGCATCACAAAGATCCGAGGCCCCGCCGTTTCGGCAGTGCGCGAACCGAACGGCGAACGCCTGGTGCCTGATGCGCGAACCCCGTCTTCCAGGTTCTCCAGATACCTTTGCATCACCGGCTGCAGATAAGCGTTGATGACGACCGTTGACGTACGCTCGTATTCCCGGAATTCGGGCAGAATCCGGTGAGAAATGGAGAGAGGAATTCCAAGCGATTTCAGCGACTTGGCAACGGCATCTTCGTTCCTCGGATTCGCAAAGGAAAACAACAGCGAGATTGCCGCCGACTCCGGTTTTGCCGCAGCCACTCGCTCGGCCAGCCCGCGAAGTTGATCCGCTGTCGGCTCGATCAGGATTTCACCATCGGCCGCAGTGCGCTCCTGGATTCCGAAGCGCAACCCGGCGGACACGAGTGGCTTCACGCGATCGAAAAAAAAGTCATACAGCTTAGGCCGCGCCTGCCGTCCAATCTCAATCGCATCCTCAAATCCTGAGGTCGTGACCAGTGCTGTTCGCGCTCCCTTCCGCTCCAATAGGGCGTTGGTGCCGACGGTCGTGCCGTGGAGGAGAAGAAACCCAGCCCCGGGCGCGATCTTCGCGACAGCTTCGACAATCGCTCGCGACGGATCTGCCGGCGTCGAAAACACCTTGAGCATGCGCAATCGATTTGTCGAAGGATCGATCCACACGCAGTCGGTGAAGGTTCCCCCGGTATCAATGGCAATGCGAAGTGGTAACGAGCGGCGCACGCTATTTTGGGATTATCCAGCCTAGAAGTTATCTCACAAATCCGCCTTTGGACAGGGACGCGAGAAAAAGCAGCCTCTCGAGTTCGCAGCCGGCAGTCAGCGGAGAATCTGATCCAGCCGCAGTTTGCGCCCGCCGCGCAGTACTGCCTCTGGCAAAGGCGGCGAGAGGTCTACGTCTGTCGTCCGTCGACGCGGCGTCGCTTTTTCGTGACTGCGGTTGTCGGGCGCAGGTAAGCTTGTTTCCTTATGAAGTCGCGGTTGCGCCTCGGATGGTTCGCGTTCTATCTGCTCACAAGTTCGACTGGAATGGCGCAGCAGGTGTGCCCGCAGCCTCCCGCGCTGGAGCGGATTGCGGGAAAGAACATCTTTAGCGACCCGCAGGAGGTCGACCTTGGCGACGCGATGGGCGAGAGCCTGGCACGCGAATTTGCGGTCATTGAAGACCCGGGCGCTACCGCGCATCTGGAGGATCTCGGAGCCCAGTTGGCGCGCTATCTTCCTCCGAACCATCTGCGGTTTCGCTTCTTCCTGATCGATCTGCCTGAAGCAAACGCATTTAGCGTGGCGGGCGGAAGAATTTACGTCGCGCGCAAAATGATCGCGCTGACTCGCAGCGATGACGAACTGGCCGGCGTTCTGGCGCACGAGATGGGGCATATCGTGACGCACCAGATCGCCATCGAGATGACTCGCGCATTGAAGCAGGTACTGGGAATCACGCAGATCGGGGACCGGGCCGACATTTACGACAAGTTTCAACGCGTGCTTGAAAATGAGCGGCGCAAGCCGTCGCACGTCCGGAATGAGGAAGAGGGCGACCAATACGTTGCCGATCAGGTGGCTCTATATGCCATGGCGCGCGCCGGATTTGCTCCCCAGGCCTATGTGGATGTTTTGGACCGGCTCACTGCGGCGCATGGAAACGCAGGAAGCTGGTTCTCGGATCTGTTTGGTGTGATCAAGCCCGAGCAAAAGCGCTTGCGAGAGCTGCTGAAGTCGGTTTCTGCGATGCCTGCCGAGTGCATGCGGATTGCGGCGTCTTCAAGTGCGGAGTTCCAGACCTGGCAGGCTCAGGTGATCGCATCGGGCAACAGCCTCCATGCAGAATCGCTTCCCGGACTGGTCATGCGCCAGAGACTAGCGCTTCCCCTGCGCCCCGACATCAACAATTTGCGCTTCAGTCCCGATGGCAAGTACGTCCTGGCGCAGGACGAGGGCGGGATCCATGTGCTCTCGCGCGATCCATTGCAAATCCTCTTCTTTATTGAGGCTCCGGGTGCGGATAAGGCGTCGTTCACCCCCGATTCGAAATCGGTGGTGTTCAAGACGCCGTCGCTGCGAGAGGAGGCGTGGGAGGTTGCCACTCGGAAGCGTGCCGCGGTGCACGAGATCCTGCTGCACCCAGCCTGTCTGCAGAGTGAACTCTCGCCGGACGGCCGGTATCTTGCGTGCATCAACCGGGAATTCACCTTGCAAATGCTGGAGGTGGAGAGCGGGAAGGAGCTAGCCTCGAGGAAGAATTTCTTTCAAATCCGGTCGTGGGCTTACTGGCTGCTGTTAGCCCTCGAAGGTGAAGAGAACGCGAATCTGAGACTCGCGTACTTTGCCTTCTCTCCGGACGGTCGCTATTTTCTTGCGGGGACGCCATTCTCGCATTTTGCCTTCGACTTCGCGGAGAATCATGAAGCGAAGCTGCCGTCGTCCATTCAAAATGCGACACGTGACGAGTTCGCGTTTGTCGACAACGAATGCATTCTCGGGCTGAACTCGTCCCATCCCAGCAAATCTCATTTGTTGAGCTTTCCTGGCGGGGAACACTTACAGGACGTGGCGCTTGCGTATGGGCTGACTCTGGAAACTACGGCGCACGGCAAGTATGTTGCGGTGGGTCCGCTGAAAACGGGCAAGCGCGGATTCGTCGACACGGGCACCGGCAAGGTGAATGGAATCCTTAAAGAGGACGCAGGAGACATCTACGACAATACCGTGGTGTACGAGGAGATCGATGGCCGCATCGTGCTGATCGACGTGCCCTCCGCAAAAGTTCTGGCGACCGCGCAGTTGACGGAGGCGCATCTCGGAGATAGCCGCACGATCGCGGTTTCGGCGGACTTCAACTGGCTGGCGGCGTCGACCACGAGCCGGGGTGCGGTGTGGGACATTCTGCGCAACGCGCGCCCACAATACGTTCGCGGGTTTAGTGAGGGATGGTTCGACGACGACGACTCCTTCTACGCGGATTTTCCCGAGCACGACAAACAGGAACGGGCGGTGATGGAGCTGAGCAAGACGGGCGGAAATTCTCAGGTCTTCTCGCTGGGTGAGTTGCTGGCCAGCCAGGCGGGCCCTTATGTGGTTGTACGTACTCCGGCACGAGATAATCCGTTTCAGCGGAAGAACTGGACGTACGAGGTCCGGGACTTTCGCACGAAAGCGACTCTTTGGACGCGTCATTTTCCTCAGGAAGCCCCATCCCTGGCTGTGACGGCCGACTACCGTGCGGTTCTGATCGGTTGGCCGGCGTGGAGCGGAGCCGCGCACGACGAGATGAAGCAGTTCCCTGACTTGAAAAGTTCGGCGGAGAGAGAAGACGTGTTTTTCGAAGTTGTCGATTTGAAGACCAACTCGCTTCTGGGCAAAGTCTTGGTGAAAACGAACAAGTACTCCGTCCGTCTCCGGAGTGCGCAGGTGGACGGCGACTGGCTTGTGTTGCAGGTGCGTGGCGATCGCGTGTTGACCTACTCGATGGCCTCAGGCAAGGAACTGGGACACGTATTCGGGCATTCGCCGGTGGTTTCGAATCATGGTGGTTCGTATGCCGTTTCGACCAGCGAGGAAGAAGTCAACGTTTACGGCCTGGCTGATTCGCAACTGCGGCGAACGTACAAGTTCCCGGTTTCGGTGGCCTATAAGAAGTTTTCACCCGATGGCAAGAAGCTGTTCGTGCTGACGCGGGATCAGACGGCATATGTGCTGGATGTGGCCGCGGGGACGGAACAGCCGGCAAGAGCGGTGAAGGCTACGGCAAAATGAGCGCTGTTCGGGGCGTATCGGCGGGCGTTTGCCGGATGGAAATCAGCCGGCGGCCCCCTCATCACCACCACTCTAGCGCCATCGCCACAGATTTAGCACTCTCGCCAAAGAACTGCGGCGCACCGGACGGCAACGAACGCAAACATCCTGCCCGCCGAGCCGCATAGCGGCGGAATGTGAAAGCCCGGCACGTTGCGAGCAACGGCTCTGCGCTAGCCTTTCACGATCTTCTTCGCACTCGCGTCCCAGACCGCTACGGACTTGTTGAAATACGCGTAGTTTGCGAGGTGGCAGCCGATGCTGGTGTTATTGCCGAACATCTCATTCTCCACCACGGGTTTGCGGGTGCGGACGGCGTTGAAGAAGTTGGCGTGGTGATCGACCGTGTCGCTGTATCCCGGAGGATTGGCGTAGGACTCACCTTCGCCATCGACCTTCCAGCCTAGAGCTGGCGGTTCGGGATGCTCATCGTGCCACTTTGCGTAGTACTGATCGCGAAGGGACTTTGGCCATCCGAAAACGGAATACCCTTCGGGTTCGGGGCGCGTGTCCTCCGGCTTATAGCTGAGCGTTGCGTCTTTGATGATCATCGTGCCTTTAGTGCCGTAGAACCCGATGAATTCACCGCCCGCGTTGTTCAGGTTGCAGCGAACGGTTACGCGGAAGTTGGGATAGTCGTACATCGTCTCGATGAGGTCGGGGAACTCGCGGCCATCCTTGAAGTGATAGAGGCCGCCGCTGGAAACGGCACGCGACGCGGGAACATTCGTGCTGGTGACGAAGTGAATGCCGGAGAGCAGATGGACGAAGAGGTCGCCGCCCAGTCCTTCGCCGTAGTCGCGGAAGCAGCGCCAGCGGAAGAAGCGGACGGGATCGAACGCAACTTTGGGGGCTTCGCCAAGAAAGGCATTCCAGTCAATCGTTTTCTCGCTGGCGTCGGGCGGAATGGGATAGACCCAGGCTCCGCTTGGAGTGTTGCGGTCCCAGTACGCATTGATGCAGAAGACTTCACCTAACTTGCCGGAGTCGTAAATCTCTTTCGCCTTGGCGTAAAGGACAGAACTGACGCGCTGGCTGCCAACGGCGATCATGCGTTTGTTTTTCTGCGCGGCGTCGACCATGGAGAATCCGTCTTCAGGAGTGTGCGACATGGGCTTCTCGCAATAGATGTCCTTGCCGGCGGCGCAGGCATCTTCGAAGATGCGGCGGTGGTTGTGGTCCATGGTGGCGATGATGACGGCGTCGACATCTTTGCGGTCAAGAATGCTGCGGTAGTCGCGGGTGGCGGCGACGCTGGGATTGTTGACGGCCTCGCGGGCGGCGGTGTGGCGGCTGTCATAGAGATCGCAGACACCGACGCACTGCACGCCAGGAACGGAGAGAGAAGCCTGGAGGTGCTCGCATCCCCGGATGCCGGTGCCGATCGAGGCGAAACGAACCGTGTCGCTGGGCGAAACCGGGCGAGGCGAAGCAGAGAGAATGGTGGGCTGCAGGACTTTTTTAGCGACGGTGGTGGCGACCAGGGCTCCGGAGCCAATTTGCATGAACTGGCGGCGAGACAGGGGATTCTTGGGCATGAGATTTTCGCCTCACAAATGCTGTTTGATTTTTTCTCCGCACAGACGTCAGCGCGCCGTCGCGGAATGCTTCCGGGGAGGAATTATCCCACAGGCGCGGCCGATTTAGTAAAACGATTTTGTTGGGCAAGAATGGCAGGTGCTCCGTGTTGTACCGTCTCTTGTCGCGAGATTTGAACGCTGTCCGCGAGGTCGAGAAATCCGAGACCCCTGGGCGCAATCGGGCCATGGATGCGCCTTTCAAGCCGAAGGCCCGGTTCTCGAAATGATTGACCATTGGGGAGCATTGGGGATAACATGTCCGCCTCAATTCGCTACTGTCTCCTCAACTCTCTAACCGCCACAACCATTTCGGTAGAAGTTAGTCGGGCAACTTGTTAGACAGATCGCCTTGGGGCAAACGGGCTGAACCTGCAGACATAGCCGGTCGGTCCGAAAACTGGTTCTGTAATAGGAGGAGTGAATGAATTCAGGCAATCGAGTGCCGCTTCGAGCCACAAGTACAGCAGTGCGCGCCGCGTGGCTGGGGCTATTTGTGTTGGTGCTGGTCGGATGCCTTGCTCCGCAGGGCATGGCCGCTACTGGAAAATTCATTGCACATAACACGCCACCGTACGTGAAGACAGCGAGTAATCTCGGATCCGAGGATCCTGCGAAGGTCATCGAGCTGAGCGTCTGGCTGCAACCACATAACCGGGCAGGGCTGGATGCTCTGACCAGCCAGCTCTATGACCCGACCTCTCCGAAATTCCGCCATTTTCTGACGCGCAAGCAGATCGCGAATCAGTTTGCGCCCACCTGGGCGGACCTGAAAACCGTGCGCCAGTTTCTGGAAGCGAACAACCTGAAAGTGACGCATGTGGGTCCGATGAACTTCTTCGTGCACGTGCGAGGAACGGTGGGAGACGTTGAGAATGCGCTGCATGTGCAGCTCAACCAGTATCAAGTGGGTCAGAACGTGATGCGCGCCAATGACCGCGATCCTTATGTCGATGGAGCGGCCGCTCCGCTGGTACGGGCGATCTCTGGCCTGGACAGCGGCGAGTACTCGCACCCGATCGCTACGCGGACGCCTCCGAGCACCACCACGGCCGGCAAAGCCCTCGCGGCGGCAGCAGTCACGGCTCCGGACAGCAGTTTCTATTCGAATAACTGCTTCGATGGAACCGAGACCGACGTGTTCTCGACCAACAACGACGGCCAGTTTCCCATCGGCACCTACAAGGGCAACCACCTCAACCTGTCGAGCCTGACCAGCGCTGGCTGCGGTTATACGCCGCCGATGATCCAGGCTGCTTACAACCTGAACGGATTGTATGCGGAAGGCTTCGACGGGACGGGCCAGACGATCGGCATCATCGACTGGTGCGGTTCGTTAACCATCCAGAATGACGCGAATGCATTCTCGGCGATGTTCGGGCTGCCTGCGCTGACGTCGTCGAACTTCGCAATCACGTACGTTCCGACGGTGAGCAATTGCCAGGCGATAGACCAGGTCGAGATCAATATCGACGTGGAGTGGGCACACGCCATCGCGCCGGGAGCGAACATCAACCTGATCGTTCCTCCGTCTGCGAGTTTCTCGGATGTGGACGAAGCGGAATTCACGGCTGTCAGCTATGGGCTGGCGAACGTGCTTTCGGGCAGCTATGGCTCGATCGAGGCTTTCACTCCGACGAGCATTCTGGATACCGAGAATCTGAACAATCAGATTGCAGCGGTGGCCGGGATCTCGGCAAACTTCTCCTCTGGCGATAACGGGGACTTCTCCTTCTTTGGAATTCCACCAACTGTTTCGGCGCCCGCGGATTCCCCGTATGCAACGGCCGTTGGTGGAGTGACGTTGGCGTTGAACGCCGACAACTCCATCGCATGGCAGACGGGGTGGGGAAACAACGAGACGCTGTTTGCGGAACTGGGGACCGTGTTTGATCCGCCTCTCAACTTTGGATTCATTGGCGGGTCGGGCGGTGGTCCAAGCAACTGCGTCTACGTCGACGTGAATTTCAACTGTACAGGAGGGTTCCCGAAGCCTTCCTACCAGAAGAAGCTGCCGGGGAAGTGGCGTCAGGTACCTGATGTGGCCTGGCTGGCGGATCCGTACACGGGCGGAGTGATCGCGATTTCGATCCCCTTCCAGGTTCCGTCGCTGACCTGGCAGGTATGGGGCGGAACAAGCCTGGCGTGCCCGATGTTCTCGGCGCTCTGGGCGATCGCCAACCAGGAGGCGGGAGCGCCTCTCGGTCTGGCGGCTCCGTACCTGTATAACCGGCCGGCGGGAGCGGTGATGGACATCGTTCCAGTCGGATCGAAACATAACGTCACCGGTTCGATTCAGGAGTCGGCGACCGTAACCGTCCCATATAGCGCACCGCTCATGCTGGGGAATCCGCCGTCGGTTCCACCCAAGTATGTCGATGCGATTTGGGACTATGAGCCGTATCAGACCACGGGATTGGTGATTTCCTTTGGTATGGACTGCTCGGCGCAAGGCCCTGCCGCATTCTATGGGACCCTCTGCACGGATCCCAATGCTCTGAAGACGAAACCCGGCTGGGATAACGTGACGGGTGTGGGAACGCCGAACGGGCAGGCTTTTGCAGACTCGTTCCATCCGTAAACAGATCAAGGTGCAAACAACTCGCCCCTGCCGCCGATTGGCGGCAGGGGTTTTTCGTTGTCGATTGTAAATGGCGGAATTGCCAGTCTCCTGCTGATGATTTAGTCTTGCGCCGTCCGACCCACAATCATGACGCGACGCATTGTGCTTCTCCTGCTTGCCGTCTCGCTTCTACTTACCTCGTGTTTTGCCGCAGAGGCTGCGGCTGATCGCGTGTACCGCAATGCGACCGTTTTTACCGCAGACGCCCGTAGTTCGATGGCCGAGGCGGTCGCCATCCGGGACGGGCGCATTGTCTACGTGGGCGGCGACGACGGAGTCGCGGCGTTCATCGGTCCGTCGACGAAAGTTAACGACCTCAAGGGCGGATTCCTGATGCCTGGACTGGTAGACGGCCACCTGCATCCGCTGGAGGGCGGGCTGACTTTGGAAGGGTGCAGCCTGCACTACGAATCACTGACCATCGCGCAGCTCCAGGAGCGCGTGCAGGCCTGCCTCGATAAGACGAGGAACCAGGAGCCAGACGGCTGGCTGGAAGTGGCGAGCTGGTTTCAGGAGAGCATGCGTCCCGCGGGAGTGAAGACGAGTCGGGCCACGCTGGATGCGCTGAAGACATCGCGGCCAATTATTGTGCGGTCCTCATTCGGGCACACAGTGCTGGCGAACTCGCAGGCGTTGAAATTGGCGAAGATCACGAAAGCCACGGCAGATCCTCCGGGCGGGAAGGTTTGGCGCGATGCCGCAGGAAATCCTTCTGGTGTGCTCGAGGACGGGGCATTCGCGGTCTTCTCCGAACTGATTCCGAAGCCGACTGCCGAACAGAATCTCGCCGCTGCGAAGGCAGCGCAGAAGGCGCTGGCTCGCCAGGGAGTCACGTCATTTCTGGATGCGGTTGGAGCACCGGCAGACATGGCTGCCTTCACGGCGGTGCAGACAGCAGGAGAACTCATGGTGCGCGCGCACTTCGCCCCACTCATTGAGGTAGAGGAGCGCGACGACCCGGCGAAGGCCGTGGCGAAGGTGGTGGAGTACCGGAAGAAATTCGACCAGGGAGCGATTCAGGCGAAGCCGGGTATCACGGTGCGGAGCGCGAAACTGTTTCTCGATGGCGTGATCGCGGCGCCAGCGCTCACTGGAGCGATGGTCGAACCGTACCGGATAAACGCGGGAACGACCGAGAGCCCGCGGTGGGAGGACGGAGCGAGCCGCGGTCCGGATATTTATTTTCCGCCGACGGTGCTGGCGGAGATTCTGGTGCGGTTGGGACGGGCGGGAATCGATCCGCACATGCATGCTGATGGCGATGGTGCGGTGCGCGCGGGACTCAATGCCGTCGAGGCGATGCGAAAGGAAATCGGACCCGTTGATATCCGTCCGGCGCTGGCGCACTGCGAGATTGTCCGTCCCACGGACTATCCGCGATTCAAGGCGCTCGATACGACGCCAGTGCTTTCGATGCAGTGGGAAAAACGTGCAGGCGACACGATGGGTCTGACGAATTATTTTGGTCCGGAGCGGATGAAGATCCTGGAACCAGCGGGTTTGCTGGCGGGCGCAGGGGCTCGCATCGCGTTCGGCAGCGATTGGCCGGTGGATGAACTGGATGAATGGTTCGCGCTGAA
>Ga0209698_10001168_pt1 | contig 30299 bp, 24 predicted proteins | sample LitLauG_LLR_2012_FD_187203 | JGI IMG/M metagenome (GOLD analysis project Ga0209698, IMG submission 187203) | Freshwater sediment microbial communities from Pennsylvania, USA - Little Laurel Run_MetaG_LLR_2012 (SPAdes) (version 2) | ecosystem: Environmental > Aquatic > Freshwater > Creek >... | reverse complement strand
TCAGCCCGTGCTGGTGCTGAACGCCTCCTACGAGCCCATCAACGTATGCGCCGCGCGCCGCGCCATCGTCCTCGTCCTCAAGGGCATCGCCATGACCGAGGAAGAAAACGGACACTTCCTGCACGCCGCTCGCGTGGCCATGCGCGTCCCTTCGGTGATCCGCCTGCTCGAGTACCGCCGGATTCCGCACCAGTCGCGCGCTCTTTCCCGCAAGAACATCCTGCTGCGCGACCGCAACACCTGCCAGTACTGCAGCACCACGCTTCCTTCGAGCGAACTCACGCTCGACCACGTCATCCCGCGTTCCCGGGGCGGCCTCTCCACCTGGGAGAACCTGGTCGCCTGCTGCCATCCCTGCAACCGCCGCAAAGGCAACCAACTCCCGTACGAAGCCAACATGAAGCCCATGCGCGAGCCCCGCTCCTTCAATCTCCACACCAGCCGCCACATCATGCGGCTGATGGGACACTCGGATGATAAGTGGAGAAAGTATCTGTTCTACTAGCTCTCAGCTGTCAGCTCTCAGTAAAAGCGTCGCGCGGCATCCGCACTGAGAACAACCCTCGCACGTCTTCCAGGGCATCGGTCAATCACAGGAGACTTGTGGTTTTACTGACGGCTAAGAGCTGACAGCTGAGAGCTTCACTGCGGTTTCTGCGACGGATCCGGCTGTGCGGGCGGAGTCTTCTCATCCGCCTTCTTTACTTCCTGTCCTTCGTAGGTAATCTTCACCTTCGACCCGAAACGCTTGTAGTTCGTGTACTTCACAATCTCACGGATCTTCACGTCCCCCATCGAGAACTTCAGCGTATCCTCGGCGCGCGTGTAGGTGGGAAACCAGTATTGGCCGTCGATTTGCTCGCGCCAGGTTGTGAACTTTGGAAACAGATTCTCTTGGCCTTTCTTTTTCCTGATATCAGGCACAGTTTTGCCAAAGGTTTTCACGACCTGAAAATCGTGGTCGTCCACCCAGATACGCCCCTGGAAATAGCGCTTCTTCCCCACGATCTGCTTGGGCGCGATATCGAAAACGTAAGTGTTTAACTCGTCCTGTTTCTGCTGCCCGACGTACAGGATGTCGTACTCGCCAATCTCATCCGAGGTCAGCACGAACGGCAGCCGGTTCTCGATGTCGTCGATATCTTCCTCGGTCATCGCGATCCGCTGCAGCGTTGGCTGCGGCGCGAAGACCACGTTCTTGATCTTGCGCCCCTTGTCGTCAAAGGTCACATCGAAGACTTGCTGGTAGGCACCGTCCGGCGTGTCCCCATCCAGCGTCATGACCTTGACGTCCTGCCGGTAGGTGTACTGATCGCGGGCCTCTCTGAATTCCTTTTCTTTCGTGGCGAAACGCTTGACGATTTCGTCCACGGTGATGCCCTTGGGCTCGGACTTATCGAGCGGACCTTCCTGCGCCCGCGCCGCTCGAGACTGCAAGACGAATGCAAGAGAGCAGAACATCAGCAAAGAAAGAGTCAGCGGAGCACGTCGGAAGCGAAGTCTCATACCCTGATAGTGTAATCGAGAATGGAGCGACGGGCGTCCTTGCCCGTCGGTTGCGAAGCCAGAAGCAATTAACGGCAGCCTCCACCCCCAAAAGCCGCCGTGCATTCGGCTCATCGCGGGGGTGGAAGACTGCAGTTCTGCCTACCCAGTAAGATGCGCGAGACGGCCAATCGGTAGCCGGATTTACTTTTCTTTACGGAGGGAACCTCTACGCGCCGTCCAGCACCGAGCGGACGATCCTTGCCAGCTGTACTTTATCAAAGGGTTTCTGCAGCAGCGCGATTCCAGGCTCCAGAACGTTGTGCTGAGCCACCATGCTATCCGTATACCCGGTCATGTATACGACCTTCATTCCCGGGCGTGCGCTCACGATCTGCTCCGCCACTCGCCGGCCACTCATCCCGGGCATGATCACATCCGTGAGCGTGAGGTGGATGGGCTCCGCAAAGGTCTTAGCCATTTGCAGCGCCCCTTTTGCATCGACTGCCTCCAAGACCCGATACCCGTAGTCCTCAAGAAAGATCCGCGTGATCTCTCTTAGGTTGGGCTCATCCTCCACCACCAGAATGGTCTCATTACCGCCCTTCACCTCTTCCACTGCTTCTTCGACGGGTGTTTGGGCCACGGCCGTTTCGGCGGGCAGGTAGACTTGGAAAGTTGTTCCTTTGCCTACCGTACTCGAGACCGAGATGTTCCCTCCGCTTTGGGTCACAATGCCGTAGACGGTGGCCAGACCCATGCCGGTACCTTTGCCTAATTCCTTGGTAGTGAAGAAAGGCTCGAAAACATGTTCCAGGGTCTCAGCATCCATGCCGTGCCCGGTGTCGCTCACCGTCAAGGTAACGTAGGGACCAGCGGGAAAGCCGGGGTGCCGGCGAGCATAAACCTCATCCAGCCCTACGTTGGCGGTTTCTATAAGCAACGTGCCACCTTGCGGCATGGCGTCGCGTGCATTGACCGCCATGTTCATCAGGACTTGCTCGATCTGGACTGGATCCGCTTTCACCTGCGCGAGAGAAGGATGCAGCCGGGCCACCACTTCAATATCTTCGCCAATTACCCGCGAGAGCATCTTCTGGACGTCGGCCACAATCGCGTTCAGATCCAGGACTCTGGGCTGCAGAACCTGCTTCCGGCTGAAGGCCAGCAGTTGATGAGTCAGCGAGGCCGCTCGCTCTCCTGCCCGGCGGATTTGACCGAGACCGTTCTTTACGCGTTCGGTCAGGCCCGATCCGCCAGAAAGAAGCTCGGTATGCCCCAGAATGATGCCCACTAGATTATTGAAATCGTGGGCAATGCCTCCCGCCAGCCGCCCGATCGCTTCCAGTTCCTGCTTGGTGCGCAGCTGCTCCTCCAGTTGCAGCCGCTCGGTGACGTCCCGCTGCACGCCCCAGATCCGGACCAGCTTCTCGTTTTCCACGATCCCGATCACGCTGTTGCGGAAAATCCGTGTGTTGCCATTGACGTCCTGTTCATGCGATTCCGCGTCGGAGATCCGGTATCCATTGGCGATAAACGTCGCGATCGATGCGCGGTTCAACGGATCTTCCAGCGAAAGGAACTCCGACATGCGCCTCCCGATCATCTCCGAGGCAGAACGAAGACCATACATTCGAGCCAGCGCGTCATTGCACTCCGCGTAGTACCCGCTCGCGACTCCCATCGCTGCCTGTTCGTCCGGCGGCAGGCGAATGGAGATCGGCGGATCGTATTCGGTGCGGTAGATGCCCTCCGAAATCTGCCCGACGAATACCCGGTATCGCTCCTCGCTGCGTCGCAGTGCATCTTCCGCTTTCCTGCGTTCCGTGATGTCCGTCGCGACACCGGTGACCCCTAACAGATTCCCTGTGCTATCTCGTGCCGGTGTCCACTGGGTCTCGTAGACTAGTTGGAGGTGGGGCAGTTCAACCACAGTCGTGAACTCCTCCCCCGACAACGCGCGGCGGGCATGATTAGCGATGTCCGGCTGATCACGGTACAAATCAAAAACCAACTGGCCGACCACCTCTCCAGGCTTCAATCCCAAAGCCCGGAGTCCCCTTCCCACCGAGAGCGTGAATACACCCGCACGGTCCAACGCAAACAAGACTACCGGTGCAGCATTCACAGTGGCGTGCAGACGCTGCTCACTCTGGCGTAACTCTTCTTCCGCCTCTTTGCGCTCGGTAATGTCGAGCAGCAGTCCACGCATGACCAGCTGGCCGGTCTCCTGATGGCGAACATAGGTGGCTTCATCTCGGACCCAGACATCCTTGCCGTCCCGAGTCCGCAAGCGATACTCCGTGCGATACCGCTCACCTTCGGAAGACAGAGCTTGCTCCACGGCCAGCACTCGCTCAAGATCGTCGGGATGCATTTGCTTGCTCCAGCGCAGCGGGTCGGACATCCACTCTTCTGGAGCGAAACCCAGGATGTGCTGGATTTGAGGGCTTACGTAGTACCAGCGTCCCTCCGCCCCTCGCTCCGCCATATAAGTAATGGCAGGCACTTGTTCTACAAGCTGGCGGTAATGTGCCTTGAGTTGGGTTTTGGGGCCCGTTGTCATTAGGCGCCTCCCTCGCGGACGCTCGGTGCTAACCGCTCGAGGATCTTGCGGTCGAGTCCTTGGCAGGCTGCCAAAGCTCGCGTTTTTGTTTCAGGACATTCGCAGTAGGGATGTCGTAAGTCGGTTCGTCTCACCGCCCCGTTTTCGGGGCCGCTATGTGCGGCCTCCGCCGGCTGCCATGGGGACCCGCGGTTCGGCCCCTCCCTGACGTTCTTTATAGTGGAGAATCTAAACGGCCTTCAGTGATCCAGTGCACATCCTGAGGTGACCCTTGAACCTTGGCACCGTGGCTCATTCCGGCTTCGCACGCGCGCTGATCCCCTTCGCCATCCCCCACTCCACCAACCCCGGGAATATCTGATACAGCTTGACCACCGGAATCATCGTCCAAGGCACGATCACTTCGCGCTTCCGTTTGCGGTAGCCATGGTAGGTAGCGCGCGCGACCCGTTCCGCCGTAATCCCCTCTACCGCTTGCGGCCGCACGGTCCAGCCCCGGTTTACGACCACGTGCTCGCCAAAATCGGTGCGCACGTACCCCGGGCAAACCGTCAGCACCTGAATGTTGTCACGTTTCAACTCCACCCGAGCGCCCTTCCCCAGTGCGTTCATCGCGAACTTGCTGGCCGAATAGGGCGCCAGAAACGGCACGGGAATATGCCCGGCGACGCTCGAAATGTTGATGATGGTCCCGCCGCCCTGTTCTCTCATCGGGGGAATGACCGCCTGCATGCCATGGATCATCCCAAAGAAATTGGTCTCGAACAGTTCGCGGCAAGCCGACATCTCCACATCCGCAACCGAGTCGCGAATCCCCACGCCCGCATTGTTCACCCAGACATCGACCCGATCGAAATGGTGCAGCGTGAGCCCGAGGGCGCGGTCCACCTGCTCGTGATGCCGAACATCACAGGCGAGCGCGAGGGTGCGTTCGGTGTGGCCCACCCGGTGCCGCGCCGCTTCGGCCCGGCTCGCGTCGCGCGAAAGCAGCACCACGCTCGCGCCCTGGTCTGCAAAAATCTTCGCGATCTCTTCCCCGATCCCCATCGAGGCGCCTGTCACCACCACCACTTTCCCTTCCATTTCCATGGCGACCCTTGTATCGCTTGCAGTGGCGTCAAGTCAACGGCTGATAGAATCAGGAGACGAGAACTCCCGATTGGCAGGGGTCTCGTGACCGGGCTGCCAATCAATGTCGTTAATTTGAAACTTTGAAACCTTGAAACTTTGAAACCTTCATTGCTACCCATCTTTCCCCTCGAACTCGTGCTGTTCCCGGGTGTTCCCCTGCCTCTGCACATTTTCGAGCCCCGCTACAAAGAAATGATTGCCGAATGCCTGGATCTGAAAGCACCCTTCGGTATCGTGCGCGCCTCGGAGGGAGGAGTCGCCGACATCGGGTGCACCGCTGAGATCCTGGAAGTGACAAAAAGATATGACGACGGACGACTGGACATCCTCACCCGCGGCGTGGACCGTTTCGAGGTGCTCGAGGTCCATGAAGACCGTTCGTTCCTGCAGGCCGAAATCACGTTGATCCAGGACGAACCGGGCCATCCACCCCGGCAGATGGTGGAACAAGCCGTGCGCCTGCATGCCGAGATCGCCAGGCTGGCCGGAACCGAGGTCAGCGGCCCTGAAGAGGGCGCCGGCAATCTTTCGTTCCTGCTCGCCGGATCGCTCCCGCTCGACCTCGACTTCAAACAAAAACTTCTCGTGACGCCATCCGAAGCCAAACGGCTGGAAGCGGTGGTCGGATACCTCGAAGCCATCCTCCCCGGCCTTCGCCGGGCCGCCAAGGCACGCTGGAACTGACCCCGGCGTTCCAGGGGCCAATCGCTGCAAGGTCAATCACTTACTGATCCTTGTACCGCACCACACATATTGATAATAATGTATTGACGATGTTCCACGTGGAACATTTCTCGCTTTGTGCAGAAGCGGCGTGATCCTTTCCGCCCCGCCGAGCATCTGAAGGAGCAGCCAGGCCTCGGGGTATAATCCGCGTAAGGCCGTTAGAGTAGCGCCGGCGACTCGCCGGCAGAGTTGGTTGTGGGGGTCCCGATCATGAGTGTTGCCCGGACGCTTGGCGAGTTGCGCCAGAGCTCTTTCTCGGAACAGCGGCTGGCTGCGCGGCGTGTGAAAGATGAACTGCGCGAGAACCTGATGGCGCGCCTGTGCAACCAGGGTGAGAGCCCGATTTTTCCGGGCATCGTGGGCTATGACGACACGGTGGTGCCCCAGATCGTGAACGCGATCCTGTCGCGCCACAACTTCATCCTGCTCGGCCTGCGCGGGCAGGCGAAGAGCCGCATCCTGCGCGCGCTCACCACCCTGCTCGATCCGCAGTTACCATACGTGGCGGGCTGCGAGATTCACGACAACCCCTACGCGCCCATCTGCCGCCGCTGTCGCGAGTTGGTCGCAAAAGAAAAAGACGCGACCCCGATTGCCTGGCTCACGCCCGACCATCGTTACGTAGAGAAGTTGGCCACGCCCGACGTAACGATTGCAGATCTGATCGGCGACATCGATCCGATCAAGGCGGCGCGTGGCGGGCACGAACTGTCGAGCGAGTTCACGGTGCATTACGGGTTGCTGCCCCGCGCCAATCGCGGCATCTTCGCCATCAACGAACTGCCCGACCTGGCGGGAAAGATTCAGGTTGGCCTGTTCAACATCATGCAGGAAGGCGACGTGCAGATTAAGGGCTACCCGGTCCGGCTGCCGCTCGATGTGGCCATCGTGTTCAGCGCGAACCCCGAGGACTACACGGCGCGCGGCAAGATCATCACGCCCCTGAAAGATCGGATCGGGTCGGAGATTCGCACGCACTATCCGGCCACGGTGGAGGAAGGAATTGCCATCACTGCGCAGGAAGCCTGGATCGAGCGCAATGGATCGCGGCTGCATATCCCAAAGTACGTGCAAGAAGTCATTGAGCGGATCGCGTTCACTGCGCGCGAAGACAAGAAGGTTGACAAACGTTCTGGTGTCAGCCAGCGGTTGCCGATTTCCGCGATGGAGAATGTGATTTCGAACGCGGAGCGGCGCGCATTGACCCACCAGGAAAAGCTGGTCGTGCCGCGCATCAGCGATATCTACGCGGCGCTGCCGGCGATTACCGGCAAGCTGGAACTGGAATACGAAGGCGAAATGAAGGGCGCGGATCATGTGAGCCGCGACCTGATCCGCACGGCGATTGCGAAGGCCTTCGACAGCTATCTTCACGGCGTGAACATGAACCAGGTCGTGCAGTGGTTCGATCTGGGCGGCGAGATTCAACTGAGCGACAATGCCGGGGCGCGGGAAGTGCTGGCGGGCCTCAGCCAGATTCAGGGACTGATGGACAAACTCGGCAAGCTGAACGTGAACGCCAAAGACGGCGTCGAGATGCAAGTATCGGCGGCAGAGTTTGTGCTGGAGGGCCTGCACGCGCACAAGAAAATCGGCCGCAGTGAAGAGCGTGTGTTCACAGCGGGCGAGAAGCCGATGAAGGTTGCGGAGAAGCCGGCGCTGGAGCGGGACGAGCCCGGGTTCGGACGAAAGCGGGGGTTCAATTAGTTCCCAGTTCGCGGCGGCTACTTGAGAATGCTAGAGGGGGGATTTGGTTTGAGGCTGAAGCTCTTTACTACAGAGGACACAGAAGTTTCCACGCTCGGGTTTTACCGAGAACAGGGAAGCGGGAACTGAGAACTGCTTTCATGAAACGCATTCGCTACTCCAAATACGTTCCCGACCCGGCGGGTGAGATGAGCATGGAGGATCTGCTCAGCGCACTGTCGGATTATCTGCTCCAGAGCGGCTTCAGTGACAACTTCTGGTACGAGATGCCGGATGGGGAGCAGACACTGGACGAGTTGCGGCGCGCTCTCGAACAGGCGCTGCTGAACGGCGAGATGTTTGACGAGGAGATGCGCGACCGGTTGCAGCAGATGCAGATGGACGGGCAGCTGGAGGAGTTGATCGAGAAGCTGATCGAGCGGATGCAGCAGGAAGATTACATCTCCATCGACCAGCCGCATGATCCTTCCAAGCAGTCGAGCGTGGGTGGGCAGGTGGGCGACGCTCAGCAGCAGGCTCGGTTCGAGATCACGGATAAGAGTCTCGACTTTTTGGGATTCAAGGCGCTCCGCGATTTGCTTGGGTCGCTGGGCAAGTCGAGTTTCGGACGTCATGATACCCGGGACATGGCCACTGGGATTGAAGCGAGTGGCGCGTCGAAACAGTATGAGTTCGGCGACACGTTGAATCTGGACATCACGGCGACGCTTTCATCGGCAATTCAGCGCGAGGGGCTCGCTTTGCCGCTGAATATTGAGTACCCCGACCTGCAGGTTCATCAGTGTGAATACCAGTCGTCGTGCGCGACCGTGCTAATGCTGGACTGCTCGCACTCAATGATTCTGTACGGCGAGGACCGCTTCACCCCGGCCAAGAAAGTTGCCATGGCGCTTTCGCAACTGATCCGGACGCAGTATCCGGGGGACTCGCTGTCGCTGGTGCTGTTTCACGATTCGGCGGAAGAAGTGCCCCTCTCGCAGTTGGCGCGGGTGAAGGTTGGTCCTTACTACACAAACACTCGCGAAGGGCTGCGGATGGCGCAACGCATCCTGCAACGGCAGCGCAAGGACATGAAACAGATCGTCATGATCACCGACGGCAAGCCCTCGGCGCTGACACTCGAAGACGGGCGCATTTACAAGAATGCTTTCGGGCTTGATCCCCTGGTAGTGAGCCAGACGCTCGAAGAAGTGTCGAAATGCAAACGCGCGGGCGTGCTGATTAATACGTTTATGCTGGCGTCGGATTATGGGCTGGTGCAGTTCGTGCAGAAGGTGACACAGATGTGCCGCGGCAAGGCCTACTTCACAACGCCGTACACGCTGGGGCAATATCTGCTGATGGATTACATGTCGCGGAAGACGAAGACGATTCACTAGGGAGTCAGAAGGCAGAAGTCAGGCTGCAGAAGTAATTCGAGGAAAGTTCCCGGTTCTCAGTTCTCAAAAGAGCCAAAACCTTCGATGTAGAGGTTGCGTCACGGAGACCTTATGAAACGAATTGCGGCTTTCATGCTGCTGGTGACCCTCGGTGTTGTGGGGATTATGCCGGCTCAGGCTCAACGCATCAGCGTCAAAGAGAATGCGCGCCAGTCGCGGGCGGCAGCAAAGAAGCAGGAGAAGATGTTGAAGAAGTCGTCCAAGAAACAGCGGAAGGCAATGAAGAAATATCAGAAGGCGCAACGGAAGGCGACCAAGAAGGCGCACCATCGCGCTCGATAACGACCTCCTTGACACGCTCCAAGCCCGCTCATCGCAAAGAACGCGATGAGTGGGCACCCTCCGATGCGTTAAGCCGACGGTTCGTTTTACCAATACCAAAAGCAAAGTGCGCTATACTCTCGCACCGGAGATCTGCGGCGCGGCTCGACCGAATTCAGAAGGGAAGGAAGCGCGATATGCGATACGGGAGATTGGCAGTGATCGTGATGTTTCTTGCGTTGTGCTGTTGCGCTCCGCCATTTTGCCAACTGACGCGAGCCGCTGATGATGGACTTCAGCTGCCGCAGTTCCGTCTGCCTGCTTCGGCGGTCCCGCAGCGTTACAGCCTCAATCTGACGGTAGTCCCCGACCACGACACTTTTATAGGAACAGTTGAGATCGACCTCATGTTCAAAGACGCGACCTCGGTCCTCTGGCTGAATGCCGAGAAAATCACCGTGCAGGACGCGACAGTGACTGTGGACGGTCAGACACTCCGGGCGAAAGTAATTCCGCAGCCGAAGGATCTGGTTGGCTTTTCTTTCGATCATGCAGTAGGTCCAGGCCCGGGGAGGTTTCATATCAACTACCAGGGCGAAATCAGCCGCAAGGACACGGCTGGAATTTTTCAGGTCAAGGACGGCGACCATTGGTACATCTATTCGCAATTCGAAAGCATCTCGGCGCGACGGGCTTTTCCATGTTTTGACGAGCCCGGTTACAAAGTCCCATGGCAAGTCACTCTGAACGTGCCCAAGGACGACGGGGCATTTTCGAATACGCCGGCCGAGTCAGAGGCGACGGCTCCGGACGGGATGAAGACGGTGAAGTTTGCCGAAACCAAGCCTCTGCCGAGCTACCTGGTGGCGATCGCGGTCGGTCCCCTGGACATCGTTGACGCGGGACACGCCGGCGCCAACAAGACGGCGATCCGCATCATTGTGCCGCGAGGCCGCGGCCCGGAAGCGCAATACGTGGCTTCGACCACCGGTGACGTTGTGAATCTGCTTGAAAACTACTTTGCCATCCCGTATCCCTACGAGAAGCTCGACGAGGTTGCCATTCCGGGGGTGGGGTATGCCATGGAGCATCCGGGACTGGTGACCTACGGCGCCGGATGGTTCCTGATGAAGACCGAGGAAGCGACCCTGGGAAGAAAACGTGGCACGACCAGTGTGATGGCGCACGAACTCGCTCATCAGTGGTTCGGAGACCTGGTCACGACCGCCTGGTGGGATGACATCTGGCTGAACGAAGGCTTCGCATCCTGGATGGCCAACAAGATCGTGAACCAGTATCACCCGGAATGGAAGATGAACATTGGCGAACTCAACAGTTATCAGGACGCGATGGATACGGACCGGTTAGTGAGCTCGCGCAAAGTACGGCAGCCGGTTCTCTCCGACGATGACATTGCCAACGCGTTTGACGGGATCACGTACAGCAAAGGTTCGGCACTTCTGAATATGTTTGAGTCCTACATGGGCCCGGAAAAATTCCAGGCCGGAATCCGCTCCTACCTCAAGAAGTATTCCTGGGGCAATGCGACCTCGGCGGATTTCCTGCAGTCGATCAGCGGGGGCGATGCAACGGTCGCGACGGCATTCTCCACCTTCCTGGACCAGGCGGGAGTTCCGCTCGTGACGGCCCATTTGAAGTGCGGCGACGGAACAGCACAACTCGAGGTTTCGCAACAGCGCTTTCTGCCTCGGGGCTCGGAGGGGTCGGCCGATCAATTGTGGAATGTCCCGGTGTGCGTTCGTTATCCATCCGGCAATGGCAACGAGCGTCAATGCTCGCTCGTCACCAGCAAGAGTGCAAGCCTGCGCCTTGCCAAGGCCAAGGGTTGCCCGGCGTGGACCTACGCCAACGCGGATGAGGCCGGCTATTATCGCGTCAGGTATGACGGGGATATGTTGAGTTCACTCTTAAAAGATGAGAACACGCTGACTTTGCCGGAGCGCGTCGGGCTGGTTGGCGACATTGCAGCTCTTACGAAGGGGTCGATGTCGCTGGGAGATGCCATGGCCCTGGTGCCGAGATTCGCCCATGATCCTCACCGGCAGGTCGTCGCCAAAACTCTCACGATTGTGGGGGGCCTGGATGAGCACCTCGTCCCGGAAGCGCTTATCCCGAAGTACCAGCGTTACATGTCGGACCTTTACAAGGCGCGCGCCGAACAACTGGGCTGGAAGGATAGGCCAGGAGAGGACGATGACAGCCGACTGCTGCGTCCGAGGGTGGTCGAAGTGGTCACCGACCATGCAGAGGATCCGGCCTTCGTCGATCAGGCGAAGAAGCTGGCGCTGGCCTGGCTGGATGACCATAAGGCAGTAGATCCAGACATGCTGGACGTTGTGCTCACGGCGGCTGCACGGCATGGCGACCGGGCGGTGTTCGATCGCATGCGCGCCCAGGTCAAAAAGGAAACGGAAGAAGAAGTGCGAAAGACGTTGCTCGATGCCCTGGGTTCGTTCCATGACCCGGCCATTTTGAAAACGGCTCTGGCGATCGTGCTGACCGATGAATTCACCAATCGCGAATCGATTGAAATCCTTTTCTCGACCCGCCAGTTTCCCGAGACCCGCGACCTCGCTTACGACTTCGTCAAACAGAACTGGGATGCGCTCATCGCAAAACTTCCCACGGACTGGGGGGCTTTTCTTCCCTTCATTGCCTCGCATTACTGCGACAACCAGCACCGGGCGGACGCGGAGCAGTTCTTTACGGGCCGCGCCACCAAGTATGCCGGCGGGCCTCGCAACCTTGCCCAGTTGCTGGAGACGGTGAGTTTGTGCGTCGCCAATAAGAGTGCAAACGAAACGAGTGTGGCGGAGTTCTTGAAAAAATATTGATTCGAAACGGATGCAAGACGGGTCCCCCGGGGAACAGGGCGCGGGTGGGTTGTCGACTGCTCCAGCTGACCCTTGCCGATGGTACGAAGCACTACGCGAAGTTCCAACAAAAAATGACAAATCACACACTGTAGGGCGCGGCTGGCCCGGTACGCGCCCCCGTAATACGTCGCTGGGAATATGTCCGGCCATGCAACTCTTCCGGGTTTTCCGGGTTCAATACTATTGAGGATGTCCGGTTCGACAGGAGCTTGGAGTGCTGCGATTATTTGATCGAGGGAAACGGGGCTTGGCTATGAGATCTCTCTTTGTGGGGTTGGTGTTGATGTGTGCAACGGCGCTTGCGGCCAGCGGCCAGAGTGGTGCCATGAGCCCGAATCAGGACGAAAGTGACGGCGTCAGCGCGGGCGGCAAGTGGATGGAATTCCATTCCGAGGAGAAGATGACGGGCGCCAAGAAGGTTCGCTTTGAGCTTTTGGCAGACAACTACCTGAGCGAGGACCCGGAGTACAAGCCGCGCATCGAACTGGTCTGCAAGAATAGCAAGTACGCCTATGGCGACTTCAATCCCGGGATCCGGCTGGGTCCGCCCAACCGTCCGGGCTTTTGGGGGCAGCCCCAGATGGAGGTCATGGTTCGAGTCGACGACACGCACCACTATCACGGCTGGAACTGGATTCGCGACCGTTTCCTCTCGATGGATAAGGGCACCACGCGCGAATTGATTGGCGCTCACATCTTCAAGGTGCAAATTCGCGGGCGAAGAGGCCCGGAAATCGCTGAGTTTTCGCCCGCCGGGCTTGATCTTTCCCGGGTGAAGCAAGCCTGCGACCTGACTCCGAAGACGCCCAGCAAGGACTAGGATCGCTGCCATCCCGGTCTGCGCCGGAGGGCCAGATGAGTCCCGGGTGCGATTGTGCCGGCAGGCCAACCAACACTACAATCTTTCGGGGCGCTCGGAGAAAGGATGAGCATGAAAAAGCTTATCGGACCGCTTGCAGTTTGCTTTCTGTTTTCCTTCATAGCCTTTGCGCAACATCACGAAGGGGGAGGTGGTGAGCACGGCCGTCCGCCTGCTCACGGTCCTTCCCCAGTACGTAACCCGCATGCGGTCCCGGAAAACCGTCACTTCAACGACGGCGAAGGACATCCGGATGCGCCACACGTTCACTCCAACGGCAAATGGATCGGTCACGACACCGGGCGCGATGATCGGCACTATCACCTCGATCATCCCTGGGAGCACGGACACTTCGACGACGGTTTCGGACGTCGTCATATCTGGCATTTGGGCGGAGGCGGCCCGAGTCGTTTCTGGTTTGGCGGCTACTACTTCAGCGTCGCCGAGTTTGATGTCGGCTTCTGCAACGACTGGTGGTGGGACCGCGACGACATCGTCATTTACGAGGACCCCGACCACGATGGGTGGTACCTGGCTTACAACGTCAGGCTGGGAACCTACGTCCACGTGATGTACGTGGGAAGGTAACCATTCGAAAATCATCTGGCTTGCGGCATTGAGGTTGGCGGAACGAATGCGTCCAGCCTGCTTCGTTCTGCCGACGTCAGGAAAAGACTGCGCTATACTCTCGCACTGATCAGCGGGAGCGAAACTCTGATGTCCGACAAAATTGCCCTTATCACTGGCGCCTCCAGCGGCTTTGGCCTTCTGACCTCGATTGAGCTGGCGCGGGACGGATTCCGCGTGGTCGCCTCCATGCGGAATCTTGGGCGCCGGCAGTTTCTGGATGCCGCAGGCGCTGCGGCGGGTGTCGGCGACCGAATCGACGTTCGCCAGCTTGATGTCACGCAGTTTGGCGCCATCCCTGGGTTTGTCGAAGCGGTGGTCGGAGACTATGGACGCCTCGACGTTCTTGTCAACAACGCCGGTTTTGCGGTGGCCGGGTTTGCCGAGGATCTCAAGCTGGACGAGATTCGCCGGCAGTTCGAGACCAACTTCTTTGGCGCGGTGGCCATGACACAGGCGGCGCTGCCTATTATGCGCCGGCAGCGCTCGGGGCACATCGTCATGGTCTCGTCCATCGCTGGGCTACACGGTGCGCTTTCCATCAGCAGCTATTCCGCGGCGAAGCATGCGCTCGAGGGTTGGAGCGAATCACTTCGGCTGGAGGTCAATTCGCTGGGGATCAAGGTGGTGCTGGTAGAGCCGGGATCGTTTCAGACCGACATCTGGACGCGCGGGGCCGTGATGGGGGAGCGATCGACGCAAGAAAGCTCGCCGAACTTCCAGCGCAGTTCGCGCATGCTCGAGCGCGTGAAAGAGATTCCGAAGGCCGACCCGATCGAAGTTGCGCGCCTGATCGCGGCGATCGCGCAGGACCCGAACCCTAAGCTGCGCTACCTGGTGGGCCGCGACGCTCGGATCCAGTTGGTCTTGAAGCGCATCCTGCCATGGAAATGGCACGAGAAGGTGATCGCCAATTTCCTGAAAGTGGACTGAGTTCCTGGCGTCCTCAGCACAGGCCGCCGGGCAGGGGCGCAGTGAGCCTGAGTTGCTCTGACCTCTTCCCGGGCAGGAGTGCCCGCGCCACACACTGGTAGACTTGTGGCGTGCAAGACGGGCGGCGGAATCTGGTGGTGGGCGCATCGGGTCAGGTGGGAACGCAAATACTTCGCATTTTGCCTTCGGGGTCTGCGATGCCCACGTCCCGGCGGGCCGAAGCATCGGGGTGGACAGCGCTTGATCTGGCGACGGTTTCTGCGGCTGAGGCGGATGAACTGGTTGGCCGTTTCCAGATCGCGGCCATCTATTGCGTCGGCGGAATGACCTACGTGGATGGGTGCGAGTCGACCCCTGAGTTGGCTCGCCGGATCAATTGCGAGGGGCCGGCCATCCTGGCCGCGGCCGCTGCCAAACATGGGGCGCGCTTCATTTATTTCTCGACCGACTATGTGTTTAACGGGCGCAGTGGGCCTTACGCCGAGGACGCGGCGGCAGATCCGATTTGCGTTTACGGCCGGAGCAAGTGGCAGGGCGAACTCGCGGTGCGGGATGCACACCCGGCAGCGCTGGTGATCCGCTCTACCACCGTCTATGGACCGGATCCAAACGAACGGAATTTTCTTTACAGCCTGCGCAAAGGACTCGCGGGCAACCAGTTGTTCCGCGTGCCTGCCGATCAGATTGCTACTCCTACTTATAACGTTGATCTGGCGGCCGCTGTGGTTGCGCTCACCAACGGTGGCGCGCAGGGGGTTTTCCATGTTGCTGGACCGGACTTGGTGTCGCGGCTGGAGTTTGCCCGGCGGGCGGTGGCGGTCATGGGTCTGGAGGCGACGAATTTAAGCGGGGTTTCGACTGGGGAACTGGCGCAGATGGCGGCACGTCCGCTGCGGGGTGGGCTGCTGACCGGCAAGTTGACTGCGAACCTGCCTCGACTTCGAATGCGGGGCATTGAAGACGGAGTTTCTCACTGGATGGGAGTGATGAATCTCGGCGAGAGTAAGTCTTAACTACAGAGGACACAGAGGATAGGGAGTTCTCAATGCCGACTCCCCTTTTCCCCACGTAACTAGCACGCCCTGGTGCACAAACTAGGGTAACTTTAGTCGGGGCATCAGCCGTGCTAATCTGCTGCTTAGTATCGCAGTTTCAGTAGTTTGCAAGCGGCGGTGGGGCGCGTGCTCAGGCCCTTCTCCGCTTTCTGCTGGCCCACAAAGCATTTAGCTGGAAACAGTACCGATGCCCAAGCTCCCGATTTTTCGGTTGCGCAATTCTGAGCCTCTGAGCCGGCCGGAACTCCACTTCTACGGGCTCGTCCTTTCCTTCAGTGGATTGCAACTGGGGGTCGACAATCTTCGGTTCGATGTATTTCTCAGCCCACGGGTTACCGAGGATCTCCGACTCCATCTCGCGCGCTATATTCGCCGGTTTGGCGAGGTGGAACCACTGCTTGATATGGACGTACCTACGGCTGCGAGAAACCCGTTCTTGCGTCCCGCCGCTGGAGGGCCAACCCAGCTGCGCAAGACTGGCCCCGCCGATCTCAAGACGCTGCTGGTCTCGCTGCACCTTGCGATCCTGAATCGAGCGAAGGCTGAGGACAATCCGTCGGTCGATGTGCTGGGACGCCTGGCTGTACTCAAGTTCATCCGCACGGAATTGCAGGTGCAGTTCGCGCGGATCCTCGAACAATGCCGCATGAAGACGAAGTCGTTAGAGGGTGTGCGGCAGGTGAAGATGCTGGAGACGCAGGAACTGGTTTCGTCGTTCCAGGTGCGCAAGAAAATTATTCTCCGCAAAGCCGGGCAGGAAGTGTTTCGGATTCTGCGGGAAATTGAGAAAGAAACGCTGGCGCGCACCCGCCGCTCGCTGCTCGGGGACCTGTCGGCCGACACGTATCGTCTGTTCCTCAATCCGCTGATCTTTACCGAAGACGGCCGCGACGATTACCTCTGCGCCGAGCACTACTACATGTTCGGCAACTTCGATAAAGATCCCGACCGTTTTGCGAACCTGCGCCGGCTCGCTTTGGAGTTTCTGAAGCGGCTGGGTTATGGAGCGAGCATCCCCGAGGAGCACCTCGAACTTGCTCTCAACGTTCCGGAGAACGCCGCGGCGCTGGTTGGTACGGGCAGCGAGGAAGACGCCACCTCGGAAGGCCGCGGCCAGAAGGACCGTCTCGACGTATGGACGCGGATGCTGCAACAGGAAGGGGCCCTGCCCTCGGTCATCGCGTCTTACGAAACGGTTCCTCTGCTGGCCGAGTACTCGCCGCGTGTCAACCCGCACCAGTTGAAGAATGCTTTGCTCTCCCGCGAAGAGTCGGAGCGTGTCAAGAAAATCATTGCCGAACACCGGCTGTTTCCCGAACGCTTCTTCGCTGCTGCGGGCCGCGTGGCATCCTGCCGCGGCGCCGACCGCACTCGACTTACAGCGCGCCTGCTGCGCGACCTGCTGTGCTATCACCGCGATCTGCGTGGCCTGGAAGCCGTCAGCGCGGGCTTCGACAGCATCAACCTGGTGACGGACGATAAAGTCCGTGAACTCTCCACCCTGAACGGCATGCTCTACGAGTTTCTGCCGCCCGAGGACCAGCGTCCGGCCGAGGAGCGCATTCTTCATCATGTGATCATCAAGGCCGACGTGCGCGATTCGTCCCGCCTTACTCGCTCGCTGATGGAAAAAGGCATGAATGCCGCCTCGTACTTCAGCCTCAACTTCTACGAGCCGGTGAACAAACTGCTGGCAAAATACGGCGCCACCAAAGTGTTTCTCGAAGGCGACGCGATCATCCTGGCGCTCCTGGAACGGGAGGGTGAAGCGCAACTCGGCGTCAGCTGGGCATGCGTGCTGGCAGCGGAGATCCTGAGTCTACTGCATGGATACAACGAGCTGCTCGCGCGGGCTGGTCTGCCGCAGATGGAGGTCGGACTTGGCATTGCGTATCACGATTCCGCTCCGCTCTACCTGATGGATGGCGAGCACCGCATTATGATCTCGGATGCCATCAATGACAGCGATCGGCTGTCGTCCTGCAACAAACGAGTGCGCAAGAAGATTGCGCCGGATGCGGGTGTTTTTCAGGTGTACTCGGTGCAAATTGGAAACAACGAGAGCCCCGAATCGGGCGTAGAAGAACTGCGGCTGAACTACAACGTGGGTGGAATCTGCCTGAGCGAACCAGCCTTCCGGAAGATGCAACAGGAAATCTCGCTGGCTCCTTGGCCTGCGAATTTCAGCGGGCCTTGGATTGACGATCAGCGCGAGTTCTTCGTGGGCACCGTCCCGCTTGCCAATGGGGCATTTCGGCGGATCGCGATCCGCAAGGGCCGCATTGCGCAGGTCGACGTGCGCGATCTTTCCATTCTGCGGTGGACTGACCGCTACTATTACGAAGTGTGTGCCAACCCGGCGGTCGAGGCGGCGCTGCCGCGAGAGAAAGCGTCCGCCGCTGCGAACCCTGCTTAACATCGCCAAACGTCGATCAACAGGCTGGATCCTAGCCGTGTGCGCCAATCCTGGCGCGGATCGACCGTGCCGACCACAGAAAACACAGGGTCCCTCGACTTGTGCTTAGTCGCTTCGGCTCCTGCGCCCTGCGCTCGGGATGACAGAGTTTAGAGAGGTGAAAGGGAGGCGCTCAAAAATCCCGTTTCGATCGAAACGGAATCACGATCACCGCTTCCAGCGGAACGGGCTTGCCGGCTCGCAGGGCGGGCAGAAACTTCCAGCGTGCCAGGGCGCTGGCTGCGAACGGATCCAGCCGTTCATCGGGACTATTCAGTACACGGATGTCTCCCACTCGCCCATCCGAATGAATGACGGCGTAGAGAGTGACCGAGCCGTGGACATTCTCACGCATCAACTCCAGTGGATACCCCGGGTCGGATTTTTCCGTCGGCACCGGAGAAAGCAGTTCTCCCCCGGGGCTGTTTGCCTTTAGTTCGGCGAAGCGGATCACCCAGCTCCCGGTCACCGAATTCAGGTTCGGCATGTTGAGCGTCATCGAATAGACGCGCTTTGTGCCAAACACCTGTCGATCGGCTTCGGTTACCTTGTCGTCGGCAACCGGCGTTGCGGGCCGCGCATTCGCGCCCACCCGGGGCGGGGTTGCCTTCGCCATCAGGGCGGAGTTTTCACCGCGATCGCCGCCGGCTGAGCCCGCTCCATCCTTCTGAACCGGACCAACCACATTCGAATTCGCTGCACCCACGTGCAGCCCGCTGGGAAGAGAGCTGTTGTTCTTCCCTCCGGCGCCGTCTCCTCCTCCGTTGCCCTTGTTGCCGGAGCCTTTCGACCCCGCATTTGATCCCGTCAAACGCGGAGTTCCCGAAGCGCCGGGCTTTCCATCGGGGCCAGCGCCAAACGCTCCGCGCCGATTTCCTGGCGGAACTGGGACGGGACCACTGGGGGTCACGGGATGAATTCCGAGCGCGATCAGACGTCCTGCCGCGCTTGCCCCACCGGTCGTTCCCAAACTCGGCGGAGGCGCGACCGGTTGTCCTGTGCCGGGCAAACCGCCCATGCCACGCGCGACCAGGGAATGCTGCGGAGCAACGGCGAGTTGTGGAGCCGGCGCTACCACTTCGCTGGGGCCGATATTAATCTCCCCGATGTGGGTGCTCGCCGTTCGCGTCAACTCCGGAGGCGGGGCAACCACGGCAGCATCGGGCCCGACGACATTGCGAGTGCGGGTATGCGACACCTCGGGCGGGGGCGCAACGACCTCTGACCTCAGTGAACTGCTCACGACGTGGTCGCGGATCGAATCCACTTCCGGCGCGGGCGCGATCACGGGCGTGTCCGGGGCGATAATCCGAGTCATGGGGGCGCGGGTCGCATCGAGCGGAACCATGGGAGCGATCGGGCCGGTTGCCACGATGTTCGGCAACGGTACGTCATGAGAGAGTTTGAGATTTGGGGGCGCGACGATGGTCTGCGTCCGGTTATCGGCCTCAGGAGGGACAGAGAGAATCGGCTGTTTGGCGTATACCGGATCCCCCGCCTCTTTTTTCGGCGCATCCGATGTGCCGGTGTCCAAGGGCGGCAGGTACTCATCGGGCGAATAGGTGATCAGCGAAGAGCGGTCGAACGGGGAGTTCGCCAGGATATTCTGCTGCTTCAGCCAGGCCAACGACAGCGCCCAAAACAACGCAACGGCGGCGATGTGCAGGAGGGCTGACTGGAAAAACTTTCCCCACGGCAGGCGCTGCCGGACAAACACGTCGCGCCAAAGCCCGATCTCGGTTTTGCCGGAGTGCCGAACCGGCCACAAGGCCACGCCCACACTGCTCCAAAAGGCCCGTCCACGGGGCTCAAGCTCAACCAGAAACTTTGGGGAAGTTCCCCTTGGGGTCTCCATCCATGGCTCCAATGCATGCCTGCCAACTCCCTCGGTGGCGTCCCCCGGCAGATGGGATCCGAAGCGCTGCGACTGCTTGCTTCAGACGGCAATGATGGTCCGATTATATCCGACTCGCGCTGCTAAAAATTCCGCCCATGCCCTTCCAGCCCATCTAGAATGACCTGGAGGCAGTGGCTAACATGTCCATTTCTTTTCGCTCTTGCTTCCTACAACTCGCCTGTTTCGTTTTGCTGGCACCTTTTCCGGCAACGGCGCAGCAACCAAAGAAAACCGCTCCGGCGCCGGGTTCCGAATACTCTGGCATGTACGGTTTTCTGCGGGATGGGGAATTTGTGCAGGTTACCGTTGAAGACCAGGGTCACGTCAGCGGGTTCGTTTCACGCTATGGCGACCTGGAAAGCGATCGCGGCGCCTTTCTCGACCAGTTCTTCAAGCAAGGCAAACTCGAGGGCAACAATCTTACCTTTACCACGGAGACGGTGCACGGCACCTGGTTTGAGTTTCGTGGAAGCGTCGAGCGCGGTGAAGGTAAGAAGGCGGGCGATGAGGCGTATTACGTGCTCAAAGGGATGCTGATCGAAAATTCCACGGATGATGCGAAGAAGACGTCGTCGCATTCCCGCGACGTGGCATTCAAAAGCTTTCCGCAGGATGTGAACCCCACACACGCAGAACGAAAGTAGATTCCCGGCTCAACCGAACAGGACTTGCCGGGGAGCCTCCACGGCGCCGGCCGCCATCCGCTCTGTGCGAATCGGTGCGGTGGTGGCGACGCCATCCTCTACGACCACTTTCATCGTCCGGCTGCACGGTCCGCACAACCAGTAATGTTCAATCATTCGCTCGGTGTTCAGGCCGTCGGGGCTGGTGACAAACCGCTCGACCGTAAAAATGCGGCCCTCATAGAGGTAGCGGAATGGTGTGTCGCAGGACGGGTTCAAACAACTGGAAAGCATGGCAGCCTCCAAGGCTGGGATTTGTACAGGTCTGTTGCTGACGGCCCCACGCAGGGTTCCGCGATTAATTTGCGCCCGACGCGACTTTTGCGGGCTGGCCTTCCAATTCCTCAATACGCCGGATCTCTGCCTTGAGCCATACCCGAACCGCTGCCTCTACTTCCACCTGGGTGTATTGGCGGCTCATGCTGTGAACCGTTTCACCATCCTGGTTCAACGGGATAAAGTGGCAGGGCTCCATCTCTGCATGGAATTGCTCCGGGACATACTCGTGCAGCCAGCATTCCAGGCACGGCGTCGATCGCTCCTCGTCCAGCCGGTTCGGGCAGGAGGGCGAATCCAGGAAGATCGAAACCGGTCTCCAGGGCAGAGCTCCCCCATAGCCGCCTCGTTCCAGATAGGCTAGCTCTTCCCGCAGGAGGTTTAGGATCTCCAACCTAGATTTCGGCACAAAAACCTCATCAGGCGCCTTTGAGGCCCGGCGATGCTGTCATTCTGGTACGGCTGCGAACTTCTTTCGGTGATCATAAGCACCGGCCTGCGTGACAAACCTCACATTGTGGTGGTCGCCGCCGTGACTTCGGTCGTTGCCACGGGAATCGCGATGTTGAAAGAGATCTTGACCCGCACACGATTCGCTGCCTGTAAGATGTCCGGGGTTCGACTGGTAAGAAGAAAAGTCAGGTTTGTATCTTTCACCTTGCGGAATCGATCCAGAACAATTTTCTCTCTCCCTGCCATCTTTGCACTGTGCCATTTCACACATTCTGTCAAACAAATGGCGTTTCAAGGATTTAGGGAGCGGTCTGTGTCTTGGAGGATCAGTTGCAGATTTCCTGAAGTCACACAATCCCCTCCCAAGGAGACTGCTATGAAGAAGATCCAAAATGTACTAACTATTGCGTTGCCAGCGGCACTAATGATTGCCGTGTTCTGTAATGTGGGGCAGACGGTAACGGCACAGAACCCAAACCCGTCCAGCATTGTGTCGGCTCAGCAACAGCCGACCCAGCAGCAGGATGAGCAGAAGCCCGCACCTGAAACGAAAACGTTCACTGGAAAGATCGTGAAATCCGGGGACGCACTTGTTCTTTCGGATGCGGAAAGCAAGATGATGTACAAGCTGGACGACCAACAGAAAGCGAAGGAATTCGTCAACAAGGACGTGAAGGTGGTTGGCGTGTTGGATGATTCCACTGGCATGATCCGCGTAAGTTCGATCGAGCCAGCTTAACTACGGTTTGAGTGAGGGACGGGGTCGCGCGCCTCCGTTCCTCTCTTTCATCTAGTTTTCCGAAACCGTTACCCCGCGCTGTGCCGCTTTGCTAGTCGATCCCAGGGACGTCACAAACTCGCAGCAGGGGAGTCCGTGCATGCGGTTGTTCAGTGTTCGACTCATCGTTTCTCTGATTCTCGGCATCACTCTGGTTTCCCTCTCCTTCTCGTACTACCAGGTGGCGGCAGAAAAGCGTGCGCTCCGCGGCGACATGGAGCGCCGGGCGGAGGTGCTGGGCGAGAGCCTGGCCGGCAATGTCGAAAAGATTTGGGGAGCGGGTTCGAACCAGGCACTGCAGCGACTGGTGCAGCGCTTTGGAAATCGCGAGCACCTAATCGGAGTCGCAGTCTATGACCGGGAGGCTGGGGTCGTTACGATGACCCCGGAACTGGCGAAGATGCTGACCGCGGCGCCGCCCGCCCTGATCCATGCGATCCAGAAAGATCACGACGAGAGTTCGTTCGTTAAGTTGGGAGACACGCCGGTTCTCATTGTTGCGTTGCCTCTGCACCACCAGGATGAGTTGGTGGGCGGACTGGCCATTGTGCACGATGCAGGCTTCATTCACACGCAGATGGTCGGGGTATGGCGGGGCGCATTTATACACGTGTTGGCGCAGGTCTTTCTGATCGTGCTGATTACGCTGCTGATCGTACGCTGGAGCATCGGAGGGCCGATTGCGCGGGCAGCGCAATGGATGAAGGGGCTGCGCACGGGAGGAATTTCTTCAAACGAGGAGATGCCCGACCTTGACATGTTCCGGCCCCTGGCGCGCGAGGTGGCCACCATGGCGGAGAGCCTGAACCAAGCGCGCAATGCCGCCGAGAGCGAAGCTCGCCTGCGGGAAGCGGGAGAGTCGATGTGGACGGCAGAACGGCTTTCGCTGCAGATCCGGACTCGGCTCGAAGAAGGCAGGCTGTTCGTCGTATCCAACCGCGAGCCTTACATGCACCAGCGAAATGGAAAGGCGCTGAATGTGGTGGTGCCAGCCAGCGGTCTAGTGACGGCGCTCGAACCCGTCCTTACAGCCTGTGATGGAACCTGGATCGCTCACGGCAGCGGAGACGCCGACCGGGAGACAGTGGATGCACAGGATCGTCTGCGAGTTCCACCCGAGAATCCGCACTACACCTTGCGTCGCGTGTGGCTGAACAAGGACGAGGAAGAAGGCTACTACTATGGACTGGCCAACGAGGGACTCTGGCCGCTGTGCCATATCGCGCACACGCGCCCGATTTTCCGGGCGAGCGACTGGCAGCATTATGAAGAGGTGAACCGCAAATTCACACGTGCCTTGTTGGAGGAGATCGAAGACACGCCCCGGCCGGTGGTGCTGGTTCAGGACTATCATTTCGCGCTGTTGCCACGGTTGATCAAGGAGCAGCGACCAGAAGCGAAGGTTGCCATCTTCTGGCACATCCCGTGGCCCAACCCGGAAGCATTCGGCATCTGCCCATGGCAGCGCCAGGTGGTGGATGGACTGCTGGGCGCGGATCTGATCGGCTTTCACATTCAGTCACACTGCAACAATTTTCTGCAAACGGCGGACCGGGTGGTGGAGTCGCGCGTGGATTGGGAACATTTTTCGGTGCTGCGGCATGAGCATCGGACCATGGTCCGGCCGTTCCCAATCAGCGTGGACTTTACGGGCGATGAGGCCGGAGAAAACAGTCATGACGGATTCTACTACCTGGAACGGCCCGCATTGCTGCGCAGCCTGGGCGTGGAAGCGAGTTATATGGCAGTCGGCGTCGACCGGGTGGATTACACCAAGGGAATTCTGGAACGCTTCCTGGCGGTCGAGCGGTTCCTGGAGCAGCATCCCACCTATCAGGGAAAATTCACTTTGGTACAGATTGGCGCACCCAGCCGCACGCACATCAAACGTTATCACGACTTGCTGGCGGAAGTGGAAGCGGAAGCGGAGCGGATTAACTGGCGTTTTCAGGCTGGAAAGTGGAAGCCCATCGTCTTTCTGAAACGGCAGCATAGCCACGATGAGATTGCGCCCTACTATCGGGCCGCGGATCTTTGCCTGGTGACATCCCTGCACGATGGCATGAACCTGGTGGCTAAGGAGTTTGTGGCTGCCCGCGGGGACGAACGCGGTGTGCTGGTCTTGAGCCAGTTCACGGGCGCAGCGCGCGAACTGCGGGACGCTTTGCTGGTGAATCCTTATGACATCGAGCAGACGGCGCAGGCCATCCGGGCTGCCCTCGAGATGGAGCCGGAGGAAAAGGAACTGCGCATGCAACGCATGCGAAAGGTGATCCGCGAACACAACATCTATCGCTGGGCAGGAAATCTGATTACGGAACTTTGCGAGGTACGGTTGGACAAGGAAGAGGATGCGGCACCGAATCTTGGGGTGAGTGTATCCGCGGCCTGATTCGGCAACACGGGAGAGGGAGGTGAAGGAGGCGTTGAAACCAGACGCGCAAATTAAAATCGACGCATTTCTAAAGGCCGTCGTGCAAGCGGAACGCTCGCTCCTGCTGCTCGACTACGACGGTACACTGGCACCGTTTCGGAAAGACAGGGCGTCGGCGGTTCCCTATCGGGGTGTCGTTCCGGCATTGCAAGCCATCATCGACAACGGACGAACGCGGGTGGTGATCATCTCGGGACGAGACGCACGCGATGTCGTCCGGCTATTGAAGATCCAGCCTGCTCCCGAGGTCTGGGGACTGCATGGTTCGCAACGGTTGAAGTCGGGGGGCAGTTCGGTAACACTGCCGCTGGAAGAGCGTGCCATGGCGGCGCTTGGAGTGGCAAATCGCTGGCTCGACTACCAACAGTTGCGCCACACTGCGGAGCCGAAGACTGGAAGCATCGCGGTACATTGGCGAGGACTTGCCAGCAGTGAAGCGAGGGAAATTCGGAGTCGGGTGCTGATGGGTTGGTTGCCCATCTCCAAGGGTGCGCGTCTAAGTCTGTTGGAGTTTGACGGCGGCATTGAGGTTCGCGCAACCCGCTTCAACAAGGGTGACACGGTTCGCGTCCTGGTGGGAGAGATGAAACCCGGCACACCGGTTGCGTATCTCGGAGATGACACCACCGACGAGCCAGCGTTTCGGGCCGTGGATGGTTTGGGCTTGAGCGTGTTGGTGCGCCGGCAGTCGCGACGGACGGCCGCGAAGTTGTGGCTCAAGCCGCCCGGCGAGCTGCTGGACTTTCTGGAGCAGTGGCTCACGGCATGCCGCGGACAGGTTGCCCCGGGCGGGGAGGCCGCCATGGCGAGGACAGGATGATGAGCGCGGCAGCGTCAATTCTGCAGCGGATGCCGGCGAAGCCGTTTTACTTCAATACTTCGGCGCATCTGCTGCGGATCACCAAATACAAGGCGAATACCCTGGTGGAGTTGCTCGATGCGCTGCGCGAGTGTCCGGAGGTCTCGATCTTCCAGCACACCTTCCGGACATTGGAGGAACACCACTTTCTGCGTGCCGGTTTTTCCAACGACTTCGCACACTGGGTGCTGGCGGCTTGCAACGAACCGAGCGTGGCCGAGGCTCTGGCGAGTGTGGATGTGCGCGAGTTCACGTCAGTGGCGGATTTGCGGGCGCGATTTATCCAGATCCTGGAACGATATGTGCGCTCGAGCCCGGAAACGTGCACCCGCGTCGCCGATGAAACCTTCTATTTTTGCGCCTCGGACATTGTCGTGATCCCCACCAGCTTTGAGGCTCACACTTTGCAGGAGTTTACCGAGGGGATCCGGCGCGTGAGCATGCATTCCATTCATCATCATTTCATCGAGGCTCGGCTCCGGCTCAAGCTCATGTCGAATGATTTTTCCCAATGGCTGCACGAAGACGCGGGCTTGACGGAGACCGCGCGTGCGCTGAATCGGATCGACATTTACACCGCGACGCTGGAGAATGTCCGCGAGCAGATTGTGCGGATTGTGGAAGGGGCGCTGGCATAGCGGCCATCCTCTATGGAACCAATGCAGTCCCAACCCGCACCGAGTTCGACTTCGTCTGAGAACGCCACCCCCGCCGCCGCGCCCTCTCGCCCGGAGCGGCGCAAAGCCCCTCGAACCTGGGAAACACCACCCGCTCCCGTCCCGTCACCGCACTTGGACGACTACCGGAGCATCGTGGGTGGTGCGGTCATTGACGAACTCCGCTTGCTCGCCCGCGACCTCAAGGGGAAGACGGTAAAGATGGTCAATTCCACGGCGGTCGGCGGCGGCGTCGCCGAGATGCTGAACCGCCTGGTGCCGCTGCTTGGAGAACTGGAAGTGGCCACCCACTGGGACGTGATTACCGGAGGCAACGACTTTTTCGAAGTGACCAAGGCGTTTCACAATGCGCTGCACGGGAGCCCGTATGAGCTCACGCGGCACGCGCAGGAAATCTTTCTGTCGTACAACGAACAGAATCGGCAGCGCATGCAATTCAACGAAGATGTGGTGGTGATTCACGACCCGCAGCCCGCGCCGCTGATTCGCGCAAGACAGGATGGAGCAAGCCGCTGGGTGTGGCGGTGCCACATCGACCTGTCGAATCCGCATCCGCAGGTGTGGGGATTTCTGCGTCCATTCGTTGAGCAATATGATGCGGCCATCGTTTCTTCGCAATCCTTTGCGCGCCAGTTATCGATCCCTCAATATCTGTTCTACCCGTGCATCGATCCTTTATCCGAGAAGAACAAGCCGCTGGAGGACAGCGTCGTGCAGAAGGTCTGCGACGAGTTCGGGATCGATCGATCGCGGCCGATCGTAACCCAGGTCTCGCGATTTGACCGGTTGAAAGATCCGGTCGGGGTTGTGCAGGCTTTCAAACTCGCCAGAAAATATGTGGATTGCCAACTCGTTCTGGCGGGTGGAGGAGCGAGCGATGATCCCGAGGGCGCGATCGTCCTCGGGGAGGTCAGGGAGGCAGTAGGAAGCGATCCAGACGTCATTATTCTCGACCTGCCGCCTTGGTGCGCGCTGGAGATTAACGCGTTGCAACAGGCTTCGACCCTGGTGGTGCAGAAATCGATCAGAGAAGGATTCGGACTCACGGTGACCGAGGCGCTTTGGAAGGGCAAGGCAACCATCGCGGGCGCGGTCGGCGGGATTCCAAACCAGATCATTCATAACCTGACGGGCGCGCTGGTGCACTCGGTGGAAGGATGCGCGTATCAGATCCGCTACCTGCTGACCCATCTGGAATTCGCTGCGCAATTGGGGCGCAACGGGCGCGAACATGTGAAGGAAAACTTCCTGATCACGACCAATGTCCGCCGGTGGCTATTGCTGCTGCAGATCTTGCTGCGGACGTAGCTTGACGGTAGCGCCGGCACCTTGCCGGCTGTCCTGAGGGCAACCCCGCCCTAGTTGAGGCGGGCGGAGGCGCCCGCCGGACAGCCGCCGAGGCGGCGGCGCTACGTGTTGCAGATCACTGAAATCCGCGCCCGAGGCTGATACCATGCGGTGTTTCGCGAGGTCCGCATGACGCCCAAACTCCAACTCCTTGACCCTGCCACCATCGACAAAGTTCTCTCCGAAGCTTTCGAGTTGATTCAGGACCCGGGAGTCAAGGTTGCACCGATCGCCGCCGGACTGCTTGTCTCGGCGGGCGTTCCGGTTGCCGGCGGCATCGCGCACATTTCGGAAGCTATCGCGCACCGCGCACTGGATTCCGCGCCAAAGGAATTTTCGCTCTTCACACGCGACGGCCAGCCCGCCGTGCACTATGGCGGAGACGACGTGCACTTCGATCCCGGCTCTTCGTGCCTGAACATACTGGATCCTGAAACCGGGTTGCCGCGCTTGGCGAAGTCCGCCGATCTTGTCCAGCTGGTTGAGGTCACCGAACTAGTTCCCGAATACGCCGCGCAGTCCACAGCCATGGTTTGCCACGATGTTCCGGAGGAGATCGGTGATTTCTATCGCTTGTTACTGGTCCTGTGGCATTCGAACAAACCGGTGATTACCGGCGCGTTCAGCGGGCCCACGTTGCAGGCGATGGTCGACCTGCTCGCCGCGGACGCTGGTGGGCGCGACCAACTGAAACGCAAGCCGCGGGCCGTCTTCGACGTGTGCCCATCGCCTCCGCTGAACTGGTCCGACTTCGCTTCTGAAAACATGGTGCAACTGGCGCGCGCCGGGGTGCCTGCGGAAATCGTGTCGATGCCGCTGGCCGGAGCGACGGCACCGGTCACGCTGATCGGTTCGGTCGTACAGCATGCGGCGGAATGTCTCAGCGGACTCACCATTCACCAACTGGCCGCGCCCGGCGCGCCGATCGTGTGGGGTGGTGCTCCGGCGATTTTCGATATGTCGAGCGGCGGCACTCCCATGGGCGCGATCGAAACCGTCATGCTCGACCTGGCCTGCACACAGGTCGGAAAGCATTTCGGCTTGCCGACCCACGGCTACATGGTCGCAACCGAATCGAAGTGCGTGGATGCACAGGCGGGCATGGAGAGCGCTACTTCGGCTGCGTTAGGGGCCCTAGCTGGGATCAACATGATCTCCGGTGCGGGCATGCTCGATTCACTGGCCTGCCATAGTTTGGAGAAGCTGGTGATCGATGCCGAGGCGATCGCATCGGCCATGCGCCTTCGCCGCGGTCTGGAAACTTCGTTCCCGAAATTCGCGACCCACATGTTCGCCGAGATCGGATTGAGTGGAGATTTCCTGAAGCTGAAAGAGACGCGCGGTCTATTCCGCAGCGAGCAGCATTTCCCATCGCCGGTCATTCATCGCGGAGAGATCGCTGAAGGAACAATTCCCGACGACGCATATGCGCGCGCCCGCGCACGCGTCCGAGAATTGCTCGATTCGTACCAACGCCCCCCCATCGCCCCCGAAGTCGAAGACGAGTTGATGAAAGTGGCTCTGCGAGTCGGGCACTCGGCCGGCCTGAAGGAGCTGCCCGGACTTGAGTCCACCCATGTGAACGATGCGACGCACCCCGCAAGATGAGCGATTTAGCAGGTCTGCGGGGGTTGGGTTCACACGGACCGATTGGAACGGTTCGCCAGCAGGTGTGCCGGGGTTCTGAGTGGAATCTCCTGGGCCGGACAGGCCCGGGGGTCCTCCTTGGTTGTTAAGGCTGATTTCGTAAACTATCCAGACTTTTTTCCTAGCCAGCCTCTAGGAGTGGACTGTTTCCGGTTTGCCCGCCTGGTTCCGACACGCATGCTAACGTTTTGTTTTCTGCAAGGTCCAACCGGTCATGGTTCTAGCCACAGGGAACTCCCTACTCTTGAGGTGTTCTTGCATGCGCGCCTTCCTTTCGAGTGTTCTGGTTGTTGTCGTCTATTCCAGTTGCATCGTAGCCCAAACAGATTCGGAAGCGGCGAAAACCGGAATGCAAGCCACAAACACACAGAAATCAAGTGTCGGTGTCCCACCCGGCTATTCGACCGCCCGCACCGGCACTATGCACGACTTCGACTACTTTGTGGGTGGCTGGACGACGAACCAACGCCGCTTGAAGGCGCGCGGTGTTGGCAGCAACGAATGGGAAGAGTTCACTGGCAATTTGTGCATGTCTCTGTACCTCGACGGGATGGCGACGGTGGATGAACTTTACTTCCCGACAAAAGGCTCAGCTGGCTTAACACTGCGCACTTTCGATCGTGAAACGCGCCAATGGTCCATCTATTGGGTGAGCAGCACTACAGGCAAATTGGACCCGGTGCCCGTAGTGGGAGGCTTCGAGGGCAACCGTGGCGAGTTTTACGCTGAGGATCAGGACAAGGGTCGCCCGATCAAGGTCCGATACACGTGGAAAAAACTTGATCATGATCATGCCCGCTGGGAGCAGGCGTTTTCGTACGACAAGCGCACGTGGGAGGCGAACTGGACAGCTGACTTCACTCGATCCGACTCGGCGACAGTCTGCGAAAACGGCCGCCCGAAGCGTTAGCTTGCCCGCGCGTCTGCGGCTTCGCCATCCGTTGCCGGTTTGTCGCGAGACAAGCCTCAAACTGGTAGTCCATCGTCTCAGTTGGCGATAGATCGCCATTACAGTGCGCCGGGCTAAACCGGCATGAAGGTGTTGTCCAGCGAAGGCTGGCACATTCAGTGGGAAGCAGACCCACCAGGGTAAAAGTCAGGACCCTG
>Ga0209698_10001167_pt1 | contig 30306 bp, 30 predicted proteins | sample LitLauG_LLR_2012_FD_187203 | JGI IMG/M metagenome (GOLD analysis project Ga0209698, IMG submission 187203) | Freshwater sediment microbial communities from Pennsylvania, USA - Little Laurel Run_MetaG_LLR_2012 (SPAdes) (version 2) | ecosystem: Environmental > Aquatic > Freshwater > Creek >... | reverse complement strand
GTGCCTGATCAATGCGGGCTTCAAGGCGCCGGTCCTGGACAACATCCGCGCCGAGATCTGGCTCAAGCTGTGGGGCAACCTGACTTTCAATCCGATAAGCGCGCTGTCGCGCTCCACCCTCATCGACATCTGCCAGTACCCGCCGTCGCGCGAACTTGCGGCGGCCATGATGACCGAGGCCCAGACCATCGCCAACCGGCTGGGCATCACGTTCCGCCTGTCGCTGGAAAAACGCATCGCCGGCGCCGAAAAGGTGGGACGCCACAAGACCTCCATGCTGCAGGACGTCGAGGCGGGGCGCTCGCCCGAGGTTGACGCGCTGGTGGGGTCCGTGGTCGAACTGGGCCGCCTCACGGAAACCCCGACGCCGCATATCGATGCCGTGTATGCCCTGACCAAGCTGCTGGCCAAGACGATGGAAGAAGAGCGCGCTGCCGCCGCTTCCGGCGCTGCCGCCGCGCACTGATCCGCGCCACCCTGACCGCATCGGAGACTGGCATGACCACCTGGATTCGTTACACGGATGCCGCCGGCGTGCCCGGCATGGGCGCGCTCGAGGGCGAGCAGATCGCCGAGTACCGGGGGAGCAGCTTCACCGACGCGCATGCCACGGGCCGGCACCTGCCGCTGGCGGGCGTACGTCTTGCGAGCCCCTGCACGCCCACCAAGGTGATAGCGCTCTGGAACAACTTCCGCGCGCTGGGTGAAAAGCTCGGCAAGCCGGCGCCCCTGCACCCGTTGTTCCTCATCAAGCCGGGTACCTCGGTGATCGGCACCGACGCCGTGATACGCCGGCCCGCCCGCTACTCCGGCAAGATCGTGTACGAGGGCGAGCTCGGCATCGTCATCGGCCGCGAATGCACCAACGTTGCGGTGGACAGCGCGCACGACTACATCCTGGGCTACACCTGTGTCAACGATGTCACCGCCGCAGAGCTCATCGCCGAGGATGTCAATTTCCCGCAGTGGACCCGCTCCAAGGGTTTCGATACGTTCAGCTGCATCGGTCCGGCCATCAACACCCGCTTCGACTGGGCCGCCGCGCGGGTCGTGACCGTGCTCGACGGTGCCGAGCGGCAAAACTACCCGCTGTCGGACATGATCTTCACCCCCCCGGAAATCGTTAGCCACCTCTCGGGAGACATGACGCTCTATCCCGGTGACGTCATCGCGGTGGGCACGTCCATCGGCGTCGGCTCGATGAAGGACGGCGCCACGGTCAGCGTGACGATCCGGGGCATCGGCGAACTGCGCAATACCCTGGGCGCTTAGCTTTTACGCGGCGGGGGCATTCGGTCCGGCGCCGTCGTCGATGCGGCCGCGGTGCGTGTAGACGGAAAAATTGGCGCCGCGCGCAAAGCCGACCAGCGTGACGCCCAGTTGCGCCGCGGTCTGCACGGCCAGCGTGGTCGGGCCCGATACCGCGGCAAGCACGGCTACCCCGGCGGTTGCCGCTTTCTGCACCATCTCCACGCTGGCACGGCTGGTAATGAACGCGAAGCCCCGGTCCCGGGCGAGGCCTGCCGTTACCAGGGCGCCGATCAGCTTGTCGAGGGCATTGTGGCGGCCCACGTCCTCGCGCAGCTCCACGATGGTGCCATCGGGCATGCACCACGCCGCGCCGTGGGTGGCGCCCGTAAGCTGCTGCAGCGGCTGCCGGCCGGCCAGCGCCGCCGAGGCGTGCGCCAGCGACGCAGCGGGCAGGCGCCAGGTCGGGTCGGGCAGCGGGGCCAGCGGCCGCAGCACCTGGTCCAGGCTTTCGGTGCCGCAGATGCCGCAGCCGGTGCGGCCCACGAGCGAGCGCCGACGCTCCTTGAGGCGGGCAAACGCGCCGGCCGCGATATTCAGCGCCAGCGTGATGCCGCCCGCCGACCGGGTCGCTTCCGCCCCGTAGAGGTCGCCCGCCCGGTCGAGTATGCCTTCGGTCAGCGAGAAGCCCAGCGCAAAATCCTCCAGGTCGCAGGGCGTCGCCAGCATGACCGCATGGGCGATGCCGTTGTACTCGAACGCAACGGGCGCTTCCACGGCCAGCCGCGTCTCCTCGGGCGCGGCCTGGCCGTCGCGATACCGCCATTCGGTGGCAGAGCCTGCACCGGCAGTGCCGCAGGACTCACGCATGGCCGTCCGCCGCGGCAGCATCGGGCAAGGGCGGCAGGGCGCGCGGCCGCCGGTCCGGTCCGGTCGCCACGTAGACAACGGTGGCTTCGGTGACCTTTACGACGTCGGCGACGGCCCCGCTGCGCTCCGCATAGGCGGCAACGTCCACGGTCACCGACGTGCGCCCGGTGCGCAGGATGCGCGCATAGATGGACACGACATCGCCGACGAATACCGGTTCCTTGAAGTCGAAGCTGTTTACGGCCACCGTGGCGACCCGTCCCTGGGCGCGACGCGCCGCGGGTATGGACCCGCCCAGATCGACCTGCGCCATGATCCACCCGCCGAAGACGTCGCCGTGCACGTTTGCGTCCGACGGCATGGGGACAACGCGCAGCACCGGGTCTTCATCGGGCAGCACAATGGGCGGTACGTGGTTCATCACAGGGTGCTCTCGGGTTGCGGCGCGCAAGGGCGCCGGACAACGCGCACGCCAATGGCGCATTTTGCGCGATTTCGCCGATCCCGGCAGGGCCCGCCGCCGTTGCGGACCCGGCGCCGGGCCGGTAAGCCGGGACGCGCGATAATCGGCCGGTGGCAGGCACCCGGGGAGTCCGGCGCGCCGCCCGGGACGACAGGAAACCTATGCGCGGGGTAAGGGCTATCGGCGGACACGAACCTGCGGCGCCGCCGGAGGCGGGGCAGCCGCGCAAGGACCTGCAGACCTTGCGCGCGCTTTTGCCGTACCTGCTGGCCTACAAGGGCCGCGTGGCGCTGGCAGTGACTTCCCTGGTGCTCGCCAAGGTGGCGGTCGTCGGGGTGCCGATATTGCTCAAGCACATCGTCGATGCGCTGTCGGCTTCGCCGGCGGGTGCCGGCACGGCGGCCAAGGTCGCGTTGGCCCCGATCAGCCTGGTGGTGGCCTATGGCGCCCTGCGGCTGGCCACGTCGCTGTTCGGCGAACTGCGCGAATTCTTCTTCGCCAAGGTCACGCAATCGGCGGTGCGCACCCTGGCGCTGAAGACGTTCCGCCACCTTCATGAACTGTCGCTGCGCTTTCACCTGGAGCGCCGCACCGGCGCGGTGACCCGCGAAATCGACCACGGCATGCGTGGCGTGTCCTCCCTGGTGAGCTTCACGCTGTACTCCATACTGCCCACGCTCGTCGAGATCGGCCTGGTATTCGGCTACCTGCTGACCCACTACGAAGCCTGGTTCGCGGTCATCGTCGCCGCCAGCCTGGTGGTGTACATCGCGTTCACGCTTTCGGTGACCAACTGGCGCACGCGTTTTCGCCGCCAGGTCAACGAACTCGACGCGCGGGCCTCCTCCAATGCCGTCGATTCCCTGCTCAACTACGAGACGGTGAAGTACTTCAACAACGAGGAGTTCGAGGCGCGGCGCTACGATGCCACCCTGGCGCAACAGGAGCGCATGAGCCTGCGCGTGCAGCGTTCGCTCAACCTGCTCAACGGCGGCCAGCAGGCCATCATCGCCGTGGGCCTTACCGGCATGCTGTGGCGCGCCGCCCTGGGGGTGCAGGCCGGCACGATGTCCATCGGCGACCTGGTCCTTGTCAACGCCTTTCTGCTCCAGCTTTACGTGCCGCTCAATTTTCTCGGCGTCATCTACCGCGAGATACGGCAGGCGCTCACCGACATGGACCGCATGTTCCGCCTGCTGCAGCAGAACCGGGAGATCGCCGACAGCCCCGATGCGCGGCCGCTGGAATACCCGGGGGGCGCCGCCGCCGGGCGTTCCCTCGAGGTGCGCTTTGTCGGCGTCGAGTTCGGCTACGACCCGCGCCGGCGCATCCTGCACGGCGTGGAATTCACGGTCGCGCCCCGCACCACCTGCGCGGTGGTCGGCGCCACCGGCGCGGGCAAGTCGACCCTGGCGCGCCTGTTGTTCCGCTTCTACGACGTCCAGGGAGGTGCCGTGCTGCTCAACGGCCAGGATATCCGCGGCCTGACCCAGCGATCGCTTCGGGCCGCCATCGGCATCGTGCCGCAGGACACGGTGCTGTTCAACGAGTCCATCGAATACAACATCGCCTACGGCAGGCCCGGCGCCACGCATGACGAGGTGGTCGCCGTGGCCCGCGCCGCCCACATCCACGAGTTCATCGAATCCCTGCCCGAGGGCTACCGCACGCTGGTGGGCGAGCGCGGCCTCAAGCTCTCCGGTGGCGAAAAGCAGCGCGTGGCCATCGCGCGAACCCTGCTCAAGGATCCGGCGCTGATCATCTTCGACGAGGCCACTTCGGCCCTTGACACCCGCACCGAGGTCGCCATCCAGGAGGCCCTCGATGCGGCCAGCGTCCAGCGCACCACGCTGGTCATCGCGCATCGCCTGTCCACGGTGGTCCACGCCGACCAGATCCTGGTGATGGACCACGGGCGCATCGTCGAGAGCGGCACCCATGCCGGGCTGCTGGCGCGCGGGGGCACGTATGCCCGCATGTGGTCGCTGCAGCAGCATGAATCCGAGCGTGCCCGGGGCCTGGCTGCAGCCTAGCCGCGGCAACCGATGAACCTGCTGGAATCCCCCCAATACCCGTGCAGACCCTGACGATCCGCCAACCCGACGACTGGCATCTTCATTTGCGCGATGGCGCAACCCTGGCCGCCGTCCTGCCCCATACCGCCCGTGTCTTTGCCCGCGCCATCGTGATGCCCAACCTGCGGCCGCCGGTGACTACCGTGCAGCAGGCCCAGGCCTACCGCGACCGGATCCTGGCCGCACTGCCGCGCGGCCTGGCCTTCGAGCCGCTGATGACCCTCTACCTCACCGGCGCGACCGTGCCCGCGCAGATCGACGATGCCCGCGCCTGCGGCTTCGTGCATGGCGTCAAGCTCTATCCGTCGCGCGCCACCACCAACTCCGACGCCGGCGTGCGTACGCTGGCCGAATGCCGCAACGTGCTCGCCCGCATGGAGCGCCTGGACCTGCCGCTGCTGGTCCACGGCGAGGTCGCCCGCGCCGACGCCGATGTCTTCGACCGCGAACGCCTGTTTCTCGACGAGGTGCTTGCGCCCCTGCAGCGTGACTTCCCGGGCCTGCGCATCGTCCTCGAGCACGTCACGACGCGCGACGCGGTGCAGTACGTGCAGGAAGCGCCCGGCCGCGTCGCAGCCACCATCACGGCGCACCACCTGCTCTACAACCGCAATGCGATGTTCCTCGGCACCGACGGCGCCGCAGGAATGCGGCCGCATTTTTACTGCCTGCCGGTGCTCAAGCGCGAAGTGCACCGTGCCGCGCTGCTGGCTGCGGCCACGGGCGGCAGTCCACGTTTTTTCCTTGGGACGGACAGCGCACCGCACCCGCGCACGGAAAAGGAATCGGCCTGCGGCTGCGCGGGTTGCTTCACCGCACCGCTGGCGCTGCCCATGTATGCGCAAGCCTTCGAAATGGCTGGCGCACTCGGCCGCCTCGAAGGCTTTGCCAGCTTCCACGGCGCCGATTTCTACGGCATGCCGCGCAATGCCGGAACGGTAACCCTGCGCCGCAAGCCGCCGGCGCCACTGCCGTCCGTCGCCGTGCCGGGGGACGAAATCGCCGCGCTGCCCGTGCACGATGCTGCCTGGTCCATCGACGCGGTGGTGCCGGCGGCCGGCGGCTGACCGGGGTCGGTGCCGCGGCCGGGCCCTGCCGGCCCGCTATGCCGTCGGGTAGCGGTAATACCCGCGCACCCAGTCGACCAGCCGCGGCAATCCGGCGTCGATGGTGGTGGCGGGTTTCCAGGCAAGGTCGCGCGTCGTGGCATCGATGTCGGCGGAGGTTTCGCGCACATCGCCGGCCTGCATGGGCAGCATCACCCGGATGGCGGGGCGGCCCACGGCGGCCTCGAGCACCTCGATGAACCGCAGCAGCGGCTCCGGATGGTTGTTGCCCAGGTTGTAGACGCGGTGCGGCACGGCGCCGAAGCGCGCGGTTTCGTCCAGGGCCAGCACGGTGCCGCGTGCGATGTCGTCGATATAGGTGAAGTCACGGCGCATGTCGCCCTGTCCGTACACCTCGATGGACCGGCCCTCGAAGATGGCGCGTGCGAACTTCAGCGGCGCCATGTCGGGGCGGCCCCAGGGACCGTAGACCGTGAAATAGCGCAGGCCCGTGAGGCGCAGTCCGAACTGCAGCGCGTACACATGGGCCATCAGTTCGTCGGCGCGTTTGGTCGCGGCATACAGGCTCACCGGCGCTTCGACCGGATCGGCCACCGCGAAGGGCTGCTGGGTGTTGGCGCCGTACACGCTCGACGAGGACGCGTAGACCAGGTGCTCGACCGAACCCGATGCGCGCGCCCACTCGAGCAGATTCAGGAAGGCCGTGACATTGCTGTCGACGTAGGCCTGCGGGTTTTCGAACGAGTAGCGCACGCCGGCCTGCGCGGCAAGGTGGACGATGCGCCGGGGGGCATGTGGCCGCAACGCCGCCGCCAGCGCGGCGCGGTCGGCCATTTCCACCGCAATGAAGGTGAAGCCTGCGCCGCCCAGGGTGGCGAGCCGGTCGTGCTTGAGGGCGGGGTCGTAATAGGCGTTGAGGTTGTCGATGCCCAGCACGCGCTCACCGCGCGCCAGCAGCGCTCGCGCCACAGCGTGTCCGATGAAGCCCGCGCAACCGGTGACGAGTATCAGTTCAAGCCCCTGCTGCCATCGTTGATCCTGGCTGCGCCATTGCCCTCACGCCCCGCCTCCTGCCACCGCGCGGGCGAAGGCGCTCAGACGCTGCGCCCTATTCCCTCGTAGTGCAATCCCGCAGCCCGCACGGCGCGCGGATTGTAGAGGTTGCGGCCGTCCACCAGGACCCGGGCGCGCAGCTTGGCCGCCAGGGCGGCGAAATCGGGGCTGCGGAATTCCAGCCATTCGGTGACCACGACCAGCGCATCGGCGCCCGTGCAGGCTGCATCGGCGGTGTCGCAGTAGGTGATCTTGCGGGCCTCGGCGCCCAGCAGGGCGCGTGCGGTTTCGCGCGCCTGGGGGTCGTATGCGCGGATGGTGGCGCCGGCGCCGATCGCATTGCGTATCAGCACCAGGCTGGGGGCTTCGCGCACGTCGTCGGTGTTGGGCTTGAAGGCCAGGCCCCAGACGGCGATCACCCGGTCGCGCAGGTCGCCGCCGAGGGCGTTGCGCAGCTTGGTTGTGAGGACGTGCTTCTGCTCCTCGTTGACGTCGTGCACCGCGGACAGCAGGCGCGCGGGAAGCACGTTCTCGCGGGCCATGGCCAGCAGCGCGCGCACATCCTTGGGGAAGCACGAGCCGCCGTATCCCGCCCCGGCGTACAGGAAGCTGGGACCTATGCGGGGGTCGGCACCGATGGCATGGCGCACCTTCTCGATGTCGGCGCCCAGCTTCTCGGCAAGGCGCGCAAGTTCGTTCATGAACGAAATGCGCGTGGCCAGCATGGCATTGGCCGCGTACTTGGCCAGTTCCGACGAGCGGGCGTCAAGGACGATCAACCGGTCGCGATTGCGGTTAAATGGGGCATACAGCGTGGTGAGCAGCTCGATGGCATCGGAGTCATCGGTGCCGATGACGATGCGGTCGGGATGCATGAAATCGGGCACCGCGGCGCCTTCCTTGAGAAATTCCGGGTTCGATGCGACGGCGAAACCCACCGTGACGCCGCGCGCCGCCAGTTCCTCCCGCAGCGCATTGGCCACCATGGCATGGGTGCCGACCGGGACGGTGGACTTGACCACCACCAGCGCCTTGCGGGTGATACGCCGGCCCAGTTCCCTGGCGGCGCCTTCCACGTGCCGCACGTCGGCCGAGCCGTCTTCGTCGGTCGGCGTCCCAACCGCGATGAAATACAGGTCGCCGTGGGCGACCGCGCGATCGTAGTCGGACGTGAAATCCATCCGGCCCGCCTGCCGGTTGCGGGCCACGACCTCGTCGAGTCCGGGTTCGTGGATCGGCACTTCGCCGGAATTCAGCCGCTCGACCTTGTCCCGGTCGATGTCGATGCACAGGACGTGGTTGCCTACGTCGGCAAGGCACGCGCCGGTTACCAGGCCGACATACCCGGTTCCGATGACGGTCAGCTTCATGAAACGATATCCTTGGAATGGGCCGCTACGGCGCTCGGCCCGCTTGGCCGCGCGGCCGGCGCGCCCGGCTGCCGCCGCCGCCGTGCAGCCACAGCGCGGGGATTCTATCGCGCCTCAACCGACCGGACCGTGACGCCCACGGCCCCCCGGCCCGGCGACCGGGGCGCGTGCCACCTGCGCGGCGGGGATTCGTTAGCGCCTATCATTGCGCCCTGCGGCGGGCCCGTACCCTGGCAGCCGCAGGGGCCCGGCCGGGGCAAGCCCGGTCGCAGGCCGAACCCAGGATGATTATGAGCAGCTTCGCAACCCCCACGGTTTTCGTTCCTGCCGGCGCCGGACCGGCTGGCGTTGCGCCGGTTCCGCAGCCCATCGAGGTATCGGTGGTGATCCCCGTGTACAACGAGGCCGAGAACCTGCATGAGCTGGTCCAGAGGGTTGGCGCGGCGCTGCTGCCCACGGGCAGGTCCTTCGAGTTGCTCCTCATCGACGACGGCTCGAGTGACGCATCGCGCGAGATGCTGCGCTCGCTTGCCGCAGGCCATCCGTGGTTGCGTCCGCTGCTGTTGATACGCAATTACGGCCAGTCGACGGCCCTGCAGGCGGGCTTTGACCATGCAGCGGGCAGCCTGGTGGTCACCCTGGACGGCGATCTGCAAAACGATCCCGTCGAGATCCCGCGCCTGCTCGACATGATGGACGCGCAACCGGACATCGATGTCGTCTCCGGCTGGCGCAAGGACCGCCAGGACCGCGCACTATCGCGCAAGCTGCCGTCCTGGCTTGCCAACCGCCTGATCTCGTCGGTGACCGGCGTGCGCCTGCACGACTATGGCTGTGCGCTCAAGGTGTACCGGCACGCCATCCTGGAGAACGTTCGCCTCTACGGCGAGACCCACCGGTTCATCGCCGCCCTGGCCGTCGAGGCCGGTGCGCGCATGATCGAGGTGCCGGTCCTGCACCATGCGCGCCTGCGCGGCGCCTCCAAGTACGGCATCGACCGGGTCTTTCGCGTGCTGCTCGACCTGCTCTGGATAAAGTTTTCCATGCGGTTCCTGCATCGCCCGCTGCACGCCTTTGGCGGCGTCGGATTCGCCTTCATCGGCACCGGTGGCGCCTTCCTGCTGTACCTTGCGGTCCTGAAGCTGGCATTGCGCCAGGACATCGGCGGACGGCCGCTGCTGCTGCTCGGGGCGCTGCTCACGCTGATCGGCGTTCAGCTCGTGGCCACCGGCGTGCTGGGCGAACTGCTGACGCGCATCTATCACGAACCCCAGGGCCGCCTGCAATACGTCCTGCGCCGCGACCTCGCCCCGCGGCAGCGGCGAGGTTAGCGGCGTGCCGGGCGCCGCGCTGCGTGCGATATTGCGGCTGCTTGCCGCGATCGCGCTCATGGCAGTGGCGGTGTGGCTGGTCGGCCCGGATCGCCTGGTCCGCCAGTGGGCGCAGGCCGACCGGTCCTGGTTTCTGGCCGCCGTGGTGGCAGGAGGCTTGGCGCAGGCCGTCTCGGTGCTGCGCTGGGGCACCATCGCCCGCATTTTCGGGCTGCGGGTACGCTTGCGCGCCATGGCCATCGCATACGCCCAGGGGATGACATTGAACGTGGTGCTTCCAGGAGCAACACTGGGGGGCGACGCGCTGCGCAGCGTGCGCCTGCAGGCGCTCGGCAACCCGCTGGGACTGTCGGCGCTTACCGTGCTGCTCGACCGCCTGAGCGGCCTGTGGATGCTGTGCGTGCTGTCGCTGCTGACCGGCCTGGCCCTGGCGCTGCAGATGGGTGCCGGTGCCCTGGGCGGCGCCGTGTTGCGGTCGGGCGGCGTGCCTTGGATCGATCCGGCGCAACTCGTCTGGACCTACCTGGCGGCACTGGCCCTGGCGTGCGCCATGCCCTGGATGCCCCTGCGCGGCGCTGCCACGCCGGCCGGCGAAGCGCGCACCTGGCTTGCGCGCTTTTGGCGGCGCCTGGGCGAACTCCACGATCTGGCGCTTGCGCAGCGCGGGCCCCTGGGGCGGTCCCTCTGGAGTTCGGCGCTCGTACAGGTCCTGTGCGCCGTAACGCTCTGGCTGTGCGTGCTGGCGGCGGGCGGCCGGGCCGGATATTGGCAGGTGCAGGCCGTCGCTGCCCCGGTATTCGTCGCCGGCGCCTTGCCCCTGAGCTATGGCGGCTTTGGGGCACGAGAACTTGCGGCGCTCGCCGCATTTCCGCTGGTCGGGGTTCCCGCCGATGTCGGGCTGGCTGCCAGCGTGCTCTATGGCGTGGTATCCATGGTGCTCGGCCTTTTGACGGCGCCCTCGTTCGCGCTGGCGGGCACGGGCGGCGCCGTGGCAGGCGGGTCCTGACATGCAGCTCGTCGTCACCGGGGCCTGCAGCCTGCTTGGCCAGGCCCTGCTGCGGGCCATCGTCGCCCGCGGGGTCCTGTCGACCAGCGTCGGCGGGCCGGTCGCGGTGCAGCGGATCATCGCCGTCGACCGCACCCAGCCGGCGCGGCTTTACGTCGAACCGCGCGTCGAGTACGTGTGCGGCAATTTCGAGCAGTCGCGTTTTCTTGCCCGCGTCATGGGAACCGCGACGGACAGCGTTTTTCACCTTGCGCCCCTGGGCGCGGCGGCCGGAATCGGCAGCCAGCTCGAGGACCTCGATCTTGCGCTGATGCGCAGCCTCGATACGACGCGCTCCCTGGTCGATGCCTGCCAGTTCCAGTCGGCGCAGCCGCGCCTGGTCCTGGCAAGCGCGGCGGCCGCGCGTCACGACGCCGATGTGCCGCCGGCTTCGGTGGAAGGCGTCTGCAGCGCGCTGTGCGAGCTGTTCCTGTTCGAGTGTGCACGCCGCGGCTACGTCGATCTGCGCGGGGTCCGCCTGCCGTGCGTCGTCGGCGACGGTTCCAGCGATGCGGGCAATGCGCTCGACCTGGCGCTGCAGGGCTTGGCCGCCCGGCAGCCGCTGCCCCTGGGATGTGCGCCGGTTACCGAGATAGCCGTGGTGACGGCGAGCGAGGCGGCGGCAGCGCTGCTCGACGCGCACGAGCGGGCAGGCGCATTTTCCAGGCCCGCGCCCATTGCGGAACTGCCCGGCCGCATACGGCCGCTGGCCGAACTCCTCGGCACGCCGCCCCCGGCCGAGGGAACCTAGTCGCGCATTGCGCCGCGGGCTATGCCGGCCCTGCGGCGCGCAGGTCGTCGATGCGCGTGCCTGGCGTCATCGATTGGGGATCGCAAACCAGTTCGATCAGCGCCGGCAGGCGCCGGCTGCGCAGTTCGCCCAGCGCCTGCTTGAGCGCCGCCGGGAAATCGGCGCTGCGCTCCACGCGGCAGCCGAATCCCCCGTATGCCGCCATCAGCTGCGGGAAATCCGGATTGGTCAGCGCCGTTCCGGTCACGCGGCCCGGAAACTGCCGTTCCTGGTGCATGCGGATGGTGCCGTACATATTGTTGTTGAAGACCAGGAACAGCACCGCTGCATTGTTCTGGCAGGCCGTTGCCAGCTCCTGTGCGCTCATCAGGAAATCGCCGTCCCCGCTCACGCAGACCACGGTCTTTTCGGGCGCGATTATCTTGGCCGCGATCGCCGCGGGCACGCCATAGCCCATGCAGCCGCTGGCCGGGGCAAGCTGGGTGCCGTGGCCGATGTAGGGGAAGAACCGGTGCAGCCAGGCCGAGAAATTGCCCGCGCCACTGCTGATGATGGCGTTGTGCGGCAGGGCGGCGCGCAGGTTTGCCAGTACTTCCCACGGATCCACGCCGGGCGCGTTCGCGGACCCCTGCGCGGGACGCTGCTGCCAAGCGGCGTATTCGGCACGGGCCTGCACGAGCTGCGGCCGCCAGACCGGTTCCTCGATCGGGGTCATCATCGCGAGGCGCGCAGCCAGTTGCGGCATGCCCGCATTGATCATCAGCGCAGCCTGGTAGACGCGCCCCAGCTCTTCCGTGCCCGGGTGGGCGTGCACGATGGTCTGCTGGGGGACCGGCGCCTGCGCCAAGGCATAGCCGCCGGTTGTCGCCTCGCCCAGGCGCGGACCCAGGACCAGCAGCAGGTCGGCATCGCGGATGCGCTGGGCCAGCCGCGGATTGATGCCCAGGCCGGCGTCGCCCACGAAGTTGGCATGGCGGTTGTCGATGATGTCCTGGGAACGGAACGAGCAGGCCACCGGCAGGGCGCTGGCTTCGGCAAACGCGAGAAGGTTCTCGGCCGCCGCGGCGCTCCAGCCCGGCCCGCCGATCAGCACCAGGGGCTGCCGGGCCTTGCCCAGTTGGCGCCGCAGCGCTGCAATCTGGGTGTCGCTGGGCGCCGCCTGGACCGCCTGGTGACAGCGCGTGTCCTGCGCGTCCGTGATCGCATCGAGCACATCCTCGGGCAGCGCCAGCACGACCGGGCCGGGCCGCCCGCTGGTTGCCGTCTGGAAGGCGCGCGCCACGAACTCGGCAATGCGGTCGGCCCGATCCACCTGCGCCACCCATTTGGCCATCGAGCCGAACACGGCACGGCAGTCGATCTCCTGGAACGCCTCGCGCTCCAGGTAGCCGGTCGGTGACTGGCCCACGAGCAGCACCATCGCCAGCGAGTCCTGCAAGGCGTGGTGCACGCCGATGGCGGCATTGCAGGCGCCTGGACCGCGGCTCACGAAGGCCACGCCGGGCTGGCCGGTCAGGCGCGCGTAGCCGCAGGCCATGAACGCCGACCCCGACTCCTGGCGGTTGACGACCACCCGGACACCGGGCGCATCGATCAGCGCATCGAGCACCGGCACCATGCCTTCGCCGGGAACGCAGAACAGATGATTGACGCCCTGAAGGAGCAGCTGGTCGACCAGCATCCGGGCACCGCTGCGCGATAGGCTCATGGCATCAGCTCGTCATCGGTTTGAAGAAATTCCATCGGGGCAACTGCGGCAACCATTATCCCCCCGGCCATATCGTGAGGGTCCGCTCGAGCGTGGCCCGGATGGGCCCCTCCAGGTGCGGGATGAAGAGCAGCAGCACCAGCATTCCGGCGCACAGGGTGACCGGGAAGCCGACCGCAAAGAGGTTCAGCTGGGGCGACACGCGCGCCATGACGCCCAGGATGACGTTGATGAGCAGCATCACCGCCAGGATGGGCAGGGATATCGAAAGGGCGATGGCAAACACCTGGCTGCCCAGCGTGGCCAGCTGATCGAAAGCCAGCGTGTGGGCGCCATTGCCGGTGATCGGAAAGACCTCGAAGCTCTGGCGCAGGCCGTAGATCATCATGAGGTGGCCGTCGATTGCGATGAACAGCAGCAGCACCAACAGCGCAATGAAGTTGGCGACCGGATTGTCGGTGTCGGTGGCTTCCGGGTTGAAGAAACCGCCGTACGACAGGCCGACCTGCAGGCCGATCATCTGGCCGGCAAGCTCGATCCCGGCGAACAATATGCGGATCGAAAATCCGAGCGTGGCGCCAACGAGCGCATTGCGCACCAGCGTTTCGAGGAACACCGCATCGACCGTCTGCTGCAGCGGCGGCGCCTGTATCGTGGGGGCGATCACCAGTGTGATGGCAACGCCCAGGGCAACCTTGGCGCGCACCGGCAGGGCGCGGTGCGATAAGACGGGGGCCGCGGTGATGAGGGCGAGCACCCGCACCAGCGGCCAGAAGACGAAGCCGGCCCAGGCGGCTATCTGGGCGCTGGTGATGAGCACGGGCTCGCCCTTGCCGTCCCGGGGCCGTCAGCCGACGGCCGACGGGATGGATTCGTACAGCCTCCGCATGAAGTCGACGAAGAACGTGATCATCCAGGGTCCGGCGATGACCAGGGTGGCGATCATGGCCAGCAGCTTGGGTATGAAGGTGAGCGTCATCTCGTTGATCTGCGTGGCGGCCTGCAGGATCGATATCAGCAGGCCGATGACGAGCGATGCCAGCAGCATCGGCGCGGCGAGCATGACGGCAACGTAGAGCGCCTGCTGGGCCAGGGTGATGACGCCTTGCGGATCCATTCTTCTTCCTCTATCGGGTCTTCAGTGCATTTTGGCCATTGGTCCGCCGCAAGCGGCGGGCGCTCCACGGTGCTGCCGGCATCGGCTATGGCGCGAAACTCGCGACCAGGGATCCGATCAGCAGGTTCCAGCCGTCGGCCATGACGAACAGCATCAGCTTGAACGGCAGCGACACCAGCACGGGCGACAGCATCATCATGCCCATGGACATGAGCACGCTGGCCACGACCATGTCGATGACCAGGAAGGGGATGAAGACCATGAAGCCGATCTGGAACGCCGTCTTGAGCTCGCTGGTCGCGAATGCCGGAATGATCACGCGGATCGGCAGCGCGGCGGGCCCGCCCGCGGCGGCCGCCGACTTGTCGATGCGCGCCATGCGGACAAACAGGTCCAGGTCGTTGGCCCGCGTGTGCTTGAGCATGAACTCCTTCATCGGCACGGCTGCCGTGTCGGCAGCCTGTTCAAAGGAGATCTTCTGCTGGCTGAACGGGACGTAGGCCTGCTCGTACATCCGGTCGAAGACCGGGCCCATGATGAAGAAGGTCAGGAACAGCGACAATCCGATGATCACCTGGTTGGGCGGGGCGGTCTGCGTTCCCATTGCCATGCGCAGCAGCGACAGCACGATGACGATGCGCGTGAAGGATGTCGTGAGCAGCAGCAGGGCCGGCAGGAAGCCCAGCGCCGTCATGAAGATCAGGGTCTGGACCGGAACCGAGTACTGGGTCGTGCCGCCCGCCCCCGGAACGGCGGTGATCGTGATCGGGCTCGACTGTGCCAGCGCCGGAGCGGCGAACAGGACTGCCGCGGCCAGCGCGATCAGCGCTGCCGCTGCGCGGCAGCCGCGGATCTTCATTGCGCGCCGCCCCGCAGCTTGCCCAGCAGCGCGCTGAAGCTGGCCGGCGGCACTTCGGCGCCCGGGCCCTCGGACCTGGGCATCGTGCCCAGCCGCGATATGCCGCCGGCGCCGACACCAAGGAGCAGCCAGCGATCGCCGGCTTCGACGATGACGACGCGCTCGCGCGGGCCCAGCGCCAGTTGCGACACGATCTTCATGTGGCTGGTGCCGGCGCGCGGCGCCAGGCCCGCACGGCGCAGGATCCAGACCGCCGCCGCCATCAGGCCCAGGACGAAAACCAGTGCCAGCACCATGGGCGTGTACGACGGGCCCTCGACGGGCTTGGCGGCTGCCTGTGCGTACGCGGTTGCCTGCGCCAGCAGCAGTGCCGCCGGCGCAAACCGGTGCAGCCGGGCGAGCGGCCGGATTGCAGACCGCATCGTGTGCGCGTGCGATATCCGGGCCATCGTCCGGCGCCTACTTGTTGATGCGCCGCACGCGCTCGCTGGGCGTCACGATGTCGGTGAGGCGGATGCCGAATTTCTCGTTCACCACAACCACTTCGCCCTGCGCGATCAGGCAGCCGTTGACCAGCACGTCCATGGGCTCGCCGGCGAGCGCGTCGAGTTCGATGACCGATCCCTGTGCCAGCTGCAGTATGTGCTTGATGGGAATGCGCGTGCGTCCGAGCTCCACGGTCAGCTGCACCGGGATGTCGAGTATGAGATCGAGATCCTGCGCGCCGTCCCCGGGTGCGCCCGGTGAAAGGCGGGGAAAGATGTTGGCCGGCTGGGCGATGGACTCAACCGCCGCGCTTGGCTCTATGGTCGCACCCGCGCTGGATGCAGCCTGCTCCTGCATGGCCGCAGCCCAGTCGTCTTCCGCGCTGCCGGGCACGTTGCCACCCGTTTCGCTCATCCTCAATTCTCCTCGACGGAAAAGTTCTCGCTGAAATGCGAGTACTTCACCATTCGTTCGGCGCGTATTGCCGTCTGGCCGTTGACCGCACCGAAGCGGCACTCCATGATGGTCACGCCATCGACCTTGACGGGGATGACGTCGCGTATCGGCAGTCCGATGAAATCGCCGACCTGCAGCTTGAGCAGCTGGCCCACGGTGAGGGCCGTGCTGGCCAGTTCCGCCGTCAGTTCGACCTCGGCCGCCTGCACCTGCTGCGTCAGCTGGCGCACCCAGCGGCGATCGGGTTCCTGGCCGTCGCCCTGCAGCGACGAGTACAGGATGTCGCGGATGGGCTCGAGCGAGGAATACGGAAAGCAGAAGTGGATTTCACCGCCGCTGTCGCCGATCTCCAGATTGAAGGTCGTGGCGACGACGATCTCCGAAGGCGATGCGACGTTGGCGAACTGGGTGTGCATTTCCGAGCGCTGGTGCTGCAAATTGAACCGGAAGAGCGCCCCCCACGCCTTCGTGTATTCGGCCAGCGTCACTTCCATCATGCGCTGGATGATCCGCTGTTCGGTCGGGGAGAAGTCGCGGCCCTCGATGCGGAAATGCTGCTTGCCCGTTCCGCCGAACAGGGTGTCGATGGCGCAGAAGACCAGCTTCGGGTCGAAGATCACCAGGCCCTGGCCGCGCAGCGGCGCCATGGAGATGATGTTGATGTTGGTCGGCACGACGATGTCGCGCAGGAACGCCGAATACTTGATGACGCGTATCGGGCCCACCGAGATCTCGGGGCTGCGCCGCATGAAGTTGAACAGCCCGATGCGCAGGTTGCGCGCGAAGCGTTCGTTGATGATCTCCAGGGTGGGCATGCGCCCGCGGACGATGCGCTCCTGGCTGGAAATGTCGTAGTCGCGGATCGCGCCCTTGGGCTCTTCCTGGCGCTCGAGTTTCTGCGACTCGCCGGTGACGCCCTCGAGCAGGGCATCGACCTCGTCCTGCGAAAGGATCTGTTCAGCCATGGCCGGCGCTCCGGCGCGGCTGTGCGCGCGACTGCGGCGATTGGCGGGAGAGGCTCTTCATTGGATGATCATGTGGGTGATGAGCACGGCGTCGACCCTATCCTTGAGATTGTGGTCGGCGATCGCCTGGTTGCTCGCTTCGACGATCTGCTTGCTCATTTTTTCCTTGCCTTCGCTGGTCATGATCTCGGCGGAATCCTGCGAGCTCAGCACCGGCACCACGGCGCCGCGCACCACCGGCATGATCTCCTTGATGGATTCGGCCGTCTTGTCGCTGTCGACCTGGAAGGTGAGCTTGATCTGGAGGAATTTCTCCGGGTCCTTCAGGTTCGACGTGAAGGGCTCGAATTCGACGAAGGACGGCCGCTTGGCTTCCTTGGGTTTCTCGCTCTCGGCCGCCTTGCCATCGGCGCCCGGCGCCGCGCTGGGGCGCGTGAGAAAGTAAGCGGCTCCGCCGCCGCCCAACAGGAGGGTCGCCGCGCCGACCACGATCAGGAGCTTGAGATTTTTCTTCTTCTTCGTCTCCGGCTTTGCCCCGTCCTTGGCCGCGTCTGCGCCCGGCTTGCCTGCTGCCACTGTTGCTGCCTTGCTGTCGGCCATTGCTTCCCCGATCCCATTGTTGACCGGCCGGCGCCTCATCGGCAGCCGCTCGGAAATCTTGAGCAATTATTGGGAATCCGGGCAGCGGGCAATCCGGGGAATATGTCCCGCATTTGCGATCTTTCCCGCACCGTGACGGAGCGGATCGCCGCGCAATTCGTGCTAGCGACCGCGCTCCGAAAGAGCCGCCGCCGGCGCTCAGGCGAAGGTATCGACCAGTCGCGTGGTGACGGAGGCCCGGGCGGGAGCGGGCGTTGCCGCTGCATCGGTGGCCGGGACGCCCACCGGCGTGAATGGATTTGCCGCGTTGTCGGCAGCACTGCCCTGCCGGCCGAAATTGCGCTCCGAGCCGTCGCCAACGTGGGCGCTGCCCAGCTGCAGGCCGCTTTGGGCAAAGAGCGCGTCCAGGTGCGGCAGCGCCTCGCGCAGGGCGGTACGGGTGGTTTCGTGCTGCGCCGTCATCGACAGCGTAGCCTGCTGTCCGCTCATCTGGATCGAAACGGAAACCGGCCCCAGATGGGCAGGGTTGAGCACCAGTTCCGCCGACTGCGCTCCGGTGCGGGCGAGCGAAACCAGCTGATGGGATACCGCGGGGCCAAAGCCCGCATCATCCACGCGCGTGCGGATCTGCGCCTGCACATGGCCGGCCACATTGCCCTGTGGCGCCGCGACGGGCGCGTTGAGCGGGCCGGGCGCGCTGGCCGCGGCGTTGTCCGAACTGTTCGCCGGCGCTGCGGCAATCGGGCCAACGCTTTGCGTGCCGGCTCCCGCCTGGGGGGAACCGGCCGCCGTCATGGTCGTGTCGGCGACTGCGGCAATTCCTGCCGTTGCTGCGTCGCGTGCCGTGGGATCGGCTGGAGTGGCACCTGGTCCTGTACCCGGCGACGAGCCGGCGATGGTCTTGCCGTGCATGCCGCTGCCCGATGCGGTATCGGTGACGGTACTGCCCTCCGCGCTGGTGCCCGGCGCAGGGGCGGTGATGATGCGGCCGTCCGCGGTGTTACCCCCTCCGGCATCGGTGTTGGACCCGCCACGCACGAGGGCGCCCGGCTCTGGATCCGCAATGGTCCTGCCGCGCACGCCGGTAGCCGGCCCTGGATCGGGATTAGCCCCGCCACGCATGCTGGTAGCCGGCACCGGACCTGCAATGGTCCTGCCGCGCACACTGGTAGCCGGCCCGGAATCTGTCGCAGCCCCGCTATTGACGCTGGTGCCGCGCTCCGAATCGGCGATGGCCATGGTATTGACGCCGATGCTGGACCCCGGAATGGCAACGGTTCCATCCGTCACGCGGGCGCTTGCATCGGGATCAGCATTGGTCCCGCCGTCGGTACGGGCGCCCACAGGGACGCGGCCCGCGGTCTCGACTGCACCGCCGCGTGACTGCGCCACCGGCGTCGCAGGCGTGTTGCTGGCGCCCACCGCCATCCCCGGCGGCGGCAAGCGTGGGCCCATCTGCCCCGGCGGGTTGGTGGCAGTGGCCGCGGCGCGTGCTTGTGCCAGCCCGGCAGCGCCGGTATCGGCGCCGACGGCGATCCCTGTCCGACTGGACGCAGCGGTAGCGGCCTTATCGGCATTAACCCCGGGGCCAATGCGCTGCGCGCCGCGCGTACCGGACAAATCCACTGGCTGCAAGGTGCCGTTGGAATCGATAGCCACGGCGTTGCGTTGCGTGCCCGCGCCAACGGCATTGCCGATCCCCTCCTGCGCGGTGGAGCTAGGGTCCGGACGGCCGTTGTCGGCGATGGCTGCCGGGTTTGACGTTCCGGCGACGATGGCACCGGCGGCGGCGCCGGCCGCGGCCAGCGCTACCGTTGAATCAACCGCGACGGCGGATCCGGCAGGCGCCACCGCGGGACTGGCTGCAGCCGCACGGGGCTTGGACGCTATTGGCCCGGTGTTCGTGCCCCGCCCGGAGGATGCATCGGTCTTGCCGTCGCCGGCCGGCACTGCCGTTTCCGGCATTGCCCGCATTGTGCCCAGTGCGCGTGCAATGATGGTGGACCGCGCCTGCGTCGAACCGCCATCCGACGATGTCGCCTGGGGCTTGCCGGCCATCGGCGCCGTGCGCGCTGGTCCCGTGGATGTGGGCGCGGCGGCAGCACCCTTTTCCCCTGCGGGAGAAGTTGCTGTCGAACGGACCGGCCGGGCCGGCGTCGCGATAGCCCGTTGCGGGGCAGCGCCGGCGGCAGCGCTCGTTGCCTGGCTTGCGGCCTGGGTCATGGCGGCAGCGAAGCCGCCCTGCGCAGATGCCGGATCGCCGGTGGTGCCAGCGGTATTGGTGGCGGAGCCGGGTGCGGGCGGTGGCGCATTGGTACCGGCGACCGCCCTGTCGCCCGCGGCAGCCGTGCGCTGTTCCGCAGCCACCGGGGCGCGCAGTTGCGAATCGGCGCCGACGCCTGGCGTATTCCGGATGATCATGGTTCCCTCCCCGCGTTGCTGGCCTCGAATCGCTGGCCGGCGATCGGATCGGCCGCCCGCTGCGCGAATTCGTCGGTAATTTTCTGGTCGCGGCGCGTCGCGAGCCGCTGTTCCTGGCTGATGCGCCGTTGGTCGAGGGCTTCGAGGCTTTTGAGCCGTTGCAGGCATGACGCCACGTCCTGCGCGGCGGCCGCCGCCGCGCCGGCGCGGACCTGTACGTCCCCCGACTGTGTGTCGATCGCCACCTGCAGGCGCGCCATGAAGACGACCTGGTTGCGATCGGCGCTGGGGTCACGGCTGTCGCCGGGCCGTGCGCGCGCGCGCTCCTCGTACTCGCCGGCATACTGGTGGAGCATCGCCAGATGGCTGCGGGCCTGTTCCTCGGCGCGACGCAGGTTGCCATGGCGCGCCTGCGCGAGCTCCGTGGCGGCACGGGCGCGGTCAATCAGCAGGCGCAAGGTGGCCGGATTCACGGGCACACCCGACGGCTCACCGCGCAATCGCCGGCGCAGTGATGCGGCATGTTGAATACGGGGCAGGTCATGCCGACGGCACCGCGATCGACTGCACGAGCGCATCGAGCTGCTGCCGCGTCTGCGCCAGGTCGGCGCGCTCGGTCATTCCCTGCTGCAGGAAGCGCTCCATGCGCGGATGGGCGCCGATGGCCGCATCCAGGGCCGGATCGGCGCCGGGCACGTAGGCACCGACGGCGAGCAGGTCGCGATTGCGCTGGTAGCGCGAATAAAGGGACTTGAAATTCCGTGCCGACTCCATCTGTTGCGGCGTGGCTACGGCCGGCATTACGCGGGAGATGGATGCCTCGACATCGATGGCCGGAAAATGGCCGGCCTCGGCCAGGGACCGCGATAGCACCACGTGGCCGTCCAGGATGGCGCGGGCCGCGTCGCCGATGGGGTCCTGCGGATCGTCGCCTTCGGTCAGCACCGTGTAGAACCCGGTGATGGAACCACCGCCCGCGGCGGCGTTGCCCGCCCGTTCCACGAGCTGGGGCAGCTTGGCAAAAACCGAGGGCGGATATCCCTTGGTGGCCGGCGGCTCGCCGATGGCCAGCGCGATCTCGCGCGCGGCCATCGCATAGCGCGTGAGCGAGTCCATGAGCAGCAGGACATCGAGCCCCTGGTCCCGGAAATGCTCGGCGATGGCGGTGGCGTAAGCCGCACCCTGCATGCGGACCAGCGGCGTGGTATCGGCCGGCGCGGCGACGACGACGGCGCGGCGCAATCCCTCCTCGCCCAGTATGTCCTCGATGAACTCCTTGACCTCGCGGCCGCGCTCGCCGATCAGGCCAACCACGATGACGTCGGCTTCGGTGTAGCGCGCCATCATTCCCATGAGCACGCTCTTGCCCACGCCCGATCCGGCGAACAGGCCGATGCGCTGGCCGCGGCCTACGGTGAGCAGTCCGTTGATCGCGCGCACCCCGACGTCGAGCGGGGTGCGCACCGGGGCACGGTCCATCGAGTTGATGGGCCGGCGCACCAGCGGATACGTCTCGCACGCGCTGCCGTCGGCCGCGGCAATCGGTCCGCCCCGGTCCAGCGGTGCGCCGCTGGGGTCGACGACGCGGCCCAGGAGCGGTTGCCCCATGGGAACCTGCCGTGTGCGGTCCTCGGCGCGTCGCAGGGGATGGTTGCGCCTTCCCAGCCGCGGGCGAGCCGCGGCCGGATCCAGGGGCACGGCCGCCGCACCTGGGCGTATGCCCTGCGGTTCGCTGACCGGCATGAGAAACAGGCGTTCGCCGGAAAAACCGACGACTTCAGCGTCCAACCGCGCCGTATCGGCCTGAACGATCGCCACGCGGGCGCCGACCGGCAGCTTGAGACCCACGACTTCCATGACGAGGCCGGCCGACCGCGTAAGCCGGCCGCGGATCTCCATGGGCTCGGCGAAGCCGACGATGGACCGGCATTGCTGCAGGAAGGAAAAAAAAGCGGTGCCGACCGCGGCACCCGGATCCGTCGTCACGATCCGCCGTCCTGCAGGGGTGGCGGCGTGACCACGGTGATTTCAGGCGCAGGCGTGCTGCACCCCAGTGCCTGCACGACACGGCGCCAGCGGTTTGCCAGCGTGGCATCGATCTCGCCGTGCGAGGACTCCACGCGGCAGCCGCCCGGCTCGATGGCGGGGTCCTCTACGCAGCGGCAGCCGTGCAGCCGGCCGTCGTCCTGCAAGGCCTGGCGCACCAGCGCGAAGTCGGCCGGCGCCAGGCGCACCGTCGGATGCGCGTGGCTTTCAATGATCACGCCCAGCGCCTCGCGTACGACCGGAAGAATGGCGTCGCGCTGTGTCTGCACCTCGCGGCGCAGCACCTGGGCTGCCACGTCCAGCGCCAGGTCGAGCAGCGCGTCGGCTGTCTGGCCGGATAGCTCGTCAAAGCCGCTGCGCAGTTGCGCCATCAGGCTCTGCACGCGCTGCGCCTCGACGGCCCGGGCCTGCTGGGCGCTGCGCAGCGCCTCGGCGTAACCCTGCGCCTGGCCGGCCTCAAAGCCGCTTTGCTCACGGCTGCCCTCGGTGCCGCGCGCCGACAGCGCCGTCGATCCGGGTACGCGGGTGCCGGCAGCCAGCGGACGCAGTTCCCACTGGGAGGCGGCTGCCACCTTGGCCTTGGGTATCGTTCGCGAGAACCGTTCCGGTGCGCCCATCTTGTTACCTGTTGTCCTGGTTTGCAGCGGCGCGGCTGCGCCATTCAGACGAATTCATCGTCGTTGCCGCCGCCGCCGAGCTGGATCTGGCCTTCGTCGGCGAGGCGGCGCACGATCTTGAGGATCTCGCGCTGTTCGGCCTCGACCTCGGAAAGGCGCACCGGACCCTTCGATTCGAGGTCCTCGCGCATCGTCTCGGCCGCCCGCGTCGACATGTTCTTGAAGATGCGCTCGCGCAGCGCCTGGTCCGAACCCTTGAGCGCGACGATGAGCGATTCGGACTGGACCTCCCGCAGCAGCGTCTGTATGCCCTTGTCATCCAGATCGTTGACGTTTTCGAAGGTGAACATCTGGTCGAGCACCCGCTGCGCCAGGTCGCTGTCGTGTTCCCGTATGGCCTCTATGGCCACCGTCTCGACGGCGCTGCCCAGGAAGTTGAGGATTTCCGCGGCGGCCTTGGTTCCCCCCAGCGAGGCCTTCTTGACCTTGTCGCCGCCGGCCAGCACCCGCGACAGCACCTGGTTGAGTTCGTCGAGCGCCTGCGGCTGTATGCCGTCGAGCGTGGCGATGCGCAGCAGGATGTCGTTGCGCGAGCGCTCCGGGAACTGCTTGAGCACCTCGGACGCCTGGTCGCGCTCCAGGTGAACGAGGATCGACGCGACGATCTGCGGATGTTCGTTGCGCAGCAGTTCGGCCACGGAACCGGGATCCATCCATTTCATCGACTCGATGCCCGATACGTCGTTGCCCTGCAGGATGCGGTCGATCAGGAGATTGGCCTTGTCCTCGCCCAGTGCCTTGCGCAGGACCTGGGTGACGTACTCGTCGGTGTCGCGCACCAGCGAGATGTTGTCCTCGCGCGCCGCGTGGAAGCTCTTGATGATGTCCTCGATACGCTCGCGCGAGACCGTGCTCAGCTTGGCCATCGACTCGCCGACCTTCTGCACCTCCTTGGGAGTGAGGTATTTGAAGACCTCGGAGGCGCCTTCCTCCCCGACCGTCATCAGGAGGATTGCCGCGCGCTCGATCCCGGATTCTTCGGTTGCCATTTTCCTGCTCAGGCCTTGGCGTCGCCGACCCAGGACTTGACCACGTTGGCCACCGCGGCCGGATCGGACTTGGCTATCTGGCGCATGCCTTCCATGGAAAGCTGCGCGGTGTTGGCCGGCTGGGCGAGCGCCGCCGGGGCGGCCTCCGGCGCCGACTCGACCGCGGCCGGTGCCGTGCCGATGGACTTGAGCGCTGGCCGCAGCACGCCGAATACGACGATCGCCGTCAGCACCAGGAACAGCACGGCCTTGCCGCCCTCCTTGGCCATGGACATCACTTCGGGACGCTGCATGAAGGGCACCGGCTCGATTGCCGCCAGCTCGGGCTGGGTAAATGCGGCGTTGACGACATTGAGCGAGTCGCCGCGCTGTTCCGAGTACCCCATTGCCTGGCGCACCAGCGCCTGCAGGTTCTCGATCTCCTTGGCGTCCCACGGTGTCCCGGCGCCCTGGCCGCCTTCTGCCGGCTTGTTGTTCACGACCACCGCGGCCGTGAGCCGCCGGATCTGTCCGCTGGCCGTATGCGTGCGCTTGATGTTCTTGTCGATTTCGTAGTTGGTGACGCTTTCCTTGTGCGAATTGCCCGCCGCGGCTGTTGCGGCAGCGCCCGGATTGAGCGGCGGTTGCTGGCCGGCAATCGGCGCGGTGGCGGGCACCGGCGGCTGGTTCGACAGGGCTCCGGGCACGCCCTGCGGGCCGGCAGCGCCGGGCTGGGTGCTCTCGGTGCTCGACTGCGAGCGTACGGCGGCCTTGTCGGCGCCCTGGTTGGGCTTGTAGGTCTCGTCTTCCGATTCGACGTTGGAGAAGTCGACATCGGCCGTCACCTGCGCGCGAACGTTGCCGCGGCCGACGATCGGCTCGAGGATGTCCTCGATGCGCTTGATCGTGCTCGATTCGATCTGCGACAGGTAATCCAGCTGCGAAGAGTTGAGGCCGGCAACGCCGTCGGACTGGCTTGCCAGCAGGGAGCCGTGCTGATCGACGACCGACACGTTCTTGATGTTCAGTTCGGGTACCGACGACGCCACCAGATGGACGATGCCGGCCACCTGCGCCCGGTCCAGCGTCTGCCCGGGATGCAGCTGCAGCAGTACCGATGCTGTGGGCGGTTCCTTGTCGCGCAGGAAGCCCGATGCCTTGGGCAGCGCCAGGTGAACGCGGGCCGCCGCCACGGGGGCCAGCGTCTGGATCGAGCGCGCCAGTTCGCCCTCGAGGCCGCGCTGGTAGTTGAGCTGTTCCTGGAACTGCGTGAGCCCGAATTTCTGGGATTCGAGCAGCTCGAATCCCACGATCGAACCCTTTGGCAGGCCTTGCGAGGCCAGCTTCAGGCGGGCCTCGTGTACCTTGTCTGCCGGCACCAGGATGGTGCCGCCGTCGGCGTTCTTGTACGGAATGTTCATCTGCGTCAGCTGCGCGAGGATGGCGCCGCCATCGCGGTCCGACACGTTGGTAAACAGGATGCCGTAGTTGGGCGCCGTGCTCCAGAGCCACGCTGCAGCCACCACGGCGATCAGACCGGCTGCACCCAGCATGAGGAGCGCACGGGTGCGGGGCGACAGCCGGGTGAAAACGCCCACATTGGGGAACGACAGGGCTGCGGTAGTCGGATTGTCCATCTTCTTTGTTGTGTCGTCCGGGATCACCGGTTTGCGTCAGGTTGCGGCATCCCCATTATTCGGGGACTTGAGGGCCCGGATGCAGCGATAAGGCCACGAAAGGTCGACCGTTTCCGCGGGATGGCCGGAGGCGGCGTGCTCCGGGTGCGGCGGCCCGAACGCGACCGCCGCGGCCGGCGAATTGCCCTGGCAAATACCGCCATTCGCGCGGACCGGCGGGCCTCCGCATCGCTTACATTCGGCGCAATTGCGGTGCCAGGGTGTGCCTTTCGGAACCTGCCGCGCCGCGCGCAGTCAACTTTTCGCGGGGGCGAAAAATGGATCTGGCCAGCATCAATTCGCAGATCGCCGGGGCGGTCTCCAATGCAAAGAGCGTGCTCGGCGCGACGGCGCCATCGGCAGGCGGCAGCAGCGGCGGCGGCGACTTTGCTTCATCGCTCGATTCGGCGCTCAAATCGGTGAGCCAGAGCCAGGCCCAGGCCGAGGAGCTGCAGCGGCAGTTCCAGCTGGAGAATCCCAACGTCAGCCTGGAGCAGACCATGCTGGCCATGAACACCTCGGCGCTGAGCTTTTCGGCAGCCGTACAGGTGCGCAACCGTCTCGTCCAGGCCTACGACCAGGTCATGAACATGCAGGTGTAGGCAGGGACGAGGGCCACCGGCGACCGGCGGGCCTGGCGGCGAGCTGCCGAAAGCTAGAACCCCAGGCTGGCCAGCAGATCGTCGACGCCGGCCTGATCGGAAACAACGTCGCTGCGATTTTCGGGGTTGACCACCGGGCCTTCGAGCTTGGCCGGATCGACCTTCCTGCGGTGTTCTTCCGGCGTGGCGTCGATCAGCAGCTTCACCAGCTGTTCCTCCAGGTCGCTCGCCAGCGCCACCACCTTGCGAATGACCTGCCCGGTGAGGTCGTGGAAGTCCTGGGCCATCATGATGTCGGTGAGTATGCCGTTGGTCAGCTCGGCCTGGCTGTCCAGCGAGGCCAGGAACGCGCAGGTGTCATCCACCAGTGCCGCACCCGCCGGGGTCGCCCGCTCACCGATTGCGGCTTCGCCGGCCGCGCTGCCCGCGGTGTACACCGCGACGGCCGCCCAGCGGCTGCGCAGCAGCTGGGCGCGCGCGGTGATCTCCGACTGAACGGAGCGCGCATGGTCGACCGAATTGAGCACTTTCTCTGCCGCATCACCCGTCAGCCGGGCGATGTACGCGAGGCGGTCGCGGGCGTCGGGCAGGTTGTCGCGGGCATCGGCAAGGCTTTCCTGGTAGCCGAGCTCGCGCATCGCATCGTGCAGCGTGCGCGTGAGGTGCCCGATGCGCTGGTAGATGTCGTCGTGTTCGGCGCTGCCAGGGGCCGCCTGCGCGTGCTGGCTCAGATTGACGTCCATGCTCCCGGCGACGCAGACATCTTCCGGGGAAAATCCATCGCTATGACCCATGATTTCTCCGGCGCTCAGGCAGCGTGCTTCTGCAGGATGTTCTGCACTTTTTCTTCCAGCGTCGCCTTGGTGAAGGGCTTCACGATATAGCCGCTGGCGCCGCTCTGCGCCGCGTGCACGATGTCCTCCTTTTTCGCCTCGGCCGTAACCATCAGGAACGGGATGCCCTTGAGGTTTTCGTCGGCCTTGACGGTCTTGAGCAGCGCGAAGCCGTCCATGTTCGGCATGTTGATGTCCGAGACGACGAAATCGAACTTGCCGTTGCGCAGCAGGTTGAGGGCGACCACGCCGTCCTCGGCCTCCTCGGCATTGTTGAAGCCGATTTCCTTCAGCAGGTTGCGGACGATGCGCCGCATGGTTGAAAAGTCGTCGACGATGAGAAATCTCGGATCGCTGCTCATGCTGGCTCCTGCAGGATGCTGCCGGGATCGGCCGCGCCGTGGCGGTGTTTCTGGGGACGAAGCAATCCCTCGCGGATTGCGGCTCCCGGGTCATCCAATTTAACGGCCCGGTCAGGGGATTCAAAAGCGGGAAAAGGTGCATTGCCCATGGTTATTCCCATCATGGCGTCGCGGCCGGCGCCGCCTCCGGCGATCCAGTGACGGCCGGCGCGGCGGCGCCGGCGTCGGGCGATGCGCCCGATGGCGCTGCGAGTGCCGCTGGCGCAGGGGCTGCATCGGGTCCGCCGATGGACTTGGCCAGTTCGCCGGGGTCGCCGGCCTCGATTTCCCCATTGGCCTGCAGCATCCGCTCCTCGGCAAGCTTGTTGAGCACGATGATGGAAATCCGCCGGTTGAGCGGATTCATCGCGTTCTCCCGGTCCAGCAGGCTGGAATCGGCAAGACCCACCACGCGCACGATCTTGCGCGTTTCGATGCCCCCGGCAATGAGTTCGCGGCGCGAGGCGTTGGCGCGGTCGGCGGACAGTTCCCAGTTGGAATAGGACTTGTCGCCATTGGCATACTGCGCCGAGTCGGTATGACCGGTCAGGACGATCTTGCTGTCGACTTCGTTGAGCACCTTGCCGAATTCGCGCAGGATATCGCGCATGTAGTCCTTGACCCGGGCGCTGCCGATATCGAACATGGGCCGCTTGAAGTCGTCGACGATCTGGATCCGCAGCCCGTCGGGCGTTACCTCCACGCGGATCTGCTCGCGGAACTGGCTGAGCTTGTCACTGGCCATGATGGCCTGGTTCAGGTGCCGCTCCAGCTCCTCCATGCGGGCCCGTTCCGACTTCGCAACTTCATCGCGACGGCGCTTGCTCGCCTTGGCCTCGCCCCGCTTCACCTGGCCTGCCGCCTTGCTCAGGTCGTCGCCACCGCCCGTGATGATCGAGGTAGAGTCCCCGGACCCGTCGCCGCCGGACATCGATACCTTCAGCGGCGACTGGAAGTACTCGGATATGCCCTTGAGGTCGCCCTTGGTCGTAGAGCCGAGCAGCCACATGAGCAGGAAGAACGCCATCATGGCGGTGACGAAGTCGGCATAGGCGATCTTCCAGGCGGCGCCATGGGCGCCGTGACCGCCCTTCTTGACGCGCTTGACGACGATGGTCGACTTCGCCTTTTCGCTGCTGGTCATGGCCGCTGTTCCCCGGCGGCGCGCTCAGCGCTTCTGCTTGACATGCTTTTCCAGCTCCATGAAGGTGGGCCGTTCCGTCGAATACAGGATCTTGCGGCCGAACTCGACCGCGAGCGCCGGCGCGTAGCCCTGCAGGTTGGCCAGCAGCGTGGCCTTGACGCAGTTGAGTTCCTTGGTCGACTCGTCGACCTTCTGCTCCAGCAGGCCGGCCAGCGGCCCGATGAAGCCATAGGAAAGCAGGATGCCCAGGAAGGTTCCGACCAGGGCGGCGGCGATCATCTCGCCCAGCACTGCCGGCGGCTTGCCGACCGAGGCCATGGTCTTGACCACGCCCATGACGGCGGCAACGATACCGAAGGCCGGCAGTCCGTCGCCCGCCTTCTGCAGGGCGTGCGAGGGAGCCATCGCCTCGTGATGATGGGTGTCGATCTCCTGCTCCATCAGGCTCTCGATCTCGAAGGGGTTCATGTTCCCGGAGACCATCATGCGCAGGTAATCGGTGATGAATTCGACCAGGTGGTGGTCGGATGATATGGTCGGGTGCTTCTGGAAGAGCGCGCTCTTGTGCGGATCCTCGACGTCGGACTCTATCGCCATCATCCCTTCCTTGCGGATCTTGGTGAGGATGTCGTAGAGCAGCGCCATCAGCGCCATGTACCGGGCCTTGGTGTACTTGGACCCCTGAAGCAGCTTGGGCAGCGCCTTGAAGGTTGCTCCCAGCACCTTGGAGGAATTCGAGACGACGAACGCCCCGCCGGCCGCGCCGCCGATCGTCAGCAGCTCGATCGGCTGCATCAGCACCGCGAAACTGCCGCCCTCGAGCGCATAACCCCCGAACACCGCGCCCAGGACAACCAGATAGCCAATGATCACGAACATGCTGCTCGACCTCTTCCCCAGTAGGTGCCACGCAGCGCAAATTCCGTCGTGGCCCGCCCGCCATGGAAAGAGTTGCGCTAGCTCCGTTTCGGCATGGACCCGCACCGACTTGAACCCCTTTGCATTACAGGGTCAGGGGCCTGCTAGGGAAGCCCCGAACTGGCCGGGTGCTGCCGGACAATTCCCTCGATAGGTCGCGATTTGCGGACAAAAAGAGACCCGGGGGTCGCCCGGGTCGAGGTCGGAGGAAAGCAGGGAATCGGTGGGTCGGTGCCGCAGGTGAGCTTGCCCTTTCAGGCGACGGCCTCTTCCTCGGCGCGCACGCTGCCGCGGCCCTTGCCGGCACGCGCGGGGGGTTCGCAAAGACCGCAGATGTAATTGCGCGTCAGTTCGTAGGTATGCGTCACGAACTTGCCATTGCATTTGCAGCACGGGGTCAGGGTGACCATGCCCGCGTCGACGAACTTGACCAGGCGCCAGGCGCGCGTCACGGAAAGCAGGGGGTCGAGATTCTGGGCCGTGATCTGCTCGATATAGAGCTCGTAGGCCTTGATGATGGCGTCGATCTCTTCGAGATCGGTGGTCTTGTTCAGGTACTCATAGATGTTCAGGAACAGCGACGAATGGATGTTCGGCTGCCAGGTCATAAACCAGTCGGTCGAGAAGGGCAGCATGCCGCGGGCGGGCGATTCGCCCTGGACTTCCTTGTAAAGGCGCAGCAGGCGCTCATAGGAAAGATCCGTTTCCGATTCCAGGACCTGGAGGCGGGCGCCGAGCTTGATGAGCGCTATCGCGCGCTGGATCTGCCGGCTTTCCGTAACGATGCTCTTGATGCGCATGATGGTCACCGTTCCGTTGGGGGGTTCAGTTGGCTTCGGCGAAATGGCCGGCCATGACGATGTTGGCGTGCAGCCCGGCAACCGCTGCGCCGGGAGCCAGCTTGGAGCGCGAGTGGCTGGTCAGCAGGTTCCATACGACGTCGTCATCGAAGCGGAACCGCAGGATCAGCTGGTTGCTGCCGGCGATTTTCATCAATTGGGCGGGCGTGAGCTGTTCTACGATGGCGGCTACTTCGTCGGAAACGCCCAGGCGGTAGCGGGCCTGCGCCTTGTCCGAACGGATCATGTGCTGGGCCAGCACCAGATAGGCAAGGTTGACTTCCCGGACTTCCTGAAGCAGTTGCTCGTTGACGACC